>Ga0335083_10006066_pt1 | contig 15192 bp, 14 predicted proteins | sample Lox_Sample_42_FD_206716 | JGI IMG/M metagenome (GOLD analysis project Ga0335083, IMG submission 206716) | Soil microbial communities from Loxahatchee National Wildlife Refuge, Florida, United States - Lox_Sample_4.2 | ecosystem: Environmental > Terrestrial > Soil > Wetlands | place: USA... | reverse complement strand
GCTGGCCGAGCTGGAGACGGCGACCATGGACCTGGCCAGGCAGATCGCGCAGATGCACCCGTTCGCGCTGCGGCAGGCGAAGCGGGCGGTGAACCAGACGCTGGATATCCAGGGGTTCTACGCGGCCATCCAGTCGGTGTTCGACATCCACCACACCGGGCACGGCAATGCGCTCAGCGTGGGTGGCTATCCGATCCTCATCCGGGCGGAGGAGATGAAGGAACGGATCGCATCCCAGTGAGCGAGCCGGAGGCGAGCGAACACAAAAAAATGAGCGTTGGGTTCATCGGGCTGGGGAGCCAGGGCGGGCCGATGGCGCGGCGGATCATCGAGGCGGGGTTCCCGGTCACGCTGTGGGCGCGGCGGCCGGTCTCGCTTTCGCCGTTTTCCGATACCCCGGCCAAGGTGGTCTCCTCCCCCGCTGAGCTGGCCGCGGTCAGCGATCTGGTGTGCCTGTGCGTGGTCGGCGACGCCGACGTCGAGGAGGTGCTGACCAGGCCGGACGGGGTGCTGGCGGGGCTCGGGTCCGGCGGGGTGGTGGCGGTGCACAGCACCGTGCATCCAGATACCTGCCGACGGCTGGCGGTCTCGGTTAGTGCGCAAGGTGGGACGCTGGTCGATGCGCCGGTGAGCGGGGGCGGGCCGGCGGCGGCGGCGGGGCGGCTGCTGGTAATGGCGGGCGGTGATCCTGGTGTCGTCGAGTACTGCCGGCCGGTGTTCGCTGCCTACGGGGATCCGGTGGTGCATCTCGGGCCGGTCGGGTCCGGGCAGGTCACCAAGCTGCTGAACAACCTGCTGTTCACGGCGCACCTAGCGACGGCTTCTAGCGTGCTGGAACTAGGGAGGTCGCTGAACGTTGACGCGGGGCGGCTGGCTGAGGTAATCGGGCACGGCAGCGGGGCGAGCTTCGCGCTGGCGCGGATCGCCGACGCAGGCGGGACGCCCGACCGGATCGGTTCGTATGCGGGACCGCTGCTGCAGAAGGACGTGCGGCTGGTAACTGAGCTCGCCTCGGCGGCGGGGGCCGCACCCGGCGCCGTGCTGGCGGCCGCCGATGCCGCCCTGGACCTCATGGGCCACAGCCGCTGAAGGCACGGCTGGAGAGGGGTCCCGTCCTTCGCCGATTCCGACGTGGTCGGTGGCCCCCCGGGTACCCAAGAAGGTACCCGGGGGGCCACCGAGTACCTGGAGCGGACCGTCACTAACCGCATCCGTCGCACCAATCCCACTCGCCCCGGCTGTGTGCTGTCAGGTGGCCTGCAAATTGAGTCGATGGCACATCGGGCGTGTAAGAGCCTGCCTAATGGCACATCGGCGCCTTATATCGGGGCTACTTCGGTAGGGCGGCGTGGTCAAGGGGCCGAGGGTGGCGGCGGTTTTCCTGGCTACTTCGATGTCCTTGGCGAGGAAGTCGCCGACGGAGGAGCTCATGATCCACGGCCGCTGAACCGGAGGGCGCCCCGGATTCAGTGAGCCTGGGGATCCGGCTGTAACCCGGGGCCTTCGTGATCGCCCTGCCGTGTCCTGGTGCCGAGTTGCTCGCGCACCTTCCTGCGCAGCAGCTTGCCGGATTCCGTGTAAGGCAGCTCGGCCACGAAATCCACCCGCGTCGGCGTCCGGGAACTGCGCAGCCGGTCCCGGACCCACTGCTGCAACGCGGCGGCGTCCACGGTCTCGCCCGCCTCGGGCACCACGGCCGCGACTACCTGCTCTCCCCATTCCGGGTCGGGAAGGCCGACGACCGCCGCCTCGCGCACGGCCGGATGCGCGAGGAGCACGTCCTCGATCTCGCCCGGCGAGAGGTTCTCGCCGCCGCGAACGACGATGTCGTCCAGGCGCCCGTCAAGGAAGAGATAGCCGTCCTCGTCGAGGTAGCCTGCGTCGCGCGTGGCGAACCAGCCGCCGCCGTCCAGGCGTGCGCCATCGAGGTACTCCCCCGCTACCTGCTCGCCGCGGACGAACACCTCGCCGCGGACGCCAGGGCCGGCCGGCGCTCCGTCCGGCCCGCGGATCTCGATCTCAACGCTGGGGAGCGGGCGTCCGGCGGAGCTCAGCCGGCGGCGGGCGGCGGCATCGCCGACCGCGAAGCGACGGTGATCGCCGGGGCCGAGCACGGCGATGGTCGAGCTTGTCTCAGTGAGGCCGTAGGCGTTGACGAAATCGACATGGGGCAGGAGGCGCAGGGCCGTCTCGATGGTCCCGGCGGGCATCCGTCCGCCCCCGTAGGACAGGTGGCGGAGGGAGGGCAGGCGTTCCCCGTCCGCCAGGAGGACGTCGATGATGCGGGCGAGCATGGTAGGCACCACCATGGCGTGCGTGACGTGCTCGTCGTTGACCAGCCGCACCCAGGCACGTGGCTCGAATGACTCGAGCTGGACGATGCGGCGCCCGGCATAGACGGAGCTGAGGATCGCGCTGATCCCGGCGATGTGATACGGCGGCACGCTGATGAGCGCGGCTTCTTCCGGCCCCGCGCTGAGGAACTCCACGGTGCCGATGATGTAGGCCGTGAGCTGGCGCTGGCGCAGGACCGCGGCCTTCGGCGGGCCGGTCGTGCCGCTGGTGAACAGCAGCACGGCGATGTCGTCGGGGGACGGGACGGGTGCGGGTGCGGGTGCGGATGCGGATGCCGGTGCCGCGTCGTGCCGCGCCTCGTCCAGGAACTGCCCGCGGGTTTTCAGGACGAGCCCGTCCGGGAGCGCCACGGGGAGCGCCGCGTCCGGCGCGGCGACCAGGACGCCCGGCCCGAGGCCGGCCAGCACGGCGCGCAGCTGACCGGCCGCGAGCCGGTAGCTGACCGGCACGAATGCCTTCCTTGCCCGGGCCGAGCCGAACAGCAGCAACGGGACCGCCGGCGAGTTGCCGTCCAGCAGCCCGGCGCGCTGACCGGGCTGCGATGCCAGCCACTCCCCCGAGTTCCAGGCCAGCCGCAGCAGTTCGGCGTAGCTGACGCCACCTGAGCGCGGGCCGAACGCGACTCGCTGGCCCGCGCCCTCGGCGGCCATCTCCAGCAGCAGGGCGATGTTCATGCCGGTCAGTCGGAAGCCGGGAGCTGCCTGGGCGTCATGACCGTCGCCCGCCGCCCGTCTACGGTGATGGTGCCGGTCCCGGCCTTGGTGCACAGCACCTCGAGCCCGGACACCTCGTCGGCATAACGCTTCCCGAGCAAAGTGCCCCCGGCGAGCGCCACGTGCGGTTCCACGCCGTCCGGCCGACCGGTCTCCGCGGGCAGGGCCCCGATGCCGCCGATGCGGAAGGTCACTGATGCGGCGGGCGACCGCACGACGACGACCTCGGCGTCACACACCGCGCTCCGCCAGCGCGACCCTGGCTTCAAGTCCATGGCGTCAGACCTCCTCGCTGTGCAGCTCGGCCAGGACATCGTGATAGCGGTTCTTCGCCTCGGTCTTCAATCTGGGCAGGTGCGTGGTCGGGAACAGGCCGGATGCGGGCTTGTAGCCCTTGAGCAGCTCACGCGCGAGGGAGACCTTGTGCACCTCGGTCGCGCCGTCTACGAGCCCCATGTGGAACGACTCCATGATCATCTCGCCGAACGGCATTTCCTCGGACGCGCCGAGCGAGCCGTGGATCTGCAGCGCCCGTGCCGCCACGTCGTGCAGTACCTGAGGCATCGCGGCCTTGACCGCCGAGATGTCGGCCCGGACCTTCCGGTAGTCGTGGTAGCGGTCGATCCGCCAGGCGGTGCGCAGGACCAGGAGGCGGAACTGCTCCAGCTGGATCCAGGAGTCGGCGATCATCTGCTGGACCAGCTGCTTGCGGGCGAGTTCCTCGCTCTGAGTCCGGCGGGACAGCGCCCGCTCGCACATGGCGTCGAACGCCTTGCGGACCAGTCCCACGGTCCGCATGGCGTGGTGGATCCGGCCGCCGCCGAGACGGGTCTGCGCCACCGCGAACCCCTCGCCGCGTCCCCCGAGGATGTGGTCCGCGGGTACCCGCACGTCGTTGTAGCGCAGGTAGGCGTGGGTCCCCTCGCCGGAATGCCCGTACATCCCGACGTTACGGATGCTCTCCACGCCTTTCGTCTGCGCAGGTACCACGAACATCGACATCCGCCGGTGCGGCGGCCCGTCCGGCTCGGTAACCGCCAGCACGATCAGGAACGCCGCGAACCGGGCGTGCGAGGAGAACCACTTCTCGCCGTTGATCACCCACTCACCGCCGTCCAGCGTCGCGGTGGTCACGAAGCTGGTCGGGTCGGAGCCGCCCGCAGGCTCGGTCATCGAGAACGCGGACACGATGTCGTTGCGCAGCAGTGGCTCGAGGTAACGCTCCTTCAGTTCCCGTGTCCCGTAGTGCGCGAGGATCTCCGCGTTGCCCGAGTCCGGCGCGTGGCAGCCGAAGACGATCGGGCCCCAGTGCGAGCGCCCGAGAATCTCGTTCATCAGGGCGAGCTTCAGCTGCCCGTAGCCGGGGCCGCCGAGGTCCGGGCCCAGGTGGCAGGCCCACAGCCCGCGCTCGCGCACCCGTTGCTGGAGTGGGGGGATGAGCCGCTGCCGCACCGGGTCGGCCATGTCGTAGCCATGCGAGATGAGGTGATCGACCGGCTCCACCTCGTGGCGGACGAAGCCGTCCATCCAGTCGAGCTGTGCCTGGAATTCCGGCTCGGTTTCAAAGTCCCAGCTCATCTTCTATCCCTACGTCCTTTCGCAGGAGCCGGCGGGCCCGGGCGGCGAGTTCGGCGACCCGGTCACCGCGGTTGGCCATCCGTTCGTCGGACGTTTCGCCGCGCAGGTACCGGTCGTGTAGCTGCTGGAGCACGATCGCCGTCTTCCAGCAGGCGAAGGCCTGGTACCAGCTGATGCCGGCCAGGTCGAGGCCGGTCGCGCTGGCGTAGGCGGCGAGGATCTCCTGGCGGGGCGGCAGGCCGAGGCTGTCCTGACCGGGCGGGTAGAACCCCTCGTCGCCGGGCGCGGCGGCGGGATCCGGCCAGTAGTTGAGCAGTATCCCGACGTCCACCAGGGGGTCCCCGAGCGTCGCCATGTCCCAGTCGAATACCGAGTGCACCCGGTCGGGATCGGCGGGATCGAACTGGCAGTTGTCCAGCTTGAGGTCGTTGTGCAGGATCGCGGCGCGCTGCGGCTGGGGCAAGGTCAGCTCGAGCATGTCCGCGACCTCGTGCATGAGAGGCCTGGCCGGCCCGGCGGCACCGGGGGCGACCCTCTCCCACCGTCCGCGCCAGCCGCGGACCTGCCGGGCCACGAAACCGTCCGGCCGGCCGAGGCCGGCCAGGCCGCAGCCCACGTAGTCGACCTGATGCAGGTCGGCGAGGGCCCTGATGACCGCGAAGCCCACCCGCCTGGCCACGTCGGTGTGGTGGCGCATCGGCTCGGGGATCTCGTCCCAGATGACCATGCCGGGGCGGAACTCCATGACGAAGAACGTCGCGCCGATGATGTCCTGGTCCTCGCACAGCAGCGAGGCTCTCGGCGCGGGCGGGAAGGCCTGCCAGAGCCGGGACAGCACCCGGTACTCCCGTGCCATATCGTGCGCGCCCGGGGCCAGGCGCCCGAATGGCGGTCGTCGCAGCACGAGCGGCCGGCCGCCGAACCGCAGCAGGTAGGTGAGATTCGCCGACCCGTTCGGGAACTGGAGCACCTCGAGCCCGCCATCGAGTCCGGGCAGCCTGGCCTCCAGGTACGCGGCGACCTTCGGCCAGTCCAGGTCCTCACCGGGCCGGACCGGGGCCGCCTCGGCGAGTTCCGGCCTTGTCATGGTTCACCTCCGTCGACCCGGATGACCGTGCCCGTGGTGTAGCTCGAGGCGTCGCTGGCGAGATAGAGGACGGCGCCGACGATCTCCTCGGGCCGGCCGATGCGGCCGAGCGCGAACTCCTTGACCCGGGCATTGAAGACGTCCCAGTCCCAGCCGGCGGTGATGTCGGTGAGGAACGGCCCGGCCATGACCACGTTCGAGCGGACCGTGGGCCCGAACGCCCTGGCCAGTCCCTCCGACATGGCAACCAGGCCGGCCTTGGCCGCGGCGTACGGCACGTACGCGGGCCGTGGCTTGATCGCGGCGGTGCTGGAGATGCTGATGATCGAGCCGCCGTCGCCATCGGCCATCCGCGTGCCGACCAGCGCGCCGAGCCGGAACGGCCCCTTCAGGTTGACGGCGATCGTCTTGTCGAACAGGTCCTCGGTCACGGCGTCGAGCGAGGCGTACACCGGCGAGATGCCGGCGTTGTTGACCAGGATGTCGACCCGGCCCATCGCGGCGTACACGTCGTCGACCAGCCCGCCGATCTCATGCCAGCGGCCGAGGTGACAGGGCCGGGCGAGGGTGCGCCGCCCCGATTCCTTGGCTACCTGCTCGGCGACATCGCGGCACGTGGCTTCGTCGCGGCTGGTGACCACCACGTCGGCGCCGCTGGCGGCCAGCGCCGAGACCATCCGGCGGCCAAGGCCCCTGGTCCCGCCGGTCACCAGGGCGACCTTACCCGCCAAGTCGCCTCGGGTGCCGGGTGCGCCGGGCTGCGCGTCCACGGCGCTCACCGGGTCAGGACCGCGCAGGAGCTGATGCCCGGCGCACCGTAGACGTGGGTGAACGCCACCTTGGGCTGGCCGGGCACCTGGCGGTCGCCTGCCGCGCCGCGCAGCTGCAGTACGCTCTCGTACACCTGGCGCAGCCCGCTGGCCCCGATGGGCTCGCCGTTGGCCAGGCATCCGCCGTCGGTGTTGACCGGCATAGGGCCGCCGATCTCGGTGGCGCCATCGCGGATAAGCGCCTCTTGCTCGCCGTCCTTGCAGAACCCGGTCTCGGCCATGTGCATGATCTCGGCACCGGATTCGGTGTCCTGGAGCTGGAGTACGTCCACGTCCTTCGGTCCGAGCCCGGCCGTTTCGAAGGCGGCCCGTGCCGCGTCGGTGCTCGGGCCGCCCCGCCCCCCGGGCGGGCTTGGTGCGAGCCACGGGCTGAATACCTCGAACGAGCCGAACCGCCTGGTGCGCAGCGACACGGCGGACAGGTACACCGGCCGGCTGGTGTAGCGGCGGGCCTGGTCGGCGCGGCAGAGGACCAGCGCGATGCCGCCCTCGCCGGGCGAGCAGAACATGTACTTGGTCAGCGGGTGGCTGACCATCGCGGAGTTAGCGATCTCTTCCTCGGTGAGCGGCCGGCGCCGCCACGCGTGCGGGTTGCGCGCGCCGTTGCGGAACGCCTTCGCCGCGACCTTGGCGAGGGTGGCGGCGGAGATCCCGTACTCGTGCATGTACCGCTGGATCTTCATGCCGAAGAACTGCGTGGTGAGCATCAGGCCGGTCTCGCCGTACCAGCGGCCGAGGCCGCTTTCCTCCGGGTCGGCGTTGAACGCGCCCGGCGGGTGCTTGTCGAAGCCCATGGCCATGACCAGGTCATGATCGCCGGACCGGATGGCGCGGTCGGCCATGGCGAGCGCACTTCCGCCGGTCGCGCAGCCGTTGCGCACGTTGACGAACGGCAGGCCGGTGAGGCCCAGGTCGCTCACCAGCGTGTCGGCGTTGCCGGCCGCCATGCTGCCGCCGAACGCGCACTCCACGTCGGCCCAGCCGATCCCGGCGTCGGCCAGCGCCTGGCGGGCCGCGTAAGCGCCCTGGGCCAGGCCGGACACGCCAGGGTGCCGGCCGAAGGGGTGGATGCCGATTCCGACGATCGCGACGTTCACGATGCTTCTCCGATCTGCTCGGCGGGCTCGAACGCGAAGGTCATGACCCTGGAACCGGAAACGTCACGGCGCAGCGGGATGAACGTCAGCCGCATCGGCGCACCGATGCGCAGCAGGCCCGGGTCCGCCGTCGTAAGCCGTGACTCGACCAGGACGGCGCCGCGCCCGTCCTCGGTAGCCAGCTCGACGTACCCGACTCCGTAGGGAGCGAACGGCCCGTCGGCGGCGTAGGGGGGTTTGGGCTCGAATCCCTGGATGGTCCAGGTCCATAGCCGACCCGTTTCCGCCAGCGGCCCCGCCCGCAGCTCCGTCCCTGTGCAGCGCGGGCAGGACCGCTGGACCGGGAAGGTGGTGGTGCCGCAGGCCGCGCATGTGCTGCCGATCAGGCGCGGCCCGCCGGGCCAGCTGAACAGGCCCGCCGCGACCGGTGCCGCTTTGTCCTCAGGTAGCGTCGTCATCCGCCTCGCCTTCCGCGTTGGCTGGCTGCCACTGGACCAGCACCGTGCCGTTCTCCAGCCGCTCGAAGCGGGCCCTGAGCTCTTGGCCGGGATACAGCGCCGGCTTGCCGGGCAGGTAGGTGACCAGGCGGGCGGCCGGCTCGTCGGCGAGTTCCACCAGCGCGACGGTGTAGGGAACCGGGTAGGCCGGGTGGACCTGGTGCTCCACCACCGTCCAGGAGTACACCCGCGCCCGCGGCGCGACGGCCCGGTACCCGGTGTCCCAGCCGCCGCAGTGCCAGCAGTACGCCCGCGGCAGGTGCAGCAGGGCGCCGCAGCCGGCGCAATAGCGCAGCGTCACCTCGCCGCGAGCCGCAGCCGCGAAGAACCCGCCGGTGTCCGGGTCGCTGGTGGCTGGCACCAGCCGGCCGGCGGTGGTCACCGGTCCGCCGTCAGGATCAGCGCGCTGCTGGCGGGCGGCGGCGCGGATGTGACCAGGCTGACCTCGGCCCCTGGCACCTGTGCCATGGACGTGCCGCGGATCTGGCGGACCGCCTCGACCACGTGGTTCATGCCGTGGATGTAGCCTTCTGACAGGTGGCCGCCCGAGGTGTTACAGGGCAGCGGACCGTCCATGCCGATGCCGCCGTCAGCCGCGAACGCGCCGCCCTCCCCCCGCTTGGCGAAGCCGTAGTCCTCCAGTTGCAGCAGCAGCGTGATGGTAAAGCAGTCATAAAGCTGCGCGACGTCGATGTCGGCCGGGCCGAGGCCGGAGCGCGCCCACAGCACCTCCGCCACCGCCCGCGACGACAGCGAGGTGATGCTGTCCCGCATCAGCACGGGGAACATCGTCCCCGGCTGCGTTCCCGGCAGGCTGGCCTGCGCCACGGCCTGGATCAGCACCGCGCCGCTGCGGCCGTCGCGGGCCCGTCCGGCGCTGGTCACGACGACGGCCGCGGCGCCGTCGGTTTCCAGGCAGTAGTCGTACAGCCGGAGCGGGGAGGAGATCATCCGCGCGGACAGGTAGTCCTCCATGGTGAGCGGCCGGCCGTGCATCTGCGCTGCCGGGTTGGCCTGAGCCCGGTCCCGGCAGGCGACGGCGATCGAGCCGAGCTGCTCGGGAGTCGACCCGTACTCGATCATGTGCCGTTGTGCCATCAGCGCGAACATCTGGCCGGCCGTGAGCAGTCCATGGGGCAGGAAGAACTCGTCGTAGGTCACGTTGCCGCCGACGGTCTCCTGGCGCGCCGACGCGGGCGCGGCGCCGTACCTCCGGCCCGACCGCCCGTTCAGCGCGCGGAAGACGACGACGGTGGCCGCCTGGCCGGACAGGATCGCCCCGACGGCCTGGCCGACCATCGCACATGGCGCGACCCCCCCTGGCCCGCACTCGCCCCAGTAGCTCAGCCGGCGGATGCCGAGCGCCTCGGCCAGGTCGTTGTGCCGGACGAGATCCATGTCGCAGCGGACGATGCCGTCGACCTCCGCGGCGGCCAGGCCGGCGTCGTCAAGCGCGGCGAGTACCGCCTGGACGGCCAGGGTCAGATCGCTGCGGCCTGAGTCGCGGCTGAAGTCGGTCGTCCCGATCCCGGCGATGGCGCATGCGCCCGGCTGCCAGCCCGTCGTCTTCATGCCTGCTCCCCGAGGACGTCGGCGGTGTGCTCGCCCAGCCGCGGCGCGCGTGTCACGGGCGGAGCGGCCAGGGCCGAGAAGCGGATCGGCGCACCAGGGTAGAGGTGCGGGCCGCCGGGCGCGTCGTCGGCGACGGGCACGAAGAACTCCCTGGCCATCAGGTGCTCGTCGTGCGGCAGGTCCTCGGGCGCGTTGAGCACGCCGACCGGCAGGCCGCGCCGCTGGCCTTCGTGATAGATGTCGCCGGCCCGCTGCAGCAGGAAGAACACTTCCACGAGCTGCTGGATGTGCGCGAAATTCGCCAGCCGGTAGGCCGGGTCGTCATAGCTCGGGTCGGTGAGGTCGGCGGCCAGCCCCCTGGATTCCATCCAGTCGACCAGGCTCTGCCACGGCTTCTGCTCCGTGGTGATCAGCACGAAGTAGATGTAACGGTCATCGGCGGTGGCGAACAGGGCCGGCTGGGTCGGGGTGGGCTGGGCATGCCTGCAGGTCTGCCGGTGCACCAGCACGCGGGGGTAGAACCAGTAGGGGTTGGCCAGCTCGGCGCTCACCGACAGGCAGTCGTGCATGGCCACGTCGATGAGCTGTCCCTGGCCGGTGAGCTGGCGCTCGAGCAAGGCCAGCAGCACGCCCAGATGGCCGAAGCTGGCGGTGAGCTGATAACCCTGGTCGCCGCCGGGGCGGATCGGCGGGACGGAGTGATCGTCGTAGCCGCAGCTGTTCAGCGGGCCGCCGAGCGCCAGGCCGACCAGGTCGGAGCTGACCATGTCGGCCCATGGCCCGTCAAGACCGAACGGGCTCAGGTTGACGACGATCAGCCGGGGCGCACCGTCGCGCAGGTCGGCCGGGGTGATGCCGAGCTCCGCCCATTCCGCCGGCCGCCACCCGGTGATCGCGATGTCGGCCCGGTGCAGCAGGCCGCGCAGCTGGCCTATGCCCTCGGAGGTCTTGTAGTCGAGCACCACGCTGCGCTTGCCGACGTTGTAGAACCAGAAGTTCAGGCTGGCGTTCGGGTCGCCGTCGCGGGCGCCGGCCGAGGCCGGGCCGATGCGCCGGCTAGGCGCGCCCTCGGGGAACTCGACCTTGATCACGTCTGCGCCCATGGTCGCCAGCAGCTTGCCCAGCGCCTCGCCGGCCGGATCGCCCGCCAGCTCGACCACCGTGAGGTCACCGTACGGCGAGCGGGAGCCAGCGGCGCCGGTCATCAGATCCCTCATCAGATCGCCCCCGAGGCGGCGAGCTCCGCCAGTTCGTCGTCGCCGATGCCGAGCAGTTCCTTGAACACGTACTCGTTGTCCTCGCCGAGCATCGGGCCCGACCGCCAGTTGTCCGCGGACATGCCGTCGAACCGGACCGGGACGCCCTCGAACCGGGCTTCGCCGATCACCGGATGATCCATCTGGAAGAAGACCCCGCGGTGTGCGAGCTGCGGATCGGTCTCGTTGAGATCCTCGGCGTTCTGCACCGCGCCGGCCCGGACGCCGGCGTCCTGCAGGAGCTTGGTCACCTCATGGCGATCACGCTCGCTGGTCCAGGCCGCGATCGCCTCGTCCAGCGCGTCCTGGTTGTCCCAGCGGGACTGCTGGCTGGCGAAGCGCTCGTCCGCGGTCCAGGCAGGGCGCCCGATCGCGTCGGCGAAGCGCGACCACTCCTCGTCACTGAACACGGTGATCGCCACCCACCGGTCCTCGCCGCTGGCCGGGTATACGCCGTGCGGAGCGGCGGGCGGGTGCTCCAGCCGGTTTCCGGCCGGGTAGGACTGTCCGCGCGTAACGCGGCCGTTCACCGTGACCTCGAGGAGCACCGGGCCGAGCAGGCTGATGCCGGTCTCGACCGCCGACACGTCGATCTCGGTTCCCTCCCCGGTCAGCAGCCGGTGACGGATGCCCATCAAGATGGCGGCGGAGTTGTAGAAGGCGGCCTGGTTGTCCATGTACGACAGGCCCCAGCCCGACGGCTCGCGCCCGGGCAGGCCGCTGATGAACGACAGCCCGCTGACCGCCTGGACGACCGGGCCGTAGCTGCGGTACGACGCGTGCGGGCCGCTGTGGCCGTATCCGCTCATCCGGGCGTAGATCACGTCCGGCCGCAGTTCCCTGAGCCGCTCGTAGGTCAGCCCCCACCGCTCCATGACACCAGGGGCGAAGTTCTCCGTGACTACCGAGCTGGCGGCGATCAGCCGTTCGGCGAGGCGCCGGCCCTCGGCGGAGCGCATGTTGATCGTGACGCCGAGCTTGTTGCGGCAGTAGTTGTTGAACAGGCCGCCCTTGTCGGGATCGGCGCCGACGACTTCCTCACCGAAATTCCGCGCGCTCTGGTCTTTGTACAGGGGAAGCTTGCGCGGCGTGTCGATCCGCGTCCGGTCCTCGATCTTGATGACCTCGGCGCCGAAGTCGGCGAGCAGCCGCGTCGCGACCGATCCGACTCCCATCCAGCAGAAGTCCGCTACCCGGACGCCGGCTAGCGGTCCTCGGCGCGGCCTGGGCCGGCGTCGCTCATTGGGGTACACAGTCACCTCGCCGCTTCGTCCGCTGGCTTCATTCACCTGCCATGAAAACCCCGCGGCCGACACGCTGTCAAGATTCATGATGATGATTACTATCTTAACGATGACGCGCATGCCTCCTGACGGGGGTTACCCGTGAGCGTGATCAGCCTCGTCTTGCGAGCTGGCCCCGGGGTCCGTCGCCGCGGGAGCGCGTGACCGCAGCAGGCGCCTGATGGCCCGACCGTCACCGCCGGCTCCGATGGCGCCGCGGCTGCTGGCGATGCCCACCGCGCCGATGAGCGCGACACCCTGGAACAGCGGGCTGGCCCAGAACGTGCCGGCCCCGAACTGAAGCGTGAGTCCCTGGACGCCGAAGGCCAGGGCGAAGAAGGCGATCAGCGTCCCCCACACGTTGGGCCGCTGCGAGAGCTGGGACGCGCCGAAGAACACGGCGGCGAGCGCCGGGAACAGGTAGCCCTGGCCGATATCGGCGGTGTAGGCGCCGACCTGCGCCGTGTACAGGACCCCGGCCACCGAGGCGACGACGGCGGAGGCGATGAGCGACCCCCAGACGATGCGGTCGGCCGGGATTCCCGCCAGCCGCGCCGCCTCCCGGTTGCCTCCCACGGCGAACATCCGCCGCCCGAGCGGCGTCTGCTCGAGGACGAACCACAAGACCACGGCGATGACGATCATGTACAGGTCCAGGTACGGGATCCCGAGCACGGTGCCGTTGCCGATGGCGACGAACAGGCTGGTGAACCTGCCGGCCACCTGGTGGTTCTGGGAGATGTACAGCTGGAACGCGCTCAGCACCTCGCTCATCCCGAGCGTGGCGATCAGCGAGTTCACCCGCAGCTTCACCACCACGAATCCGGAGACGGCGCCGATGAGCGCGCAGCCGGCGATGACCATGACAGCGATGACCCCGAGCGGCAGGCTCGTATGCAGCGTCAGCCAGTTGATCAGCACGATCGTCAGCGACATCATCTCGCCGATCGACAGGTCGTAGGTGTCGGTGGTCAGCGGCACGAGGAACGCCAGGGCCAGCACCGCTGTCACCGCACCCTGCGAGAAGACCACCTGTACCGTGCTGACGGTCAGGAACAGGTGGAACTGCAGGACGCCGAACAACACGATGAAGGCCGCCCAGAGGTAGACGGCGCTGAACCGGCTCACGCTGGGAAGCCGGACGCGACCGGGCCGCCGGCCCGCGCGGGCCGGCCGGACCGGTGGCGCGGTCATGGTGTTCATGCGTCTCCTCCTTCGGAGCCGACGGCCGCAGCGGCCAAGGCCGGACCCGGCTTCGCGTCGAGCTGGCTCGCGTCAATCGACTTCGCGGTCAGCGCGGGCCCGCGCTCCAGGATCTGGGCGAGCCTGCCGCCGGCCAGGATCAGGACCCGGTCCGACAGCCGCGCGAGCTCGTCGCTGTCGGTCGAGACCAGCAGGATCGCGATGCCATCGGCGGCGCATTGCTCGATAACCTCGTGAATCTGGGCACGGGCACCGATGTCGATGCCCTGGGTCGGGTCGTCGAGCACCAGCACGCCCGGGCGGGTCCGCAGTGCCCGCGCCACGAGGACCTTCTGCTGGTTGCCGCCGGACAAGGTCGGCATCGGCGCGTCGGGCCCCCGGGCGACGATTCCGAGACGGTCGATCCACTCGCCGACCTCGCGGCGCTCCAGGCGGCGGACGATCCGCCCCCACCGCCGATGGCGCTCGAGCTGCGAGATCGTCATGTTCGCACGGACGCCGAGGTTGGGAAACACGCCCAGCCGGGCCCGCTCCCCCGGTACCGCCGCCACGCCGGCGGCCACGACGTCCCGCGGTCGTCCCGGCGCGAGCCGCGATCCCGCGACCTCGATCTCGCCCTGGTGCGGCAGGCCTCCGGTCAGCAGCGGCGCGAGCGACTCACGCCCCGACCCGGTGATGCCGGCCACTCCCACGATCTCGCCCGCGCGTACGCCGAAGTCCAGCCCGCCGATCCGGCCGCCCGCCAGCCCGCGGACCCGCAGGGCCATGGCCTGGTCCGGCCTTCCCGGGCCGGCCGGCTGCCGGGGGAAACCCCCTCCGGCCTTCGGCCGTCGGGGCCCGACATCAGGGACGACCACGGAGTGGCCCACGATCAGCTCGGTCAGCCGGCGCTGGTCGACGCCGGCGCCCGGTACCGACGCCGCGACACGGCCGTCCCGCAGGACGGTGATCCGGTCCGCGATGCCGAGAACCTCGCCTAGGTGGTGCGAGACCAGCAGCACGCCGTGCCCCTCGGCGCGAAGGCGGCCTATCGCCTCGAGAAGCCGGTCGACGTCGCCGGCGGGCAGGGCGGCCGTCGGTTCGTCGAGCACGACGAGCAGCTGCCCGCTGCCGGTGTCCGACAGGGCCCGCGCGATCGCGACCGCGGTGCGCTCGCTCATGCTGAGCGTGCCGACCGGGGACCGGACGTCGGCCTCCATTCCCACTTGGCCCAGGTAGCCGCGGGCCCGGTCGGCGGCCACCCGCCACCGGATCCTGCCGCCCAGGCCGACCGGGTAAGGGCGGCCGAGCATCATGTTGTCCAGGATGCTCAGCGACAGCACCAGGGCGAGGTCCTGGTGGACGAAGCGCAGGCCCGCTGCGCGCGCCGCGTGGCTGCTGCCGAGCTGGAACGGCCGACCGTCCAGTTCGGCCTCGGCTCCCGGGTCGGGCTGGTGATATCCGGAGAGCAGCTTGATGAGCGTCGACTTGCCGGAGCCGTTCTGCCCGACCAGGGCGTGGACCTCTCCGTATTCCACGGAGAGGTCCACGTCCCGCAGCGCCGTCTGCTCGCCGAAGGACTTCGTCACGTGACGGAGCTGGAGTGTCATGGCACCGCTCCCTGACCTGGACCTGTGGTTACGAGCCGACGTGCCACAGCTGCTTGAACTGTGACTGGTAGTTCGCCGGCCCCGGCCAGTTACCGCCGTTGGCCTTCAGCTGCGCGCTGGCCTTGGCGGGGG
>Ga0335083_10006063_pt1 | contig 15197 bp, 14 predicted proteins | sample Lox_Sample_42_FD_206716 | JGI IMG/M metagenome (GOLD analysis project Ga0335083, IMG submission 206716) | Soil microbial communities from Loxahatchee National Wildlife Refuge, Florida, United States - Lox_Sample_4.2 | ecosystem: Environmental > Terrestrial > Soil > Wetlands | place: USA... | reverse complement strand
CCTGAAAATCCTGCGGCAAATCGAATGCACTTATTTGGCCGAACGGCCCTGGCGCGTGTTGTCCCAGGGCGAACGCCAGCGGATTCTCATCGGCCGCGCACTCATGGCCAGTCCCCGCGTGCTCATTCTCGACGAGCCCTGCGCGGGCCTTGACCCGGCGGCGCGCGAGCATTTCCTCCAATTCCTCCAGCGACTTGGCCAAGGCCGCAATGCCCCCACCCTCGTGCTGGTGACCCATCATGTGGAGGAAATCATGCCCGTGTTTTCACGGGCTTTGATTTTGAAAAAAGGAAAAGTGCTCGCGTCCGGGAAAAAATCGGAGGTGTTAACCGCCAAAACCCTGTCACTTGCCTTTGGCGGGAAACTAAAATTACGCTCCCGGCAAGGGCGTTTTATGATGAACGTCCTGCCGAAAAGCGGGGTAGTGGTTTAAGTGGCCTTGCGCCGGCCAATTCAACCCCTTCAATTTCGAGGAGCTTGCACTTCCAGCCTAATCCGCTTCCAAAGCCCCCAATTTTATTATTCGCGGCCAACACACGGTGACAAGGGACCAAAACAGGAATAGAGTTCGCGCCGCACGCGCCGCCCACGGCCCGAACGGCCTTGGGCTTGCCCACCGCCTTCGCCACCTCCCCATAGCTTTTGGTTTTGCCGTAGGGAATCTTCAACATTTCGCGCCAGACACTCTTTTGAAATTCAGTGCCTTTTAGGTCCAGCGGCGGAAAATTGGCCGGTTTCTCGCCGGAAAGCATTTTCTTTAATGCCGTCTCGGTTTGGCGATGCCACTGGCGGACTTGAGGAGAAATTTTTCCCCTGGCTGTTTCGCCGGACGGCGCGTCTTTCGCATTCGGAAAACTCATGCCGGCCAAACCATTTTCAGAATATTCGGCGATAAAATTTCCGAGGGGTGTACTGATGGAAAATGTAGAAATCATACCTCGCATCTTAACTCAATAATGATTTCTCGCAAAAAATAAAATGATTCCCAGCAGCAGAAGAAATAAAACAGCGGAAAGCACCACCAGGCGGTTTCGCGCCACGCGCTTTTCGTAACGCAACGGGCGCAACCCGTGGACGCCGCCCGCAGCCAGATAATTCACCAGGCGCGGATTGCTCGTGGTCGGCCGCCGGAACTGGTCTTTAACGCGCTGCCAGAGCGCCGGCAAGTCGTACTTGCGCACGCCCAGCTCATTGAAACGATCCAGCGGTTCGACTTCCGTGCGCGGTTTGAGCGATTTGATCTCTTCAAATTCCGGATCGTTGGTCACGGGCTTGGACGGCGGCGGCTCGGTTTTTCGGGAAACGGTCGAGCCATGCGGGATGGCCGTGGACCGGAGTTTGGGTGCCGATGGTTTCTGGATCTGGGAATCCAGCTTCTTGATTTCAGCCTGGAGCGAAGAGATTTGTTCGTTGAGGGCGCGTTCGCGTTCGGAAATAGGATCAGCTTGTCCGGATTTCTTCTTTTTGGCTGCCGCCATAAGCCTCCTCTAACGCCGCAAGAGAATGGCGATAAATACCCCCATGGCGCCGAGCGCCACGATCAACAGCGGCCACGTTAACGCCAGGCCGAATTTACAAAGCTGGCCGAAACTCAAATCCGCCAGCGCCATGGCCTGGGGCGGAGGAGCCGCCTGGGCTTCGGGTTTCTTGGCATTTTCACCATCCAAAGCCGGAACCTTTAACCGCGCCGAATTCCATTCCATCCGCGCGTTTTCAACCGCCGTGAGCGCACGCGTCAGCTCCACGCTGAAATTCTCCTTCGTCCACGATTCATCATGGATGGCCTCGACTTTCGTCAGGGCATCGCGAAAATCGGCGATGGTCTTGTTCATTTGCTCGGACTCGCGGCGGGCATTAAAGCTTGCCTCTTCGAGCAGGCCAAGGCCGCGTGTCAAATTATGAATGATTTCCTGCCGGCCGTTTTGAAATTCCACCTGGCGGCGGCGCAATTCCTCAAGCGTGGAGCGTTCCCGTTCCAGTTCCTCCTGGGCGCGCTTAAGTTCGGCGAGCTTTTGCTGTGCCTCGACGACCTTGCGGTCCACTTCCTCCCGCGTAGGGGCGCGAAGCGAATCTCCGGCGACGGCAGGCGTTTTATGCGCCTGAAAATCCGTATCAATAAACTCGGTGGCGTCGTATTCAGCAGCCATAGGGTGACTTTAATGCCGTTCCAAATGGGTGTAAAGGGGTTGTTTCCATTTTACTTCGCGGCCTGTTTTTGGCCGGCGGCTAAAATTTCTGTTCCCGCCAGCATTACCGGTCCCCGGCCATGCAGATCATCGTCCGGGCGCGGCCGTTCTACGTAATAAACAAAGTTCGTGCTCATGCTCGTGCCCTGGCAGGTGCCCAGGACTGCGCCATCCGCGGTAACATGATGGGCGATGCCGCCAAATGCCTTGCGCGCCATGGCCATATTGTCCGGGTCAATCCAGCCGCGGTTCACCGCGCGCGCGATGCCATAGGCAAACATGGCCGTGCAACTGGTTTCATCCCAGATATCGTTCCGGTCCAAAATCTGGCGCCACATGCCGTTGGTGCCTTGGACCTTTTTCAGCCCGTCAATCTGCTTCTTCAAAATGGCGAGCAATTGTCCCCGTAATGGGTCTTTCTCGTCCATGGCGGATAATGTTTCCACGAGCGTTATGGTCACCCAGCCGTTGCCGCGCCCCCATTTATACGGCGCAGGTTTTTTCTCGCCGACATAATAGCCGTGGAACCACAGGCCGTCCGCATCCTGTTCGAGCGCGGCCTGGTGAATAATCTGCTCCGCCGTGTCGTCAATGAACTTCTGGTCATGTTTGTAAATACCCCAGCGCACCTGGAAAACACCGCCCATGTAAAGGTCATCCGGCCAGACTGTCCCGCCCTGCACTTTCGGCCGCCAGAGCGTGCCATCTGGCATGCGGTCCTGTTTATGGACCACCCAGTCTGCGATTCGCGCGACCACTTCTTTTTCTTCCGGCGTCACGCTATCCGGATGCAACATCATGTCCTGGAGGATTTCATTTCCCATGGCCCCGCAATTATCCAGGCTGCCAAGCGCGATCAAGCCCTTGATTTTCGTGGTTTCGGCAAACTCTTTGCCATCCGCGCCGAATTGCTTTTCCAATCCTGCCAGCCATTGATAATAGCGCGAACAAATCAGGTTATGCTGGGTAACGAATTGCCCCGAATCCGCGTCCCCAAACGCCACGGACTCTTTCTCCATGCCGTAAAGCGTCACGCCCCAGGGATAGCCCCACGTAATACCTTCAGGCACTTTGGCCTCTTTCGCGTCGGCCAGGTTGGTCACGGCGGGATAATCGCCATCGGCCAGCGTGTGAATCTGGTGCTTGGCTACGCGGTCGACGATGCTATGGATCTGATCATCAGAAATAGCGCCAGCATTCGCTCCCTGCGCATGGGCGATATTGTTGAACGAGATAAAAACCGGAACTGCGGCAATTAAAATGGCAAGCGTGGTGCGTTTCATTGGGAATCCATTATCAAATTTTGATGGCTAATGAACAGAACAAACTTTCGCAATTTTTAAAAAAGTTGGCGATATTACATTGCTATGCGCGGCGCACAGAAATTAAACTCCGCGGCCGTGTTGAATCTGGATTCACTCAATCCGCAGCAGCGCCAGGCCGTCGAGACGCTGCACGGCCCGGTTTTGATTTTAGCCGGCGCCGGCACCGGCAAGACGCGCGTCATCACCTATCGCATCGCGCACCTGATTGCCAAAGGCGTCGCGCCCGGAAACATCCTCGCTGTTACATTCACCAATAAAGCCGCGCGCGAAATGCAGGAGCGCATCTCCAAACTGATTCCCGCGCCGCGCAAGAATAAAACCGACGAACGTGCTAAAGATTTGCGCCCGACGATTTGCACCTTCCACTCGCTTTGCGTCCGCATCTTGCGCCAGTACATTGACCGGCTTGGGTATAAAAAGAACTTCGTCATTTACGATGAGTCCGAGCAGCTCAGTGCGGTCAAAAAAATTCTTGCGCAGATTTCCGCCAAGGGTGAAAAAACGGATCCGTTCGCAGTGTTGAGCCTGCTGAGCCGGTTCAAGAACGGCGGGGAAAAAGCCGCGGCTTTTGCGGATGAAAGCGTCCGCGCGCTGGCGCAACATATTCGCTCGCGTTACGAATCCGCGCTCCACGCCTGCAACGCCGTGGACTTCGACGACTTGATTTTGCTCACGCTTAAGTTGTTTACCGAGCATCCCGATGTGCTGGAGAGCTGCCGCGCCAAATATAAATTCGTCATGGCGGACGAATATCAGGACACTAACGCTTCGCAATTCCAGCTCATCCACGCGCTCGCGGACAAACATCGGAACCTCTGCGTCGTGGGCGATGACGACCAGAGCATCTATGGCTGGCGCGGCGCGGAAATCGGCAATCTGCTTGACCTTGAAAAATATTTTCCCGAAGTCAAAGTCGTCAAGCTCGAGCAAAATTATCGTTCGACCAATACGATTCTTAACGCCGCCAACGCCATTATTAAGAACAATCCGCGCCGGCGTCCCAAACAGCTTTGGTCGAGCAAGGGCCAGGGCGGCAAAATCCTTTTGCGCGCCTACACGAACGACGACGACGAAGCGCGCAATGTGGTCGAGCAAATTGAATTTTCGCGATTGGCACAGCGTGCGCCGTGGTCGGACAACGCGATTTTGTTCCGCACCAACCTGCAATCGCGCCCGCTCGAAACCGCGCTGCGCCAGGCGGCTGTGCGCTATCACTTGATCGGCGGGCAAAGCTTCTTTGACCGCCGCGAAGTGAAGGATTTCCTCGCTTACATCAAGATGTTCCTCCATCCGCACGACGATATCAGCCTGCTGCGCATCGCCAATGTACCCGCGCGCGGCTTGAGCGATGTCACGATGGAACGTTTGTTGGCCGCGAGCCACGAACGCAAAGGTTCCGTCTTCACCGCCATGAAAAACCCCGTGGTACAGATGGAGTTCCAAACCAAAACGCGCGAGAGCATCGAGCGGTTCGTTGAGTTTATCGAGCGCACGGGCGCATTGCTTCACCAGGACCATACCGTTCGTTTGCAAGCCTGGGCCGACAAGTTTTTGGACGAGGTTGGCTATTTCAATGAACTGCGCCGCGCCGAAAAAGACGCCGAGGCGGCGGAGAACCGCATCCGCAATTTGCGCGAGTTGATTGCCACACTGGACAGTTTTGGCGATCCCATGAAATCGCCGTCCGATCGGCTGGAAACATTTCTCGAAGACATCACCCTCGATGCCGATCGTCTCGAAGAGCAGGAAGAAGCCGGCAACGCCGTCACGCTCATCACCATGCACAGTTGCAAGGGCCTCGAGTTTCCGCGCGTGTACATCGTTGGGCTGGAGGAAGGGCTATTGCCGCACTCGCGCTCTACGGTGGAAGGCACGCTGGATGAAGAGCGACGCTTGTTTTACGTCGCCGTGACGCGCGCCATGCAGGCGCTGGTCATCAGCCATTGTGCCGGCCGCAAAAAATATGGCCAGCTCATGCCCTGCCATCCTTCGCGCTTTCTCAAGGAATTGCCTGCTGATCTCGTCGAAGACCCGACCGTGAGTAAAGAGCCGGTCAGCACCGACAAAGCGAAAAGCATGTTTGATGTGTTGCGAAGTGCCGCAGGCGCGTAATTCAATTTAGAAGAGCGGGACAGGCAAGACGCCTGTTCTACTATTTCTGCCCCGCGCCACCACTAATCTGCTGCCCCAACACCTGTATCGCTTTCAGCAGAGGCTTGTCGTCCGAGTCTTGCAATTCATCGGCGCTCATTTCCCGAAGATCCCCAATCTCCACGCGGCTGGCGCCTTGTGGCAGTTCGATGGCGATTTGCGGCGGGATGCCTTTGTGCCAAAAAGATTGGCCATCCGGCGTGAGCCATTCTTGCACCGCGAGCAACATGGCCGAGCCGCCCGGAAGTTGAAACTCATTCAGCACTGTGCCGGTGCCGAAGGTCGTGTCGCCAATCAGCGCTGCCCGATGCGGAACGCCCAAAGCACCGGCCACGATTTCCGCCGCGCTGGCCGAGCCGTTATTGATCAATACCGCCATAGGAATATTCGTCGCCAGGCCGCCCGGTTGCACCGGCACCGATTTGATTTGGCCGTTGGCATCTTTGACGAGCAGCACATTGCCACTCGAAAGAAACTGGCTGGCCGTTGAGACCGCTTCGTCCAATATGCCCCCCGGATTATCGCGCATGTCCAGGATCAATCCTTTCATGTGCTGGGATTGAACTTCTTTCAAGGCCACGCGCAAATCCTTCGTGACGTTGTCGTCAAACCCCGCCAGGCGCACGTAGGCCAGGTCTGTTCCCGGTAATTGCACCCAGGCGACGTCGTGAAGTTTTATTTCCGCACGCTTGATGGTGACGTCGCGGACTTTGCGCGTCTTGGGATCCAAAATTCCCAGTTCCACCGTGGTACCCACCGGCCCGGAAATCTGTTGCACCGCTTCGTTTGGCGACATTCCGGCGATGTCCCGGCCGTCCACGCTCAGGATAATCTCGCCGCTACGCAGGCCGGCGCGTTGCGCGGGCGAGCCGTCAATCGGCGCGACGATGACCATCTGCTTGTCCTTGATTTTTATCTGCACGCCGACGCCCTTTAGTTCACCCTTTTCCGTTGAATCAAGCTGCTTGACCAGGCCGGGAGTCAAAAAGACGCTGTGGCCGTTATCGCCCAGGGCGTCCACCATGCCGGCAATGGCGCCGTAAGTGAGCTTCTGCGGGTCGAGGGCTGAACGGTCCACGTAATAATGTTCGATGATGTTCCATGCCTCGCCAATCAGGCGCAAATTCGCCACGGCATCGGAAGGAACAAACGCCATGAGCGACCAGCGATCAAACAACATGCCCGCGCCAAGGCCAAAAACGAAGGTAAACGCGAACAAAAAAATCGGGCGTAACCGCCGCGGCCGCGGCTTTCGCCCGTCATCGTTTCCTGGATTCATCGCCATCGAATTTCCAAACTTAATGGTAATTGGAGCGTAAGTAAATAACGCGAAGGAGGCAAAAGTTCGGCTTTGAAGACGGGTTACCGCCTATCCCGCTCGAAGTTCGCGGCATCAACCAACCCAATCGAAGCCGTGAGGTGAATTTTTTTGACCTGGACCAAGCCCAAAATGCCCGCTGGCTAGGCGGCTTTTCCCAGTGCGCCCTCAGCCAGGTAAAACCGGACGATGCCCGGCAACATGTTGCCGATGGTCTCAGCCATGTTCTTTTCGTCCAGAATGATTTGCCGGCATGCGTCGGCCACGTGGGGCAGGCCGGCTTTTTCTGAAGCAACGACGATCGCCTGGTAACACGCGATTTCAAGATGCTCGGAGGCATAGCTGGCGATCATTTCTTTCACCAAATGATCATGCGCGATAGCCACGCTGACGTCTTTCATTGTTTCCACCAATACGCTTATTCCGGTTTTAATGGTCGAAGTTTCTGTGGCCAGGGTTTTAAGAAGCGATTCCACAGTCCGTGCATGTTGCTGGGTTTCAATTAAATGCTTTCCGCAAGCGGCGCGGCACTCTTCCGGATGTTTTTCACTTTGAGAAATCTTTTTCAGCGTCGTTTCCAGTGCCCGTTCCATCGCATAAGCGTCCCGCAGCCAGCCTGTCAATTCATCCCGCGCGTCCATAATTTTTGTTCAATTTCGCAATTAAACAGGCTGGCCGGGTGTTCAACCCCGGCCGGCCTGCAATCATTCAGTTTTAAAACTACGCAGCCTTTCTCTGTTTCTGCCCGGAGTCGCCACTCTCTTCGTTTTCTTCCAGGTTGACGGTGTTCTCCGCGATATCATTTAGCTTGCTGTTAGCCTCCTCCTCTTCATTGAACGTCTCCTGGAGAATGCTGGAAGCTTCCTGTTCCTCAAGCAGGTTCGCCCACGAGATCAGGGCGCCGTAAGCGGCAATTTCGTAATGTTCGACTTTTTGCAAAGCCAGGATGATGGCGGCTTCGCCTTCCTCTTCGCTGATCACTTCCTCACCTTCGGTAATCAGCCCGGCCATCCCGGCGCATTTTTTGCGCTGGGGCTTTTCGTCAAACATTTCAAAAACCTGTTCCAAACGTTTGGCGTGTTCCTGGGTCTCTTCCAGATGCGATTGCAAGGCCTCCTTCAACTCATCATGTTCCACCTTCTTGATGACTTTGGGGAGGGCCTTGATGATTTGGTGTTCCGCATCGTACGTGTCCTTCAATGTTTCAATAAATGTTTCGCGTAATGTGCTCATAATTTTATTGGTTGATTGTTTTTTTCTTCAGCACAAAGGAAATAGCGTTCAGTGTGCCAAGGGGATTTTTAGCAAAACTTTGCGAATTTTTTTAACCGTCAAGCGATCTGCAAAGTTTTCTTTTCAAACTGCAACGTGCGAAATGCCTGAACTGGTGCCAAAAACCATGGCGAAGAGAATGCCGCCGGCCCCGGCTTTCATGCACGGATAGCCCGGGCCATTGGGTCCTGCGAAAGAATTAGTAACTCGACCGGGTCATCTTTACTTTGCCACGGAAAATCCAGTAGATGCATACCGTATAGGTCAGGACGACGGGCACGCCCATGCAGGCAATGACCAACATGATGCCAAGCGTCTTCTGCGACGACGCGCCGTTGATAATGGTCAGGGAATTTTCCGGGTTGGGCGAGCTATAGACGAGGTTGGGATACTGGTTGATGCCGAAGAGCGCCATCAGCGTGGCCATCGTTGCGCATGAGGAAAGAAACGCGAGCCAGTCTTTGCCGCGATAAAATTCACGTGGAATGTTGGCGATCGCCAGCATGTTGACCAGGGCGATGCTGAACAGCCAGGGATGCTGCTTGAGCGCCTCAGCCATGCGCGGTTCGTAGAGCAAAGTAACCATGGTGGTGATGGCGGCGCAGATAACAAAGAAGATGATGCAATTCATCGCCCAGCGCCGGAGTTTGTCGTGGAGTTCGCCCTCGGTTTTCATTACCCCATAAATCGCGCCGTGCATCATGAAGAGCGCCACGGTGGTGACGCCCATGAGAAGCGGATAAGGCCCGAGCAGGCCAAGGAATGTGCCGACGAATTCGCCGTGGGAATCCAGGGGAATACCCTGGGCGATATTGCCCATGGCCACGCCGATAAGCAGTGAGGACACCACACTGCCGGCAGCAAAACCGATGTCCCACATCTGCCGCCACCAGTACATCGGCTGCTTGCTGCGAAATTCAATCGCCACGCCGCGGAAAATCAGCGCGCACAGCAACAATTCAAAGGCAATGTAAAAGCCGGAAAAAACAGTGGCATAAACTTCCGGGAACGCGGCAAACAGTGCGCCACCGCCGGTCACCAGCCAAACTTCGTTACCGTCCCATACCGGGCCAATGGAATTGAGCATGACCCGCCGTTCCTCGTCTTTGGACGTAAACAAATGCAACGCGCCGATACCCAGGTCAAAACCGTCCAGGATGGCGTAGCCGGTAAACAGCACGCCGACGAGGACAAACCAAATGGTGTTTAAATCTAAATGGTTCATTTTTTGGAAATGATGGTATCCGGCAGAGCCAGCTTCCCATGCGGCACGAGGTCGTCCGGATGCGGTCCGTGCTGGATTTTATAGTTGAGCAAATAAATAAACACGGCGAACAACAGGAAATAAATAAACGTAAACATGACCAGCGACGCCAAAACCGTATTGGCTTCGATGACCTTGGACAAGCCTTCGGGCGTGCGCAGCAGGCCGTACACAATCCAAGGCTGACGGCCCACTTCCGCCGCAAACCAGCCGAGTTGATTGGCTATTTCCGGTCCCAGCACAGAGAAAACGAGAATCCACAGCAGCCAGCGGGCTTGAGACAACTTTTTCTTCCAGCCATAAAAGCATCCGAGGATGGCAATGCAAGGCATCGCGAACCCTATCCCCACCATGCCGTGAAAGAACATAAAGCACGCCGGAACCGGCGGCCGGTCCTGCGGCGGGAAGGCGTCCAGGCCGGTGACTGTGGCATGCGTATTGTGGTACGCCAGAAAGCTCAACAAGCCGGGAATTTGCAGGCCGACGACTTTGGGCTGCAAAGGATTCGAATTGTCCACGTAACCGACGAGCGTCAGCGGCGCGTTGGACGTGGTCTCCACGAGTCCCTCGAAGGCCGCGAGCTTGGCCGGCTGATTTATTGCCACGCCCCGCGCGCTGCTATCGCCGCTAATGATCTGCAGCAGCGAAGCAACCAGCCCGACAATCAAACCGATTTGCAGCGAGCGCCGCGCAAATTCGAGGTGTTGCTTTTTGAGCAAATAAAACGCGCTCACACTGACGACCAGGAATGCCCCGGCCTGCCACGCCCCGCAGAGGGTATGAAACAACCGGTCTCCCGTGGACGGGCTCATCACCATCTGCCAAAAATCCGTCACCTCCGCGCGCGAGCGCATGCCCGAGTCCACGATGTGATAGCCGCGCGGCGTTTGCATGAAGGAATTGGCCACAATAATCCATACCGCGCTGAAGTGCGCTCCCAAACAAACCATGCACGTGGCAAAGAAATGCAGCTTGCGCCCCACCTTGTCCCAGCCAAAAAGTAAAACGGCGAGAAAGCCCGATTCGAGGAAGAACGCAAAAATACCTTCCGCCGCGAGCGCGCTGCCAAAGATATCACCCACGAAACGGGAGTACGTGGCCCAATTGGTGCCGAACTCAAATTCCATGACGATGCCCGTGGCGACGCCCAGCGCGAAGGTCAGCGCAAAGACATTCGTCCAGAATTTCGCCATCTGGTGATAGATGTCGTTATTGGTCTTGAGCCAGGCCGCCTCCATGATGACCAGCATGACGCCAATGCCGATGCTCAACGGCGGATAGATATAGTGAAAGCCGATGGTCAGTCCAAACTGGATGCGGGACAGGGTTAAAACATCCATACGCTCCTAAAATGTGGTTCGCGTCCAAAAATGTCAACGCGTCAATAGTGGCATCGCGTACTCTCCCGGAAGTATTACTATAACCACGAAACATGGCTTGGACCTTTGCAAAATAATGGTCGTTTTCACTTGCACTTTGTTTCAAAAGCGCAATATTGTCCCTGTTACACAAGGAGACGGGAAAGAAATGTTAATGCAACTATGGAAAAAAAAATTAATCCATCCGATATATTAAAGAAGGTTCCCACGGGGATTGGGGGGTTTGACGAAATCACTGGAGGGGGATTGCCCGCCGGGCGGCCATCACTGGTTTGCGGCGCTGCCGGTTGCGGCAAATCACTCTTCGCCACGGAATTCCTGGTACGCGGCGCCATGCAATACAACGAGCCCGGAGTTTTGATGACGTTCGAAGAAACCTCCGATGACATCAAGAAGAACGTCGCTTCCCTCGGGTTTAATATCGCCGACCTCATTGCCCGCAAGAAGCTGATCATCGATCACGTGCGCGTGGATCGAAATGAAATCGAAGAAAACGGTGAATATGATTTGGAAGGGCTTTTCATCCGTCTGGGGCATGCCATCAAAACGATTGGCGCCAAACGCGTGGTGCTGGACACGATTGAGACGCTTTTTTCCGGGCTGACTAACCAGGGCATTCTCCGCTCGGAATTGCGCCGGCTCTTTGGCTGGCTTAAAGACCACGGCATGACCACCGTCATTACCGGCGAACGCGGCGAAGGCGCGCTGACGCGCCAGGGCCTGGAGGAATATGTTTCGGATTGCGTCATCCTGCTCGACCATCGCGTTTACGGCCAAATCTCCACCCGGCGGCTGCGCGTCGTGAAATACCGCGGCTCGACCCACGGCACCAACGAATATCCGTTCCTGATTGATGAAAAAGGCATCACCGTCCTGCCCATCACCATGGCGGGGATGGATTATGATGTTTCGAACGAGCGCATTTCCTCCGGCGTGCCGGAACTGGACCAGATGCTGGGCGGCAAAGGATATTATAAGGGCAGCACCATTCTCCTGAGCGGCCCGGCGGGCACCGGCAAGACCAGCCTGGGCGCGCATCTCGCAAATGCCACCTGCCAGCGCGGCGAGCGTTGCGTCTATTTTTCTTTTGAAGAATCGCCGGCGCAAATCCTCCGCAATATGAAATCCATCAACCTGAACCTGGAACCGCACGTGAAAAAAGGTTTGTTGAAATTTCATGCGACCCGTCCGACAGTGTTTGGACTGGAAATGCACCTGGTGCTGATACACAAAATGATCGAGGAGTTTAAACCAACGGTGGCGATTTTTGATCCCGTGACCAACCTGCAAAGCGCGGGAACGCTCGAAGACTCCACGAACATGCTCATCCGCATCATTGATTTTTTGCGGAAAAAAAAGATTACCTGCTTCATGATCAGCCTCACTTCCGCCGGCTCGACCTCGCAGGAGATGACCGATGTAGGCATGAGTTCGATTGTGGACGCCTGGCTCCTGCTCCGGGATGTGGAACTCGGTGGCGAGCGCAATCGCCTGATGTATGTCCTCAAATCGCGCGGCACGGCGCATTCCAACCAGGTGCGCGAATTTCTCATCACCCCCCGCGGCGTCAAACTGGTCGAAGCCTACCTGGGAGAGGAAGGCGTCCTGACCGGTTCCGCACGATTAAGCCAGAAGAACCGCGAGCAGGCAGTGGCGCAGGCGGCCAAAGAAGAACAGGACCGCAAGAGTATGGCGCTCGCACACCGGCGCAAGGCGGTGGAAGCGCAAATCGAGGCGTTGCGCGCGGAATTTTTAGCGGAGCAGGAGGAGTTTGCCCGGGCCACAGCCAGCGACGAACTGCGCACGAAACAAATTCAACTCAACCGGCAGGCCATGGCGGCCAGCCGGCGCAGCGGCAAAAAGGAGGGCGTATCATGAAAGCGAAGGCGAAAGTTAAACTGAATAAAAAGACACCGGCGCGTAAACCAGCGAAGCCGAAACCTATCAAAAAGGCGCAGCCCAAAGTTGGCGACAAATGGATCCTGCGCCTGTATGTGGCCGGTGAAACGGCCAAATCGATGACCGCCTTCGCCAATCTGAAAAAGATTTGCGAAGAGCATTTGGCCGACCGCCATTCGATTGAGGTCATCGATTTGTCCAAACATCCCGAACTGGCACAGAGCGACCAGATTGTCGCGCTGCCCACGCTGGTCCGCAAATTACCCGAGCCGATCCGCCGCGTCATTGGGGATCTCTCCCAGCAGGAACGCGTCCTGATTGGCATGGATTTGAATTCTTAAACCCGTTGAATTTTGCCAAAAAAAACCGACATAGCCAAAGCGAAGCGCGACGGAAACAAACCGCCTGAGAATTCTTCTTCGAAGTTTGCCAGGCTGCTCGAGGGAGCCACCAAGTCCGCGTCCGGGATGTATTCGCTCCGGCTTTATATCACGGGGTCAACGCCGCGTTCCACCCGGGCCGTGACCAGCATCCGCAAGTTGTGCGAAGAGCACCTGCATGGACGCTACCAACTGGAAGTGATTGATATCTATCAGCAGCCGGAGCACGCCGTGCTCGCCCAAATCATCGCTGCACCCACCTTGATTAAAACGCTACCCCTGCCCCTGAGGCGGTTCATCGGCAACCTGTCGGACAGTAAAAAAATGCTCGTGGCGTTGGATATCAACGATTCTCAGAAGAAGGCGGCATAAATGCAAAAGCGAGTTAAGAACGTGAAAAAGAAAGCGACATCGAAAAGCGGCCATTGGGTTAGCGAAACGGATTTTGCGCAATTGCAGTCCAGTTTGCGGGAAGCGCAGGAGACGCTGAACGCTATCCGCACCGGCGAAGTGGACGCCGTGGTCGTCCACGGACCGCATGGGAACCAGGTGTTCAGCCTGACCAGCGCGGAACAGCCGTATCGCTATTACGTGGAGCGCATGCAGGAAGGCGCCGTGACCATTTCACAGGAAGGCATGGTCCTCTATGCCAACCGGCGTTTTGCCGACATGGTGAGCAAGCCGCTCCAGCTCGTGATTAGCACGAGAATCTCGGATTACCTGGATGACGCAACGTGTGAGAAGATCCAAAATGTTTTTGCCAATCAAAACCAGCCGGTGAAACATGAAAGCATTCTGCAATCTTCAAATAAAAAGACGCTTCCGGTCCACCTGGCGGCCAGCCTTTTGCCGTTGCAGGACCAGAACGTCCTATGCCTGGTAGTCACGGATTTGACTTTGCAAAAACAAAACGAGGAATTGCGCCTGGCCAAGGAAGTGGCGGAAAAAGCTAACAAGGCCAAAGACGATTTCCTGGCCGCCTTGAGCCACGAATTGCGCACGCCGCTCAACCCGGTGTTGCTGCTCTCCAGCGAAGGCGCAGAAGACGCCGAGCTTCCCGCGCGCATCCGCGGGGATTTCGCCACCATCCGCGACAATATCGAACTTGAGGCGCGGCTGATTGACGATCTGCTGGACCTGAACCGGATTGTGCACGGCAAATTGGGGCTGGAAAAACACATGGTGGATTGCCATGCCGTCCTGCACGACGCCATCGCCATCGTAGAACCGGAAATTCAGAGAAAAAATATTACGCTGAGCGTCAGCCTGGAAAAGGAATCGTGCCAACTGAATGCGGATCGCACCCGCCTGCAACAGGTATTTTGGAACGTGTTAAAAAACGCGGTTAAATTCACCCCGGACAACGGAAAAATCACGATCCAGACTTCGATCGACCCGGACAAAAAAAATTGGACGATCACCTTTTCCGATACCGGCATTGGCCTGACGCCTGAAGAGATTAAGAAAATTTTTGAAGCATTTTCCCAGGGAGAACATGCCGAAAGTACCGGTTCACACCGTTTCGGCGGTCTCGGCCTGGGTCTCTCCATCACCCGAATGCTGATAAAAATGCACGAAGGCACTATTACCGCCCAGAGCGAAGGGCGCGATAAAGGCGCGACCTTTACCATCCGGCTGCCATTGGCAAAGAATAACCCCGCCAAAGCCGGCAGCACTGTCAACGGTTCCAAGGCTGCCCGGGCACGGCAGTGATGGACTAGCCGCGCGGGAACCAGCTATCCCCTCGCCCATCATTTCGCAATAAAATCGGGTGAGATATATGGGCAAATTTACTTTTGCCCCCACGCCATTGCGCGGTAAAATATGTTTTGCCGATGAATAGCGTCCATTCTACAGCCAACGCCACGCCGCCCGCCCGGGCAGAGCCCCTGCCTCTGCCGGAATTGCTCGCGCCCGCCGGCGATTGGGAATGCGCCCGCGCTGCTGTCGAGAACGGCGCCGATGCCATCTACTTCGGCCTGGATAAATTCAATGCGCGAATGCGCGCGCAAAATTTCACCCG
>Ga0335083_10006062_pt1 | contig 15197 bp, 11 predicted proteins | sample Lox_Sample_42_FD_206716 | JGI IMG/M metagenome (GOLD analysis project Ga0335083, IMG submission 206716) | Soil microbial communities from Loxahatchee National Wildlife Refuge, Florida, United States - Lox_Sample_4.2 | ecosystem: Environmental > Terrestrial > Soil > Wetlands | place: USA... | reverse complement strand
CGTCCGCCTGAGCCGCGCCAATCGCTGTGCCTTGCTTGGCAGCTTCGGATCGCAGACCTCGCTTGTTGCGCCGCTCGAATAAATAACTCACACCCGGCGAGACAAATGTCCCCGCAAACGGCTGCCACACTCCATGGCTTGGGGCGATCTGCGTGCCGTCAGCAGAGACGCTCAACTCCGGATTCGGGCGGAGATGAGCCGTGACTTCCTCCGCCTTCAGTTCATCGATATTCAGCTTGGCCGCCATCAGAGTGGTATTGTTCAGCCGGAAGTTTTCCTTCACCTGCTCCCATGTCCAGACTTGGGCTGGCGGGGCCAATGGCTGCGATGGAATCTGCGCACTCACACGCATCGTCCCAATCGCAAAAATCGCCGCAGCGATATGTAAGTTCAATCGCATCCAATTGCTCCGACTCTGCGGAAGATCTGCAGAGCATCGTTTCAAAGCAGGCCCTGGGAAATTCGGTGGCAGAGCCACCGAGACTTCCTGCCCCAAAAGGGTCATCAGGAAAATAGGCCGGACTGCTACCGTTTTGTTCTGAGGCGAATCACGGACTCTTCGACTCTAACTATTTGCAGATTGAGGCGGCGCGCGACCCGGACGAATCAACACGGGGGTTGCTGGGGTGGGAGCAGGAGTTGGTATACCTAACAGGAATCCGTGCTCAAGAGCGACGGTAATATTGGCCGAGACAGGGAGTGCAGGCTGGGCCTGAGTTTTTGAAGCCGAAGATCGTTCTGTGCTGGATTGGCTGATGCTGCGCTTACTGGTCTGCGATTCTTCCATCTCTGCGCGCATTGCCCGCAGATCGTCGGTGGCAGAAACTACAGGGAAGAGAAGGACCAACGCGCCTGCCAACGCCAAGACGCACTGCAGCGCGGAGAACCTTCTGCATCCGGGCACACCACTGGATTCGCGCCAGAGCCAGAGGGCAGGCAGCGCCAGCAGCAGCCAGCTAAGATTAAGCAGCAGCTCCATTTCGCTTGCGTGAGGTGTCGGAAGCCAGGGAAACTGGCAATCTTTATATAGTGTTCCAGAACTCGTGAAGCTCCGTCAATGTGACCTCAGTTTTGCCGCTCGGAATGCCGCAAGATTTGATATGCAGGATCATTCTTATTACGAAACTGCGGGCGCACATGGGAAAGTAGTGTTGGATGAAGGACGTTTTCGAGTCGAATCGGCATGAACTGGACAGAGAAGCGATGCGGCGGATGGTCGAGCGCGGCGCTCGTGATAATCCTCGTTTGCGCCGCGAGCATTGGTTTGGCCGGAAGATCGGTTGCAGACGGCCTCCAACGGCCTCAGGGGCAGTCAAGTACGCCAGCTCAGAGTGGCGATGAAAACGGAATCGTGATCGAGACTGATTCCCTGCCGGACACCTATCCCTACGCGAAGTGTGAGATCTTTCTCCGTGCCCACGGAGGCGTTTCCCGGTTGCACTGGAGTGTTGAAAAGGGCTCTGACCAAGGCCTTCTACCTCCAGGGATGAAGCTCGAGGAGGATGGTCTTCTGCACGGGGAGCCGGAGCGGGCGGGAGAGTTTCACTTCACCGTCGAAGTTCGAGACAGCGCCCATCAAGCCGTCCATAAAGGATTCGTGCTGCGAGTGCTCTCGGCCTTGAGCCTCAATTGGAAGAAAGAGCCTCGCGTGGACGGCAACCGGATTGACGGGAGCGTGACGGTGTCGAACACCACGCCCGACGAAATGGATCTGACTTTCATCGTTCTTGCCGTCCCCCCAAATGGACGGGCAGTGGCAATCGGTTACCAGCATTTCCCGTTGAAGCGGGGGACGGTAGACACGGAGTTGCCCTTTGGGGAGACCCTGCCGCCCGGAAGCTACGTCGTACATGTGGACGCGATCGCGGAGGTCGCGTCGAGGAATGTGATCCACCGGGAGCGTCTGCAAACGCCAGGGGCGCTGCAAGTCATTGTGGGTCCATAACGTCCTGCGGGGTTCCTTGGACGATCCTGGTTACTTGGGGACACGTCCTTCCGCGAAAAGATCACATGAATGAGTGATGCAGATCACACAGCGCTGTGAGGGAAATGCCCCTCCTGCGTGGTTTTCCGCAGAGGTTCGTGCTCGGGAGCAAGATGGACTCCTTGGCGGCTTAATCACCTATTTTCAATACATTAGCCGATATCAGGCGAGACGCAGTGGATCCTCTCCGAATTGGCGCGCAGCGTGCCATAGCACGGGTGGGTCGAGAACGACGCCAAGTGGGGGCGCAAGCGACCCAGAGGAGGTTCAAAATGCGGGCTCCTTATGGTCTGAATATCCTGGATAACTGCTTATCTTGTCCCTTTCGTGGGGAACACCTTTTCTGCAATCTTTCTGCTCAAGCCGGTCAGCGGCTCAACGACATCAAGTCGACCGCCGTCTATCCGAAGGGCGCGATGCTCTTTATCGAAGGGCAGTTGCCGCGCGGGGTATTTGTCCTGTGCAGCGGGAAAGTCAAGCTCTCGACGACTTCGAGAGAGGGCAAGACGATCATCACGAAAATTGCCGACTCCGGCGACGTGCTCGGCCTCAACGCGGTCATTTCGAACCTGCCATACGAAGTCACCGCCGAGATGATGGAACCCGGCCAGGCGAACTTCGTCCCCCGCGATTCCTTGCAGCAATTGCTGCGCGACTTTCCCGAAGCGGCGATGCGTGTCGCCCAACAGTTGAGCCGCAACTATTTCACCGCCTATGAAGAAATCCGCACGTTGGGTTTGGCAGCGTCACCGTCAGAAAAATTTGCCAAGCTGCTGCTGACCTGGTCTACAAAGAGCGCGCAGAATGATGGATCATCGCAGGTGAAGCTGACGCTAACGCACGAAGAGATCGCCGAGATCATCGGCACGACGCGCGAGACGGTGAGCCGCCTCTTCTCGGAATTCAAGAAGAAGCAACTGATGCAGGCGAAGGGTGCAACACTGGTCATCCGAAGCCGCGTCGCGCTCGAGAAGATCGTGCAGTCTTAGTAGTGATTGCCCCGGAGGGGCAACTGACAATAGCCCGGCGCTTCGAGCGCCGGGTAGAAGTAAGAAATTGAACTGCGTCCCGTAGGGACGCTTGACCGTCGCTCGGAGATCCGACCTCGAGACTACTAGCATCTCCGTGCTAGAACTTCTCAGCGATTGTCAGTTCCCGCTGAGAGAAAGCACAATGACTCGGTCGGTTTCGTCCTTTGAAGGTGAAGCAAGTTTCAGAACGACTCCGTCAGCATTTTGAGTAAAGGTGATTGGTTGGTGGTCGAGTAGACCGTGGGCCGCAGTGATCTTGGTCTGGATCGGGGGTAGAGCCAGCAGGGGAGCGGCCCAGTTCAATACGTGCACATAAATGTTCTTTCCTTTCTGAGTAGTAACTCCCCAGTCCGCCGGCGCGATCGGTCCGCCCCGCGTTCCGTAGATCGAATCGCCGTATTTTGAGAGCCATTCACCGACGGCGCGCAACCTCGCTTGAAACTGCGGATCAATTTCGCCATTCGGATACGGCCCGATATTCATCAGCAGGTTCGAATTGTTCCCCGCAGCGCGTACCAGGCGACGTTCCACCTCCTCAGAGCTCTTGTAATGGCTGTCGCCAATGTTGAATCCCCAGTTGTCGTTCAGCGTGTCCGAACTTTCAAGCGGAAGTTGCGTGCTGATAAACGTCGTGTTGAAGCCGGCGGAATTCTGTCCTGGGAGATCGCGCTCGAAGGTCTGAACATCCTCGCCAGAACGCGGCGTTTGATGATGGTTCGGAATGATCAGCGCTGCTGGTTGCAGTTTGTGGATCAGTGCATACGTCTTGTCGAGATGCCAGTCAGCATTCGGCTTGTCCCACATGCCATCGAACCAGATGCCGCCGATCGGCCCGTAGTTCGTGAGCAACTCGGTGAGCTGACCGTCCATGTAGTTGTCAAGATAGGCGTTGAAATCGCCGCGATCCGGGCGTCCATTAGGCCAATCCGTCGCGCCACGTGGAAAGTAATTCGGATTGTGCCAATCGAGCTGCGAATAATAGAAGAAGAGCTTGATGCCTTGCTTATGGCACTCGTCCGCCAGCATCTTCAGCGGATCTTTCTTGTATGGCGTGCGCGCGACGATGTTCCAGTCGGAGACTTTGGAATCGAACATCGCAAATCCGTCGTGATGGCGCGAGGTGATCGTGATGTACTTCATGCCCGCAGCCTTGGCAAGCGACACCCAGGCACGCGCATCGAACTTCGCCGGATCGAAGAACATTGGCAGGCGGTTGTACTCGCCAACCGTCATCTTGCGGTTGTGAAAGACCCACTCGCCATCTCCCAGCACGCTGTATACGCCCCAGTGAATGAACATCCCGAATTTCATGTCTTGAAATTCGCGGCGGGCCTGCAGATTCCCGGGCGAAGGTTGATACGTCGTTTGAGCATCGAACGGCAAAGGGTTGAAGATACAGAACGCTAGAACGAAACCGAGCAAACATCGAAGCTGGCGGGGACTACCAACACTGATCATGGGCTCCATGATTCCTTTAGCGCTGCACAGGCAGCAGATATCCTGGATTGCTCTGGAATGCCCCACCGAAAACCTGGCGGTCGGCCTCGCGCATATCCCAGGCGATGACTGATTCGGGAGTAACCTGAATCGTAACGTCGTCCCATCCGGCAAACACTGGTCCGACTCTCGTGTCGGCCAGAGCGGCGGGGCTTAAGTATTTGGCGTGAATTTCTTTGTTATTCTTTTGCGATTCTTCGCCACTGAGAAGTCGTGCGGCGCCGGAAATCGTCACCCCGAACGACGCTGCCGGGTCGCGCGAGTCGATCATCACCGTGGCCTTGGGTGTGGCTTGAAGGTTTCGCGCTTTCCGCGTACGAGAACCTGTGGCGACGTAGATATTCGTTCCGTCGAACCAGTACCACACTGCAACCATATGAATCGATCCGCTTGGACCATGGGTCGCGATCGATGCGATATGTCTGCCTTTTAGCAATTGCTGCACGAGAGGGTCGGTCAAAGCTGCCATCATTCTTCTCCTCTGGTTTGGCTGCGATCTCGGCCAAAACCTTATCACAGGAATGACTCCGTTCACGATGAAGGATTTCGGACGACGGGCGAGTACGAATTCACCATCACGTGCCTGAGAGGTAATCCAAGCGTTCCAGAGTTATTCCATCTCTGGGTTCGAGTCAAATGCCCGGAGTATTGGTACAGGCTGCGGGCTGGTGGGTTTAACCAGAACCTTAAAACGCAGCTGGCCGAAGTCGGCTCGTAACTTCCTCGCCATCTCCTGCGTTATACTCTCAGAACTACGCGCGCGTACCTTCCTTGGGGATCTCACAATGGCAGTTGGTGTACGCACAGAAGATCTGCGCAAGGTGTATCACTCTGCGCCGCCGTTGGCGGCGACGGGCATCATGGCGCGCCCGACAGAAAAGAAGAGCCCGAAGCAGTCAAAGTCTGAAATCAAGGCTTTGGACGGGCTCTCACTTGAAGTCAACGCTGGAGAAATTTTTGGGCTACTAGGTCCGAACGGTGCCGGCAAGTCCACCACAATCGGAATCATCACCACGCGCGTCCGCGCGACGAGCGGACATGCCTACGTTGGCGACCATGAAGTCTGGCAGGAGCAGGCAAGAGTGAAACGTCTGATCGGCGTCGTGCCGCAGCGTCCGAATCTGGATTTTTCTCTGACGGCGCGGGAGATCTTGGTTTTTCACGCAGCTTATTTCGGAATTCCTCCAAGAGAGGGCAGCCGACGTGCCGACGAACTGCTTGAGAAATTCAAGTTGGCCGATCGCGCTGGGCAACTCGTCCGTGGATTTTCCGGAGGAATGATGCAGCGGATGTCGATTGCCCGCGCCATGATGCACGATCCCGAAGTTCTGTTTCTCGATGAACCGAGCGCGGGACTCGATCCGCAAACACGCATCCTGCTGTGGGAGATCATCCGTGAATACAATCATCTCGGCAAGACGGTCGTCCTCTCCACGCACAATATGGAAGAAGCCGACGCGCTCTGCCAGCGACTGGTGATCGTTGATCATGGCCGCGTTATCGCGCAAGGCACACCCATCGACCTCAAGCGATCCATCCCCGGAGGATTTTTGTTACGCCTGCATTTCGGCAAGCAGACACCGGAATTGATCCAGCGCTTGCAATTACTGGCAGGAGTGCGCGAGGTGCGCCCCCTGGATTCTACTGGCGCTGACGTCTATGCCGACCGCGGCGGATCGTTGATCCCTGAAGTCGCATCGGTAGCGACTGCAATAGGCGCAGAGTTGTCCGACGTACATATTTCCGAACCGAGTCTTGAAAATCTTTTCCTGCACCACACCGGAAGGAGTTTGCGCGATTGAACTGGAAAGCCTTTGGCGCGATGCTTGCCCGCGACGCCCACGTCGCGCGGCGAAACATCATTCAGATCATGTTCCAGACGTTTCTGCAACCGCTGCTGTTCGTGTTCATCTTCGGCCGCGTGATGGTGGGCAGCGGGTACATGCCCGTAGCATACAAGAGCCTGCTGCTGCCCGGAATCATCGCGATCAGCATGGTGTTCACGGGAGTCTGGGCGGTATGCATGCCGCTCATCGCTGAATTCCAGTGGACACGCGAGATTGAAGATCGACTTTTGGCGCCCATCTCGATTCCGTGGATCGCAATCGAAAAAGTTGTGGCCGGCATGATCCAGGCAATCATCGCGGGGTTAGTAGTTTTCCCGATGGCCTGGTTAGTACTCGGGACAGGCGTTGATATCAGGATCCACGAACCACTCGAGTTTGTAGTGATGATCCTGTTGGTTGCATTTTTTTCGGCAAGTGGCGGGTTAGCGCTCGGTTGCGCAATGAAGCAGGAGCACGTGGGGCTGATGTTCAGCATGATTCTCACGCCGATGATCTTCTTCGGCTGTACATACTACCCGTGGAGCGCTTTAAGCAACTTTCCGATATTGAAGAGAGCGGTGTTAGTGAATCCTCTCGTCTATGCGAGCGAGGGCCTGCGGGCTGCCCTCGTGCCGCAGTCTGCTCACCTTTCCACTATTGCAATTCTGATTGTGCTGTGTTTCTTCGACATTCTGCTGCTGATACTGGGGTTAAGACAATTCGAGAAGAAGGCAGTCAGCTAGAACTCTCACTCTGAAATTTCACCACGAGGTCAAAGGGACTCTCTTCTCCCTGACTTCATGTCTCGTCGTGAAGATTGCGCTTACCAGGCAGGGTTGTCCGCCGGGCTCGCGATATAATGTCGGCCACACATGGGTCTCATCTCCGGCAGCAAGTTGGGGCCGTACGAAATTCAGGCATTGATCGGGGCAGGCGGGATGGGCGAGGTGTATCGCGCCCGCGACACACGGCTCGGCCGCGATGTTGCTATCAAAGTCCTGCCACAGAGGCTCTCGGCCGACGTCGAACTCAAGCAGCGGCTCGACCGCGAGGCCCGAGCCATTTCTTCCCTGAATCACCCGCACATCTGCACTCTGCACGACATTGGCTCTCAGGATGGCTCCGACTTCCTCGTGATGGAGTTTCTCGAGGGACAGACGCTCTCTGATCGCCTCTCGAAAGGCCCGCTATCACTCGATCAAATCTTGAGGATCGGAGCTGAGATTGCCGAAGCTCTCGAAATAGCGCATCAGCAAGGAATCATTCATCGAGATCTGAAGCCCGCCAACATCATGTTGACGAAGGCCGGCGGCGCGAAGCTGATGGACTTCGGGTTGGCCAAACCAAGAGTTACGATCGGATCGCAGGCCGTCAGCCGTTTCACTCCCTCGACACCCACGATGAATCTGGCGACCCTCACCTCGGCCTCCTCGCCGCTTACGCAAAAAGGATCGATAGTCGGTACATTTCAGTACATGGCTCCCGAAGTTTTACAGGGAGCAGAAGCCGATGCTCGCGGCGACATCTTCAGCTTGGGATGCGTGCTGTACGAGATGCTGACCGGACGCCGCGCCTTTGAAGGCAAATCTCAGCTCAGTGTCCTTACCGCGATTCTCGAAAAGGATCCGGATCCGATCACAAATACGCAGCCGCCTACGCCACAGATGCTCGACCTGGTGATTCGTGGATGCCTCGAGAAGGATCCCACCCAACGGTTCCGGTCAGCCCACGACGTCGCGATCAACCTGAACTCGATCGCCTCATTGCGCTCCGTACCAATAGAAAAGAACTCGACTCGCGCATCGAGTCGGATTCTGTGGTATGCAGCCCTCGCGGCCGCCGTTGTTCTGGGAACCGTCGTTGGATTCTTGCTTCACCACTCTGCCCCGTCAGCGCCGAGTGTGCGAGCAGCGATCAATCCCCCGCCAAACGGGCATTTTCGGCTCACCTCCGATGCCGCCGGGCCGCCGACGCTCTCCCCGGATAGCGATTATGTTGCGTTCACAGCGACCGGTGCCGATGGAAAGATTTCATTGTGGGTACGGGCAATGAACGGCGCCGATGCTCGCGAGCTACCGGACACTACCGATGCCATCTTTCCCTTCTGGTCCCCCGACAGCCATTCGATTGGGTTCTTTGCGAACGGAAAACTCAGGACCATCGAGTTGAACGGTACCACCGCGCAGACACTCTGTGATGCGCAGCTTGGTCGCGGAGGCACATGGGGACCTGGTGGGGTGATCGTCTTCTCTCCTTCGCCCATTTCGCCGTTGATGCAGATCAACGCAAATGGAGGATCTTCTCTACCGCTGACAAAGTTGGACGTGTCGATGTACTCCTCACATCGCTGGCCGGCGTTTCTTCCAGATGGCAAGCACTTTCTCTACTTCGCGATGCATCATGATCCCTCAAAGGCAGCCAATAATGGCATCTACTATGCTTCGCTCGATGGCCGCGACAATCGGTTGGTGCTTCACTCGCAGAGCAATGCAATCTACGCGGCAGGATTTCTTCTGTATAGCCGCGGCGACCAGTTGATGGCGCAGTCATTTGATCCGGGTACGGGCAAGTTGAGCGGGGAGCAGCAGAGCGTCTCTTCGGGCGTGTTGAATGATGTCTCTACCTGGCGCACCAGCGCCTCTGCAACCGACAGCGGCCTGCTGCTCTTCGGCAATGGAAGTTCTGGAGGAGTTCAACTCGTGTGGATGGATCGCACTGGGAAAGAGGTGAGCGTCGCTGCGGACAATCTGCAGAATCTTAATTTCGCGCGGCTCTCCCCTCAGGGCGATCGCGTCGCTCTCACCTTGGATACTGGAGTCAATGACATCTGGTCGCTTGATCTTGCGCGTGGCGTACGCACTCGGCTGACGTTTGGTCCTACCGGAAATACGTTCCCGGTCTGGTCGCCCGATGGAAAATGGGTCGCGTACAGCTCGCTGCGCGCGTCCGGAGGCGGAATCTACCGCAAACCATCCGATGGCACCGGCTCGGAAGAGTTACTCGTCCCGGACTCGACCGGCGCGATTTTCGCTCCCACCGATTGGTCACACGATGGCAAGACCCTGTTCTTTTCTCCAAACACTTTCACCCAGAAAGAGGTCGGAGTCTGGACTATCTCGTTGGACGGAGGCAGAAAGCCGGTTGAGATTATCGCCAGCGCGACCTTCGCTACTCTTTCTCCGAACGGGCACTGGCTTGCCTATAGCTCGACAGAATCCGGCCGAACCGAAGTCTACGTGGAAGCCTACGGTGGCGGCCAAGGCAAGTGGCAGGTTTCCGCCAATGGAGGACAAGTTCCGCACTGGAGTGGAGACGGAAAAGAGCTTTACTACTTTGACCTCACACAATCCGTGCTTGCCGTCCCGGTGAAAGAAGCTGGAGGTGCATTGCAATTCGGAGCTCCGCAAACGCTCGTCAGCCGCTGGACCGTGCTGACGATTCCGTTCTACAGTATCTCGCCTGACGGAAAACGTGTTCTGATGGAGCGCGTCTCGCAGCAGGTGAATCAGCCAGTCACACTAATGACGAACTTCACGGCGGGTCTAAAGCGGTAGGAGAAGTCCCGACTGTGCGACAGTTCCCAGAACCGCGCCGACGGTTACTCAGCGGATACTTCCTTGACACTTTTGCGGGAACCTCTTCAATTGCGGTATCCTGAGCCGCTTTGAGGAGGAGTATTCGTTTGCAAAGAGCTGCAATTATCATCATTTTCACAGCAATTTGTTGTTTCGATTTGAACGCGCAAGATCAGCCCCCCGCAGCCACCTCGCCGCGGAACCAGTCAACCGGTACGGTGCCCGCTGCATCCGCGACTTCACCAATCGCACCCCAGAGTTCCCCAAAAGCTCCCGCCGACCCATCGCCACACGAAACTCCCGAGGCGCTCGCCCACAAATATATCGACCTGTGGAATACAGGGGATGCGAGTGCAATCGCCGCGTTTCCAGATTTCATCATGCATAATCACGGTGGGCGGTTGCGTGTTGGTTCCGCCATGCTAGGACGGGTCATCACAACGTGGCGCAAGTCTATGCCTGACCTGACCTTCACAATCGACGACACGGTGACTCAGGCAGACAAAGTAGTCATGCGCGTCACCCTCAAAGGAACGTACAAAGAACGTTTGTTTCCGGAAGCGGGTGATCCGCCATCTCCGCCAAGGCTCGTGCGCGCCACTGGAATATTTATCTTCAGAGTCGCCGACGGAAAGATCCAGGAAATCTGGCAAGAGCTGGACGAATCAATTTTACGAATTGAAATGGGCTCGCAGTGGAAAACGCGGGCGGAATTGGGTTCGGACAAGTTGAAGAACCAAGACCAGGCGCCGGCCCCCGAGCAGCCACCGAAAAACTAAGGGAGAAACCTTAGCGGCGACATTGAATGCGCAAAATCTTGCGACCACTGCGTCCCGAAGGCGCGAAAAGCCGCGCGGGTCGCTGGATTCGGATGGCTGGAGTCTTTTTTCTCTGTTGCAGTCCTCCGCCGTGTAGCGTTAGTATTGTGCCCGCTTTTTGCCTATCCACTTCAACATCTTCTCAAGCGGTGAAGACCCCAGGGACTTCAACACGATTAGAAAAAGGAGAATGTTCAAAATGAGGAAGCTTCTTGTACTGACTTCCCTCGTGGCGCTTATGGCGTCGGTAAGTTTCGCAGCATCCCCCACATATGTGATAGCAGTGGATGAAAACACGACCGCCAACACGGCATCGGTTTTCAGCCTCAACACAACGACGGGCGTGACAACTTTGGTCAAGAAACTCAGCACCGGTGGCCTTGGGCTAGGCGGCGGCTTCTTTGCCGCATCCACCGTGACCATCACATCGAATAACCAGTGCATCTTCATCGCTGACACTGGGTCGGACGACATCGCAGCTTTCGCAGCTCCAACGTACGCGAAGGTAGGCAACTTTTCCAACGGCTCGGTCAACTGGAGTGCTTCTGGAGCGGGTGGCAGTCTGACGCTGTCGCCGGATGGCAAGTGGCTCTATGGCGCCTATAGCGGCTCCGAGAATATCGGGGCATGGGCAGTTGGTTCCGGCTGCAAGCTGACCTTCGTCAATGCCTATACTCCATCAACGGGCGCGGACCTTTTTGCCACTCTGCACGTGACCCCGGATGGGAAGGCTCTGATCGTTCCGTCGATCGATTTTGGTATCGTCACGATGTACAAGATCAACAGCAGCACGGGCGCGCTGACTGAAGTCACGAACGCGAATTTCTTCAGCAGTGTAGCCGACTGCTCGAACGACGGTTGCTACCCATACGGTTTCGACATCAGCGGCGACAGCAAAGTTGCGTTCTTTGGCAATCCCACAACCTTTAACAACGGCCTTTTTGCGTTGGGTCTCGCCATTAACACGACCACTGGAACACTGACCAACCCACAGCTATTCACGCTAACCGCGAAGTCCGGCGTGGGAAATTCGACCTTCCCGTGGTTCCCCAAGATGTCTTACGCACACGGCAGCGGACCGCTCGTTATCGGGATGTCCGGCTACAACAACCCGGTGGAAAGTTCGGGCGTCGTGATTGCGCAAGTCACGGAAGCACCTACGCTCAAAGTTCTCACCAGCTCGTTGTTTGCAACCCCGGACAGCAATTGCGGCGGCTGCACGGGCACCCTCGAGACCACTGGCAATCTTGCGGTGAGTGCTCAGTTCCCGAACTTGATCAAGGTTTATAGCATCAATGCAAAGACCGGTGCTTTCACCTTGCTCAAGTCGAACACAGACGCGAATGCGGTAGGACTTCTTTCGCTCCATGTCGTTCCGGAAACTCGCTAACCTAACCTAGTTCAATTGACAAAGCGCCCCGGTCTTCGGGGCGCTTTCTTTTGCCCGTGATCGGCAACGATTTACGGAAACTCTGTCACCTTCGGAGTCACACGCGGCTTGATCGCCGTGGCGCCTCCCTTATCGTCAATCACGCTCGAAATCTCGCCGTGCTCTCCCAACGCGACCGTGATCATGTGGTGGAACTTGATTCTTGCTTTTTTGGGGACTTCGATCGCACGTGTGAGTATGACATTCGGTTGAATGAAGACGCTGTAGATGCCCAAGCCCCAAGCTTCATGCGTAGTAACCGAATCCGCAACTTTGTACGAGGCCCAACCGTTCGTGCCGGGAGCGCTCGAGTAGCTTGCCTGGTCGGGCGGATCGTAAGGGATTTCCGACTGATAAAAGTATGTTCGTCCGCGATCTCCGTTCCAGAGGACCTGAAACTGCTGGTGATGTTCGACGAAGAGTCCATATATCGTGACGTCGTTGCCGTTCACCACCAGTCCGTTGTTACTGACGTTGTCAGTCCATCCTACGCCGTCGCCATGATCCGCGCGCCAGATCCAAGTGTGGTCAACGATGACATCATTGCTATTGACGCGAAGATTTTCTTTTGTGCGGCCAACCCCAGCCCCGCCAACGCGGAAGAAGACATCATGCAATACGGTAGGATTCTTGTCGTGACGTGCAGTGTTTCTCTGGCCGACTTCCATTAGAAGTGGCGAGATTTCCTTGCCGGCATCGAAGAGAATTCCTGCAATATCGATTCCGTCTACATCGGCAATGGTCATCGCGGCGGTGCCATGCGTTGGCCGCACAGTAGCGAATCCCAGACCGAGCACGACCGTATCGGGATGGGTGACGCGAATCGGTTCTTCGAGATCATAAATGCCGGGCGTCAACAGAAGATGCTTCCCCTTCTCCAGCTCCGCATTAATGCTCGCCGCTGAATCTTTACCGGCACGAGCAACATAGAACTGATCCAGAGGGATCAGTCGGCCGGGTGTCGAGCCATTGTGCCAGCTAATGCCGGAACTGTCTTGACGCAACTCCGGGACACGAACAAACCACGCGCCCTTGCTGTCCACTTCAAGAAATGGCTTTTCGCGCACTACCGGAACCTTCTCGATTTTCGTGTACGGCGGCTGCGGCCATTCGCCCGTCGGGGGATTGTTTACACCCACGAAGACCATGTTCCAGTTGGAACCGGTCCAGCTTTTCCACTCACTGTCGCGCGAAATCCACTGCTGCTGACTACCGGAATCGACGTTGCCATCGACGAGGGAGTCAGACATCCATCCGCCGCTGGCCCATCCATGATGCTGGTGCAAAACAATGTCGCCACGCACGTGCATTCGCCGGAACGGAATCGCTTGCGAAACCGCCCATTGCATAGTGCCGCCGTCGGGCGTTACGGAAAATCCTTCGGCCGCACGCCAGAAGGTTGTCGTGGCATTGTTGTTTTCATGACTGGCATCGGCATGCACATTGCCTGTGATATGAACTGCGTCGGGTGATGCTCCCAAACCGATCACTTCCGTATAAAAACCCACAGGAACGTCGAGATGGTACTCTCCGGGCAAAAACAGGAGGGCATAGCGCTCGGGCCCGAATTCGTTTCTGCGCTCCATCCCGTAGATCTTGTCGATTTCCTGCTGCATGGCATCATGGGGCATTGCAGGATCAAAGATGAGTACGTTGGGCCCGAGATCCGGCTTGTGAACAGCCTTCGTCTGAGCATTGACGAGTGCTTGACCGGAAAGTACCAGAAATACAACCAATACGAGTGCGGCAACGTGGCGATTCTTCGTGTGGTAGCAGAAACTGAATCTCAAGAAGCCATCCTTTTCTTTATGCGGATTCTTTTTCAAAACGCTCGATTCTACTCCAGTTTGAAACTCGCCGAACGCTCCGGTTTTGGCCAAATAGGCAGAGCTTTCTGTGATCACGATCACCAACGTTGCGCACAATCTCCGTTTACATTGTGAGAGATGATTTCACCGAACAAGATTAGCTTCGGAGGAACCGCGGGTATCATAGCCATCATCACCACGGTCCAGTGTCGACGGCAGCGCCTGGAGAATTGAGCAAGAAGTTCATGTAAATCAGGCAAGAAATGAACCTTCGCCCAGATTAGTCTCATCTCAGTGGATCAGATGAGCACGGGCAATCCGTAAGGAGAGATGATGCAGAAGCGCAAACTTGGAAAAAGCAATCTGGAAGTATCGGCGATCGGCTTCGGCTGCATGGGAATCAGTTTTGGCTTTGGCCCTGCCGTGGATAAGCAACAAGGCATCGCGGTGATCCGGGCCGCCGTTGACCGTGGAGTTACGTTTTTCGACACCGCCGAGATCTACGGCGCATATACAAATGAAGAGCTTGTCGCCGAGGCTCTGGCTCCATTCCGGCGCCAAGTTGTAATCGCGACCAAGTTCGGCTTCAAGATTGATGACGCCGGCAAGCAGGCGGGCCTGGACAGCCGTCCGAACCATATTAAGGAAGTGGCGGAGGCTTCGCTAAAACGGCTGAGGACCGACGTCATCGACCTGTTCTATCAGCATCGCGTGGATCCGAATGTCCCCATCGAAGATGTCGCCGGCGCAGTGAAGGACCTGATCCAACAAGGCAAGGTGAAGCACTTCGGGCTTTCCGAAGCGGGTGTGCAAACGATTCGCCGAGCGCACGCCGTTCAGCCAGTCACGGCGCTGCAGAGCGAATACTCTCTTTTCTGGCGAGAGCCGGAAGAGGCGATCCTTCCCACACTCGAAGAACTCGGAATCGGATTCGTTCCCTTCAGCCCCTTAGGCAAAGGATTTCTGACTGGAGCGATCACGGCAGATACGCAATTCGACAAGACCGATTTTCGTGCCGTCGTCCCACGCTTTTCTGAGGAAAACCGAAAAGCAAATCATGCGCTCGTGGATTTGATCGCCCGGTTTGCGCAACAGAAAAAAGCAACACCAGCTCAAATCGCCCTGGCGTGGATTCTTGCCCAAAAACCGTGGATCGTTCCGATTCCCGGTACAACCAAACTTCATCGCCTGGAAGAAAACATCGGAGCGGTTAACGTCCAACTTACCCC
>Ga0335083_10006061_pt1 | contig 15199 bp, 11 predicted proteins | sample Lox_Sample_42_FD_206716 | JGI IMG/M metagenome (GOLD analysis project Ga0335083, IMG submission 206716) | Soil microbial communities from Loxahatchee National Wildlife Refuge, Florida, United States - Lox_Sample_4.2 | ecosystem: Environmental > Terrestrial > Soil > Wetlands | place: USA... | reverse complement strand
AGGGACTCTCGGAGGTCTCGAGCCTGCAGAGCCTGCAGACCTCGATCTCCGGCCTCGCCTCGGGGCTGCAGGGCGCGCAGATGCTGAACGGCACCTCGCTCCTCGGGCATTCGGTGCTCGCCCCCGGTACCACGGCGCAGCTGAGCGCCGGTGGCTCGGTGTCGGGCGCGGTCAGCGCGCCGGGCGGCACCGGCAGCCTCACGGTGTCGGTCACCGACTCCGCCGGCTCGCTGATCGATGCCTTCAGCGTCGCCCCCGCCGCTTCCGGCTACACGCACTTCACCTGGAACGGCAACACCGCGAGCGGCGCCGCCGCGCCCGCCGGCCAGTACACGCTCAGCGTCAATGCCACCGTCGGCGGTGCCGCCCAGTCGGTGAGCCCGCTCATCTACAGCCAGGTCCAGAGCGTCACCATCGACCCCTCGACCCAGGCTCTCGACCTCAACACCGCCAATGGCACCGTGCCGATGAGCGCGGTGGTCAGCATCCAGTAGGAGAACCCTTCCATGTCAATGAATATCGCGCTCACCGGGCTCAACGCCGCCAACGAGGACCTGTCGGTCACCTCCAACAACCTGGCGAACGTCGCCACCACCGGCTTCAAGGGCTCGCGCACGGAATTCGCGGACCTGTTCGCCTCGACCCAGCAGGGCGCCATCGCCACCGGCAACGGCGTGGATATCGCCGAGGTCGCGCAGCAGTTTGCCCAGGGCAACATCGAGACCACCGGCAACACGCTCGACATGGCGGTGAGCGGCAACGGCTTCTTCATCGTCAGCAAGAACGGCGCGCTCAACTACACGCGCGACGGCGAGTTCCAGCTGAACAGCACCGGCCAGGTGGTCACCGCCTCCGGTGCGCTGCTGCAGGGCTACCCGCCGCTCGCCAACGGCACCTTCAACACCGGCGGCCTGTCCGACATCACGCTCACCACCAACGAGAGCCAGCCGCAGGCGACCAGCACCGCGCAGATCACCGCGAATCTGCCCGCCGATGCCACGCCGCCGGCGGATGCGCCGTTCTCGGCCACCGACCCCAACAGCTACAACAACACCACCTCGCTCACGGTGTACGACTCCCTCGGCGCCGCCCACACCGCGAGTCTCTATTTCATCAATACCGCGCCCAATGCCTGGGAGGCGCAGCTGACGGTCGACGGCACCGCGGTCGGCGCACCGCAGCCGCTCACCTACTCGCAGACCGGCCAGCTGCTCACCCCGGCCAACGGCCAGGTCGCCTTCCCGGCCTACACGCCCGCCACCGGCGCCCAGGCCATGAACATGACCTTCGACTTCAGCAACACCACCCAGTACGGCGGCAACTTCGGCGTCACGGCGGTGCAGCAGAACGGCTACACCACCGGTCAGCTCACCGGCATCAACATCTCGCAGACCGGCGTGGTGCAGGCGCAGTTCACCAACGGCAACTCGGTGAACTTGGGCCAGGTGGCGCTCGCCAACTTCGCCAACGCCCAGGGGCTGCAGCAGCTCGGCAACGCCAGCTGGTCGGCGACCAACGCCTCGGGAGCCGCGGTCAACGGCGTCGCCGGCAACTCCGGCTACGGCAACATCCAGTCGGGCTCGCTCGAGCAGTCGAACGTCGACACCACCGCGGCGCTGGTCGACATGATCACCGCGCAGCGCGACTTCCAGGCGAACGCGCAGATGATCCAGACCGAGGACCAGGTGACCCAGTCCATCATCAACATCCGCGGCGGCTGAAGCGGCTGACGGCATTGCGCAGGTAAGTCATGGACAAGCTCTTGTATGTGGCCATGTCGGGTGCGAAGGAAACGCTCGCCACCCAGGAGGCCAACAACTACAACCTCGCCAACGTCAGCACCACCGGCTTCAAGGCGGCGCTGTCCGCCTTCCAGACGCGCAGTGTGACGGGTCCGGGCTTCGCCTCGCGTGCCTACGCCACCGCCGGCACCGTCGGCTTCAACGACACCGCCGGCGAGCAGCAGACCACCGGCAATCCCCTCGACGTCGCCGTGCAGGGCGCGGGCTTCATCGCCGTGCAGGACAGCGCCGGCAACGAGGCCTACACCCGCGCCGGCGACCTGCACGTCGATGCCAGCGGGCAGCTGGTCACCGCCGGCGGCCGCCCGGTGCTCGCCGACAGCGGCCCGATCGCCGTGCCGCCGGCCAACTCGGTCTCGATCGGCGCCGACGGCACCGTGTCGGTCATCGGCCTCGGCCAGACCGCCAACTCGATCGCCTCGGTGGGGCGCATCAAGCTCGTCAACCCGCCGCCGAGCGCGCTCACGCGCGGCAGCGACGGCCTGTACCGCACCGCCGACGGCTCGCCCGCCGCGGCCGATGCCGGCGTGCAGCTCGCCTCGGGCGTGCTCGAGTCGAGCAACGTCAACATCTCCGCCTGCCTGGTGAACATGATCGAGCTGTCGCGGCGCTTCGAGCTGCAGGTGCGCGCGCTGCATACCGCGGACGAGGACGGACAGTCCTCGGCCAAGCTGCTGCAGTCCGGCGCCACCGGCTGAGCCGCCACCATCTTCGCAACAGAGGTCAACTGATATGGAACCCGCACTGTGGGCCGCAAAGACCGGGCTCGACGCCCAGCAGACCCAGATGACGGTCACGGCGAATAACCTCGCCAACGTCAACACCACCGGCTTCAAGAAGAGCCGCGCGGTGTTCGACGACCTGCTCTACCAGAACCTGTCGCAGGTGGGCGCCAACACCTCGCAGAACACCCAGGCGCCGACCGGGCTCAACGTCGGCACCGGCGTGCGCATCGTCGCCACCGAGAAGAACTACACCCAGGGCAGCGTCAACACCACCGGCAACGCCCTCGACCTGGCCATCCAGGGACAGGGGTTCTTCCAGGTGATCCAGCCCAACGGCCAGCTCGCCTACACGCGCGACGGCAGCTTCCAGCTCAACGCGCAGGGCCAGCTGGTGACCGCCGCCGGCTACCAGGTGCAGCCGGCGATCACCATTCCGACCGGCGCGCAGAGCATCACCGTCGGCTCCGACGGCACGGTGAGCGTCACGGTGGCCGGTCAGGCCGCCCCGACCACGGTCGGCTCGCTGCAGCTCGCCAACTTCGTCAATCCCGCGGGCCTGCAGGACATCGGCGGCAACCTCGCGGTGGAGTCGGCCTCGAGCGGCACCCCGGTCACGGGCAATGCGGGCCTCAACGGCATGGGCACGCTGCTGCAGGGCTCGGTCGAGGCCTCCAACGTCAACGTGGTCGAGGAGCTCGTCAACATGATCGAGACGCAGCAGGCCTACGAGATGAACTCGCGCGCCGTCGAGACCACCGACCAGATGCTCACCTATTCCACGCAGAACATGTAGGCGCAACACGATGCAATGCTTGCAAGCCATGCCGCGGATCGTGCTGGCGCTCGCGCTGGCGCTCGCCGCCGGCTGCCACAGCGCCCCGGCGCCCAAGCCCGACGAGGGACTCGCCTGGACCCAGGAGAAGCTGCCGCCGCCCACCGAGGGCGCGATCTACCAGTCCGGGCGCGAGGTGGTGCTGGCGGAGAACCCCATCGCCCATCACGTGGGCGACATCGTCACCATCGTGCTGAACGAGGCCACCGCGGCGCAGAAGAGCGCCACCACCACCACCAGCAAGGCCAACGCGGTCACCATGCCCGGCACGCAGCTCATCAACAAGAACGTGTCCTGGCTCAACACCAACATCAACAACACCAGCAAGTTCGACGGCGAGGGCGCCAGCGCCGAGAGCAACAGCCTCACGGGCTACCTCACCGCGACCGTGCTCAAGGTGCTGCCCAACGGCAACCTGTTCGTCGCCGGCGAGAAGCAGATCGGCCTCAACCAGGGCAAGGAATACGTGCGCGTCACCGGCGTGATCCGCCCCATCGACCTGGCCGCGGACGACTCGATCCCCTCCTTCCGCGTGGCGAGCGCGCGCATCACCTACAACGGCAAGGGCGCGATCGCCGACGCCAATGCGCAGAGCTGGCTGTCGCGCTTCTTCAATTCGCCCTGGGTGCCGTTCTGATGGCCGCCGTATCGACCCTGCGGGTGCGCCCGCTGCTCGCGGGCCTCGCCGTCGCGCTGCTCGCGGGCCTCGCCGTGCCCGCGCACGCCGAGCGCATCAAGGACCTCGCCACGGTGGCCGGGGTGCGCAGCAACCAGCTGGTGGGCTACGGACTCGTGGTGGGACTCGACCGCACCGGCGACCAGACGACGCAGGTGCCCTTCACCACCCAGAGCATCCAGAACCTGCTGCAGCGCTTCGGCGTGACGATCCCGCCCAACACCAACCCGATGCTGAACAACGTGGCCGCGGTCACCGTGACCGCGGAGCTGCCGCCCTTCGTCAAGCCGGGCCAGACCATCGACGTCACCGTCGGCACGATCGGCAACGCCACCAGCCTGCGCGGCGGCAATCTCATCATGACGCCGCTGCGCGGCGCCGACGGCCAGATCTACGCCATGGCGCAGGGCAGCGTGCTGGTGAGCGGCTTCGGCGTCAACGGCAAGGACGGCTCGCGCATCTCGCTCAACGTGCCGAGCAGCGGCCGCATCCCCAACGGCGCCTCGGTGGAGCGCGAGGTGCCGGTGCACTTCGCCGCCGATCCGCATCTGACCCTCAATCTCAACACCCCGGACTTCACCACCGCGGCGCGCGTCGCCGCCGCGCTCAACGGCGCGCTCGGCGGCGGCAGTGCCGAGGCGCTCGATGCGGTCTCGATCCGCGTGGTGGCGCCGCTCGATCCGAATCAGCGCATTGCCTACCTGGCCACCGTCGAGGCGGTCCAGGTGGAGCCCGGCGAGGCGCCGGCGCGCGTCATCATCAACTCGCGCACCGGCACCGTGGTCATCAGCTCGCAGGTGCGGGTCACGGCGGCCGCGGTCGCGCACGGCTCGCTCTCCGTCACCATCACCGAGCGCCAGGAGGTCAGCCAGCCGGGCCCGCTGTCGCAGGGCACCACCGTGGTCACCCCCAAGAGCACGCTCGACGTGCAGCAGGCCGATGCCCGCATGTTCGTCTTCCAGGCTGGCGTCACGCTCGATGAGATCGTGCGCGCGGTCAACGAAGTGGGCGCCGCGCCCGGGGACCTCGTGGCGATACTCGAGGCGCTCAAGGAAGCCGGCTCGCTGCGCGCCGAGCTGATCGTGATCTGAAGCGCGCGCCATGACGGCACCGGTCAACAACGCGAGCGTGTACGGCGACTTCGCCGGGCTCGAGAAGCTCAAGTCGGGCGCCGCGCGCAACGACCCGGCGGCGATCCGCCAGGTGGCCAAGCAGTTCGAGAGCCTGTTCGCGCGCATGATGATCAAGAGCATGCGCGATGCCATCGGCAAGGATCCGATCTTCGGCTCCGACCAGGCGCAGACCTACCAGGGCATGTTCGACGACCAGCTCTCGCTCGAGCTCACGCAGGGCAAGGGCCTGGGACTCGCGGACATGCTGATGCGCCAGCTGCAGCACGCGGGCATCGCGGGCACGAGCGGCAGCGCCGGCACGAGCAGCGGCACCGGCACGGGCGGCAGCGCCGGCCCGAGCGCCGCGACCCGCACGAGCGGCACGCCCGGGGCGAGCGGCGCGGCGGCGCCGGCCACGGCCGCCGAGCGCACCGACTTCATCAGCACCGTGTGGCCCGACGCCGAGCAGGCCGCGCAGCAGCTCGGGGTTCACCCGGTGAGCCTCGTCGCGCAGGCGGCGCTCGAGACGAACTGGGGACGCAACGTCCCGAAGGCCGCCGGCGGCGCCAGCAGCAACAATCTCTTCGGCATCAAGGCGGGGAGCCGCTGGAGCGGAGCCTCCGTCACCGCGGCCACCCGGGAATACCAGGGAGGCGCGGCCACGAGCACCAGCGCCGCGTTCCGCGCCTACGCGAGCCCGGGGGAGAGCTTTCAGGATTACGTCGCGCTGCTGCGCGGCAATGCGCGCTTCAGCGCCGCGCTCGGCAGCGGCACGAGCGTGTCCTCCTTCGCCCAGGCGCTGCAGCAGGGCGGCTACGCGACCGACCCCGATTATGCCCAGAAGGTCAAGGCGGTGGCCGGCGAGGTGGTCGCCACGCTCGCGCGCGCCGGCGGCGCGCCCCTCAAGTTCGCCGCCAATGTGCCGATGACGTCGCAGAGTCGACCCGCTCCTGGGGAGGAGTTAAGCCATGGGTGACATACTCTCGACAGGCGTTTCGGGACTGCTGGCATTTCAGCAGGCCCTCGACGTCACCAGCAACAACATCGCCAACGCCGCGACGCCCGGCTACAGCGTCGAGAACATCGAGCTGACGCCGCAACCCGGGCAGAGCACGGCGGGCGGCTATGTCGGCAGCGGCGTCGAGATCCAGGGCATCGCGCGCTCCTACAGCGAGCTGCTCGCGCAGCAGGTGCGCTCCTCGCAGGCCGGCTATTCGAGCTCCAACACGCTCGCGACCCAGGCCGGCCAGATCGACAACATGCTGAGCGACTCGAGCACCGGGCTCACGGCGAGCCTGCAGAGCTTCGTCAACGCCCTGCAGACGCTCTCCACCTCGCCCTCCTCCACCGCCTCGCGCCAGGCGGTCCTCTCCCAGGCGCAGGCGCTCACGCAGCAGATCAACGGCTACGCCTCGCAGATCGCCACCTACGGCTCCGATCTCGAGCAGCAGATCGGCTCCGACATCAACCAGGTGAACTCGCTCGCGAGCGGCATCGCCTCGCTCAACACCCAGATCGCGGCGGATCTGGCCGGCGGCGGCACGCCCAACCAGCTCATGGATCAGCGCGATACGCTCATCAACCAGCTGAGCCAGTACGTGAGCGTCAACACCGCCACCGAGTCCAACGGCGCGCTGGATGTCTACATCGGCAGCGGCCAGGCGCTCGTCACCGGCAGCCAGGCGCAGCAGCTGAGCGCGATGCCGAGCCAGTACAACGCCACGCAGTACGACATCGGCCTCACCAGCAAGGGCGGCACCACCGATGTGACCTCCGAGATCAACGGCGGCGAGCTCGGGGGACTCCTGAGCGCGCGCAGCCAGGTGCTGCAGCCGGTGCAGAACGCCCTCGGCGTCGTCAGCGTCGGCCTCGCCACGCTCATGAACCAGGCGCAGGCCTCCGGCATGGATCTCACCGGCGCGCAGGGCCAGCCCATGTTCGCCGTCGGCGCCCCGCAGAGCACCCCGAGCAGCAACAACGCCGGCACGGCCACGGTCGCCACGACCATCACCTCTTTGAGTGCGCTCACCGCGGACGACTACCAGCTGAGCTACACCGCCGGCGGCTGGCAGTTGAAGGACGTGAGCACCGGGCAGAGCGTCGCCATGACGGGCGCCGGCACCGCGGCGAGCCCCTTCCAGGCCGCCGGGCTCTCGATCGTGGTCGGCGGCGGAGCCCCTTCCACCGGCGACACCTATCTCATCCAGCCGACCGAGGCGGCCCCGGCGGGGCTGGCGCTGCTGCTCACCAGTCCCAATCAGATCGCCGGCGCCTCCCTCGCCCAGACGGGCGCGAGCGCCGCCAACACCGGCAGCGGCACCATCTCCGCCGCCACCATCACCAGTCCCGCCAACTGGGTTCCCGACAACTACACGCTGTCCTTCACCAGCGCCACGCAGTACCAGGTGACCAACGGCGCCGGCACCGTGGTGGCGAACGGCAACTACACGGCCGGACAGCCGATCGCCTTCGCCGGTGCGCAGGTGACGGTCAACGGCGTGCCCGCGAGCGGCGACAGCTTCACGATCGTGCCGAGCACCAGCGCCAACAGCGGCGACAACTCCAACGTGCTCGCGATGATCGGCGCGCTCGGCTCGGGCGCGCTCGCCGGCGGCACGACCTCCTTGAGCGCCGCGGCCAACAACCTCGTGACCCAGGTCGGCGTCGTGACGCAGCAGGCGCAGGCCACCGCCAGCGCGCAGCAGTCCGTCAACCAGGACGCGAACACCGCGCTCAGCAACCTCTCCGGGGTCAATCTCGACGCCGAGGCGGCCAAGATGCTCCAGTACCAGCAGGCCTACCAGGCCATGGCGCAGGTCATCCAGGCCTCCGGGCAGATGTTCACCTCCCTCATGACCGCCATCACGAACGGCTGACCATGACCATCTCGACACTCACCTTCCAGACGAACGCCCTCGCGCAGATGGAGGCGCTGCAGACCGCGCTCACCCAGACGCAGACCGAGCTCTCGAGCGGCTCGAAGCTGCCGAACGCGGCGGCCGACCCGGGCGCCATGGCGCAGGTCAACCAGCTCAACATGCAGCTGGCGGCCTCGCAGCAGTACGTCACCAACGGCAACGCGCTCACCGCCAACCTGCAGCTCGAGCAGAGCGCGCTCACCAACGCGACCAATGCGCTGCAGAGCGCGCGCGATCTCGCGGTGCAGGGCAACAACTCGGCCCTGAGCCTGCAGGACCGCCAGGACATCGCCACGCAGCTGCAGCAGCTCGAGCAGACGCTGCTCGGCAGCGCCAACAGCACCGACTCCAAGGGCAACTACCTGTTCGGCGGCACGGCGAGCGGCACCCAGCCGTTCGTGCAGAGCGGCGCCTCGGTGGCCTACCAGGGCGCGAGCCAGGTCAACCAGGTGCAGATCAGCGCCGACCAGAGCGTCTCCGCCGGCGATGCCGGCGACTCGGTCTTCATGAGCATTCCGGCGGGCAACGGCACCTTCACCACCGCGGCCGGCGCCGGCAACACCGGCAGCGGCAGCATCGACACCGGCAGCGTGGTCAACCCCGCCGCCTGGGTTCCCGGCACCTACACCATCTCCTTCACGAGCCCGGCGGCCTACCAGATCACCGACAGCGCCGGCGCGGTGGTCGGCTCGGGCAACTACACCTCCGGCGATGCCATCGACTTCAACGGCGTCGAGGTCACCATCAGCGGCGCACCGGCCGCGGGCGACTCCTATACGGTGGCGCCGGCGGGCCAGGCGAGCGTCTTCAGCACCATCAACAATCTCATCGCGACGCTCAACTCGAGCTCGCTGACGAGCGCACAGGTCACCACGCAGATCGGCGGGGCGATCGCGCAGATCGACAACGCGCTCGGCAACTTCAACGGCCTGCAGGCTTCCGTCGGCGGGCGCCTCAACGCCGTCTCGACGGTGGCCACCAGCTCGCAGACCACGCAGACGCAGCTGCAGGGCACGATCTCGACGCTCTCCAGCACCGACTATGCGGCGGCCACCACGCAGTTGAGCACCGAGGAGCTGGCGTTGCAGGCGGCGCAGGAGTCCTACGCCTCGATCGCCAAGCTGTCGCTCTTTAACTACATCTCCTGAGCCCATGCTCCCCATAGCCACCCCGGCCGGCGCGCGCCGTCGGCCGCAAGCGACAGAGTGTGAGGCGCTCGGCAGTTTGCGAGCGATTTCCCCATGCGCCGATTCAAGTTCGGCGCGCCGGCACCGATACAGCAACCGTACGAGTAGCGGTCGGATGGCCGCTCAACGAGCGCGACGGACTGATGTCCGGCGTGTGAACCAACTTACGGAGTAGCACACATGTCATTAGTCCTCAACACCAACTACAGCTCGTTGGTAGCTCAGGACAGCCTGAGCACCTCGGGCGGCGAGCTCAGCAGCGCGCTGCAGCAGCTGTCTTCGGGCCTGCGCATCAACACCGCGGCCGACGACGCCGCCGGCTACGCGATCGTGCAGGGCATGACCTCGCAGATCAACGGCCTCGACCAGGCCGCGCGCAACGCCAACGACGGCGTGTCGCTCGCGCAGACCGCGCAGGGCGCCCTCACCGAGATCACCAACGACCTGCAGAGCATGCGCGACCTCGCCGTGCAGTCGCTGAACGCGACCAACAGCTCCCAGGACCGTGCCGACCTCAACCAGCAGTTCTCGCAGCTGCAGGCTGACATCGACAACGTCGCCTCGACCGCCTCGTTCAACGGCGTGAACCTGCTCGACGGAACCTTCCAGGGCGCGACCTTCCAGGTCGGTGCCAACGTCGGCCAGACCATCACCGTGTCCTCGGTCGCCAGCGCCAAGAACGCCAACCTCGGCACGCTGTACACGGTTGCGGCCGCGGCGGCGCCGACCGGTGCCACGACCGCGGGCGACGTCGCCAACATCTCCTTCGTGATCGGCGGCACGACCTACACCACGGCCAACTTCACCTCGAGCGGCACGGCCGCCACGGACATCAAGACCGCGGTTGCGGCCATCAACGCCCTGTCGGGCCAGGATGGCGGCGTGGTCGCGACGGTCGGCACCAACGGCGGCATCTCGCTGAGCAGCACCGCCGGCCTCAAGGTGACCGCGCTGGCGGTCAACGACGTGTCGCACGTCGGCGGCGCGCAGACGATGACGCTCGCCTCCCTGGGCGCCAACGCCACCTACGACATGTCCACCACCGGCACGCCGACCAAGACCAACCTCAACGTCGGCAGCGTGACCACGGTGGACGCCTCGAACCTGGCGCTGACCCAGATCGACGCGGCCCTGCAGCAGGTCGCCGCGACCGGCGCCCAGCTCGGCGCCTACCAGAACCGGTTCCAGGCCGCGATCAGCGGTCTGACGACCGACTCGACCAACCTGCAGAGCGCTCGCAGCCAGATTCAGGATACGGACTACGCGATGGCGACTTCCCAGCTGTCCAAGGCCCAGATCCTGCAGCAGGCGAGCACCGCGATGGTGGCGCAGGCCAACACCATCCCGCAGAACATCCTGACGCTCCTGCAGAAGCTGCCGTAAAGGTGAGCAACCAGTTCCCAGCACTGGCGATACGGGGCGGGCGCCGCAGGGCGCCCGCCCCCCTCTCGGGTAGCGGCCGCGCAGCGCTGGCCGGGCGATTCAAGTTCGCCCCGCGGACGCCGATAGATGAACGGTACGACGGACTGATGTCCGGCGTGTGAACCAAACACGGAGTTAGCACACATGTCATTAGTCCTCAACACCAACTACAGCTCGCTGGTCGCTCAGGACAGCCTGAGCACCTCGGGCGGCGAGCTCAGCAGCGCGCTGCAGCAGCTGTCTTCGGGCCTGCGCATCAACACCGCGGCCGACGACGCCGCCGGCTACGCGATCGTGCAGGGCATGACCTCGCAGATCAACGGCCTCGACCAGGCCGCGCGCAACGCCAACGACGGCGTGTCGCTCGCGCAGACCGCGCAGGGCGCCCTCACCGAGATCACCAACGACCTGCAGAGCATGCGCGACCTCGCCGTGCAGTCGCTGAACGCGACCAACAGCTCCCAGGACCGTGCCGACCTCAACCAGCAGTTCTCGCAGCTGCAGGCTGACATCGACAACGTCGCCTCGACCGCCTCGTTCAACGGCGTGAACCTGCTCGACGGAACCTTCCAGGGCGCGACCTTCCAGGTCGGTGCCAACGTCGGCCAGACCATCACCGTGTCCTCGGTCGCCAGCGCCAAGAACGCCAACCTCGGCACGCTGTACACGGTTGCGGCCGCGGCGGCGCCGACCGGTGCCACGACCGCGGGCGACGTCGCCAACATCTCCTTCGTGATCGGCGGCACGACCTACACCACGGCCAACTTCACCTCGAGCGGCACGGCCGCCACGGACATCAAGACCGCGGTTGCGGCCATCAACGCCCTGTCGGGCCAGGATGGCGGCGTGGTCGCGACGGTCGGCACCAACGGCGGCATCTCGCTGAGCAGCACCGCCGGCCTCAAGGTGACCGCGCTGGCGGTCAACGACGTGTCGCACGTCGGCGGCGCGCAGACGATGACGCTCGCCTCCCTGGGCGCCAACGCCACCTACGACATGTCCACCACCGGCACGCCGACCAAGACCAACCTCAACGTCGGCAGCGTGACCACGGTGGACGCCTCGAACCTGGCGCTGACCCAGATCGACGCGGCCCTGCAGCAGGTCGCCGCGACCGGCGCCCAGCTCGGCGCCTACCAGAACCGGTTCCAGGCCGCGATCAGCGGTCTGACGACCGACTCGACCAACCTGCAGAGCGCTCGCAGCCAGATTCAGGATACGGACTACGCGATGGCGACTTCCCAGCTGTCCAAGGCCCAGATCCTGCAGCAGGCGAGCACCGCGATGGTGGCGCAGGCCAACACCATCCCGCAGAACATCCTGACGCTCCTGCAGAAGCTGCCCTAAGGTGGTGAGCTACCAGTCGCTTGTACTGGTAATGCGGGGTGGGCGAGCAACGGCTCGCCCGCCCCTCTCTCTTTTTCCGGGATCTGCTGAGGACACGCCATGAGCACGACGATCGACTCGACGAGTCCCGTCTCGACGGTCGCGCCGGTGAGCTCGGTCCCGCAGACCCAGCCGGTCGTCTCGGTGGCGAGCAGCGGCTCCTCCGGCGCCGCCGGCGGCTCGGTCATCGACGTCTCGAGCCTGGTCTCGCAGCTGGTCGCCGCCTCCGAGGCGCCGCAGCAGACGCTGCTCAGCAACCAGACCCAGCAGGTGACGGCGCAGATCTCCTCGCTGGCGCAGCTCAAAGGCGCGCTGTCGACCTTCCAGTCCGCCCTGGGCGCGCTCGACACGCCGGGCGCGTTCCAGCTCGAGACCGCCAGCAGCAGCGCGCCCACGGTCTTCACCGCGACCGCCAGCAACGGCGCGCCGACCGGCACCTACAACGTGTCGGTGACCGCGCTCGCCAGCGCGCAGCAGCTGCTGTCGAATCCCGTGACCGGCAGCACCATCGGCACCGGCACGCTGCAGCTGTCCCTCGGCGGCACGAGCTTCAGCGTCACCATCGACGGCACCAACAACACGCCGCAGGGGCTGGCCGCGGCGATCAACTCCGCCGCCGGCAATCCCGGCATCGCCGCCACCGTGCTGCAGGGCACGAGCGGCGCCTATCTGCTGCTGTCGTCCTCGCAGACCGGCGCGGCCAACACCATCCAGGTTGCCGAGACCGACGGCGGCACGGGACTCGCCGCCTTCACCTACGGCACCGGCAACACCGGTAACTACATCGAGGAGGCGCCTGCACAGGACGCCGCCTTCGCGATCTCGGGTGTCGATTTCACCAGCCCGAGCAACTCGGTGAGCACCGCCATGAGCGGCGTGACGCTCAACCTCCTCGGCACGAGCCCGGTGAGCGGCACGCCGCCGACGCCCACGCCCGGCACGCTGTCGATCGCCAACGACACCACCACGATCACCGGCAACATCCAGAGCTTCGTCACCGCCTACAACACGCTGCAGAGCACGCTCACGCAGCTCGGCGGCTACGATTCCTCGACCAACACCGCCGGCCCCATGATGGGAGACGCCGGACTCGAGGGCATCCAGAGCCAGATCCAGCAGGCCCTCTACAGCATCGTCGACACCGGCTCCTCGACCTACAACACGCTCGCCAGCATCGGCATCACCACCAACGCCGATGGCTCCCTCAGCGTCAACGGCGCCACGCTGTCCGCCGCGCTCTCCAGCAACTTCAGCGCCGTGAGCCAGCTCTTCAGCGGCACCGGCGGCGTCGCCGCGAGCCTCAACAGCGATATCACCAGCACGCTCGGCACCAACGGCGCCCTCACCGCCGAGGGCAATACGCTCGCCAGCCGGGAGAATTCGCTCACCGATCAGAGCAACCAGCTGCAGACGCAGATGGCGGCGCTCTCGGCGAGCCTCACCCAGCAATACTCGGCGCTCAACGCGCTGCTGTCCTCGCTGCAGAGCACCTCCTCCTACCTCTCCCAGCAGTTCGCGACGCTGCCGCAGGTACAGGGCAAGGCGAACGCCTGAGGCGGCTCAAGTTCGGCGCGCGGGCGCCGCTAAGGGGATATCGACGGCAGACGCCCGAGGCATCCCGTGAGCGGATTCGCGTACAACCCGAGGATGGCAGCGTACCGGAGCACCCTGGTCCACGGCTCCGTGGCGAATGCCGATCCGCACGCGCTGGTGCAGATGCTGCTCGACGCGGCGCTCGATCGCATGACTCAGGCGCGCGGCTGCATCGAGCGCGGCGAGCTGGCGGGCAAGGCGAAGCTGCTGCACAGCTGCGTCATCATCATCGCGGAGCTGCGCGGCAGCCTCGACCTCGCCAGGGGCGGGTCGCTGGCCCGCAACCTGCGCGATCTCTATGAATACATGTCGCGGCGGCTGCTGCTCGCCAACGTGCGCAGCGACGTCGGCTGCATCACCGAGGTGATGAGCCTGCTCGGCGAGATCCGCGCGGCCTGGGTGGCGATCGCCCCGCAGGTCCGCACCGCCTGAGGGCGTCCCATGACGCCGCCCGCGGCACCCTCAGCGCGCGGCCGAGGCGCTCCGGCCCTTTTCCGGATCGAGCGGCATGCGGGCATCGAGCGTGGTGCCGCGGCCCGGAACGCCGAATACCCTGAGCGCCCCGCCGAGCTGCGCGAGCCGCTCGGAGGCGAGCAGCAGCCCGAAGCAGCCGCTCTTGCCGCGGTCGCGGTCGCCGATACCGACCCCGTCGTCGCTCACCCGCAGATGCACCGCGCCCTCCTGCACCCACACGTGCGCTTCGACGCGGCTGGCGCGCGCATGGCGCACGGCGTTGGCGAGCGCTTCCTGGAAGGTCCGGTAGAGCGCGAGCGCACGGCGCCGGCCGAGCTGCGGCAGTGCGCCGGCATCGCTCAACTCGATGCCGAGTCCGGACTGCGCGCTCAGGTCGTCGGCGTAGCGCTGCATGGCGTCGGCGAGTCCGAGCTCCTCGACTCCGGGAGGCGCGAGCTCGAAGGCGATGTGCCGCAGCTCCTCGAGGCAGCGCTGCGCCAGTCCGCCGAGCGCACCCGCGGCCGGCAGCGACTCGAGCTCGCCCTTGAGCGTGGTGAGGTCCTGGCGCACCGTGGCATGCAGCCGCTGGGCGAGCGCGGCGCGCTCCTCCTCGCGCTGCCGCTCGAGCCCCTGGGCGAGCGCACGGATGCGGCCGTGGAAGGCATCCGCGGCGGCGCGCTGGCGCAGCTGCTCGGTGATGTCGACGTCGACGCCGATGAAACCGGCGAGCGTGCCGCGCTCGCCGCGCAGCGCCGCGGCGCGCGTATGCACGCTGCGCACCTCGCCGCCGGCACGCCGGTAGCGGAACTCGAGGTCGAGCGTGCCGCCGCGCGCGAGCCGCTCCCAGGCATCGCTCACCCGCTCGCGGTCGTCCGGATGCACCGCATCCCACCAGCCGTCGCCGTGCGCCTGCTCGGCGAGGAGCCCGGTCAGCTCGAGCCAGCAGGGATTGGCGTAGCTCACGCCGCCGTCGGCGTCCATGAGCAGCACGCCGACCGGTGCCGCATCGGCGAGCTGCCGGAAACCCGCCGCCGCCGTGTGGGGCGCCGCACCGAGTCGCAGCGCGCCCTCGGCCGCAAGGCGCGCGCGCAGG
>Ga0335083_10006056_pt1 | contig 15211 bp, 12 predicted proteins | sample Lox_Sample_42_FD_206716 | JGI IMG/M metagenome (GOLD analysis project Ga0335083, IMG submission 206716) | Soil microbial communities from Loxahatchee National Wildlife Refuge, Florida, United States - Lox_Sample_4.2 | ecosystem: Environmental > Terrestrial > Soil > Wetlands | place: USA... | reverse complement strand
GCGGGCGATGAAGGCCTCGTTGAGCTCGACGCCGAGGCCCGGCTCGGTGGGCGGGATGACGTAGCCGGCCTCCCAGCGGATCGGCTTCAGCAAGAGGTCCGCGTGGATGCCCTGCCAGCGCTCGATGCCCTCGAGGATCAGGAAGTTCGGGCTGCAGGTGGCCAGCTGGATGTTGGCGGCCCCGACTACCGGGCCGCAGTACAGGTGCGGGGCGAGCTGCACGTGCTGCACCTCGGCCATCGCGGCGATCTTCTTGGCCTCGAGCAGTCCGCCCACGCGCCCGAGATTCATCTGCAGGATCGCCGCGGCGTTGGCGCGCAGCACGCGCGCGAAGTCGTACTTGGTGGTGAGCCGCTCGCCGGCGGCGATCGGGATCTTGGTGGCGCGGGCCACGAGCGCCATCTGCTCGGGCGCATCGGGGGGTACCGGCTCCTCGAACCACAGCGGCTCGTAGGGCTCGAGGCGCCGCGCCAGGCGGATCGCGCCGGCGGCCGTCATCTGCCCGTGGGTGCCGAACAGCAGATCCGCACGCGTGCCGACCGCTTCGCGCAGCTCGCGCATGAAGCGCTCGCACAGCGCCAGCTGCGCAAGCGACAGCTGCCGGCCGTCGAAGGCGCTGTAGGGGCCGGCCGGGTCGAACTTGATTGCGGTGAAACCCTGCGCGACATACTCGGCCGCGCGCTCGGCCGAGAGCACCGGGTCCTGGTAGACGTTCACCTTATCCCCGGGACGCGCATATATATAGGTGTAGGAGCGCAGCCGCTCGTGCACCCGGCCTCCCAGGAGCCTGTAGACCGGCTGCCCGGCCTCCTTGCCGATGATGTCCCAGCAGGCCATCTCGAGCGCGCTCAGCACCCCCATCAGGGTGAGATCCGGGTGGCCGCTGTAGCCGGAGGCATAGACCCGCCGCCACAGCCGCTCGATGTCGTGCGGATCCTCGCCCGCGAGGTAGCGGCCGAACACGTCGACCGCCATGCGCGCCACCAGGTCCGGGTGGAACGGAACGCAGTATGCTTCACCCACACCATGCACGTTGGCATCCGTGGTGAGCTTCAGGAACACGAAGTAGCGTCCCCCGTAGGCCGGCGGCGGGTTGCCGACGACGAAGGTGCTGATGTCCGTCAGCTTCATGCGGGGATGCTTATCACAGAATGAGCGACTATGACTACATCATTGTTGGTGCGGGCGCGGCCGGCTGCGTGCTGGCCAACCGCCTCACCGCGAGCGGCAGGCAGCGCGTGCTGTTGCTCGAGGCCGGCGGCTCGGACCGCTCGCCGTGGATCCAGGTTCCGATCGGCTACGGCCGTACTTTCAACGACCCACGTTTCAACTGGATGTACACCGCCCAGGCCGATCCGGGGCTGAACAACCGCACGCAGTTCTGGCCGCGGGGCAAGGTGCTCGGCGGCTCGAGCTCGATCAACGCCATGGTCTACGTGCGCGGGCAGCCCGGGGATTTCGATGACTGGGCGGCCGCAGGCGCCAGCGGCTGGGCCTGGAAGGACGTGCTGCGCTACTTCGTGATGTTCGAGGATCACCCCTGGGGCCCCTCGCCCTACCACGGCGTGGGCGGTCCGGTGCACGTGAGTGATGTCGCGGACAGCGTGCATCCCCTGTGCAAGACCTTCCTCAGCGCCTGCGCCGAGATCGGCATCCCGCTGACCCGCGATTTCAACGGCCCCGAACCCGAGGGCGCGGGTCTGTGGCAGGTCACGATCAAGGATGGCGTGCGCGTCTCGACCTCGAACGCGTACCTCAAGCCCGCGCGCAATCGGGCGAACCTCGATGTGCAATTGCACGCCCTCGCCTCGCGCATCACGTTCGCGGGCACGCGCGCCAGCGGCGTTGAGTACCTGCAGGACGGCGCAACCCGCACGGCCGTGGCCCGTGCCGAGGTGCTCGTGTGCGGCGGCGCCATCAACTCGCCGCAGCTGCTCGAGCTCTCCGGCATCGGTGATGCCAGACGCCTGCAGGCTCTCGGCATCCCGGTGGTCGCCGATTCACCGGCGGTCGGTGAAGGACTGCAGGATCACCTCGGCGTCTCGTACTTCTATCGTTCACGGGTGCCGACGCTGAATGACGAGCTGGCGCCCTGGTACGGCAAGGTGCGGGCGGCGTTGCGCTATGCCGCCACGCGCGGCGGCCCGCTCGCGATGAGCGTCAACCAGGCGGGGGCGTTCCTGCGCAGCCGCCCGGGTCTCGCACGCCCCAATCTTCACATCTACTTCAACCCCGCGAGCTACAGCACCACCACCATCGGCGGCTCGCGCCGCCTGCTGAACCCCGATCCCTACCCCGGGTTCCTGCTGTCCTTCAACACCTGCCGGCCGCTGAGCCGCGGCTCGGTGCACATCGCCTCGCGCGATCCGGCGGCCAGTCCCACCATCCAGCCGAACTCGCTCTCGGCCGCCGAGGACATCGCCGACGTGTTCGATGGCGCACGCGTGCTGCGGCGGATCGTCGCCGCCCCGCCGCTCGCCGCGGTGACCGCCTCCGAGCGCGAGCCGGGCTCGAACGTGCGCGGCGACGAGGAGGTGCTCGCCGACTTCCGGCGCCGCGCCGGCTCGGTGTTCCACGCCAGCTGCAGCTGCGCGATCGGTTCCGATGCGCGCACTTCCGTGCTCGATCCGCGGCTGCGCGTGCGCGGCGTCTCGGGGCTGCGCGTGGTCGACACCTCGGCGTTTCCGAACGTCACCTCCGGCAACACCCATGCACCCACCATAATGCTGGCCGAGAAGGGCGCCGAGCTCATTCTTGAGGACAGTCGTGCCTGACCGGGGTAACCTCGCGGCAGCCACGTGGACCAGGGGGTGACATGAGCGAAGCGCAATCCGGGGTGGCCGAGTCGGCCGCTCTCAGCGTTGCCCCGGCACAGAGCGCCTCGTTCGCCGAGCGCTGGTATGTGCTCATCATGATGTGCTCGGTGTACACGCTGAGCATCGCCGACCGCTACGTGGTCTCCACCATTCTCGACCCGATCAAGGCGGACCTGCACTTAAGCAACCTCGGCGTCGCCTTCACCACCGCCTGGCCCCTGGCGCTGTTCTACGTATTCATGGGTTTCCCGCTGTCGTGGCTGATCGATCGCCACAGCCGGCGCAAGATCATCGCGGTCTGCCTGGTCGCCTGGTCGGTGATGACGACGCTGTGCGGGCTGGCGCGCAACACGCTGCAGTTCGCACTCACGCGCGTCGGCGTCGGTGTCGGTGAGGCCGGCGGCACCCCGGGCGCGAGCTCGCTCCTGTCGGACTACTTCCCGGCCAGCCGCCGCGCCATGGCGCTCACCGTCTTCTCACTCGGCGCGCCGATCGGCGCGTTCATCGGCTACCAGGTTGCCGGCACCATCAACGACATCTACGGCTGGCGTGCGGTGTTCTTTGCCCTCGGGGTGCCCGGCGTGCTCGTCGGCGCGGCGATCTGGCTGACGGTGCGCGAGCCCCCGCGCGGCTGCCTCGACGCGGGCGACGAGGGCGTCGCGCCCTCGATCGCCGAGACGATGCGTTTCTGGTGGTCGCAGCGCTCGGCCGTGCACCTGATGATCGGCAGCGCGCTGTGCGCACTGTGGGGCTGGGGCCTCATGTACTGGACGCAGGCCTTCGTGCAGCGTACCTACAACATGACTCCCGGCGCGGCCGCGCAGGTGACCTCCTACGCGCACCTGGTCGGTGGCTCGGTCGCGACGATCGTGACCGGCTGGCTGATGGGACGTCCCGCCATGGCCGATGCCCGCCGCATCATGTGGCTGCTCGGTGCCGGCACCTTCATCGCCACCATCGCCTCCGGCGTCGCTTACTACACCCGCGACCTCCGGGTGGCGACCGTCATGTTCTGGATCTTCATTCCCGCCATCTATTTCTACATCGGCCCCTGTTTCGGGCTGCTGAACAACCTCGCCCAGTGCCGCATGCGCGCCATGTTCTGCGCGATGACGCTGTTTCTGGCCAACGTGGGCAATCTCGTCATCACCCCGCCGCTCATCGGCAAGCTGAACGACTGGTTCGCGGCCGCCAATTACTCGCAGGCCGACGCGCTGCGCCTGGCGATGCTGTGCATCGTGCCCACCGGTTTCTGGGCGACCGTGCACTACTTCATCGCGGCACGCGACATCGAGAAGGACCAGGTGCGCGCGCGCACCTTCCCCTACTGATCTCTCGCCCCATTAGCGCGCCTGCGGCTGCTGTTGTGGCTGCCCGGGGGGCGGGGCCGGTCGCGTGTTCGGTCCGCCAGGCGGCTTGCCCCCGGATGGCGGCCCGCCGCCCGGTCCGGTGCCCCCACCCGGCGGTCGGCTCCCGCCTCCTCCGGTAGGAGGCGGCGGCCGATTTCCCCCGCCCGGAGGGCGGGTGTTGCCCGGCGGGCGGTACCCGGGCGGCGGCGGCGGGCGATAGCCTGGCGGCCGGTATGCCGGCGGCGGCGGTGGCCGCCCGTGCGGGTAGCGCCGCCAGTAGTCGTAGTAGTACGGACGATGTCCGTACCAAGGGCGCGCGCGATAGTAGTTGTCCCAGTAGGTGCCGAAGCTGAACACGACGATCGGCACGGCGAGCAGCACGCCGCTGTCGGCCACAACTGCGGGTCCTGACGGGCCGGGTGTCTGCAGATATTCCGCCGCTACCCAGCCGCGATTCGCTCCCGTCTGCACGTCACACCAGCCATAGCCCTCCTCGCAGCCGAAGACCTGCACGTAGGTACCGGTGCCGAGAATGGCCACGATCGGATAGGCCGTGCTCGGCCCGGCACGCATGTTCACCGTCATGATGACGGTTGCGTTGAAATCGGCGGCCGCGGGACGCGCCCACGTGCATAGCGTGAGCGCGGCCAGCGTGAGGACGAGCTTCAGTCCAAGCGTTGTTCTGTCTTCCATGTCAGATGTTCCCGCGCGTCGCTGTGTGCGTCACCGCCCAGTGTAGCCCGCGCTTACGCAGCTGCGCAGCGCTCTTGCGCGCGGCTCCCCTCGTCGCATGGCACGCAGTCAGCGTGGGCGTCAGCGCGACTGAGTTCGTGTTGGTTGAATTCACGATGGCGGGCGTGCGCGTGGTGGAGTAAGAATGCTCGCGTCCTAACCCCACGGTTCCAACACCTCATAAGGAAAGCAGGGGCAATAACATGGCTAACTCAATGTTGGATTCGATCCTCGCACTGGTCACACCGGACATGAAACAGGCCATTGCCTCGCGGCTCGGTGAGTCCACACAGGCCGTGCAGGCGGGTCTCGGTACGGCGACGGCGGCTACCCTCGGCGGCCTCGCCGCCAAGGCCTCCGACAGCGGCTTCCTCAGCGAGCTCATGAATCTCGCCAGCAGCGCCAACAGCCAGAACGTCCTCGGCAGCCTCACCTCGATCGCCGGCGGCGGCGTGAGCGGCGGCGTTGGCGATCTGGTCAACAAGTTTTTGCCGCTGGTCTTCGGCTCGAGCCAGGGCCAGGTGACCAGCGCGATCCAGCAGCAAAGCGGACTGAGCGGCGCCTCTGCCACGGGCCTGCTGAAGATGGCGGCGCCGCTGGTGCTGGGCTTCCTCGGGCGCGGGCAGAGCACCGGCGCGATCAACGTCGGCTCGCTCAGCAACATGCTCAGGGCCGAAGTGCCCGCGCTGCAGAGCTACCTGCCGTCGGGTCTGATGAACACTCTCAGCTCCGGTGCCGCACAGATGACCAGCGCCGTGACCGCCGGCGCGGGCGCCGCCGCCGCAACGGGTTCGCGCTGGCTCGTGCCGCTCGCCATCCTCGGAGCGCTCATCCTCGCCTGGCTGCTGTTCCGCTCCATGGGCGCGCCGAAGGAGGCGATGCAGAACGCCGCCAACGCCACGTCCCAGGCGGCCGGCGCCGCCGCCACCGCGGTCGGCAGTGCCGCAAGTTCCGCGTGGGCCGCACTCGGGGAGATGGTGAGCGTGTCGCTACCCGACGGGACCACCCTGAACGCGCCGACGCTCGGCGTCGAGGCGCGTCTGGTGCGCTACCTCGGGGATGGCACCGCGGTGGTCACGGATGAGACCTGGTTCGACTTCGACCGTCTCCTGTTCGACACCGGCAGCGCGACGCTGCAGCCGGCCTCCCAGGAGCAGCTGCGCAACGTCGCCGCCATACTCAAGGCATATCCGAACGCGAAGGCGATCATCGGCGGTTACACCGACAACACCGGTGAGCCGGCGGCCAACCAGAAGCTGTCCGAGGAGCGGGCCAACAGCGTCATGGCCGAGCTGGTGAGACTCGGCGTCGACCCCTCGCGGCTTGAGGCCAAGGGCTACGGCGAGGACCACCCGGTGGCCGACAACACCACCGAGGAAGGCCGGCAGAAGAACCGCCGCATCTCGCTGCACATCAGCGCGAAGTAGCCGGCGCGCTGCATTCGGGCGCGCATCGGCAGGGCGCGCGCGGACACGCGCGGTGGCGGCGGCTGTCGGCTAACATGGCCAGCCAGCATGGCCGACACCGACCACTCTTCCGCCCGCCGGCTGCGAGCGGGCAGCCGCGCTGCCCGCCGGGCGCGGCGTGCCCAGCCGCCGGCGGCCCCGCCCTACCTGACACGCACCTTGCCGCCCTACGAGCCCTTCGGGGAGGAAACACTTGTCGCGGTCGAGTCGCACGCCGATCAGCTCCTGGAGGAGATCGGCATGGAGGTCAGGGGCGATGCGGTGGCGCTCGAGCTATGGCGGCGCGCCGGTGCGCGCATCGAGGGACAGTGCCGGGTGCACGTGCCGCGCGGGCTGGCGCGCGAGCTCGTACGCCGTTCCGCGCCGGCCGAGTTCGTCCAGCACGCGCGGAACCCCGCGCGCAGCGTCGTCATCGGCGGCCCACACGCCGTGTTCGCGCCGGCGTATGGGTCACCCTTCGTCAGTGATCTCAGCGGCGGTCGCCGTTACGGCACGCTGCAGGACTTTCACAACTTCGTGCGCCTGGCCTACCTCGCTCCCTGGCTGCATCATTCCGGCGGCACGGTTTGTGAGCCTGTCGACGTGCCGGTCAACAAGCGCCACCTCGACATGGTGTACGCACATATCCGCGACTCCGACAAGCCCTTCATGGGCTCGGTGACCAGCGCCCCGCGCGCAGCGGACTCGATCGAGATGTGCCGCCTGCTCTTCGGCCGCGAGTTCGTCGACTCGCACTGCGTGATCCTCGGCAACGTCAACGTCAATTCGCCGTTGGTGCTCGACGGCGAAGCGAGCCGCGTCATCCGCACCTACGCCGCCGCCAACCAGGCTGCCGTGTGTGTGCCGTTCATACTCGGCGGCGCCATGGGGCCGGTGACCACGGCCGGGGCACTCGCGCAGTGCTTCGCCGAGGCCACCTTCTGCGTCGCCCTCACCCAGCTCGAACGCCCCGGCGCGCCCGCGATCCTCGGCAACTTCCTCTCCTCGATGTCGCTGCGCAGCGGCGCGCCGACCTTCGGCACGCCCGAGCCCGCCCTGGCCTATCTTGCGATCGGGCAGCTCGCGCGGCGCCTCGGCGTGCCGCTGCGCTGCGGCGGGAATCTATGCGCCGCCAAGGTCGCGGACGCGCAGGCAGCCGCCGAGAGCGCCAACTCTCTGTGGCCGGCGTTTCTCGCGGGCGCGCACTTCATGCTGCACGCCGCGGGCTGGCTCGAGGGCGGACTCACGATGTCGTACGAGAAGTTCGTGATGGACGTCGACCAGCTCGGCGCCCTGCACACCCTGGCACGGGGCATGTCGCTCGACGAGAACGCCTTTGCGCTGAGCGCCTTCCGCGAAGTCGGCCCCGGCAGGCATTATCTTGGCTCGCGCCACACGCTCGATAACTACGAGACCGCTTTCTACGACTTCGAGCTCGCCGACAACAGCTCCTTCGAACAGTGGAGCGAGCAAGGCGCGCGGGATCAGCTGGTGCGTGCACAGGCGCGCTGGCAGGCACTGCTGGCGGCCTACGAACCGCCGGGGCTTGATGCGGCGGTGGACGAAGCGCTCCGCGACTACTGCGCCCGCCGCAAGCACGAACTCCCGGATGAGTTCGCCTGAACGCTACCGGGGTTTCACGCCGGGGGGCTTGCCGGGTTGGGGATCCGCGATCAGCACGTCGGCGCTTAGCTTCGTGCCGCCGACCTGCAGCTGATTGGGCACGCAGGTCGAGCTGTAGACGACGTTGCGGGTGCTGAAGAGCGGCAGGATGCTCTCCTTGATCTGCTCGGTGAGCTCACACTCGCCCGCGGCCTTCAGGGGATCACCCTTGGGACGGATCTCCACGTTGCTCCAGTGCGCCGCCACCGGGGGCGCATCCGGCGCGGGAGCGCTATCGCCGAGCGGCTCGAGTACGTTGATGGTGCCGGAGACGCCCGGGAACGGCGTCGGGCGCCCGAATCCGTTGCTGCAACCGCGGGCGTAGACCTTGAGGTCCGAGCGCGCCCCGAGCTGCAGCAGCACCTCTTTCATCCGATCCCGCAGCCCATCACAGGAGTACTTGGCGGTGAACCCCATGTATGTGAAGGTCACCTTCTTTTCCTTCCATATGGCCTGCACGCCCGACTCATCCGCGCACACCGCCGGCGCCGCGTAAGCGAGACTCAGCAGGGCCAGGACCGCGGCACGGCTTGCGCAGGGGTGCGAGGGGCCGATCTTCATGGGATTGCTCCACTGTTCATGGCGCTCATAACGGTAGCGCCCGCGATCCGGTTGACCGGCGCTCCCCTGAGGGCATGGCCGGATTCACGACAAGAATATCAAGGGCACCGCCCCGGCACGACGGCGGTGGGCGCGAGCGGGAACGCCGCCGCAGGAGCGGGCACGCCTAGTGTCCCAGGGAGTTCAGCAGCGCCGGCAGTTCGCCGAGAAAGTCGGTGCGCGCGCGCACGCCGGCGCGAGTCGGGGTCGCCGACTCATCGCCGATGACGTGCACGAACACCACGGTGCGCTCAGCGTGACTGGCCCAGCCGACGAACCAGCCGATCTGCCGATTGAGGTCCGGACCATCGTCGGGCTTCATCTGATAGCCGGTACCGCTCTTGCCATTGACCTCCCAGCCGTTGGGCAGCGGTTCGAGCCGTGTAATGCGCGCGGTCATCTCGTAGGCCCGGGCCGAGACGGGCAGCTGGCGGGTCACGAGCTTCTGCAGGAACGCGATCTGCTCAAGGGGCGAAATCCGCAGCGAGGAGCTTAGCCACGCCTCGGTGAGACCGTCGTTCATGCCCGGGTTGCCCGAGAGGTTCATGTTGCCGTAGTTGAAGCGCGTCACGTAGCGCTGCAGGCGCTCGCGGCCGAGCCACACCGTCAGCTGCTGGGAGTACCAGACCACCGAGTTCTTGATCCACAGCGTCGGGTCGACGGTCGTTTTCCAGGACGGATCGGTCGAGGGATACCCCTCGTGAAACGGCAGCGCCGGCAGGTGCTCATCCGTCAGGAAGCCTGCGTCGTAACCCATCAGCGCCAGCGGGATCTTGAATGTCGAGGCCGGCGTCAGGCGCGCGGCGCATTGGCCTTGCTGACGGAGGATCTTCCCGCTGACGCCCTCGGCCAGCACGGTGCACAGGGCTGCCGCAGGGGCCCACGGCGCACAGCATACCCCGCAGAGTGCAAGCACCCCGGCAGCCAAGCGGCTCATCACACAGCGCCATTTGCGGGGCGACCAACCCCGGAACCACTGATGTTACGGCATTGCCGGCGCTGCTGTCCGCCCCCGTGAGTCTTGCAGCATTGCCGGGCTGCGGCTGCCAGACCTGTACCTCGCGCACTGGCAGTGACGCAGATGTCACCGCCACGCGACTGCCTTCTCACCACCACGGCCGCATGCTCGGCCCACGATCACCCGAAGGATGTTGATACCCCATGGCCACACTCGTACTGCACCCGAACGCGGACGCGGCCTTGCAGGCCGGTGCCTGCGAGAGCGTTGCCCTGCGCACCTGGCTGCTCGAGGGCTGGGCCGTGCTCTTCTCGCATCCGGATGACTTCGTGCGTTGCGAGCTGGAGATGGATCGCTGGCTGGCGGTCATCGAACGTGCATTCAGCGGCTCACGGATCCGGCCGCTGGCGCTCGCGAGCGACGGCCGCAGTTCTCCGAGCTGGATCGCGCAGATCAGCCCGGACACCCGCCAGGTGCTGCTGCCGCCGCGAGCTGCCGAAGAGCAGCGCGTCGACCCGGGTGCGCTCGCGCTGCGCGCCCACCTCGAGGCGCTGAGGCTGCAGCGCTTCGTCATGGTGATCGATGATACGCTCTGCTGCCGCCGCACCTACGCCTACACCGCCCTGGCCGAGGTGCCATCGCCGCTCGAGTTTCTCGGCTGGGCCGACACCGTGCGCAGCCGCTCCCCGAGCCCTGCGGCCCGCAACATTCGCGGCTCGCAGGTGTCGCGCCGACTCGGCGCGCGCTACAGCTAGCGGGTGCGGGCGGGAGGCTCGACTGCCCCGCATTCCACGGCCAGCTGCAGCAGCTCGATGTCCGAGCCGATGGCGAGCTTCTGGCGGATGAGTGAGTGCTGGTTGGTGATCGTCTTGACGCTCAGGCACAGGAGATCCGCGATCTCCTCGTGGCTCTTGCCACTCGCGAGCAACCGAAAGATGTCGAATTCGCGCACCGAAAGCCCCAGCGTCGGCTGCTCGGCGCGCCCGCCGCGCCCGAGCTTGGCCGCGATGTCGGGACTCACCGCGAGCTCCCCCGCGAGCACGCGCCGCACGGCGTTCACCATGAGCTGCGGCTCGCTGCTCTTGGTGACGTAGCCGCTCGCCCCGGCGCGCAGCGCCTGGATGGCGAAGGCCAAGTGATCGTGCATGCTGAACACCAGCACCGGCAGCAACGGCCAGCGCAGCTTGAAGCGCCGCAGCCCGGACAACCCGCCCTCCCCGGGCATCGTCAGATCCAGGATGACGATGTCCGGGAACTGCCGCTGCAGCAGCGCGTAGCCCTCTTCGGCACTGCCGGCTTCGCCGATCACCGCATAGCCCGGCTCCTGCTCGAGAAAGCGACGGTAGCCGGCGCGCACCACCGCGTGATCATCGATGAGTACGATGCGTACCGCCGACGCCTCAGACATCGCGCTCTCCGTCGGCGGCGGCCGCGAATGGCATCCAGGCCTCGATCAGCAGCCGGTCCGATGTCGGACGCGCGATGATCAGTTCCCCGCCCTGCGCCTCGACCCGCTCGCGCATGCCGAGGAGGCCCATGCCATCGGGCATGGGTGCCCTGGTGCTGCCCTCGAGACCGTTCTCCCACACCCGCAGCCACACGTGCGGCGGCAGCTCGGCGGTGGCCGTCGTCTCCGCCGTGAGGCGGATGGCCACGTCGCGTGCGCGCGAGTGGCGCACCGCATTGGTCAGACATTCCTGCACCAGGCGGTATATCGTGATGTTGAGCTCGGGGGAGAGGCCGTCGAGTGCCTCGCCCATCGCCAGCGAGCAGCTGAAGCGCTCCGCCACGCGGCTCTCCCAGCTGCTGATGAGCTCCCGCAGGGACTCGCGCAGCCCCACCGTCTCGAGGCCAGGCGGCCGCAGGCGCGCCAGCATGCCGCGGATCAGCTCCACGACCGCGGCACTCTGCTGCTCGATGCCCTGCGCGCAGCTCTCGACCTGCGGCATGCGCCCGGCTGCGGCACGGGCGATGTACGCCGCGTCGACCTTGATGGCCGTCAGGCTCTGCCCGAGCTCATCATGCAGCTCGCGCGCCAGGCGTGTGCGCTCCTCTTCCTCGACGCGAATCAGCCGCCGCGTGAGCTCGCGGCGGTTGAGGTCGGATTCCTTCAGGGCCGCCGCGCAGTGGTTGAAGCGGTCGCCGATCTCGTCCATATCCTTCAGCCCGAAGTGCGGCAGGCGCGCCTCGAGATCCCCGGCGGCCAGTAGCGCGAGGGCCTGCTTGATTCTGGCGACCGGCCGCAGCCCGCGACGCACCATGGCGTAGATGCTCACCGCCATGACGAGGATCGCCAGCGCGAGGAGTGCGATATCGCTGGCCACCCGCTCCTCGAGCTCCTCGAACTCGGAGAGCGGATTGGCACGCACCCGCAGTGCACCGAGCGACTCGCCGCCGAAGGACAACGGGTAGGTCAGGGTGCGTTCGGCCCCCGCGGGTAAGAGGACTTGCGCCAGCCGGCTGCCGGAGGCCGAGTCATCGTGCGTCGTTACGAGTGCCGCACCGGCCGGGTCAACCAGCGTCACGCTCACATGGCGCAGGTGCTGCGCCCGCCGCACCTCCTCGAGTGCTGCTGCCTTCGCCTGCGACGCGCTGGCGCTGCCGCGCATGCCGGCTTCGATGTCCAGCAGCAGCGCGGCCAGCTGCATCGAGGCATTGGTCTCGCGTGAAACGTCCTGGCGCAGTGAAGCGAGCGGCACGAGCACACTCACCAGCAGCGCGCTCAGGGTCACCGCCAGTATCCCGAGCAACAATCGGGTTTGTAGGTACATCACGCCGTCCTCGCGGCAGCGGCGGACCGGAACCTTCCGGCCCGGCCGTGCTGCCGTCGCACGCCGGTAGAAGGACAGTTTAGTACGCCCTGCGCGGCGGCCGCCGGCTTCAGTCGAAGTGCAGCCGCAACCCCGCCCAGACGCCGAACGGGGCAGCCGGCGAGACGGCGTTCTCGTTGGTCCATTCGTCGGGATCGACGCGGAAGCTCCCGTTGGGGGTGAAGGTGTTGGTGGTGAGAAAGCCGCCGGTGGCGTACTGGCGATTGAAGAGGTTCGCAACCCGCGCGAACACGTCCAGCGAGCGTCCGGCGCGGTAGGTGGCCTGCAGGTTGACCAGCGCGTAACCAGGGATCGTGCCGGTGGCATCGGCCGCGATGTACTGGCCCTGGCCGTTGGTGCCCCCGGCCTGATTGGCGTTGTTCTCGTTGCCGTGCAGATAGGCGCCGGAGGCGATGACCAGGCTTGCGCCGAGGTCCAGGCGGGCGGTGGCGGCGTAGTCCAGCAGCAGCCGCCCGGTATGGCGCGGTATGAGCGGGATGCGGTCTCCGGGATGGACCACGATGTCGCCGTTGGCATCGGCGGTGCTGTTGGACTCGGCGTTCACGACGAAGGTCGACTGGTAGGTCGCATCGACGAAGCTGTAGGCGAGACGCCAACTGAGGCGACGATAGCGGCCCCCGAGTGCCAGGTCTGCGCCCTGGCGACGCGTGTTGCCGACGTTGTCGAAGTAGCCCGCGTTGGTGCTGGTGGCGATGAACTGGATGTCATCGCGGTTGACCGTGCGGAACAGGTCCGCACTGAAGCTCAGGCGCCCGTCGGCGCGTGCGCCGCGCACGCCGAGCTCCACGGTGCGCGCGACGACCTGCTTCAGGTCCGGGTCGCTGGCAAAGTCGTTCGGCAGGCCGCAGGGCTGCTCGGGGTTGGCGCAGCCGAGCTCGAGGACCGTCGGCGCCCGGCTGGCCTCGTTGTAATTGGCGTAGTAGGTGAGCTGCTCGCTCGGGGTCACGGTAAAGCCGAGCGCCGGATTCAGGCGGCTGAAAGTGTGGTCCCCGGTGAGCGGGTTTGCCTGATCGAAGCCCTCGCCCGCGTCCCCGACGTCGGTATCGACGCTATAACCGTCGAGCGTCTCGGTGTTGCGGTTGTAGCGCGCCGCCAGGGTCACGTGCCACAGCTCGCTCGGGGAGAAGGTGTCGGTCAGGTAGGCGCCGAAGATGTGGTTCGTGCCGCTGAGCGAAATCACGGTCTCGCCGTTGAGCGGATGATCGAGGTAGATGAGCGTGCGGTCCGGCGCGAACGAGCCGTACCAGAACACCTGGCTGAAGTTGTCCTTGGCGTCGTTGTAGTCGACACCCAAGATGAGCTGATTCTTGCGGCCGAACAGAGCCTCCGAGTCGGTCAGCTGCAGGCCGGCGCCGGCGCTGCGCTGTTCGAGCTGCGAGAGCTGCGTGGCGGCGGGCGAGCAGTAGGCGATCTGCAGGCGATCGGGCGGTGGCAGGCCGCAGTCGAGCGGCGGCCCGGCGTAGTCCTCGCTCAGGTAGTTGTCGTTGTTGCTGCCGTTGCTGGCGTTCGTCACCAGCCGCCGGTAGTAGGCGTTGGCGGACAACAGCAAGTGTTCGGCGAGGAACTGCGTACCGGTGAGGTTCACAAAGTGCAGCAGGTTGTGCGTGAGGTCGGGCGTATAGCTTGTCTCGCGCCGGTACTCGAGCATGCTCAGCGGTACCGCGCCGTTGCCGTAGAGGCTGGTATCGGCGTATGTGTAGCTCAGGTCGAGATCGGTGTGTTCGTTCTGCCAGCCGACCTTGCCGAATGCCTGCCAGAGCCGTGAGGGCGACAGATCGCGCCAGCCGGTCTCGTCGAAGTACTGCACGGTACCGAAGTAGTCGAAGTCCCCCAGCGCCCCGCCCGTCTGCGCCTGCAGCGAGTAGCGGCCGAAGGAGCCGCCGTAGGCCTCAAGCTCGGTGCCCGGGTTGTCGTGGCCGCTCTTGGTCTGCAGCGACAGCGCACCGCCGAGGGTGTTAAGCCCGAACACCGGGTTGGATCCGGAGATCAACGAGACCGTCGAGACCGCCGATTCGGGAATCAGGTCCCAGTTGACCGTATCGCCAAAGGATTCGTTCACCCGCACGCCATCGACGTACACCGACATGCCCTCGGGCGTCCCGAGCAGCGGTGAGGCCGTAAAGCCGTGGTAGATGATGTCGAGCTGAAACGGATTAGCAGCGCTCTCGGAGACGTTGACCCCGCTGAAGGCGCGGTTGAGGTAGTCGGCGACTCCGAGTGTCTGGGCGCGCTTGAGGTCCTCGCTGTCGGCGGTCTGCACGTTCGAGGGTACCTGGTTGAGTGGCAGCCCGAACCCGGGCAGCGGTGCATTGCCGATGACGATGACCTGCGGCAGCTCCTGGGCCGTCGCGGCATTGGCCGGGGTAGCAGCGCCGTCCGCTGCGGCACACGTCCGCGAGGGCGAGACCGACCAGCACAAGGCGCCCAGCAGCGCCAGCGAAGCGACCCGAGTATTCAGAATGGCTCCCCACGGGATCCGCGCCGGTTTGGCCGGCATCGCGTCGGCTCTTTAGCCGACCCTGGGAAGACTACCCAACCGCCGGCGGGAAAATTTCCCGACGGGGCCGGGTCAGTTGATCTGGTAAGGGGCGTAGTGCAGCGCAAAGCTCAGCAGCAGCAGGCCCACGCCCAGGTAGTGCGCGGAGCGCGAGGCCGCCTGGCGCAGTACCAGCGCGATCAGCAGCGGCACGAGCAGGTTGTTGAGCAGCGATAGGTAGTGCAGTGGCGACAGGTGCATCAGGTGCGGTCCGACGAAGTACAGCCCGTCGACCAGGTAGGCCAGCTGGAAGATAGCAACCAGCGTCCAGAAGTAGGGGCG
>Ga0335083_10006055_pt1 | contig 15215 bp, 15 predicted proteins | sample Lox_Sample_42_FD_206716 | JGI IMG/M metagenome (GOLD analysis project Ga0335083, IMG submission 206716) | Soil microbial communities from Loxahatchee National Wildlife Refuge, Florida, United States - Lox_Sample_4.2 | ecosystem: Environmental > Terrestrial > Soil > Wetlands | place: USA... | reverse complement strand
GTCTGCAAGGAGACAGTAGGGCCTCATCGACAGAACAACGGACGGCGATCTGCTGATGGTCGACTGGACAACGCAGGCAGGCCCCGTGTGTACACAATGAAATCAGGTTTGCCCATTCTGCTTCCGGTGTCTGACCGTCAGAGGACGACTTGTTGCAACAGGTCTCACAGTCGGGAGAGGTCGATGATGCTGCCTGGCCGATCGTCAAAGACGCCCTGATAACGCGTCTGAAACAGGTAGATTTCTGGTCTTCTCTCTGTTGCCTTACCTTTGCACTTGTTAATCACTATAGGCAATTGAAACTTTATTTTCACCCGATATCACTGAGGTTTCTGTTCATGTCTCTTCCTCTGACATTCTTAGAACGACCGCGAGCTTGGAGACCGGATAATATCAACGCTTGCTTCTTTTGATGCTGGCCCCCCTTTTACGATCCAGAGGATCGCCGAGCTGATCCTTCTTCCGAACAAGCACCATGCCAACAGAGGCAAGTATTTGCGTGCACTCGACAGGACATTAACTGTATCTCCTTCCCAATCTATCTCTAATTTGCCCAGGTCACCTCCACCACCCGAGAATTTCCCCCTGCCGACCCCACGTTGTCTCCCGTAACCAACGGACAAATCGGCGAGTTTCCTCATTTCAGTCTAATACCCTGGGCGACCGTACCCATTCCGAATGAACGGTATTCTTCGCCGCCCGTTGACAGTCTTGCTCCTGCAACTGCCTATCCTCTCGTAAACGGGGTTAACGTCCACTCGACGTCCGCAGGAGATTCTTCCACCCAGACAAACCCAAGTGGGACTACTCCGCCACCCATTGATGCTGTCGATATTGGCCTAGTTCCTGGACATGTAACAAGAGTGGCACAAGGAGGAGGACCGCCACCAAGAAGCCCGGAAGCTGTTCTTGCGATTGATAACCATCCGGCGCAGAAGGAGGATGAAATGCATATAGATTAAGAGTAATGGTAATATGATATACCAGCCGGTGTAGTTGTGTTCCGCATCTCCTCGATACCTGATATCCAGGAATGGACTTGTGAAAAGTAATGAACACCAATTTTTGACTTGGGCTGTTATTTATTGATCGAGATCGACATCCTCCAAATTGTGAATCCTAACTCGTCGGCACTTCATTGAAGTCCGTATGGCATCCTTTCCCCGCGTCGCCGCTATATTCTACGCTATTTTCGATCCACACAAGGGTGCAGAGGTGCTAGTGCAGTCTCCTGATGAAGCCATTACCCCTCCGTCTGCCTCTTCCCTCTTTGACTTTGGCGCTGTCTCCGAATTCATCATTCCGAAAAAGGAAACGTGCAACAAGCTTATCAGCATCTGCACCCCCTCCGGTTATCGCATTCTCGGATACCCCGTGCATATTCCCGGTCGCAAGTACCAGCGCAACTTCCTGATTTACAACCTTGCTTTTGTGTTCCATGAAAACGCGGAAATCGGCAGCTACATTCCCGTCGTCAAGCGGCTCGCCGTGACATTCAGGCAGCTCGAGGTCAAGCTCCCGCCCAGCACGCCCCTGACATCCAGGAACAATCAAGTTTTCTATCCACTGAATCGACCAGACCCTTACTGCACAATGTCATAGAGCATATCCTTGAAGACTTGAATTGCTATTGTGAGTGCATGAGCCCCGTCAGTACATCCCCTCGATGACGCCTTGTAACGTTTGCAGATGAGGCAAACACTATCAATGTGAAACTCTTCCCTGTGTTTCGTGTTCCGGCTCCGGTGAGAGCTTATCATGTGCCTATCTGCACGGTGCAGCTAGAGTCTCTGATGGATATGAATTGGGATATGACCCTTCAAAAGGTACCACTGTCGAGGACTACTTTTAACCCCAGATTGTTCCCTTCATCGACGGATTAAAGTCGGTTAAGAAAATCTCACTGCTTGCAGACGTCGATTATACGCTCACAAAAAGATGCATGGAGCACTTGAGGTAGAGCTTGCGCCTTCACATCTGATTTAACAGGTCATACGGGTGCCTTTCCCTTGTCGACATATTTCAATTCAACAATGTTTATGCGGTCACCCCGGATATCGAAGATATCGTGGCCTCTCCAGATTTACAGGACGAATGTGTGCGGTACGTGACTACAGGTATCTACCTCAGCCTGTCATCCCTTACAATCAGCTGGCTGCGTAAAACAACCGTCTTTTGCAACGTTGTTTGAATTGTATTGTTCGCTTCGGCATGGCAAGACGTTGAAGCAGTGGATTCTTGAGAACCGATCAGTCCTGGCCGGACTCGATGTTCGTCGGTTTATCTCGTTTGGAGTTATCAAAGGGTTTCTATACCGTGTTCACCGGTATCCAGTTCTTATCGAAAGCACCAACGGCGATAAGCCGAGCGACAAACGAAAACAACTTGTCAGGTATGTCCGCTCTCATGCTCCTCTTACATTTAGAAATCTGGATGGCAAAAAGCACATGGATGCATTGTGCACGATGCTTGAATGTTCTATGCGAGATGTTGAAGATCAGCTAGCCGAAATTGAGAACATACAGTGGATTTGGAGATAATAGTGTACGGGTTCAAATTGTCAAACGATATCCCGGAGTTTGGTAGCAAGATATCCATGTATACTAAGCGTACTTGTCGCTCTTTGACTTTGTACGAATATCAAGTAATGCACCGGCCATCCGTCCATCTTTCTTTGCTTGTCTCAGCATTTTCACTTGTTCTTCAGTCAGGGATTGTCCAGCTCTGCAATCAGAATTGTGCGCCAGTCGTGGGAGTACATCTTCTCAAGCTCTCTTTTGGAAAGCTTTGGTTCAGTGCGCGAGGACGACAGAGCTTTTGGCTTCTTTCTCAGTCTAGCCTGGATACGCAAAATAAATGTTTCATTGAAACCGACCGAGTCGGCATCGCCTCTAATGTCGACTTTCCCACCCGCTGCAATTTCGTCAACTGACCTAAAATGTCAGAATATCACAAGAGGATGGGGATACAGAAACTTGTCGTAGACATTCTGCAAGGCCCATCCATTGCTGGTCTGAATAGGTCGCCATTCTTCTTGTGCCCCGATTGCTTCTTTTGACGCTGAGAGTAATCCGACTTTGTCACACGATAAAAATTTATTGTGGGGAGTTTTAAGGGAGATCTTGTTGCTCTGGGCGAGGCGAGTTGCGATCCATACTTGTGGGACGTCATCTGGTTCTGCGCTGTCCATAGCGGCATCTTGCCCAACAGATTTTATGACGGAGGCGGAAACAGCTCCCGACGCGTTGTGGGTGAGTGCGATGGGGGGCGAAGAGGAAAATGCAATGAACAACGGGCCGGTGCTGATATCATCCAGCGAGTCTGCATTCACCCATCCGTCGCTGTCGTCGCCGCCATCGCGGGAGCTGCCCTGCGCACCTACGTCTGTGTCGGGTCTCTTCCGCTTCTTATGCTTTTCGCCCTTGAATTTCAGCTTGGTGACCATCGTGGCGTGGAGGTGAAGCGGAAGCGGAGGAGGACGGGCGGGCGCCGATCCCTGCTGGCCTGGACATTGGCGTCAAGAGCGGGGGTGTGTTCTCAGTGTCGAATACATACAATGGCGCCATTCGCACTCGCCAGCCCTGTAACTATTGACTATGATGAGCTCAGCTCAGCCAATACGAAGGATCTCTTCCCTCGCCTCCGCGACGCCTTTGGGGATGAGCCCGACTGCCTGGGAATTGTACTTATCAACATGCACTCCGTGCCTGAATACGTGACGCTTCGCAAAAAGCTGCTTTCCTACTCATCCTATCTGGCCGCACTACCCGAACATGAACTCAAAAAGCTCGAGAATGCCCACGCAAAATATGTCGTTGGATGGTCCCATGGGAAAGAAAAGCTCGCCAGTGGCGCTGCCGACACCCGCAAAGGTCTCAGAATCATTCGCGGATCTGACTTCCAGGCAGTTACTACGCGAATCCCATCCATGAATCCGCAATAGTGTCTGATGACCTGAAATCACGTTTTCCAGAGTATACAGACCCAAATGTATGGCCTTCTCCCGATGTATTGCCAGGATTCAAAGAAACGTTCCGGGAACTGGGAAGACTTATTGTCCAGGTCGGAGCCTTGCTCGGTCGGGTATTTCTATACGGATGATACTTCTGACATGTAGGCGTGTGATGATTATGGTGCATCTTCCTTAAAAAATCCTCTGACTGGAAGCATTGGTCTACGTCGAGGGCTATTCACCTGGGTATATTGAGAGTGTCGTTCGACGATCCTCTACGACCAAAGCTAGATTGCTGCATTACTTTCCCCCAGATGATACGGAAGAGATCACTGGAGACAATCCGTTAGACTCTTGGTGTGGTAATGTCTCTTCACCTCCGCGCTGCTGATAGTCCCTTTCTTAGGCGAACACGTCGACCACAGTACCTTGACAGGAATGGCACAACTTTCATCGTTCCTAACCTTGTAGGACTCACGACAGCGATGTTCCTGGATGAGACTGATCTGAAGCTTGACCCAATGTGCTTTACTATACTAAATGAACTGGACCGTTCTCCAGATCCGGATGCTGGCCTGTACATTCGCGCCCGATCAGGCAAAATAGTGAAAGTGGCCATCCCAAAGCAATGCCTGGCATTTCAAATCGGAGAAGGTCGTCGCAGTCAACTTTGCTTACTGAATTTTAGCACTCGAGATTGCAACTGCTGGCAAGTTAAGAGCCGTGCCGCATTTCGTCAAAGGCAGCAACGTCAAAGGTGTAGCTCGGAATACTCTTGCCGTGTTCATTCAAAACGATCTGGAAGATATCCTGGGGGTTTCAAATGAGACATTTGCAGAATTTGCGGCGCGAACGTTGAACACACATCTTGTAGATAGATGACCGACTGCGCTTGTGTTCACGAGATATACGAACTTCTGTCATGATCCACGTCAGTCAATGAGATCAGAAAGTTCAATCGAGAGCGGACTTCTCATTTGAGTTGAACAGAGTTGGAAATTACGGGGACGTGTAAAACTTGTTTCAAGGGTTCAGATGGTCGGCAACTTGAGGAAAACATGGTTGGGTAAAAAAAAAAGGTTAAAGAACAGCGTAACTGTTCAAGCCTCATAGTTTATTTGTCTGAACCGACTTCAAAATTATCGTTTCCCCCCTTTGAACCAAGTCCATATAATATTGTACAAGCTGTTCGTCTGCCGGGCGTTCCGCCCCCACGAGGTCTTCCTCCCATGTCTCCGCTTGTTCCAGGCGTCGAAGGCATGCTTCCTTGTCATTGCGGTGTATCTCTGACCGACGCGACATTGCGATCGACGCAGGCGTATTTTCGGCTGCCACGTTTGAGGAAGACCCTGACGTGCCCAATTTATTTCTGTCTTCACCTTGGCTCAATGTGGAGCACTCCGATTCCCCGCCTAATACTTCAATGGACAGAGCATCCACTTGAACGGCGGGTTCAGTTCGGATGAGCCTCGGGTAGGTGCTCTTTGAGAGGTCGCACAAATCTCCAAAGCAAGCCTCGAGATTGAGAAGGGTGAGATTCTGGGGATCTTCAACTACGCAAGGATAGATATCGTGGGGTTTGAAGAGACGGACAAGGCCACGCAGTTCATTTAATGAAGAATGGCGGGATAATGATACAGTCTAGAGCGATGAGACGAAGACATACAGGAAGGTACGAGGTAGTAGGGGAGAATAAGTCCGTCTGAAGAATATATTGGCGGCCGCTCCTTTGCGCCGTGATGGACCCACCAACTTTCTCGAGGCTCAAGGAGCGAGTGTCCCGGTTCTCTCAGGGCGCCATTCGGGATTACTTTATTTGGGCGATCGGAGATGTCGTACGAGGTCTTTCGCCTTTTTGATGCATCTCCAACGTCTGTAGATTTGAACGCAGTACTCTCCAACATGTAGTCCTTTTTGGGAGCCCGGTCACTCGTGACAGGGATGATCTGGATGACATTTGCAGAATCGCGTACTGGACATGCACCCCTTGATTCGCAAGAGTGTAAGATGGTGTTGGGGTCTTCCGTGAGCTGGCCGTCGTAAATGTGATCCGCCACACCCGCTTTCTTTTGACCCAGGTCAACGTGGCCTCCGAGAAATGGGCCCCATTCCCATACGTCGCCAGACTTGATGCTCTGATACAGTTCAAAACGGTAGCGATCCACATGAATCGGACTATTCAGCACGAAATGAAGGAGAAATTCTACCTTGGATCGGAAAGTATTTGCAAGGGCTACCCATAAATCCTCGTATCTCATCTTAATCTGTGTCTAAAAATGGAGAGATACCCAAATGTCCAACAGTTGAAATGAAAAATAGTGTTCTTGGGATAGTTGTGCATCATTTTCAATAGTTGTTGAATGGAAGCCGCCTATGGAACGTAAGCCTAGAAATACAATTTGATGGTGATACTCGATCAGGAAAGTCACGAGTGCATTCATTTACAGATGCAAAGGTTGTGTCGAGATATAAACAATTGAGTTGTCGCAAGCCACCAATATAAGGACTCAAGATCGGAAGCCGTGATAAAGACTTTAACCACCAGTGTTCGGCTAGGACATTTGTCAATTGTTGTGCTGCGGTGGACATACCGCGGATGTCGCCTGTGTAGAGGATAGATACATTCCCGCTCTCCAATAAAAACCTAGATGTCATTCACGATTCCGGACTTGGTCGATACATGGTAGAACCGGGACAATGATTTGCCTAAAATTAATGAGGTTAGGCTATTAGAAAATACGCACCTCTAGAAGTGTTACTGTGATTTCCGAGTCAGCGACCGAGATCTTTGTTGGAGTGTTGAAAGGCAACGGTTTCTAGATTTAGGACTTTTAAGATCAATCGTCTACGAGGAGATCTTTCTTGTACGACAAATTGGCATATGCATAGACTTTCCTTTCAACACTACCATCTGCAAAATCCAGGTGGTCCGTTTGGGTCTGGATTCGCAACGCCAACTGTACGTTAAGTATTGAGTTTTTGTCCAAGTGATAGACAGAAGACCTGTTTTGTGGCATGGGAGCAGTAGACAAATGAAGAACAATACGTCTCCAGTCCAATCATGTGGTCCTTGTGGACATGGGAGAGGAAGGCAGCGCGCGGAGACGGCCGATTGAGCTTGAGTGTGAAATGATCGACTGGGAAGCGGGGTTCAGCGGGATTCTGGCGGGAGTGAACGAACCTGTGATGTCGGGGAACTCTTTGATGAAGCCGTCAAATGTCGACATGACCAAGAGCACAGAAGGAAGCCGCGTCAAGATTCACGACTCTGCGATGATCTGCAAGTGACAGCAGGCCCAATCAGACCGCCGCCCAGGGTCGATCCAAAGTTACAGTCACTAACCCTCCTGTTCCTACGGTAGTGTACCTGTCAAAATTTACGCCACCGTTGCATGATATGCCACATACCTTGGATGGTGGGTGACGGACTGTGACCCATGGTTGTCTTCCACGTTCTCTGCCCGAACCACGAAGGGAAGGACATTATCCTCGGTCCACCAATGATGAGTCCGGATCTCCGCAACTTGTGGACTATGGAATACTTCTTGGTAGTGGGATAGGAGTTTATGATGCTGGTACTCAATTTCCCTTTTTGTACACTGTGCCTGTATCTGACACTAGCCTTGTTACCGAGCTGTCTTACATCATCCAAAGGATGATTGTCATAGACAGTCTGAGGACATTTGCATTTTTGACCATTCGAAATGTTTGAATTATATAAACTTAAGTCTATTAAATTAAAGACTATAATGCTCTTTACATGACCCTGCTTTTCCTTTTTGAATTGCTTTTGTACTCGTGGAGATATATAAATTTCTGGTAGATCTATTGGAGAAGATTTAGAAAGTCTATCCATCTGACTTTTTTAACTTCTAATTCTTTGATTTTGAGACAAATGAAGTTCAGTGACTGATAAATATCAAGAATATACTATCTTCTAACAGTCTATTCAATGTGCATATGTATTACTTTAAACTGGTGATGCTATAGGCTCTTAAGTCTGAATATTGAGCTGTAATAATCTCCTGGTCAAAATTTAAATATCTAGTCTGGCTAAGATTTAGTTGCATTATTAATCACCTCTAAATTCACCAGTTTTAGTTAGTACATATGCATATTAAATATTCTATTAGAAGACATCTTATTTGTAATCTTTGTTAGTTACCAATTAAAATTGCTCAAAATTAATAGGATCAGAAGGTAGAAAAGATTTTATATACAGATTTCTTTATTGATCTACTGGAAATATTCATCTCTTCATTAATTTCATTCCAATTTAAAAACCAAGAGTAGAATTATGTAGAAAATATCATGAGCTTCAATTTGATAGTTTACCATTAGTATATTTTCAACTTTTTTAAAAGTTGAAAATGTAAGTGTTTTTAAGTGATCTAAATTGTGAAGTAGACTGTTCAAAAGCGAGAATATGTCACTTGCAAAAAGCTCGAAATACTAGACATATATAATCTTTGCTAATAAAGTACTCAGAATTATTATTATTAAGTGCAGATAGTTGAAGTTCAAATTTAAAAGGTATAAACTGTCTATTATTTTTTTATTATTAAAATAAATTTGTTGGATTTGAGGGAGTTTTCTATATACAAGATAATATAAATGTTTTCTTTGTTGGACTTGAATTGCCAGTGATTAACAAGAGTTTTGACAACGTCTCTGCGGCTTTCAATTCATTTGGTTTATGACGCGCACTCCCTCAGCTCCCCGGTTCACTTGTATATCTTTAAAGTCGTAAAGTCTAAATTGTTTTTAAACAATTTGAATTCGTTTGCGGTTAGGTAATCAAGAGGCCTGTGCACGAAGTTCGCCATCACCATCGGCTTACACCTCGAGCCACGTCCAAAGGACAGAAACGACGCATCGGACGTTCCACAGTCCGCACAGACTAGAACAAGACAACACACAGACCAGCTCGTGTAAGGAGAACAGCAACAGTACCATAAAGAGAGAGAATCTGCCAGAATGACAACTGTGGAGAAAATCAAGGCGATTGAGGAGGAGATGGCAAAGACGCAGAAGAACAAGGCAAAACAGCACCCGACTCTCCCCATTCTTGTGGCATGCCATACTGACAGCGGCACAGGCGACATCCTTTCATCTTCGCCAACTGAAGGTACGCACGCATTCTCTGTGCCCGCGACGCTGACTGCCCGGCAAAACTCGCAAAGCTTAAACGGGAGTTGCTGACCCCCTCGGGCGGGGCCGGGGGAGGAAGTGCAGGTAAGACCACATGGACTAGACGGTTCTAATTAACAGTCGGCTTTGACGTTGCTCGCACAGGCGTTGCCTCCGTAGGATTCATTGGTACATCTCATCGAGGGACGAATCTAAAGCACGCAGGGTTTCCCTCGGTGGGAAAGAGCACCCTGATGAGCAAGCTCACCGGAACACACAGCGAGGTTGCAGCATACGAATGTATTTCAGTCCGTTATTCTGTCTAATATATAGTCACAACACTGACCACTGTACCTGGAGTCCTCCAGTACCGAGGCGCAAAAATTCAAGTATCTTGTTATGACCTTGAAAGACTAATGCGTAGATTCTTGATTTGCCAGGAATCATTGAGGGTGCTAAGGACGGCAAAGTATTCACACCTTACGTCGAATCTAACATGATAGGGACGAGGTCGTCAGGTCATAGCCGTCGCGCGGACGTGCAACCTGATTTTCATTGTTCTCGATGTCAATAAACCCCTCACCCACAAGCGAATAATAGAGGCGGAATTGGAAGGTTTCGGCATCCGGCTCAATAAAGAACCTCCGAACATCACCTTCAAGAAGAAAGACAAAGGCGGAATCAACATGACCAATACCGTACCATTGACACATCTCACTCCTGAAGAAGTCAAGGCCGTCTTGGGTGAATACCGTATCAACAGCGCCGACATTGCCTTCCGCTGTGATGCTACCGTACCACCTCTGCCTCCAGAGACATTCTAACGTCCAGGTTGATGACCTCATTGATATTCTTGAAGGTTAGTTTGTGCTAAGGGTCATCTAACTTAAGGAAACCGTGTCTACATCAGCTGCATCTACGTCATGAACAAAATCGATCAAATCTCCATCGAGGAACTGGATCTCATCTACAAAGTCCCCCATGCTGGTTGCCTGATGTCGTTGTCATCTCTGACTCTTTTAGTCCCCATCTCTGCCAATTATGGCTGGAACTTTGATGAATTATTAGAAAAGATGTGGGAATATCTGGACTTGGTCCGAGTATACACCAAACCCCGCGGCGTGCAACCAGACTTTGACGACCCTGTCGTCCTTCGACGAGCACATTGTTCCGTTGAAGACTTTTGTAATGTGATTGTATGGCTGCATCATTAAACAGCGATCTAATTTGTGTAGCACAGAGACATCGTCAAAAATTTCAAACATGCCCTCGTATGGGGCAAATCAGTGCGGCACAATCCTCGTATCGTTGATGTCGGTCTGTCACACTAACAGTTTAGAACGAGTCGGATTGACCCATATTCTTGAGGACGAGGACGTGATTTCCATCGTAAAGAAATAGGATGTGCATTGCATGGCAAATATCAAAGGAGGAATCGAAGATTACATTTATATCTCATACGTGACATTGATAAATAAACTTCATAAAATTTATTGAATCGCGGGTTCAATTCAATTCGACGTTTCCGTGATTTTCTCATCCCTAAGTTTACTATCTCGGACGGCCGAGGGCAGAGTATCAATTCCTTCGCCGGGACCCACGACAGTACGCCCTCGTCCAGAAACGTCTTTCCAGATGGCACGGACCGTAGACCACATCGCCAATCGTCCTTCCCAAAGTGGGAAGAGGCTGACCCTTCAAATCAGCGAAATCAGATCAGACGTGGACAAACCCAAAAATGGAAAAGAAAATCCAAATGATACCGACAACAACCCAGCCAGTGAAGAAATCGAGACTGAAAATATAACTCGCGCCGTACATTGGCATGGGCCAAAGTACCAGGAGGGCAATGGTCAAGAATGCGGCCAGACATTTCGCGATGAAACTGGCCTTATCGAGTTGCAGAGATTCCTGAAGAAGTTCCTCCCTAGTGAGTCGATGGGCGTGAACCCCAGGAGCAACTCCTTGAAGCTCTTCGTCGGTCGGAGGGAGCTGGTCGTCGTCGTCATCGAGTTGGATGGCTTTCATCGATTCAAAATCGTAATTATCAGGTTTGATCGCCGTTAGAACGCCAATGAATACGATGGGCGAAAGAAGCGCGACAACGTTGCCGACTAACATGGGATTATTGGCGCCCGTCGATGCAACGCTAAGCTCTCCAAAATCGTGTTTCGCGGTTCCGAGCCATGACCCAACCGAGCATGCGAAGCCCAGAATCGGGGTGAATACCGCCGCGTACCAGTTCATTCGCTTCCACATCAGCGTGAGTGTAATCGGAAGGACCGCAGATGAGATGATGACACCCATGAGCAGGTATAAGTATCCTAGGGAGATCCCAATATAATAGAGGCCCGTGGAGAAGCCCGCCATGAAGACAGCAAAGCCGACGACCGCAGAATGGGAGGCAGCAATAAGCTCCTTGCCCATGGCATTTGGACGCCAGTAGGTCTTGTAAATATCGTAAGTCCAGAGAGAGGACACCGCGATCAGTTCAGCGCTCATTGCCGAAGTAACCGCCATGAAAACGAGTCTATTCATTAGATTCGCTCCCAACGGATATTACAAAAGGGTTGCGGCAGCGCCGCCTTTGCCAAGCAACGCAATCGCTGCGTAAGGAAGGACAAGTCCGGCAGAGACGTCAGCATCGGGCATCCGATTGGGGTAGGTCGGGAAAGCTGGATTGCTTTCGAGTGCTAATGCTGCTAACCCCATAGTCGTAGCGCAGCAGAAAGGAATGGCAAACCAGCAAAGCCCTCCAAGAATGTATCCTCTCAAAGCCCCGGCAGGATTTGCGGCAATCGCTTTCTGGAAATAGCCCGCATCGCAGAAAACAGTGCCAAAATTGCCGACAATGTTGATTACGAAGAAAATGACACCCTCGTACGACCTCATCGTGAGATACGAGCCTCCTGCATTGCCATCCACTGGGTGATCGGCGGCCGCTGCCACCAAGAGATTGAAGACGGCAGCGGGCGACCCGAGTATGTTCGAGGATGCGTACACAGTGAGAGAAAAGATCGAGATAATGACCAAAATGACGACTGTGTGAATGTAGTCGGTAAGGAAGGTAGCCTTGATACCTCCAAACATGGTATAGAGAACAACGCCGATGGGAAGGAGGAAACAAGCGGCAGCGGTCGGCATTCCCGTCAGCGTGTGGACGACGGCGGAGCCACCTATTTGTAAGATTGCACATCGAGCGGCTTCTACCGGTCAAAAGCATGGCAGATACGAGAATGTTTGTCATAATGCCGAAGACGAAATACACGATATGTGCAACCTGAGCAGTCAGAATTTTCCAGACCGTGAGCCTACTTTTCCATAACGAGCCCGAATAATTTCCAAAAATGTATGGGCAGCAGGACTGCGACGCTTAAGTTCAATTGCCAAAACTGCAAAAAGCAAGATCTGAACCGTTGCTCCGCTGGCATACCCTAGTTATCAGACAAGTCAAAAGTGGACGAGTACAGAACGGACCGCTAACTCCGTAGCGATATGCTACGCCAGATGACTGCAGAAGAGTTGCTGCCCATGTCCAGGAGGACACGACCGCCGCGGCTGCATGTCAGTTAAATCCTTCCTACGGAAAAAGGACCAACGAGTCCGGTCTTCACAGATCGACCAGCTGTCGTGAACTGTTCGGATGTCTGAATTTCTCCTTGGTATCTCTTCAACGCCCATGTGGTAGCAATCATGCCGATTGCAAACAAAGAGCCGAGAAGGATGACCTACAGATCATTTTCAGCTGATTTGTTGTGGAAGAGATGGAACGTACCACACAATAGCCGGTGGCCAAAGAAAGGGGAGGTTCGATTGCCATATTGCCTGGGTGAGAAGATTAAGCGACAAGGACTTGCGAAAAAAGGACCGGTTCCAGGATCCCAATTTTTGTATTCCTCCTGAAAGAACGAGAAGGCTGGCGAATTCAAGTCAAAAAGATAACTTGATTGGTGAATCCAAGGCCTCTGAAAATCATGTTGCCTATCTTGACCCTCTTGGAATTCCGATTGCCCGGTCTCGAGGGGGACGATTGTGTGGGGTTGATTTCGAGTTATGCAGAACGTGGGGGAACCTGGTTCCGAAACGCGCAACCGTGTTCGGAAGAGATAAGCGCAGATTTCGCAACTCGACCGCGAAGGAGAATTGGGACTGGACGCAACCTGGCCCACAAACTGACTGTCAAAAGCAGTGAAGTTTATTTCTCCGTCGCAATTAGTTTGTCTTATGTTGGGGTGTAGAAGTTGGCCGACCTCGTCCTCCGCTGACCATCCTCGTGGAAGATTAAGTTACTAAGGGACATTTAATGGTGACTTGCGCAGGGGCTTGGTGGGGATGCCGTCCGCGTTATCGGCATCAAATTGCGCCAATTGTTCGCAGGTACATTATTCCGGGCGGCGGGGTATTTTGATGGTAGGACGAAGCGAACGGACGGCGAAATAGCAAAAGAGGCTGTCGCCCCATCCGAACCTTAATTTGCGGTGATAAGAATTCCAGTTACGATAATAAGAAGGTATTATCAAGACGGAAACGCGACAGCATCAGCTGCAGGCTATCCGGAATAAGCAATTATGACGTATTCAAAGGACATCAGTTCCGATACTTGCGTGGGGGAGCAAATTTCGCGGACTCTCTTCGGAAATAAACATTCCGGAACATAATCGGCTGTAACCTGTCCAGCCGTCGGCACTGCCGGGGAATCGACATCATAGGTAAATGATATGGGTGTTTCCCGAGAACTGCGGCCCTGACTGCTAGGCCGCTTATGCCGCCGAAACCTTACAAAGAGACCATTGGATATTTACTGGTAGATACGTGCGATGAGTGACGCATCTTCCGTTCGGTCGTGCAATTCATTTCTCTCATCTGACGTCTCCCGGATGCAATCGATTTTGCCTCTCCATGTCTCCAACTGGCCTGTATTTCTCCTCCTTCCCCTGCTTCATTCGGAAGAAGGGCAATGAACTTGAGCTCTGACACTGAACTTCCGCCTTCCATTTCCCATTCCTTCATTTGGAGCTCATTGCAGCATGGCAGTTTCACTCCGTGGAATTCGGTCTTTTTACTTCATCTCTCCAACTACGGAAAAAATCCCGGACAACGAGCGTGACCTGAAGTCGCCGATTCGTTTCGGATTTGATTTGTGCCGAGAGCTCTGTCGTTGATTTGTCTGGTGATTTCCCCTGGCGATTTGTGCTTTGATCTATTCATTCACATGGAATTTTCTGCTGATTTGGCAGGTCGTAAATCTTACAATCCGGATTCGGATTTACAGTAGATTTGGATTGATTCCAGGTTCGATTTCGGATCCAAAGGCAGCTTAAAATATCCCTCCACGTGTCTTTCGTTTGTTCCCCAATCTTGTTCATAAATTCTTTTAATTACTTCTTTTCTGGCCAATTTGGCCAGCGGCCAATCCATGCTTTGCATTAACCACTGAGCTCATGGCTCAGCGCCAAGCGATTCAATTCTGGGATTTCCCAGTGTCAAGAATCTGGCACGTCATCTTGAAAGCGGTTGGGCCATGTGTTGATGCAAAACGTTGCTTATTCGACTTCTATTCCTCGCTTTGCTGAAAGGGATCAATGCCTACGTGACGCATTGAAAACTGTGGTCAAGCGTTGTAATCTACGCTCCACTATGAGTCCAGCCGCCTGGCCTGGAGGCAAACCAGAGGAGATCGGGTGGATCAATTCTGATGCCGATCTCCTTCGACCCCTGGTGGTTTGAAAATTTTAGGGCGACCTGGAAGATGATGATGGGACAAGGCGACCCTGACGGGGAAGAAGGTGACCTTCCGCATCCCCTCGACCTTCCGTCCCTCTGTTCAAAGCCATCGTACAACACCCTGATATCCCTCTTCTCTAAAATCACACCTCCCCCGCCATCATTGACCACAAACGCTTCACCCCCCCGAATTCAACACAATTACACGGCCTGGCTAACTCGTTTGATATCCACGCCGATGCCCTGGCTTACTGAGTCCGAGGCCGAAACCATCGTGTCCATGGCCTCAACTAACCTTGCATTACGAGCCGGTAGAACAGCAGCGCCGGATATGCTTCGGGTGTTCCAAGTGGAGGGTCTCGATATTGAGCTTTACGAGCCGACTTGGACCGGCGATTCGATTGGACAT
>Ga0335083_10006054_pt1 | contig 15215 bp, 14 predicted proteins | sample Lox_Sample_42_FD_206716 | JGI IMG/M metagenome (GOLD analysis project Ga0335083, IMG submission 206716) | Soil microbial communities from Loxahatchee National Wildlife Refuge, Florida, United States - Lox_Sample_4.2 | ecosystem: Environmental > Terrestrial > Soil > Wetlands | place: USA... | reverse complement strand
TGGGATGCTGTAGGACGTTGCAGTCTGGAAATAGCAGCCGGATAAACTTGGCCTGATGGGAGGCAACTGGACGCATAACGGCCAAACCGCTAAATTGCCCGGCGGCGCGGCGAATCAAATGCGAGGACCAGCACCAGCCGGTTGCTACGTTCGAGCCATGGTGGGCGCTGGAGCAGCACCCGGTCCAGCGACCACAGGCGGCGGAGCTTCTATTTCGGTCCGCCGATAGCTTGTTCAAGGGTCAAGCGAATGAAACGCTGATAGGGTACGCCTGCGCGGGCGGCGCGTTTGCGGACGGCGTTGTAAAGCTCCTCAGACAAACGCAGGTTGATGGATTTGTCTTTCGGCTTGATCTCGAAACGCGTCAACTGTGCGCCTGAAAGGTCGTATTGCGTCAGGTCGGCCTTGTCGACGAAGGCCGCTGCCGCACGGTCGGTCTTAAGTGTCGGGATTTTCTTTTTCATACGCTTCAATCTCCTTCTTGTGCATATGGCGGGCGCTGATGGGCCGGATCAGCACTTCGTCACCTTTGCGCCGGGCGCTCGCGTTGGGAATGGGCCGCATCCGGGAGAATGGCAAGCGGGCGGGTGAAAAGGCTTTCGATAACGGAAGTCGAAAGCCCGTGCTTCTCGCACTTGGCGCGGTTGCCCTTGTCCCAATCAAATCCATTGGCCTGCAAAGTCATGCTAGCAGAAAAGATAGGCAATTGTATAGGCAAATGCCAAGGCCGCAATCATTCTCCGCCCTGACAACCAGCGTGTCCTGGAGAACCAAGTGTGCTCTTCAAATGCCAGTAGACTAGCGCGATCGGGAGGCCGACCACGTTGAAATAGCAGCCTTCCACGCGCTCGATGAATTTGGATGCCAGGCCTTGAATCGCGTAAGCGCCGGCTTTGTCCATGGGCTCGCCGCTGGCGACGTAGTCGTCGATTTCCTGCTGGCTCAGCGCGGCGAAGCGCACACAGGTCACGGCGGCATCGACGATCGTGCGCTGGTCCGAGCGAAGGCAGATTCCGGTGATTACCTCGTGCTCGCGACCGGAGAGCAGGGCGAGCATACGGGCGGCATCTGAAGCATCGCGCGGTTTTTCTAATAGCTGGTCTTCGACCACCACCGTCGTGTCGGCGGCCAGAACGATCTCGCCTGGATTCATGGGGACCGCGAACGCTTTTTGCTCGGCCAGGCGTTGCACGTATTCGACGGGCTCCTCGCCGGGGCGGCGCTCCTCGGCGATGTCAGGTACGCGGACCACAAATTCGAAGCCGGCCGCCGTCAGGATCTCGCGGCGGCGCGGCGAATTGGATGCCAGAACCAGCACCAGCCGGTCCGCTACTTTCGAGCCATGGCGGGCGCCGGAGCAGCAGCACCAGGTGCACCAGCGACCACCGGCGGCGGGACTTTCTTGGGGCGGGCGTCCAGCCGCGTCAGAATCAGGTCTTCGCGCACCTTCTGGAACTTGGGAGTTCCGGGTTTTCCGCCGGCCGCCACCACGTCGGCCTCGGTGACTTCCTGCGCGGCGGGCAGATATTTCTGCAAGTAGTTCTTGATGCGATCGTGCACCAGGCGCTCGGAAGAATGCGCCAGCAGGAACAAGACCTGATCGCCCGCGGCCTTGGAAAGCAGCGAGTACACCAGCGAAGGCTTTTGCAGCTTGGCGGACTTCAAACTTTTTTCCAGACTCTTGGACCGGGTTTCCAGTTTTTGCCACTGTTCGATTTCTCGCTTGGTCAGGCCGATCCGCTTGATAAACGCGGCGGACTCCTTGGGAGGCATTTTTTCGGTCAAGAAATATAAAAAGATCCCCATCGACTCCAGGTGAATGTCGACGCCGAATGGAACCGTTTGGCGGGCTTTCTGCAGCTTCTGCAAGCCGGGCATGTTTAGCTTGGCGCCTTCGAGTGCGCTCGAATACAGGTTGAGCAGCTTCTCCTGATCGAGCAGATGCACGACGTCTGCGCAGTTGGGCTCGTTGGCGATGTGGCGCAATTCTTCGAGCAGATCCTCGCGAGGGATGCGCGTTTCAAGCTGGGCCTCGCGAGCGTTGTCGTACTGCATTTTGGTGCGCTCGTCGATGTTGAAACCGAGCCGGACTTTTAGACGCAGCAGCCGCAGCAGGCGCACGGGATCGTCGTACAAAGTGTAGTTGCTGACGGCGCGCAGCTCCTTACGCTCCAGATCGCCCACGCCATTGTTGGGATCGAGCAGCAGGCCGCGCGAGGCAGGGTTGAGCGAAAGGGCGATGGAATTGATGGTGAAGTCGCGGCCGCGCAGATCCTCGTGGATGGAGGCTGGGCGCACCGCGGGTTTGGCTCCCGGCTGGGGATATTTTTCCTGGCGCGCCATGCCCAGGGTCGCTTTGACTCCGCTCGGGAACACCAACGCAGCCAGTTTACGGTTGTCGTCTTCCCATAGCACTTTGGCGCCGGATTTCTTGGTAATGGCCGGGAGCAGCTTCAGCGCATTGCCTTCGACGGTAAAGTCTATGTCCAGGATCGGGAAACCTCCCAACATGTCGCGCATCGCTCCGCCGGTAAGGAACACATTCATGTTGGCATGTGTGGCGGCGCCCTGAATCTCGGAAACCACGCGCGCCTGGTCGGCGCTCAGGTGGCTTTCGAGCATAAACATGTAATCGCTCATCGATTCACTCTCTTCGCTCTCTGGGGGAGGCTACACATCTCCATTAAGCCCTGGGATGGTGCTCGTCGACGGTCTTCCGCAAGCGGGACCGCATCACATGAGTATAAATTTGGGTGGTCGATATGTCGGCATGGCCCAGCATGGTTTGCAAGCTGCGCAGGTCTGCCCCGCCTTCCAATAAGTGCGTCGCGAAGGTATGTCTTATCACGTGAGGTGAAGATTCCAGCCTTCTTGCCGTAGGTGGCCAGGAGTTTCCAAAAGGATTGGCGGATCATGGCGCCGCCGCGATTAGTCACGAACAGGTAGGGGCTGGCGCGCCCCTTGAGCAATTGCGGGCGGCCGGAAGTGAGGTAGTTTTCCACTGCCTGGAGCGCCGTCTTTCCGACTGGTACCAGCCGGTGCTTGTTGCCCTTGCCGACCACGCGCACGTATCCCATGTTTCTTTCGAGATCGGAGACACGCACCCGGCAGAGCTCGGAAACGCGGAGGCCGGTGGCGTAGAGGAATTCGAGCATGGCGCGGTCGCGGAGGCCCTGCGGACGGCTTAAGTCGGGACTTGCGATTAGATTCTCTAACTGCTTTTGATTAAGGTATTTAGGAAGATTTTTCCATTGCTTGGGCGAGGTCAGCAGAGCGGTGGGATCGGAGCTGATGGCGCCGGTCTCGAGCAGGAAACGATAGAAATTGCGCAAGGTAGCCAGGTGGCGGGCGATGGATCGGCTGGCCATGCCGGCCTTGTAGAGCGAGTCCACATGGCGGCGCAAAGGAGCTGCCTCGGCTAGCGCTTCGCGAGGCTTGAGCGAAGCGGCAAACCGTTCCAGATCAAGACGATACGAGTCAACCGTGGCCCGCGCCAGGCCCTTTTCGACCCGGCAGAAATCGAGGAAACGATCAATTTGCGCCGATATCTCGGGAACGGGCGGCATTCTGCCAATGATACAATATTCGCAAATTTGTTTGGAAGAAAAGTGCTGAACTGAGAAGGGAGCCGCCTCGGCGGGCTGAAAGAGATTTGGCGGTATCGACCACCAAGAAAGTGCTCGTCACGCGATTCGACCGGGAGCCGCTGGCAGGCTTCGTCAATCCGCAGAGCTATCTGCAGGCCGAGGGGCTGGAGTTGCTCAGCCAGGGCGGCGCGGTGAGCGTGGTGCCGTACCTCGATATCAAGCTGGTCTGCTTCGTCCGGGATTTTCAGCAAGGCGAGCCGCGCAAGGAGCTGCGGTTGTTTACGACTCGGCCCAAGATGGAAGGGCTCTGGGTGCGGATGCGATTCAGGGATGGCGACGTGATGGACGGCATGCTTTCGAACAACTTGCTGCAAATGGATTCGTACGGGTTGTCGGTGGTGCCTCCGGACCCTGGTTTCCAGAATCAGCGGATCTTTGTTCCAAAGGCGGCGCTGTCGACCGTGCAGGTGTTGGGGGTGGTGGGGAGCCCGCTGCGGATCCGGAAGCCGAAGCCGGCCGCGAAGGAACAGTTGGAGATGTTCGATAAGCAGGGTTGAGCTCGCGTCACAGCTTTCGTACGGCGTCTTCTACTTGACGGGCGAGCGCGAGGTAGTCGGTGCCCGTGAGCCGGAGTGGCTCGCCGAACGCGATCCGGACGCGGCCTATGCGCGCCATTTTCCAGGTCTTGTGAAGTACGTGGTCCAGGCCTTCGATCCGAACCGGGACCACCGGGATTTGTAGTTTGGACGCGATCATGGCGATGCCGGGCTGAAATGGTGCGATCTCGCCACGATCGGTCATTTTGCCTTCGGGAAAGATCAGGACGCACCATCCGCCGTTGGCGAGATCGCCCATGTAGCGCAGCGTGCTGAGCGCGCCCGGCTCGTGCTGCGGGATCGGAAAAGCGTTGAAGAAAAGCGAAGACAGGTAGTAGTTCAGGCTATTCGTAAAGCTGCGGCCGTGAAAATGTTGCTCGAAGAATTCCTTGCGCATGGCGGGAGCTACGCGATAACGCCAGCGGGCGGGCAGCGCGCTCATGATGGCGGGGACGTCCATGTAGCTTTGATGATTGGAGGCGAAGATCACGGGCGGCTTAAGGGCGCGGAGATGATCCAGGCCTTGTCTTCGAACATGGGCGAAGACGCGCGCCAGAGGGAGCAGGAATCCGGGGAGAAATATGCGGCGAGCGAGGCGGGCTGGTAGAGCGCGGTTCCAGGTGGGGAAGTCGGCTGAGGAGACGTCGGCGGCGTAGGCGGGCGCGGCAGTTTGATCCGGCTCCTCGATGCCGAGGGCGACCATGCGTTCCACGCGCTCGAGCGAAGTAAGGGATTCCAGGGGCACGCTCAGGTCCACACGGCCGTGCTTGGCCGGCGGCGGCGTCCCGCGGGAGATTTCGTGACGCTTCAGCTTGCCGGTGCCTTCGGTGCGCGGGAATTCGTCGTAGGGCCAGATGCTGACGCTGCGGACGCGCTGGTAGTCGGCAAGCTGTTGGTTGGCGCGCTGCACGATGGCGTCGGAGTCGGCGCCGGGATCGAGAATCAGGACGGCGTGGACGCGGTCTCCTCCGACCACCGCGGCGTCGCGGACGCCTGTTTGCTGTTTCAAGACCGCTTCCACGTCTTCGGGAAAAACGTTGAGGCCTTCCGGCGTCACGATCATTTCCTTCTTGCGGCCCAGGATTTTCAGTCCGCCGTTTTCCTCGAGCTCGCCAATGTCGCCGGTGTGGAACCAGCCTTCTTCGAAGGCTCGCGCGGTTTCGTCAGGCTTTTGAAAGTAGCCCGACGTTACGTTCTCGCCGCGCACCAGGATCTCACCATCCGGCGCGATTTTGACTTCGACGCCGGCGATGGGGGTTCCCACCGTGCCCCGGCGGGCGTGGAAGGGATGGTTGAGCGTCACGATGGGCGCGGTCTCAGTAAGCCCGTAGCCTTGGATCACCAGGAAACCGAGCTCGGAGAAGAATTGCTCCAGCTCGGGGCCCAGCGGCGCCGCGCCGACGATGAAGCTCCAGAATTTCCATCCGAACATCCGATGTACTTTGCGATATCGCCACCAGCGCAGCAGCCAGTGGCCCTTGGTCGCGCGCGGCTGGTTCAGTTCCGGGAACAGCTGCTGCAAATATTCGCGCAAGATTTCGAGGATCTGCGGAACAGAGACCAGCACTGAAATGCGCCGCGAGTGGATCTGGCGCACGATTTCGCTGGGGTTGAAGCCGCGCATGAAAACGACCACTCCCGGGAGCATCGGCGGGATGAACGTCGCCATGGCTTGGCCGAACATATGGCTGAGCGGCAGGAGATTGAGGAAGCGGACGGGATGAAACGGCCGCTCGTACCGGATGTATTTCCTGACTTCGCCCTCGACTGGAACGATGTTCGCCAGGATGTTGCGATGCGTGATGAGGACGCCTTTGGGTTCGGCGGTCGCGCCGGAGGTGAACAGGATTTCGGCGAGTTGATCTTTTTGGATAGCGACTGGCGGCGCGGCGGCTGCGGTGGGGGCTTCGCTTAAGCCGGCGAGTTTCCAGATTCGAGGATTATCGGGAAGTGTGACCTCGTCGCCAGTGAGGATGGCGCAGGCTTTAACAATGTCGTCGATGCGAGTGACGAATTCGGGCGCGGAGCGATAGTCGATGGGCACGGCGACCACGCCTTCAAGGAAGCAGCCCCACAGCGCGATGATCCATTCCGGCCGGTTTTCGCCGTAGAGGATGACCTTGTCGTCTTTCGCGATTCCCGCGCCGCGCAGGCGTGCGGCGAACGAGCGGGCCAGGCGGGCGACATCATCGTAGCGGAAGTTCCGGCTGCGGAAACCGTCGTCATAAACGAGAAATTCATCGGAGAGGCCCGCGAAGTCGTGGAAGAAATCGAGCAGGGTTTCGCGGGCCATCCCGCTTATTCCAACTCGGCGCGGTAGATGTCGTGCAAGCGCAGCAGGCCCAGGCAGGCGCCGGTTTCGGGGTCGACCACCGGGAGCACCGAGATCTGCGAAGGGCGATCCTCCATCAGGCGCAGGGCGTCGAGGAGGCGGGCCTGGGGGCCGATCGAAATGGGATTGGCGGTCATGACATCGGCGGCGCAGAGGGAGCGGATGTCATCGTGATCCTGGAGGGCGCGGCGGAGGTCGCCGTCGGTGATCAAGCCGGCCAGTTTTCCGGCCGCGTCTACCACGCAGGCCGCCCCCAGCGGATGATGCGTCATGGCGATGACGACTTGCTTCAGCGAATCGCCCGGGTGCGCGAAAGCGACTTCGCCCCGCCCGTGCAGAACCTGTGCGGCGGTCATGCGCAGGCTGCGTCCTAAATGGCCGCCGGGATGATAGCGTCCAAATTCTTCCGGGCTGAAGTTGCGGGCGCCCATGAGTGCGACGGCCAGAGCGTGGCCCAGCGCGAGCGCCACGGTGGCACTGGCGGTGGGTGCCAGATTGCCGGGATCGGCCTCCCGTTCCACCGATGCATCCAGGACGACGTCCATGTCGGAAGCCAACGGTGAATTCGGATTGCCCAGAATGCCGATGCACGCGGAAGGCAGCTCGCGCAGAAAAGGGATGAGCTGTCGCAGCTCGTTGGTAGTGCCGCTTTTGGAGACCATCAACGTTGGATCGCCGGGCGCGTAAACACCCAGGTCCCCATGCGCGGCTTCGGAGGCGTGCAGGAACACCGCCGGCGTGCCGGTGCTGCACAGCGTCGCGACAATCTTGCGAGCCACGTGTCCGGACTTGCCGAGGCCGGTGACCACCAGCTTGCCGGGATGAGCCAGAATCAGCTCAACGGCGCGCGACAGATTGCCGTCGAGGCGGCGAGCCGCTTGTGCGACAGCCCGTGCTTCGATATCCATGGCCCGGCGTGCGGCCTCCAGCCAACCAGCCTGTTCGTGCGCTTGCATACAGTGGTTTGCAACCATCATCGCATCCCGGCGGGACATGATGGGCAATTTGTTCGGGTTTCGGCTAAAGTAATCGGGCGTGGCGTCGATAAACAAACCTAGAAAGAAATGTTGCAAATGTTGCAGACGTTGACCACAGTATCGCTACCCCAGATCTACTGCCGCTCTTGCCACTTGTCGACGCGTTCGGACATGGTGCGCTGCCTCCACTGCAATAAGCCTTTGGTGGAACCGGCCGCAACGGCGAAGCGTCCGGTACGGCGCACTAAGATTCGTCGCGCGAACTAATCATTCGTAGCGCAGCGCGACCACCGGGTCCAGGCGCGCCGCTTTATTGGCCGGCCAGATTCCGAAGAACAGTCCCACCGCAACCGAGACCACCACGCCTAACGTTGCTGCCCACAGGGGAACGGCGGTAGGCAGCGCGGGAAACGCGAAATGGGCGGCCAGGGAAATAATCCAGCCGACCGTCATGCCGATCAAACCGCCCAGGCCGGTGAGCACCACCGCTTCGGTGAGGAACTGCAGCACAATGTCGGCGCGCCGCGCTCCGATGGCTTTGCGCACCCCGATCTCGCGCGTGCGTTCAGTCACCGAGACCAGCATGATGTTCATGACTCCGATTCCGCCTACCAGCAGCCCGATGGAGCTCAACACTACCATCACCAGCGCAACCATGGCCGTCACGCTGTGAAACTGCTGGACCATCTCGTCGGAGGTGGAGATAAAGAAATCGTCCGGCTTGTCGTAAGCATCATGGCGGCGGATACGAAGCACGACGCGCGCTTCATCGATAGCGGCCGCCAGGCGCCCTGGTTTGGCCACTACCACCAGCATGTTCTCCTTGGCGGCGGGAAACATCTTATGCATGGTGAAATACGGCAACAGGAGCCGCGTATCGTCCTGGCCGGGGAAAGAGGCCGAGGGCCGCAGCATGATGCCAATGATTTGAAATTTTTGGCCGTTAATATCGATCCACTTGCCCAGCGGATCTTCGCCGCTCATCAGGGCGCGTGGCACGTCCTCTCCGATGACGACCACGGGCATGTGATGCTCGTTCTCGATTTCGGTGAAGAAGCGTCCCTCCTTCATTTCAGCCTGGCCGCTTCCCTCGGCGTAACTCGGGTCAGTCCCACCGATGTCAGGTTGATAGAGTTCGTTGCCCTTGTAGCGCGCCAAATTGATCTGCGGCGGTCCAAAGCCGAAATTATTCGGAAACAGGTATGGGCTGACGAGTCTTACCGAGGGGCAGCGTTCCGCGATGGCGGCGCCATCCTCATAGGTGAGCTCCTTGCGCTTGAGGTCGTCCCGGCTCGCCCTGTTAAAGCCGATGGGAAACCGGAACACGACGGCCGTCTCGCTGCCCATGCTGCGGATCACGGCGGTGATGGCGCCATCCAGGCCGGCGATGATGGAGCCGACGCCGATGATGGTGCTGGTACCGATGATCACGCCCAGAACGGTCAGGAACGAGCGCATTTTGTGCTCGCGGACGGTGGTCAGCGCCAAGCCGATCGCCGACGACAGCTCAACCCAGGTCATTGTTCCACCCTTAAGGCCTCGATGGGATCGAGCTTGGAGGCTCGTTGCGCCGGATAGACGCCGAAGAATAGCCCGACAATCACGGAGAGCGCCACGCCGATTGCCACCGCCGAGATGGGAATCTCCATCGGAACCGGCGTGAGCGTGCGTACCAGCAGCGCGATCACCCAGGACAGAAACACTCCGAACAAGCCCCCGATTCCCGACAGCATGGAGGACTCGACCAGGAATTGATTGAGGATGTCCTGCCGGCGCGCGCCGACCGACTTGCGGATGCCGATCTCATGCGTACGTTCGGTCACTGCAGCCAGCATGATGTTCATGATCACCACGCCGCCCACCACCATGAAGACCGAAACCACCGCGACGGCCGTGGCGGCGATGGCCCCGGTAAGCCGGTCCCATGCGCCCACCAGCGAGTCCGACGAAAGAATCGAGAAAGTGTCGTCCTGGTTAGGGCGCAGATGGCGGCGCGCGCGAAGCAGAGTGCGGATCTCATCCTTGGACTGCTCGAGCACGGTCTGGTCGAGCGCCCGGCCGGCATAGCTGATTCCCACCCGCGAACCGTAAATCTGAAAATAGGTTTGGATCGGGATGCCGACGAAGCCGTCTTGCGATTGGCCGAACACGCTGCCTTTGGGCACAGCCACACCGATCACGGTGAAAGGGAGGCCTTCGATCTTGATGGTTTTGCCGATTGGGTCCGCATTGGAGAAGAGGCTGTTCTTCACGTCCGCGCCCAGGATTACAACCGTCGCGCGATGCGTGTTCTCGAAATCGCTGAAATACCGTCCGGATTCGACCTCCGTGTCAGACAGCTCGGCCCAATTGGGAGTGCCGCCGATCAACTGGACACTGGTTAGTTCCTGCGTACCCAGCGAAACCGAAACGTTGCGGTTGGCGGCCATGCCCAAATCCTTGACCAGCGTGGCGTTGTCTCTGAGAAACTCGAATTCGTCCGGCGAAAGCTGCGGATTCTTCTTTTGCATCTCCAGAAATTTCTTAGGATCGAAATTGCCTAGAAAAGCGATCCGCACGATGCGAAAGCCGTCGGCTCCCATGTTGGAGACGCTGTTGGCGATGTAGACGTCCATGCCGTTGATCACCGACATGACGGCGATGAGCGTGGTGGTGGCCAGGATAATTCCAAGCAGAGTCAGGAAGCTGCGCAATTTGCTGCTACGCAGGGAGTCGGCCGCGACGGCGACGGCTTCGCGAAAAGACGCAGTTTGAGCCACCTGCTTCATAAGACGGAGGCCTGGGCCACTTTGTTCCGCACTTGTTCCATCCATTCCAACAGCACGCCGTCCAACCACAGGCGTGGTTTTTTCTTTGCGACGAAGCCCAGGTGCCCGCCGTGCTCGACCGCGAGCAGATGCAGGTGGCGATTCTTCGAGAACGCCGGGTGACGATAGACTTCAAACGGAATCATCGGGTCGTCCTTGGATTGCACCAGCAACGCGGGGACGCGGATATGTTCCAAGAATTGGTTGGAGGACTGGGTGCCGTAGTAGTTGTCCGCGCTGCCGAAGCCGAACACGCGCGCCGTGAACAGGTGGTCAAAGTCGTAAATAGTCTTGACGCGCGCGAGATCCTCCAGGCGGAACAAGCCGGGCGTGAGGCTTTCTTTCAGGCGGACGCGCTGCTTGAGCCGGCTCAGGAATCGCCTGGAATAGAGGATGTTGGAGGGCGCGCAGAGGCGTCTGGCGCAGGCGGCCAGGTCGATGGGAGTGGACACGGCGGCGACGCCCGCGATCAGCGCTCCGGCGGATTCGCCCAGCTCGCCGGCCAACTTCAACACTACGTTGCCACCGAGCGAGAAGCCGATCAGGATCACCGGCGTCTGGCTGCGAAGCTTGCGGATGACGGACAACAGGTCGCCCGTTTGGCCGGAATGATACAGGGCCCGGCCGCTCAAGTGTTCGGTGCCGCCGCAGCTCCGCATGTTGAAACGATGGACCGCGTAGCCGGCATGCAGGGCCGCGTGGGCCAGGCTGCGGGCATATCCGGCCGCGCTCGATCCTTCCAGGCCATGCACCAGAAATACTTGGGCCACGGGATCGGATTGCGGACGTTGAGAATGCACCAGCACTTCGACGCCCGGTTCGGTTTCGTACAGCCTGGCAGAGACGGGAAAATGGCGCTCGTCCACTGGGCGCGGCCAGTAGTTGCCCGCGATGGTTAGCAGGTGAGGGTTCCTGAACAGGGGGACAAACGGTTCCAAACCACTATTTTACGGGATTTGGGCGCAGTTTTCCGGGAGAAAAAAGGAGGGCGGCCACTGAGACCGCCCTCGTGGAGGACACAAGACGCTCTTAAGCGCCAGGGCGCTAACTCTGCGAGACTGCTAAATTGATCGAAGAGGTAATCTTCGAAAAAATGATCGAAATGTTGCCGGCAACGGGCGGGAATGCGGCCCCGCATGCCACCGCTACAAAGCCGGCCAGGAGGGCGTACTCGATCAAATCTTGGCCTTGGGTTTGGTTCCAGAGCCGGAGTCGCCAGATATTGCTTAATAAGTAGCTCACAGCAGTTCTCCCTGACTGCGATTATCCCGTGAAGCTAGTACGTTTGAAATTGAATGTTCGTACTAAGCAGCCGGGGAAATCGCCTTACTCTCTGCTACCGGGAAGAGGTTAGGGCTAAAGCGTATTCGAAGAATTTTGAAGCATGACGAGCGGGTGCGACGCCTCAGTCGGGACGCAGAGACGACCGCCCTATTGCGCTATCTTATAGATGGGAAGAGGGTCATGGTCACTCCAGAAAATGCGCTTGGGCCGACGCTGGACGAGATCAAGTCCCGGTTGGCGCCATTTTGCCGGAGCCACGGCATCTCCCGATTGGAGGTGTTCGGCTCCCTCGCTCGTGGTGAACGCCGGCCGGGTGGCGACATCGACCTTTTGGTCACGTTTCAACCGGGCGTGCATATCGGCTGGGACTTTTTTGATCTTCACAAAGAGATCGAAACACTGCTCGGCTGCCAAGTCGATTTGCTCACGCGACGCTCGGTCGAACAGGACGAAAATTCCATTCGCCAGCGCTCCATCCTGGAATCGACCCTTGACGTCTTTACCGCCTAGACAGCTCGCATGCCTGGTCGATATCTTCAACTCCGTTCAGGCGATCCATCGTTACGTGGCGGGCCAGACGCGCGAGCAGTTTATGGAGGATTCAAAGACGCAGGACGCTGTTTTGCGGCGCTTCCTGGTGGCCGGGGAAGCTGCGGCTCGCCTCACAGTCGAGACCTGCAACCAGCTACCTGACATTCCTTTTGGAAAGATCGCCGGGATGCGCAATCGCGTCGTTCACGACTATGGCAACGTCGATTTCGAAATAGTCTGGGAGACCATACATAGACACCTGCCGCTATTGTTCGACGAGCTTCGGAGGTTCCTTGCCGAATGCGGCGAAAGCCGAGGCTTGACAGACTAACGCCGGACCGCAACGTGGTTTGGTCCGTCGAGCAGACAAGTGCTGCGAGCTGCAAGCAACAGGGGCCGGATCGTCTCATCAAGCGCTGTCCAGGATCTTCTGGATCAGGGTGTCGTAGTCGACTCCGGCGGCGCCGGCGGCTTGAGCGAAGTCGTCCTCGCGGGCCAGCGAGGGGTTGGGGTTGGCTTCGATGGTGACAATTTCGCCGGCGCCGGTAAGCCGGACATCGATGCGGCCGAAGCCCTGGATCTTCAGCGCGCGATAAACTTTGCGGGCCAGGCGCGCCAGTTTTTCTTCCACTCCGGCGGGCAGCTCGCGAGCCGGGCCATTCTGGATGCCCCACTTTTTCCGGTAGGCGTCGTTCCACTTGGCCTGATAGGTTGCGAATTTCGGTTCGTCAGCGGGGACCTGATCGAAAAAAATCTCGCGCGGCGGAAACACCGTGAGCTTGCGGTTGCCCATTACGCTCAGGTACAGCTCGCGGCCTTCGATATATTCTTCGATGAGCGCGTCGCAATGGAACTTCTCCTGGATGAAGCGGGCGCGTTCCAGGGCTTCCTCCTCACTGCGGGCGAATGAGGCCCGGCTGATGCCATCCGACGATTCCTCGCTCACCGGCTTGATAAAAGCCGGGAACACGAACCGGCGCAAGCGTTTCAGCGGTCGCGATTCGGTGGAGATGACAAAGTGCGGGACGCGCACGCGGTGGTATGCGAGCACCTTCTTGGCCAGCGCCTTGTCTTTGCAAAGCATCAGGCCATCGGGACGCGCGCCGGTGTAGCGCATTTTCATGAGCTCCAGCAACGCGGGAATATTGGGCTCATGGGCGCGGTTGGAATGAAAAGACTCGGTTAGGTTGAAGACCACGTCCGGCGCGAAGGTTTTCAAGCGGTCGATGATGGAGGCAACGTCGCTGAACACGGCCAGCGTTTCCACTTCGTGCCCCAGGCGCTGCAGGCAGGCCAGCACGTCGGCTTCGGTCTGCTTGTCTTCCTCTTTTTGAAGCACCTCGGGAGAAAAGGTCTCGCCGGCGGAGGGAGCGCGGGCCAGATCGAACAATACCAGGACCTTCACGCTTAAACCGACCTCTTGAATCGCCCGGTGTGCAGATGATTCGTCACCAGGGCCGCCAAATAGGCGGGCAGCTCAAACGCGAGGCGCGCCTGATCGGGCGGAGCGGGCGTGGTCAGGCCGAGCTTTTGGCTGCGCTCGATGAGCTTGCGCACCAGCATATCGACGGTGTATTTATGCTGGCCGGTCCAACGCACAATGGATGCTACCAGCGCGGCGCGATTGCGGCGCATGGTGCGTGCCGCCGGTTCGCCGTTCGGTTGCCCATTTTGGAAAAGCGTGCGCAGGTCCGCATCGTAGAAATCCGGAAAATCCTCGGCGTAGTGCTTGCGGCGCTGGGCATAGTAACGCTCCAGCGTCTTGCGGAGCTTGCTCGCGTCCGAAATACGCCGGCCGCGCGGTTTGCGAGGAGTCTTGGTCTTGGCCTCTTCCATCAGCGAGTTCATGTACTCGAGTTTGTCGAGAGCTTTCCAGCCGCGATACTGTTTGCGCCACTCCTCGGGCGGCATGGAGAGCCAGACCGCGAACGTTTCGGCAAAATCCTCGTCCGGATGAGCCTGCGCGTACCAGTTGGGCAGATGCCGGACGAAGCTTTTGCTGTAGGGCCTTGGCCGATAGGTTTCGGGCGTGTATTCGGCCTCGGGACTTCCAAAAACCACTCGCCATTTGTCGCTGGATGAGAAGCGGTAGGCGTGATCGATGGCGTGGCCGCATTCGTGGCGCAGCAGCTGCTGGCACCATTGCGGCGTGCCGCCTTCCACTTCCAGCATCTGATGCATTTCGAGCGCCTTCAGACGCGGGTGTGCGAGATAAAACGGAATAGCGATGGCCGGGACGCCTTCGGGTGAAAACCATTCGTCGCCGAGATAGCAGGCCGGGCGGAAGTTGAGACCGCGGGCTGAAAGCTCTTCATAAAGCTGCGCGACACGGGGTTCCAGTTCGCTTCCGGCAATGGATACGCGCAGGTCGCAGATGCGCCATTTGAGCAGCTCGTCGTCCTTGAGAGCTACCCAGGATGGCTCGGATTGGACCTCCGTGGGTTCATGTCGCTCCACGGCTTCATCGTAGCGCAGGGGCTTTAACGCTGCGACGAGGCGGTGCTCTTGCCCACGTCCGGCCTCGGTTAGGCAGAATAATGGCGAGATGGATCAGTTGACTAAAGATCGGGTCCTAAGCAAATTGCGCGCACACGAGGCCGAGCTGAAGGCAGCGGGAATCCTGCGACTTGCAGTGTTCGGATCCGTAGCGCGCGGGGAAGTTTCATCGGACTCCGACGTCGACCTCTTGGCTGAGTTTGACAAGAGGAGGCACTACACTCTATTGAGCCTTGGAAGGCTCGAAAGCGATCTTGTGGATCTGCTCGGTAGCAGGGTCGATTTGTCTTCACCGGAATGGTTGAAACAACCCGTCAGGGACCAGGCGTTGCGGGAGTCCGTTGTTGCCTTTTAGCGATCCGCAACGACATGTCCGGGACATCTTGAGAGAGCATCCATCAGATCTTGCACGACACGCCAAATAGGACGAGTTAGGATGATTGGCCTATTCTCGGCTCTTCGTTGTTTCGCCTAGTTCATGTTCGCAACCCACCCGCTGGGGATCGCGCCGCGGTATTCGGGTTCTCGTCCAAAAAGAGCATGCCGACCGCTCCACCCAATTGCTTATGTCGCTAGCAGCATCACAAATGAATATGCGATACTCC
>Ga0335083_10006051_pt1 | contig 15218 bp, 12 predicted proteins | sample Lox_Sample_42_FD_206716 | JGI IMG/M metagenome (GOLD analysis project Ga0335083, IMG submission 206716) | Soil microbial communities from Loxahatchee National Wildlife Refuge, Florida, United States - Lox_Sample_4.2 | ecosystem: Environmental > Terrestrial > Soil > Wetlands | place: USA... | reverse complement strand
CTGCTCGGCGGCGGCCCGCGCGCGCTCCACGCTGGCGGTTGCGGCGGCAGCGCCGAGCTTCTGGGCGTTGACGGATCGTTGGCTCAGTTCGATTTCGCGATCGAGCGACGTCAGCGTGGCCTGTGCCTTGGCCAGGGAGGCTTCGAATGGCCGCGGGTCGATCTTGAACAGGAGGTCGCCGCGCTTGACTGCCTGGTTGTCCCTGACCGCCAGTTCCACGATCCGGCCGCTGACTTCCGGCGTCACACTGATCGTGTCCGCATAGGCGTAGGCATCGTCGGTGCGGGGCGCGGCATCGATGCGCCAGGTGACGAAGACCGCGAGGCAAAGTGCCACCACGATCAGCAACAGCGCGATGGTGCGGCCCACGCGGCTTGGGGTTTCAGTCTTTTCAGGCATCGCCGTACTCTCGGATCAGTTCTGGAAGAAGATGAGCCAGCCCACCAGGGCCAGCGTCACGGTCAGGGCCGAATAGGCCACCGGCAGCGTCAGCCGGCCGGGATGCTGCAGGAGTCCCGCGGCGCGCGCTCCCGCGTGGATCAGCGCCGTCACGACAATGGCGCCGACCATGCAGAACAGCCAGTCGGGGAAAAAGGCGCCCAGCACGCCAATCGACGGTGACGTCGCGCAGCCGCCCAGCAGCGCAATTGGAATAAGCAGTGTTGCCCGGGATCTCATTGCTCGTTTCTCCGTTGACCATGTCGCATCGATCAGGTCCCAAGTTGCCGATGTTGCCTAGGCAACATCTGGATCAAAAAAAATTTACTCGTGCGCCAGCATCCGTTCGAGCAGCGCCTCGAGACGGTATAGCTCGCTGCTGTCGAACTCCCCGAGGAAGCGGTCGATGATGGCCGCCGATGTGGCAAGCAACTCGGGAAACACCTGCCGGCCTTCCTCGGTCAACTCCAGCTTGTGGGCGCGGCGGTTGTCAGGGTGGGGCAGCCGACGGATCAGTTGCTTCTGCTCGAGACGGTCCAGCATGCGCGTCATGGCGCCGGGGCTATAGGAGATATCCTTGCAAAGCTGCGCGGCGGTGTCGCCGCGCCCCGCCCAAAGTGCTGACAAGATCGCGTATTGCGCGGCCGTCACGCCGAACCGCTCCAGATCCCGGTCGAGCGCCAGCACCAGCTTGCTTTGACTGCGATTGAGCAGACGGGCGACTCTGGCCCGCTGGTCGTAGGTGATCGCATCAGCATCTGTATCCATGGTGGTGTCTCTCGTTTCGATGGCTGGATAGTACATTGCCTAGGCAACATGTGCCTGGGCACATGTTGCAATAGGTTATTGCGCATACCGCACACAATCGCTGGAATGGGGCCGACAATTTCCGTATCTGCAGCAGAGTTTTGCACGGGTTACGAAGGTCAAGTTCCATTGCTAGAATGCCGCTTCGTCAACGCACGGGAGGTCGCCATGACTGACTATCAGCGCGGTAGTGTGTCTATCATCACTTCCGCAGAGGAATTGGCGCATGGACGGTACCGTGGTTGTGTGAGCTTCGCGGATGGCAAGAACGAATGCTCGCGGCACACCTGCAAACAGTGCCGAGCCAACCCGTTGGAGGCTCAGGAAGACGCGGAAGCAGACGTGGAGTATGCCTACCGGCACTATTTAGCGGAACTCATTGTCTGGCACAGTGGGACTGGCAGTTCAGGCCATTAAACCGACTAAATAGCGCACGCTTAAGGGCAGACGATGGAATCTGACAGACAGCGAATCGGGTACTACGACTTCAAGGCCTACACAGAGCAGCTCCCGAGTGGGAGGTACCAGGGTTTTGTACTTGTCCGGCACCACACCCTTGCGGGGACGGTTCAGACCGTTTTTCGGGCTGGGCGGGCGACAACGGCGGAAGAAAATGCATTCGCATCTGCCGAGATCAAGACGGTAGCCCTCATTCGTATTGCATCGGAAACCCCGGCTCGGTACCGCAATCGCCTACTTAGGGTTGCTTGAGACTCGCTCCGTCACCGCGCTCATGGCCGGCCGCCATGCACGGCTGATCAAGGAATTGCTGGGCTTGGCGATTCCGAGCCGTGACATCGGCTTCGTGACCCACGATGCACTGCGTTAACAGGCTCCGCTCAACAGGGCACTGGACACATCGAGGCTGAAGACCATAGAACGCTTCCCTGCCGAGGCCGACGACCAGGTCGCCGGCGCCAGCTAAGGCCGCGATGCCACGAGCGGCAAGGCGTCCAGGCAATCGCCGGAGATGGATCCACCTTGACTACAACAGCCCCAGTTCCCGCGCACGGGACACTGCCTGCATCCGGTTGCCGGTGCCGAGCTTGCCGTTGATGCGGCGCAGGTGGGTCTCGATCGTATTCTCCGAAACGAACAACAGCCGTGCCAGCGCCTTGTTGGAGTGGCCGTCCGCGACGCTTCGGATGATCTGCAATTCACGGGGGCTGAGCAGGCCGTCCTGTTCGCTGCGCGCCGGCGTGGCCTCGTGCGTCTTAACCCGCGCTGCCTGCATCAGCTGTGCCAGATATGCCGGCGCGAAGCCGTCCTGCCGCGACGGCACCGATGCCAGCAGCGCGGCAAGATGCCACGGATCATCGGCAAACAGCCTGCATGCCTGCCACGCCTGGCCTTGCGAAAGTGCGCGTTCGAGCCACATCAGCGCCTCCGGGGCGCGGCCCGCGACCTGGTGGGACTGCGCCAGCAGCCAGGCGAGCCGGGCGCCGCGCCGGAGACGGCCGCCGCGCCCGGCCTGATGCAGCGCCGCTTCCATGCGGGCCATCTCCGCCTCTGCATCCCCCGCGACGAGCGCAATCCGAAAGCGCGCGATCACGAGGTCCTCGAGGTCGTCCGCGTAGCCGGGGACCGTCCCTTGCGATGGCGACAGCGATTCGGCCAGCGTCAGCGCATGGCGCGCATTGGCGACGTCGCCCGCCAGCAACGCCAGGCGGCTTCGCTCGATCGCGGCTGCCATGCCCAGCCGGGCAATGCCGCGCGCATCGCCCAGCGTTTGCAGCGCGTTGAGATGGTCGAGCGCCTTGTTGGCGTCGCCGCCAAGCCATGCGATGCGCGAGGCAAGACGGTGGGCTACGATCAGGTGGTCCGGCAGGCAGGTGTCGCGGATCAGGGGCAGGTATTCCGCCAACAGCGCATCGGCAGCCGCGGTGTCGCCCAGTTCGTAGCTCGCTTCGGCCAGCAGCGTACACGCGACCGGGCTCGAACTCGTATAGCGCTGGCCGGCTGCCATGATGCGGTTGAGTATGGCGCTGAAACGCGCGAGCGCATCGCGCACATTGCCTTGCAGCATGTCGATCATGCCTTCGATGCATGCGGTATAGGTCAGCCCATAGAGCGCCTGGACCGACTCGAGCTGGCGCCGTGCCTCCAGCAAGGCGTGCCGGGCGGGCACGAAGTGGCCCGTCAGCATGTCGCCGTAGCCGATCGCGTTATGGAGGAGGCCGCTGACGAACGGCGAAGCGGGATGGTCGTTGGCCACGGCCACGCGGGCCGCCTGCACGGCATCGTCGAGGCGGTCCAGCCAGGCCCACAGCATGACCCGCAGGACGGTGACGTCCTCCGCATGGCTGCCGTCGGGATGCTGTTCGAGCGCGACGAGCAGGCGCTCGGCCGCGGCGTAGTGATGCAGGAAGACCATTGCATATGCCGTCGCGGTCAGCAAGGCCGGGCGCCGTTCGAGTTCAGCCTGGGGCAGCGTGCCCGCCCACTGCAGCACCAGCGTCATCTGGCCGGCGCGCACATAGTCCATGCCGCACCGTTCCAGCAGGTCGGCGGTGAGTACGGTATCGCCGGCCGCCGACGCATGCGCGATAGCCTGCGCATAGCGCGCGGTCGAGGCCAGCCATTGGGCCGCCCGCTCGTGCAGGCCGGGCAGTTCGTGCGCGGCCGTGCGTGACAGTTGCGCGCGCAGGAATTCCCGGAATAGCGGATGGTAGCGATACCAGTCGCCCTCCGCCTCGATCGGCAACAGGAACAGATTGGCGCGGATGCTCTGCTCGATCCAGTCCGCGCTGTCGGTGCTACCTGACACCGCGTCGCAAAGCTGCGGGCAGAACGCTTCGAAGATCGATGACCGCAGCACGAAGTGGCGATGCGGCTCGGATAGCCGCGACAGCACATCCTCGGCCAGATACTCGGCGAGGTTGCCCGATGCGCCGGACAGTTGTTGCAGCCACGCGCGGGAGTCGGCACGACCCGCCAATGCGGACGCCGCCAGTTGCAGTGCCGCGGGCCAGCCTTCAGTGCGCGCCTGGAGCTCGCCGAGATCGGCATCGGCCATGCCGATGCCGCGGCAGCCTGTCATGTAGTCGCGGGCTTCGCTGGCGTTGAATCGCAGCATCGCGGCGTCGATTTCGAGCAGGCGCTGCTGCACGCGCAAGCGGCCCAGCGGCAGTCCGGGCTTCTGGCGCGATCCGAGTACGAGTCGCTGGCCAGGTGCCAGGCTGAAGGCCAGTTCGCTGAAGACAGCCAGCACGCCGCTGTCCTTCACCTGCTCGAACTCGTCGACGAACAACACGAACGGCGTGTCCGTGCGCGACAACACGTCGAGCAATTGCCGCGCCGACCCGCCGGCGAGCCCGCGGGAGGCGTCGATCCAGGGGTCGGACGGTGACGAGTTGGCCAGCGATGGCAGCGCGGACCGCAAGGCGGCCCAGAGATAGAAGGCAAGCCGGCCGAGGTCGTTGTCGGCGCTGTCGACGTTCAGCCACGCCGCCGGCAAGCCTTGCTGGCGCGCGGCACTGAGCAGTTGCCGCATGGCGGTGGTCTTGCCGAAGCCGGCCGGCGCGCACAACAGCGTCACGGCGGCATGGCTGCGGGTCCAGGTGCCGGTAATGATGCTTCGGTCGACGCTGTTCCCCATATCCGCGGGCGGCGCGAGCTTGAGCGGATTGTGCGAAGGACGCGGGAGGGATTCGTCGCCGGGGGACATAAAGGTTTCCGCTGGTCACATGGCGCCCAGCGTACCGTTTCCCCGCGCGGCCCGCCAGTGTTCGTCACGGATTTCCGTGACAGTGGCACGCGGCGCCGATTCACGGTTCAGCGCGATGGGAACCGGGCCGATGCAGCCCTATGCTGGCATTACAGAGATCGGACGCACCCACGAGACGGGGCGTACCGACCCGCCATCCGCATCCAAGGAGACACACCATGCACGCCGCCACCATTCCCGCCGTCGAACCGGCCGACACGCCCGCTTCCCCGAAACCCAGGCTGGGCCCGCTCGGTGCGCAGCCGACGTTGTCCGAGACTGCCGCCATGGTCCAGCAGACCGTGCACCGCTTTGCCGAGGACGTGCTTCGGCCGGTTGGCGTCGAGCTCGACCGGATGACGCCGGACGCCGTGATCGCCCCGGACTCGCCATTCTGGAAGGCACGCCGGCAGTACCTCGCGCTCGGGTTCAGCATCGAATCGATCTTCGAACTGCCGCCGGCCGAACGTGCCGAAGTGCTATGTGTGCTGTTCGAGGAGCTTGGCTGGGGCGACGCCGGCCAGGCCATCTCGATCGGCGCCGGCCTGCTGCCCGCCTTCATGGCTGCCGCCTTCGGCAACCGCTTCCTGATGGAGCGCTTTCCGGACACGATGCTCGGCTGCTGGGGCATCACCGAGCCCGACCACGGCTCCGACTCGCTCGATGCGAACCGGATGATATTCCATGCCCAGGGCAACTACGGACGCCCCAACTGTGTTGCCACGCTCGATGGTGATGCCGTGGTCATCAACGGGCAGAAATCCGCGTGGGTATCTAACGGCACCATCGCCGATGTCTGCATCCTCTACTGCGCCGCCGATTCGGGCAGTGGCCCGGATACGAAGCGTGGTTGCGTGGTCTACGTGCCGATGGATGCCGAAGGCGTCTCGCGCGGCAAGCCGCTCGACAAGATGGGCCAGCGCGCGCTGAATCAGGGCGAGATCTACTTCGACAACGTGCGCCTGTCGAAAGAGTACCTGCTCGCCGGGCCCGACACCTACCTCACGGCGGTCTACGCGATCCACACCTTCGCCAACTCGATCATGGCCACCGTATTCACCGGGACGGCCAGGTCCGCCTATGAGCTGGCCCTTGGCTATGCCCACGAGCGCAAGCAGGGCGGCGTGCCGATCATCCGCCATCAATCTGTGGCGCACCGCTTGTTCCACCTGGCGCGCCGGGTCGAATGCGCGCGCGCCCTGGCGCAGCGCGTCGTCACCTACAACCTGACCAACGACCCGCCCGCGCTGCATGCCGGGATGATGGCCAAGGTCACCGCGACGCAATTCGCGTTCGAAGTGGCGAGTGATGCATTGCAGATCTTCGGCGGCAACGGCCTCACGCGCGAATACCCGATCGAGAAGATCCTCCGCGATGCGCGGGCGTCCCTCATCGAAGACGGTTGTAACGAAGTCCTTGCCATCAAGGGCGGCGGCTATCTGTTCGACGAGGAGCTGGTGTAATGTCCGGATACCAAAGTGGCGCGGCGGCAGGGGTCCCCGCGCGCGATGAACTGATCCTCGCCAACCTGATCGCCAACCGCGCGGAAACCGACCCGGACCGCGACGTGCTGACGTTTGACCACGACGGCGGGCCGCCCGAGGTGCGTACCTATCGCCAGCTCTGGGAAAACGGCTGCCGCATTGCCGCAGCGCTCGAAAAAGCGGGCATGACCTCGGGCGATCGCTTTGCGCTGCTGATGCAGAACCACCCCGAGTTTGTCGATGCCATGGTGGGGGCATCGATCAGCGGTACTGTCTTCGTGCCGATCGATCCGCGCACCAGCGGCGACAAGCTCGCCTACATGCTGCGGCACTCGGGCTGCAAGGGCGTGATCTGCGCCGACTATGCGCTGCCGGCGCTCGAAGCGGCGCGCCAACAGGCGCCGGAACTGCAGTGGGTGTGGCTGCTCGATACCGACCCGTCGAAGCCGCTGGCCAGGCAGGCCGACTACCCGCGCATGGCGGCCGTCCTCGACGCGCCAGCCGGCGCCGAGCGAATCCGCAGCGTCGATCCGCTCGCGCCGATGCAGATCATGTACACGTCCGGCACCACAGGCGACCCCAAGGGCGTCGTCATGCGCCACGCCCGCTACGGCGCCGCCGCGGCCTGGGCACCGCTGTTCGGCTATGTACGCGACGACCGCCCCTACACCGGACTGTCGCTGACGCATGGCAATGCGCAGATCGTGACGCTGGCCGCGACGCTGAAGCTCGGCATGCGCGCGGTCTTCAGCCGCCGCTTCACGAAGTCGCGGCTGTGGGACATCGCGCGCAAGTACCACTGCACGACGTTCACGCTGCTTGGTGGCATGACCACCGCCGTCTACAGTGAGCCGACGCGGCCCGACGATGCCGATAACCCCATCCGGTTCGTCATCAGCGCCGGCATGCCCGCCCCGATCTGGGAAGCATTCGCGCGGCGTTTCGATGTGCGCATCGTCGAATTCTATGGCGCGGTGGAAGGCGGGCTGTCGATCAACACCGGCGAGGGGCCGGTTGGCAGCGTCGGTAAGCCGCCTCCGTTCCTCAACGTCAGGGTGGTTGACGAGCAGGACCGCGACGTGCCGCCCAACCAGCCTGGTGAACTGATCTTCCAGCTGGCCAACGGCACGCCGGCGGACGTGGTGTACCTGAACAACCCCGACGCATCGGCCAGCAAGACGCGGGACGGCTGGCTGCGCATGGGCGATATCGGCCATCGCGACGCGCAGGGCTGGTTGTACTTCGACTACCGCATTGGCGGCGGCATCCGGCACAACGGCGATTTCATCTCGCCGGGCGAGATCGAAAAAGTCATCGCCGAGTGCGAGGACGTGGCCGACGTCTATGTCTACGGGGTGCCGGCGGCGTCCGGCGCGCCCGGCGAGAAGGATGTGGTGGCGGCCATCGTGCCGGCCACGGGGCGTGAGATCGATCCGCAATCGCTCTTCGCGGCCTGCCGCAAGCGGCTCAGCCCGGGCATGGTCCCGGCATATCTGCAGATCATCCCGGAAATCCCGAAGACCGCATCGGAGAAGCCGCAGGAGCGCTTTCTGCTGCAAGCGTTCCAGGCCCAGCGCGACTGCCTCTTTCAGGAAACGCGGGGCTGACCCACCGAATTCCGACAGGGCACAAAGTGCCCGCAAATCATCAGGAGACAACCATGAGCACCGATCATTACGACGTCGTCATCTATGGCGCGAGCGGCTACACCGGCAAGCTGATTGCCTGGAAGCTGGCGACGGCCGGGATTCCCTTCCTTGCGGCCGGGCGCGACCAGGCGCGCCTGGAGGCCCAGATGGCAAGCGTGCCGGAACTGGAAGGCCATGACTATCGCTGCGTAGGAGTGAGGCATGAGCATGCCGATCTGGTGTCGCTGTTCACCGGCCGCAAGGTCGTCATCAACGTCGTGGGCCCGTTCATGCAGTTGGGGTTGCCGGTCGTGCAGGCGGCGCTCGAGGCTGGTGCGCACTACCTGGATACCACCGGCGAGCAGGACTGGATGTTGCTGCTCAAGCGCGAGTTCGGTGAGCTGTTCCGCCAGCGCGACCTGCTGCTGTGCCCGGCCAATTCCTATATGTGGGCGGAGGGCGTGATGGCGACCGAGTTGGCGCTCGAGACGCCCGGCATCGACACGCTCGAAACGGTATATCTCGCCGACTCGCAGGTCAGCGTGGCCTCTACCATGTCGTTCCTGCGCATGTGTACCAATCCCCAATACAGCATCCAGAACCGCGCCCTGGTCGAATGGCCCTATGCCACGGCCTACCAGGTTCAAGTGCCCGGCGAACATGTTGCCTTGATGGCGCTGCCATGGAGCGGCGGCGGCGAGCCGGTCTGGTACGAAGGCGATGACCGCGTCCGCCACGCGCGCACGCTTGTCTCGTTCAAGAACCAGGCAGCATTTCAGGCGGTACTCGGCATGCTGCAGAAGTTCGAGGCCGAATGCCGCCAGCTTCCACATGCGGAGCGGGAGACGATCACCAATCAATGGGGCCAGGGCATGACCACGGTCGAGCCGCCGCGCGAGGACCCGGACGTGAATCGGTGCGTGCTGTCCTGCCATGGCCGCGGCAATACCGCGTCCGTATCTGTCGTACTGCGCGGCAATTCACCCTATGCCCAGACCGGCGTGTTCAATGCCGAGGCAACGCGGCGCCTGCTGGGGCGGCAGTTCAAGACCACCGGCTTTGCCTCACCCGCCGCTGCGTTCGGCGCGCGCGAGATGATCGCCGCCCAGGCCGAGCAAGGCTACCTGGCCTGGAACGTGACCCACCTTTGAATTGCACGGCATCGGCCCGGGGGAAACAAGATGAGCGAGACAGTATTCATTGCCGGCGTCGGGATGACGCCATTCGGCAAGCAGATCAACAAGAGCATCAAGGACCTAACACGCGAAGCCGTGACGCAGGCCCTGACCGATGCTGGCTGCGAGGCCCGCGCGCTGCAGGGCGCCTTCTTCGCCAACTGCACGCAAGGGCATATGGAAGGGCAGGACATGATCCGCGGGCAGATCGCGCTGCGTAGCATGGGCATCCAGGGCATTCCGGTGGTCAACGTCGAGAATGCGTGCGCCAGCGCAAGTTCGGCGCTTCACCTTGCGGTCCAGTACATCAGGGCGGGCGCAGCCGATATCGTGCTGGCCGTGGGCGCGGAGAAGATGTTCTCCGCCGACAAGGCCCGCACGCTGAGCGTGTTCGACGGTGCCTGGGATGTCCACGACAAGGAGGCCGGCACCGCGCGGTTGTTGGCCATGGGGGAAGGCCTCGAGGTGCCGGCCGGCACGACATCGCCCAAGCCCTACAGCGTGTTCATGGACATCTACGCGGCCATGGGCAGGATGCATATGCGCGAGTTCGGCACGACGCAGCGCCACTTTGCCGCGGTGGCCGCCAAGAACCATCGGCATTCGGTTCACAATCCGCTGTCGCAGTACCGGGAGCCTTACTCGATCGAGGAGATCCTCGCGTCACCGCCGATTACGTTTCCGCTGACACTACCGATGTGTTCGCCGATCAGCGACGGCGCTGCCGCCGCCATCGTCTGCAGCGAAGCGGGGCTTGCCAGGCTCAATGGCGACCGCCGCCGCGCCATCCGGGTATTGGCGTCGGTGATGGTGACCGGCAGCGACCGCGCGCCGTCCGCCCTTGCCGACCACCTGGTGCGCAAGGGTTCGGTGGAGGCTTACCGGATCGCCGGCATCAGTCCGCGCGACGTGTCGGTTGCCGAGGTCCATGACGCCAGCGCGATCGGCGAAGTGATCCAGGTGGAGGCGCTCGGACTCTGCGATCCTGGCCAGGGCGGGTGGGCAGCGGAGCGAGGCGACACAAGCATCGGCGGCCGCATACCTGTCAATACCTCCGGCGGACTCGAGTCGAAGGGCCATCCGATTGGCGCAACGGGTCTTGGGCAAATCCATGAACTCGTCTCGCAGTTACGGGGAGAGGCGGGGCCACGCCAGGTGGAAGGCGCACGTATCGCCCTGGCCGAGAACGGGGGCGGGCTGCACGGCGTGGAAGAGGCTGTGGCGTGCTTGACCATTCTGGGTAAGTAGGCCGCGGGCGGACTGGCATGGAGGCGAGGGCATCGATGATATCCGCTCAAGCGCGCGCGCGGCGCGGCTCGCGGCATGGCGCAGCGCCTGCCGCTGTGCTTCCGCGTGGCACCTCCAGCCAGCTAAACGAGTTCTCCGAGTTGATTCGAGAGGTGCGTGATGCCACAACCAACGCTCGCCGGATGGCGCTGGAGGCGGAGAAATCCGGCCTGTCCAGCTTTGGGGAGGCGCTTGTCCTGATTTTCGAAGGCTGGATGGGATGCACCTCTTACCGGCAGCAGATTGTCAGTTTCGCCTCGGCAGCGGAACTGGGCGTGCCGTTAGTGCACCACCTCGAGCGGTGCAAGACGCTCGTCGACGAGAACGGCATGGGTTCCTTGCGGATACTGTTCTGGCTGGCCTCCCGCCGGATGAGCCAGACGCTGCGGCGGCAGACCCGGGCGCCGGCGGCATCGGCGCCGGCGGTCAAGCAAGCCGCGCCTGTCGCGATGTGCGCGGACTGCCAACAGCTTGTATTGGATCCCTGCCGCGCGGGACCGCACGCGGGACTCCAAATATTGGAAGCAGACGTTCAAAAGCGCGTGTCGGTGCAGCTTTCCGTTTCCTGTTGCAAGTTTCACTGTGTCCAATGCGGCGAAACCTGGCTCAGGCGAAGCGGCGGTCAGCCATTTTCAGGCTGGATACGCATCGCTTGTTGATGGCGTGGCGGCGACGCACACAGCGTGTCCGTCCGGGTAGGAGATTTCGATGTTATTTCGTGGCATCAACTGGCCCTGGTTACTGCGGTCCATACTTTTTTCCCAGCTTGCTACTTGCGCCGTTCATGCAGCCTGAGCGCGACATTGAGCTTCGCGATCCACCCGGCGTCGTCCAGAGTGGCGCCCAGCATGGTCTGGATACGCTCCAGACGGTAGTCGAGCGTGTTCGGATGAATGTCAAGCGCCGCTGCTGTCACCTTGCGCCGCTGTTTGTTCGCGAAAAACGTCTCCAGCGTCAGTAGAAGATCGGGCTCGCTCGACAATTGCTCTCTCAGTGAAAGCAAGTATCGGGAGGCACCGTCGGTGCTTCGCACGCTTTCCTCGATCACGATGTCCGAATACCGATGCACCGTTTGATGCCGCGAATGGCCGCTTGCTCCAAAGTCCAGTGCCCTGATCGCTTCGTCGGCAGAGGTCGCCCATCCGGTGGCGCCAGTGCCCGCGAGACCGAGGCCGATCGCCTTGATGCCGGGCAAGGCCTTGGCGAACGCGGAGACGTTCTCTGCCGTCCTCTGGTCGCTCACATTCATCGGCTCGCCGTGCCCACAAGGTATCCAGATGATCAGCCGGTCCCGATGCCAAACGCTGACGAGATCGTCGTTCGGCACCTTGACATGCGTCGCCGCGGAAAGCACGAGGCGATCAATCTGGCCTTCGGAGGTTGTCGAATTGCGGTCGAACTTCCCCAACTCCATGGCAATGGCAATGCGCGAGGCGATCGGATCCAGGCCGAGGGCCTTTGCAGTGGCCCGGAAGTCCTCATCGTCCCCGGAGTAATTGAAGATGATTTCATGCAACTGATAGCGCAACGACTCGCGCCAGCGCGCCTGCTTGTACTGTTCGTCCAGGTACGCATGAGAAATCAGTTGCGCAATCTGGTCGAAGTAATCCATCAGGTAGGGCAAGACGACGAACAGCAACTCGTCGCGCAGGTCATTGTTCTCGCTGCCCATCTGTGCGCACGCACGCCACACTTCGCGCGGGCCGACGCGAAAGGCGCGCAGCAGCGACGGAAGCGCGATGCCCTGGTGAACGCGGCGGCGGCCGAACTCCTGGAGCGCCTGCAGCTCGCCCGACGATGGCGCAGACCCGCTCGACATCGAGTCGAACCACATCCGCTCGGACAACTCGATCGAATCGAGGATGTCCTTTCGGACAGCCGCAGTCAGATCCTCATATCCATCGATACGGGCTAGCGCTGTGTACGTCCGGCTGATCATCGTCGACGAGTCGTCGGCGATCTCCGTGAGCCTTTCGCGCATCAGCGACGAAATGGCCGGTATTTCCATGCTCATGGCGCTCACTGCTTGTTCCCTCCTCAGCTTTGTCGTAGTCGCGTCACGTCGGAATTGGGCGTGTGGCGTTCAGGCCGATGGGTTGTGAACAGTCACAGATCCAGCCAGAGCTTTCACGATTCCGGGCCGTCAGGGTGGCTGATAACTTTAACGGTATCGAAGAGGTTGTCACTCTCCCGAATGCCCCAGTCCGTTCCCATTGATCTATCGAGCTCCCATGAAAAATCCAGAAAGTGTGTTTTCCGGCCTGAAAGTGGTCGATTTTGCCAGTTACATCGCGGGTCCCGCTGCGACGACCATTCTTTCAGATTTCGGGGCTACGGTCATCAAGGTCGAGCCCCCCGATATTGGCGACCCGTACCGTCACTTTTACAAGCTGGCGCCGAATCCCATGAGCGAACACAACTACGCGTGGCAGCTGACCAACCGGAACAAGCGGAGCATCGCCGTGGACCTGAAGGCTCCGGATGCAAAGGACATCCTGGCCCGGCTGGTGCAATGGGCCGATGTTGTCGTGGTCAACTTCCCGCCGAAAGTCAAGGAAAGACTGGGGTTGACCTACGAGGCGGTAGCACCGCTGAATCCGCGGCTGATCTATGCGGACATCACGGGTTATGGCGCGAAAGGACCGGAAGCCGACAAGCCTGGTTTCGACATCACTGCCTATTGGGCGCGCACCGGGCTCATGCAGGTGACCCGCGACGCGAACAGCCCGCCGACGCTCCCCATTCCCGGCATCGGTGACCATGCTACCGCCAGCACCCTTTATTCCGCGATTGTGACCGGCCTGTACCGGCGTGAGAAAACCGGCAAGGGCAGCCACGTCACCACGTCCCTGATTGCCGAAGGCGCGTGGGCTGCAGCCGCCTGGATCGAAGGCGGGCTGAATGGCGCGAAGTTCTATGGCCAGCACGACCGCAAGACGCCGCCCAACGCGCTGATCAACCCGTACCGCACGGCGGACGACCGCTGGCTGATGCTGGTGCTTCCGCAGAGCAAGGACTGGCCGGGCTTCGTGCGAGCCATGCAGTTGCCCGGCTTGCTCGGCGATCCGCGCTTTGCCGACGAGCGTGGCCGCGCGGCGAACAGCGGCGCGCTGGTCGAGGTCCTTGACGCGCAGTTCGCAACGCAGCCGCTCGCGCAATGGAAGAAGACGCTCGACGAGGCGCGTGTGATTTACGGTGTGGTGCAGATTGCCGAAGAGATCGTCAACGATCGTCAGATGTACGAGAACGACATTTTCGTGCCGCTCGCCGAGCCGGGGGAGGGTGCTACGCACACGGTGAACAGCCCGGTGCAGATCGCCGGAGTGTCGAAGGTGGCGCCGGGACGTGCGCCGCACCTGGGCGAACACAGCGAAGAAGTGCTGCGCGACATCGGCTTCGCGCCTGACGAAATCACAAAGCTGTTCTCGAACGGCGTGGTTTCAAAGCCCGAAGACGAAGCCTGAACGCGACGGACCTACCGATTACCCTGACTGGATACTGTCATGACCGAACAGCAATTGTTGGACCAAGCCTATGCCATGCCGCTCGTGCGGCCGTCCTATCCGAAGCCGCCTTACCGCTTCGTGAATCGCGAATTCGTCATCATCACCTATAGGACCGATCCCGCAGCGCTCGAGCGCATCCTTCCTGCACCGCTAAAGTGCGTGGAGCCGGTCGTCAAGTACGAGTTCATCAAGATGCCGGACTCGTCGGGCCTCGGCTCGTACACAGAATCCGGGCAGGTGATTCCCGTCACGCTGGACGGCCAGGCGGGTGGCTACACGCACGCCATGTATCTGGACAACCTCCCGGCTATCGTGGCGGGCCGCGAGTTGCTTGGATTTCCGAAGACCCTTGCGCAGCCGCAACTCGAAGTGCGCAGCGACACGCTCGTCGGCACGCTAGACTATAACGGTGTGCGGGTGGCAACCGGGACGATGGCCTACAAGTACAACGCGCTGGACCTCGAGGAAGTGCGCCGTTCGCTGGAAGGACCCGGCTATCTGCTCAAGGTCATGCCGCACGTCGACGGCACGCTGCGCACCTGTGAACTGGTCCGCTACAAGGTGACGGACGTTGTTGTGAAGGGTGCATGGGCCGGCCCGGCGTCGCTCGAACTGCATCCGCATGCCCTAGCTCCGGTGTCGCAGCTCCCGGTCCTCGAAGTGCTGTCGGCAATCCACATGGTCACGGACCTGACTCTCGGCGACGGCGAAGTCGTGCATGACTATATGCAGCCCCACCGTACGCGCTGAACCATCCGGCCGCGCACACGCATTCCTGGAGAAGTGAATATGTCGAAGCAAATCAAACGGGTCGCCATCATCGGGACCGGCGTCATCGGCGCAAGCTGGGCAGCGCTTTTTCTCGCAAAGGGGCTCGACGTCGTCGCGACCGACATCTCGCCCGATGCCGAGGGGCGACTGCGTGCGTACATCGATCAGGTGTGGCCCGCTCTCGAGAAGCTCGGCCTCGCACCAGGTGCCGCGCGATCGCGAATTTCCTTCACAGCCGACCTGACGGCGGCGGTTGCCGGCGTCGACCTGGTCCAGGAGAACGGTCCGGAGCGCATCGACTTCAAAAAGAAGCTCTATCAGCAACTCGATGAGCTGTTGCCGCCCGACACGCTGATCGCGTCGAGTTCATCGGGGCTCACGATGAGCGACATTCAGTCGGCTTGCGAGCGCCATCC
>Ga0335083_10006050_pt1 | contig 15220 bp, 15 predicted proteins | sample Lox_Sample_42_FD_206716 | JGI IMG/M metagenome (GOLD analysis project Ga0335083, IMG submission 206716) | Soil microbial communities from Loxahatchee National Wildlife Refuge, Florida, United States - Lox_Sample_4.2 | ecosystem: Environmental > Terrestrial > Soil > Wetlands | place: USA... | reverse complement strand
GACCTGCAAGTTGCGCACGTCGGGCGAGTAGGCCGTGTCGAGGTGCCGGGAGTCCGAGCGGGAAACGGTGCTGTGGTTGAAGTTGACCTGATAGCCGATGATTCCGGCCGTCAGGACGCCGTCCACATAGAACTGATAGCTCGTCTCGCGAGGGTCTGTCTGGGCTCTCAAGCCCGCCGCCGACAGCAGCAGCGCGAGGACGAGCACGGGGCGGAAACGCTTCATCGACAAGTACCTCCAGGTCGTTCCGAAGGGCGGAGACTAGCACCGCCGGGACCCTGAACAGAGGCCCGGGCCTTGAAATTGCCGATCTCGAGTCGTACAAGAGGGAGCGGGACGCCTCTTCGGCGCCCTCCCTCTGTCCCTCTTTCGGAGGGTTCTTTGTCAGGAGGAGGTTGCATGTCCTTGAAAACGAAACTGGCCGTCGTCTCGTTTCTCCTGGCGGGCATCGCCTTCGTGGGCGGCGCCGGGACCAAGACGTCCGGAACCTACGACGTGACCGCCGACACGATCGAGGGCTGCTCCTGTCCCCTCTTCTGCACGTGCTACTTCGGCGCCTCGGCCGACGAGCACATGTGCCAGGCCAACAACGTCTACAAGTTCCGCAAGGGCAGCCGTTACGGCGACGTCGACCTGTCGGATCAGATCGTCTGGATCAACCTGGACCTCGGCGGCGAATGGCACCACCACCCGGGTCCCGGAATGACGACGGAGTGGGCGGTCGTCACGTTCGACAAGAAGACCTCCCCGGCGCAGCGCGACGCGATCCTCAAACTCGTCGGCACCGTGTTCCCGGTCAAGTGGAAGAAGTTCTCGACCCGTGAAGACACGATCACCTGGCAGGACGACGCGAAGAGCGCCCACGCCACGATGGCGAGCGGCCTCGCGGAGATCTCGCTCGACAAGACCGCGACCAACCGTCCCGACAGGAGCGAGCCGGTCGTCATCAGGAATCTCCAATATTGGTTCTCGACGTCCAACGGCGGCTTCGTGCTGGCCCCGTCGACGCATCACTTCAACGGCGCCGACGGAAACCCGAAGTACTCCTACACGAATCGCAACGGATTCACGATCGCGTGGACGGCCAGGGGCGAGATCAAGCCCGAGGCGCCGAAGAAGTCCTAGGCGAGAGCCGGATCGGCTCGGCGAAGCGGGCGGGCGACCGCCCGCTTTCGTTTTCGGGCCACGCTAGAATCCGGAGCGGGAGGATCGCGTGACGCCCGACGACATCGCTCCGGAATTCCGAGCCGCCGCCAAAGACTACGCGAAGCCGGCGCCGATCGACGGCGTCCGAACCCTGCGCCTGAACCGCTTCACCGACGACCGGGGCTTCTTCCTCGAGATCTTCCGCGCGAAGGCCGACGGCGCCGCGGGCCGCGAGCTCGCCGACTTCTTCCAGGGCATCCCCGTCGCGCAGATGAACTTTTCGATCGTCGACGCCGAAGGTCACATCAAGGGCCTCCACTACCACCTGAAGCAGGACGACGTGTGGTTCGTGCCGCCGCCCTCGAAGGCCAAATTCGTCCTCTACGACGTCCGCCAGAAATCGCCCACGTTCGGAAAGACCCAGGTTCTCGTCGCCGGCGGCGGCCAGGATCTGCTCGTGCGGATTCCCGCCGGCGTGGCGCACGGCTATCGCCCGCTGACGAATCCGTGCGCGCTTCTCTACTTCGTCACCGAGACGTTCGACCCGGCCGCCCCCGACGAGCTCCGGATCGCGTGGGACCACCCCGCGGTCAAGCCGCTCTGGGAGATTCCGAACGGCTAGACGGCGGTTCGCGACCCGGGCCTCGCGGCTCTCCTCGCCTCCGCGTTCGCGCCGCTGTCGGCCTCCCCGCCCTCGCAGACGATCGTCGCGCCGGGTCAGGGCTCACCGACCCTCGCGCTGCCGTCTGCCGGCCAGCCGCCGCATCGCCTTCTCGTCGAGCGTGTAGCGCAGCCACGGCGAACGCGAGCGCGCGCCGATGCGGCGATAGAAGCGCAGGGCCGTTTCGTTCCAATCGAGGACGTCCCAGTCGATCCGAATCGCCCGGCGCCGAAGCGCCTCGCGCGCGAGCCGGGACATCAACGCCCGGCCCACACCCGTGCCGCGGGCACTCTGCGCGACGACGAGGTCCTCGAGGCCGAGAAACGACCGCGCGCGGAAAGACGAACCCATCGCGAACCAGAAGAGCGCCACCCCTTCGACGCGGCCGGCGCGGGTCGCGACGAGCGCTTCGACCTCCTTCCGGTCGAAGATCAGGGCGAGCAGCCGACGGCCCTCCACCGCCGAAGGGCCCCGCAGCTTCTCCCAGGCGGCGAGCTCGCGCTCGATCTCGAGGATCCGGGGACCGTCCGCGCGGCGCGCCCGGCGCACGAGGATCGGCCGCCCGCCGCGCCCGGAGCTCGGGCCGGACGCCGTCCGGGCCGAGCCTCCGGAGGGAGACCTCACTTCGCCGCCGCGACCCGCGGGAAGTCGACGTGGGAGAGGAGCTTGATGGCGGCGTCGCGGTCCACGTTGCCGCCCTGGGCGAGCACGAGGCGCGACGGCAGGACGAGCACGGTGATCAACGTGGTCGGCTGGCCGCTCGAACGGTCGGTGACGGCGAACGCCTTCAGGCCCGCGATCACGACGTCGCGGGTTTCCACGCCGGGATGCGCCGCCGCCTCCGCCATCGCCTGTTTCAGCGCCGCCTCGAGATTCTTGTCCTTGCCGTAGTCCTGCACGACGAGCTGGAACTGGCGCGTCGTCGTCGCGTTCTCGATGCGCTGGAAGAAGCGGGCGACCTGCGTGAAGACGCCCATCTCGTTCTCGTCCGTGTCCGGGAGCGGATCCGTCGGCGCCGCCTGATACCCGGGGAGCTCCTTGGGCAGGCCGTCGGCGAGCGAGAGCGGCCACGCCGCCTTCTTCTCGGGCGCGGCCTTCTCCTGAGCGCCGAGCGAGACCGCGAAGAGTCCCGCGAGGACCATGGCGGCGAGGCGTCGCGTCATCGAATGAGGATAACGCATTGATACAATTTCGATCAGACCGCTCCCGCCGTGGAAAAAACCGACGTCGACCGCATCCGCGTCTACTTGAACGACCCCGCGGGTCGCGGCGAGCGCCTCGTCGACGTCGCGCCGCCGGCGGCGATGGACCGGGGACGCTGGGCGTTCCGCGTCGAAGGCAAAGTGCCGCCGCCCCGCGCCTACGCCCCGCACACGCTCGAGTTCCTCCACTGGCAGCTCGCCCACGCGCTCGACCGCGGCAAGCGCTGGTGGACCGCGCGGCTGCCGAAGCCCGGCGCCTGGACGCCCGGGCCCGTGCTCCCCGCGGTGCCGGTCGCCGGAAAAGACCTGAACGCCTTCTACGACCGCCAGGCCCTGCGCTTCTTCCGCGGCGTCGACGTGAAGACCGGCGCCCCCGTCGCGTCGGGGGACAGCGTCGACATCGCCGTTCACGAGCAGGGCCACGCCGTCCTCGACGCGATCCGCCCGGACCTCTGGGACGCGCCGCACTTCGAGGTGGCCGCCTTCCACGAGGCCTTCGGCGACCTTTCCTCGATCTTCGTGGCGCTCACCGAACCGGCCCTCGACGCCGTCGTCGTGGGCACGACCCGCGGCGACCCGGCCCGCTCGAACCTCGTCTCGCGTCTGGCGGAGGAGCTCGGCAGAGCCGTTCGCGACGACGACGGCCCCGAGGCCGCGCCGCCCGGAGCGCTCCGCGACGCCGTCAACCGGTTTCTCTACCAGGATCCGAAGACGCTCCCCGACTCGGCGCCCGCGAAGGAGCTCTCGGCCGAGCCGCACGCCTTCTGCCGCGTCATGACCGGCGCGTGCTGGGACGTCCTCGTCGCCGTCTTCCGGGAGACGCCCGGGACCGATCGGGCCGCGGCGCTCGCCGCCGCGTCGGAGAAGGTCGCGCGCTGGAGCGTCGCCGCGGCCGACACCGCGCCGTCGGGCGCCGACTTCTTCGCGCGCGTCGCCCGGCGCCTCGTGCGCGAGGCGGCGCGCGAGGACCGCAGACTCGGGACGAAGGTCGGCGCGGCGCTCTTCCGGCGTCGGCTCCTCGAGAGCCCGGACGTCCCCGACGAGCTGTCGCCCGACGCGGACCCGCGCGTTTCCGCGCCGCCGGACGGCGGTGGAGGCTCGACGGAGCTCGTCCGCGCCGTTGCTGCCCGCCTCGGCCCGGACGGCGGCGAGCTGCTCGCGCGCGGCGCGCGCGGCGCCCGGTTCGAACGCGCGGCGTCGCTGCGGGTCTTTCGCGGACGGCGGCGGCGCGATCTCGTTCTGCGCGGCCGCGAGTACGGTCCCGCCGACGGCGCGGCCGTCGAGCTCTCGGATTCCTTCGCCCTCGGCTTCGGCGAGGAGGGATTCCTGCGCGCGTCGCGCGTGCGGCCGGCCGACGACGGCGATGCCGAGGACGCCCGCGCGTTCGTCCGGTTTCTCGCGCGCCGCCGCCGCATCGCCGACGCGAGCGCAGCTCCGGATTCCGTCGCCCTCGCCCGCGCGCGCAAGTCCCACGCCGTCGTCAGAGACGCGGACGGCGTGCGCCGCCTGCGCCGTGTCTGGATCGCCCGAAAGGAGGACCCGTGATGAGCCGCCGCTGCCTCGCCCTTCTCGCCGCCCTCGGGGCCTCGGCGCGCTGCGCCTCGACGGCGCCCGCGACGCCGGCAAGTCCCGAGCCGATCTCTCCGGCCGACTTCGTCGCGTCGATCGCGGACGTGGCCGCCGGACGCAATCCCGCCGCGGCGGAGGCCGGCCTCATCCTGAAGCGGGTCGAGTTCCGGCTCTCGGTCGGCACGGAGACGAAGGGCGGCGGCAAGATCGAGGTCCTGCTTCTCGACGCCGAGGCCTCGCGCTCGAGCGAGACGGCGTTTCTCCAGGAGCTCACGCTCGAGATCCCGCCGGCTCCCGGAAAGCGCGCGTCGGCGCCGCCGCTGGTGCCCGGCGTGCGCGAGTTCGTCGACGCCGCGATGAACGCCGCGCGCGACCTCGCGCGCGCCGCCTCGGCCGCCGGTCTGCCGCAGCAGCTGCGCTCGGTCGAGCTGACGGCGAAGATCACCCGCTCGAAGAAGGCCGGCGGCGGCATCGCCGCCACGATCCCCGCCTGGGTCAAACCCTCGATCGGCGCCGAAGGGAGCGCCGCCCGCGAGGAGCAGAACACCCTGCGCCTCGTGTTCGAGGCCGTGCCGGCCGGCCCGCGCTAGCGTCTCCCCAAAATGAAAAGCGGCCCCTTTCGGGACCGCTTTCTCCCCGCTCCGAGATCGGAGCTTACTTCTTCACGCCGAGGATCGCGTCCTTGGCCTTCTTCGACACGCGGAACTTGACGACGCGCTTGGCGGGAATCTTGATTTCCTCGCCCGTCGCCGGGTTGCGGCCCATGCGCGCTTTCCGGTTCACGAGCACGAGCTTGCCCACACCCGGGATCGTGAAGCTGTTCTTCGCTTCCTTGTAGGCGAGAGCCGTCAGGTCGTCGAGGAACTGCGTCGCGACCCGCTTCGTGGTGCCCGTGGACTTCGAGAGGTGATCGGCGATCTGGGACTTCGAAAGCGCCTTAGAGCCTGTTGCCATATGTCCTACCCCTTTTCTATCTGGAATCGCCCCGTGGGGCGTATCAAACTGGGGCCGTATTCTAGACCCCTCGAAGCGCCCGCGTGCAACATAAATTTGCGTCAGGGCGCGGGTTTTCTCAGCGCCGCTTCATGCCGCGCCGCGCGCGTCCGAGTATGATCGAGCGGGCGATGCACGCGGCGAGTTGCAGGCGATGGAGCGCTCTCGGTCTCGCGCTCGCCGTCGTCGTCGGCGCGGCCGCTTGCGGGCGGACGCCGACCGCGCGCGCGACGCGCCGGGTCCTCGACCGCTATCGCAAAGTCTCCGCCGCCAAACCTTTGCCGGCGAGCGGGATGATGCGCGTGCGCCTCTCGACGCCGAACGCGGAAGGCCGAGACGAAATCCTCTGGCAGCCGTTCCGCTATCGGGAGGCTGTCTCTTCGGCGGGCTGGACGATGGTGCGCGGGATCGAGTCCGGGCGAGCCTACTTCATCGACCAGGACGGCGTCACCCGGGTCGTGTCGGACCAGGTTTTGCGCGAGCTGACGACGCGGTCGTACTTCTGGCGCCGCGCCTGGCTGTTCGAAGACCGCGAGCGCGCCTGGCTCGAGCTCGGCCCATCCGACGCCGAGACGACGAGCCTGGACCTGACGCCCCAGGGCGGCGAGCGGCTGCGCCTGATTTTCTCGAATCGGACGGGTCTCCTCCTCGCGGCGCGGGCGCCGCGCTTCGCGCTCGAGTTCGCGACACCGACGTCCTGGCGCGACCTCTCCGATCCCGCAGCGCCCGCCGACGGCACCCTCGAGTGGGTGGGGCTCCCCACCGGCCCGGTGCCCGAGGCCTACGTCGGCGGCAGCCGTGCGGCCGTGGCCCCGGAGCCGCCGCCGACTCCCTACGAGCGTCGCGGAGGCGCTCTGATCGTGCCCGCGGTCCTCGCCGGGATTCCAGTCCGCCTGGCCGTCGACGCCGCGGCCGACGGCCCGGTCGCCCTATCGCCGGAGCTCGCCGCGAAGCTCGCGGTTCCCTTCAAGCCCGACGTCCTCGGCCGCGACGTGGCCTCCGGCGTGCCTCTCTCGGTCGCCGGCACGTCCTGGCCGGCGCTCTGGATTCAGCGCGCGCGCCAGACGCCTCCCGGCGCCGACGCCGTGGCGGGCGGCTGCCTGTTCCGCGAAACGGTCGTCGAGCTCGACCCCGGCGCGGGCGTTCTCCGGCTGCACGACCCCGCGCACCTCGCCACGCCGGAAGGCTACTTTCGCGTCGTCATCGACGACGACGGGGACCGGCCGGTCGCGATCGTCAGCCGCGGCAAAGCCGACCTGCGGCTCGCCGCCGGCAGCGACACCGGAACCGCGGCGCTCGTGGTGGCCGGCGCGAGCGCGGCGCGCGTCGGCATCTCCGGCGGTGAGGCCCGCGGCTTCGCCTGGGGACCGGTGCGGCTACCCCCGCTGCCCGTGCGCACGGCCGCGACGGGGTTCTTCCCGGACTGGGGTGACGACGGCCTGCTCGGCTATCCGCTGCTGCTGCGGTTCCACGTCTTCGTGAACATGCCGCAGCGCTGGATCTACCTGAAGCCCCTCGAGCGCTAGCGCTCTACCGCGCGCTTTCCCGGGCCGGTGCCAGCGGAATCTCCGTTTCGCACCGTCCGCAAAGCAGGTCGGTCTCGCCGTCCAGCCAGCGCGTCTCGAGACGCAGCGCGGAGGCGCACGTCGGACAGTTCAGCACCACCGTCTTCGGCGGCATCTTGTCGGCAGTCCCGCGGCGCGCCGCGGCGTCCCGCCGGAAAGGGTCGAAAGGCACAACGTTGTCGTACTTCACCGTCGTTCCTCCTGTCCGAAATGCCGCTCCGGATCGGAGGCGGCGTGGTCTTCGAGGGGACGGGCGAGCGTCAGTCGCGCAGACCCGCGGCGGCTGGTGCGCCGGACGGCGGCGAGCGCGACCGAGACGACGAAGAGGACGGCGCCCGTCGTCAGCAGGCTGGCGAAGACGGCGCGCACCGGCCGCGGCGCCTCCGCGAGATCGCGGCCGCCCGCGCCGACGACGACGCCCCCGAGAAAAATGCAGAGCACCGAGACGAGCAGAAGGCTCCGCGGACGGTCGTCCACCCGGCGCGCCGACTGGGACCAGACGAGCCTCACGCGGCGCACCGGAGAGCGGGAAGAACGGCGGGACGCGGCGCCCGCCGGATCGCTGCGTTCGGAGCGAGGTCGAAATCCAATCGGCCCTCCGACAGCGTCCGGAGCCGGATCGGCGCGCGACGCGCCGCGTCCGTCCCCGTTTTCAACGACCTCATTGTACTCGGCGCGCCGCACAGCGGCAACGGATTTATGCTTGCCGAGCCTTCGGAAAGGAAGACATGAGAAGAGGAACGATTCTGCTCGCGCTGTTGGTCTGCCTCGGCGCTTCGCCGGCACCCGCGCCCGTCCCGGCGCCGCCGCGCGGCTTCTACGGCGAGAACGTCGCCGAAGAGCAGAAGGTCGAGCGCGCGTTTCGCGCGGTTCCCGACCCGAGCGTCGCGCGCGAGTCGATGAAGCGCCTCTCCGCCGCGCCGCATCACCTCGGGTCCGCCGAAGGGGCGCGCAACGCCGAATGGATCCTGGCGCGATTCAAGGAGTGGGGCCTCGACGCGCACATCGAGACGTTCGAGGTCCTGTTCCCCACGCCGCGCGAGCGCGTGCTCGAGATGGTTGCGCCCGTGAAGTTCCGCGCGTCGCTCGCCGAGACGCCGTTGAAGGACGACCCGACGTCGGGCCAGACGGCGCAGCAGCTGCCGACCTTCAACGCCTTCTCGGCCGACGGCGAAGCGACGGCCCCGCTCGTGTACGTCAACTACGGCAACCCCGACGACTACGAGGTCCTCGAGAAGCAGTTCGGCATCGACGTCCGCGGCAAGATCGTCATCGCCCGCTACGGCGGCGGTTGGCGCGGCATCAAGGTCAAGGTCGCCGGCGAAAAGGGCGCGCTCGCCTGCATCATCTATTCGGATCCGCGCGACGACGGCTACTTCGAAGGCGAGGTCTACCCGAAGGGACCGTTCCGGCCCGAGCAGGGCGTCCAGCGCGGCAGCGTCGCCGACATGCCGCAGTACTCGGGCGACCCGCTGACCCCCGGCGTCGGCGCGACGCACGACGCCAAACGCCTCGACCGCAAGGACGCAAAGACGATCACGAAGATCCCCGTCCTGCCGATCTCCTACGGCGACGCGAAGCCGCTGCTCGCCGAGCTCGGCGGGCCCGTCGCGCCCGAGGCCTGGAGGGGCGCCCTCCCGATCACCTACCGGCTCGGGCCCGGACCGGCGACCGTGCACCTCAAGGCCGTCTTCGACTGGAACCTCGTGCCGGCCCGCGACGTCATCGCGACGATCCAGGGCTCGGTCTGGCCGGACGAGTGGGTGATCCGCGGCAACCACCATGACGCCTGGGTCAACGGCGCGGAGGACCCCATCAGCGGGCTCGCCGCCATGCTCGAGGAGGCGCGGGCCTACGGCACGCTGCTCGAGAAGGGCTGGCACCCGAAGCGCACGATCGTGCTCTGCGCGTGGGACGGCGAGGAGGAGGGGCTCTTCGGCTCGACCGAGTGGGTCGAGACGCACGCCGACGAGCTCTCCTCGCGCGGGGTGGCCTACCTGAACAGCGACGGCAACGGCCGCGGCTTCTTGAACGCCGCCGGCTCCCCGGCGCTCGAGCCGGTCGTCGCCGGCTCGGCCGCGGAAGTCGAGGATCCCGAAAAGAAGATCTCCGTTCTCGCCCGGGCGCGGCTGAAGAAGATCGCCGACGCGGCCAAGCCCGAGGACCGCCGCGAGGCGCGCGAGCACGCGGGCCTCCAGCTCGAGGCGCTCGGCTCGGGCTCGGACTTCACCCCGTTCCTGCAGCACGCCGGAATCGCCTCGCTCAACCTCGGCTTCGGCGGCGAGGACCAGGGCGGCGTCTACCACTCGATTTACGACGACTTCACCTGGTACACGCGCTTCGCCGACACCGACTTTCTCTACGCGCGCGTCCTCGCGCAGACGAGCGGCACCATGACGCTGCGCCTGGCCAACGCGGACGTGCTGCCGCTCGACTTCGCGGCGGCGGCCGGCGCGATCGCCCGCTGGGTGAAAGAGGTCTCGGAGCTCGCCGACACCAGGCGCAAGGACACGGAGGAGAGGAACACGCAGATCGACGAGAACCTGCCGTTCGCCGTGGCGGACCCGCGCAAGCCCTTCGTCGCGCCGAAGGCCGAGCCACCCGTGCCCTACTTCGACTTTTCCCCGCTCTTCAACGCGTCGGACGCGCTGACGGCGGCCGCCGCGGCGTACACCCGGGCGCTCGACGCGCAGCTCGCGCCCGGCGCGCCGAAGCTCTCGCCCGAGCGTCTCGCCGCGTTGAACGCGGCGCTCCGCGGTTTCGAGAAGAGCTTCACGCTCGAAGCCGGCCTGCCCGGCCGGCCCTGGTACCGCAACCTCGCCTACGCGCCCGGCGCTTACACCGGCTACTCGGTCAAGACCCTTCCGGCCGTGCGCGAGGCGATCGAACAGAAGCGCTGGAGCGAGGTCAACGGCGCGTCGGCGCAGACGGGCAAGGCAATCCAGCAGGCGGCGGACCAGGTGAAGGCGGCGACGAAAATCCTGACGGGATCTTAGGGGGCGATCCCTCGGAGCGCTCCTAAGGAGCGACTCCCCCGCCGCGCATCCTCTCGGAGATCTCCTGGCTGTCGGACTTGCCGAGCGCGATCGCGCACGTGCCGTCGCACCGGGCCGTGACGCGGCCGTCGGCGTCGAGGATCTCGGCGGCGGCGAAGACCAGGTTCAGGCCCGCGCGGACGAGGCGCGCTTCGGCGGCGATCCGGTCGCCGCGAGTCGGCCGGAAGAAACTCATCGAGAGGTTGACCGTGGCGGAGCGCGTGTCGGGGCGCGTCAGCCAGCCGACCGTACCGATCACGAGGTCGAAAAGCCCCGCGAGCACGACGCCGTTGACCGCATCCGTGCCGAGGCCGCCCCGATGGACCATCGTCACGGGGTCGATGACCGCGCGCACCCGATCGACGCGTTCGAATTCGAGCCGCGCGCCGAAGTGCTTCATGGGCGGCGACGCGTTCCACATCTCGCCCAGGGCGCGCAGGGACTCGAGCGTCGGGTAGGCGGGCGAGAAAGGCTGCCCTTCGGCGGTCATCCGGGACGCGACTCTACTTCAGCCCCTCGACGACGAAGAGGTCCGAGAGCAGCCGCGCGAAGCAGTAGGCATACCCCTTGCCGTCGGGCGTGACCAGCACGTTCGAGATGCGTTCGACGCCCGACGGATCGGCCGGCAGCAGGTCCTTCCAGACCTCGCGCTTTCCCGTGGCGACTTCCAGGCGCGTGACGCGCGCCGGCACGTCGCCGCGCTTCCAGAGATAGACGAAGCGTCCGTCCGGCGAGAAGCGCAGCGGGAATTCCCCGTCGGCCACGCCGGGCAGATCGCGCGAGGGACCGCCGTCGAGCGCGAAGATCATCGCCTTGTGCTCGGGGCCGATCGCCGCGACCGACTTGCCGTCCGGCGAAACCGCGAAGCCCGGCAGCGCGGCCACGACTCCCTCGGGCGAGATCGCGCGCGGCTGTCCCCCGTCGATCGACTGCAGGTAGAGGCGCAGCCGGTGACCGGGCTCGCTCCCGGCGAAGACGATGCCCTTGCTGTCCGGCAGCCAGGCAGCGGCCTGCTCCGGGCTGACTCCGGCGGTCTTGATCTCGCGATGGTCGCCCGTCCCGGTGGGAAGCAGGATGAAGGGCGAGTTCGGGTTCGGCATCATGGACAGCGCCCACTTGCCGTCGGGCGAGATCGCCATCGCGTTTCCCTCGCCGAGTCGAACGACCGGCGAGCGATCCGCCTTGCGGACGAAGACCGTGTAGTTCGCGCCGCCGGCCTCGCCCTCCTCGTCGAAGAGGAGGACGCCGGCGTCGGGCGTCAGGTCCGCGGCGAACGAGTAGTCGAGGAAGGACATGTCGCGCTCGCGCGTGTCGCCCTGGAGCACCGCGAGCACGCCGACGCGCGGGCTCTCGCGGGTCAGCAGAACGCGGCCGCTCCGCGCGACGTCGTGGAGCTTCAGGCCGCCGGGAACGCGCGTCACGACGCGGAGCTTGCCCGCGGGAGTGACGGCGTAAAGGGAGCGGTTCGCCCCCGCCTCGGTCGCGGTGAACCAGACCTCCTCGCCGTTGGCGGACCACGCGAGGCCGCCCTCGCTCGCCCACTTCGACGTCAGCGTCGTCTTCTTTCCGGCGAGGTCGATGATCGCCACGGTGCCCGCATCGTCGAGCGGGAACGGATGGTCGAGGAAGGCGATCCGGTCGGCCTTCGGCGAGAGGCGCGCGTAGCTGATGTGTCCCGACGTCTCGTAGAGGACCTTTCCCATCGGGAACTCGAGGCGCGACTTGCCGCCGACGTCTCGGACGATCATCAGGTTGGTGCCGTCGGGCGCCCAGTCGGCCTCCTGCACGCCCTCGGCGACGTCTCGCGGCGAACCGCCGGTCAGCGCCGCCTTCGCGAGGGTTCCGGCGCAGACGCCGGGATGGTTCGACCGGCAGTCGATGGCGATCGCCATCTCGCCGGTCGGCGAGATCGAGAGCAGGTTCGCGCTCGGAAGCTCCAGCGGCAGCGAGTCGGGGCTCGAGGGGTGCTTGAGAAACAGCTTCAACGGCTCGCCGGCCCAGGCGGCGCTGTAGACGATCGTCTGGCCGTCGGGCGCGAAGCGCCCCGCGCGGATCGTCCCCGAGCCGAAGGTGATCTGCTGGTAAGAGGGCGGCAGCGTCTTGATGAGGTTTTTCTGAAGGAGCATCCCGGCGCCGAGCGCGGCGAGAACGGCGATTGCCGCCGCGAGCGGTCCGATCCGGCGCCGCGACCCCGCCGCCGGAGCCGCGAGCGTGGCGCCGGAGATCTCGCCCGAGACCGCCGAGGCCGCTTCGGAGAGGTGCTCGCGGACGCCGCGCACGTCGCGCGCGAGGTCGCGCGTCGACGCGTAGCGCTCGTCCGGATCTTTCTGCAGGCAGCGTTCGACGACCCAGCGAAACGGCGGCGGGACCCTGGCGTTGACCTGGACGACGGGCGCGGTGTCCTCGCGGATGATCGCCGTCAGCGTCTCGGCCGTCGTGCCCCGCTGAAACGCGCGCTGACCCGTCGCCATCTCGTAGAAGATCGAGCCCAGGGCGAACTGGTCGGAACGGAAGTCGAGCGCTTTGCCGCTCGCCTGCTCGGGCGACATGTACCCCACCGTGCCGAGCACCGTGCCGGCCTGCGTCGCCTGCGCCGTCGGCACGTTCGACGTGTCCTCCGGCTGCTCCTTCAGGAGCTTGGCGAGGCCGAAGTCGAGGATCTTGACCGCGCCGTCCTTCGAGATCATCACGTTCTCGGGCTTCAGGTCCCGGTGGACGATGCCGGCCGCGTGGGCCTTGGCGAGGCCGTCGGCCATCTGGTAGGCGAGCTCGAGGAGCTTCTTCGTCGGCAGGGCGCCGCCGTGCAGCGTCTCGCGCAGCGTGCGGCCGTCGACGAACTCCATCGCGATGTAGACGGTCGGGCCGTCGACGCCGATGTCGTGGATCGTGACGATGTTCGGGTGGTTCAGGGCCGAAGCCGCGCGCGCCTCCTGCTCGAAGCGCTTGCGCCGGTCGACGTCGGCGGCGAACTCCGCCGCGAGCACCTTGATCGCGACTTCGCGCCCGAGCCGCGTGTCGCGCGCGCGATAGACCTCACCCATCCCGCCGGCCCCCAGGGGCGACAGCACTTCGAACGGACCCAGTCTTGTCCCTGGCGCGATCGTCACGTTTCGAGTTTCCGGCTCGGTCGGCCCGCGAAGCGGACCGCTTCAGAGTCCGAGCCGGGATTCTAACTGGAGTGCCATAGAATGGCGCCACCTTGAGCGCAAAGATTTCGATGAGATTCAGGTTTGGCGTTCTCCTCCTGTTCCTCGGCGCTTCGGCGGCGTTGGCGGCCGCGCCGCCGCCCGCGCCCCTCGTCGCCGTCAAGACGGGCCGCCTGATCGACACGAAATCAGGAACGGTCGTGCCCGCGGCGGTGATCGTCGTCGAGGGCGGCCGCGTCAAGGCCGTCGGGCCGTCGGTGGCGATCCCGGCCGGGGCGACGGTGATCGACCTCTCCGGGCTCACGGTCCTGCCCGGCCTCTTCGACTGTCACACGCACCTCGTCGGCGACTACGTCAACGACAAGGACCCCCTCTCGGACCTGAAGAAGAGCGCGGCCGACCGCGCCTTCGAGTCGGTCCCGAACGCCCGGGCCACGCTCGACGCCGGCTTCACGACGGTGCGCGACGTCGGGACGTATCGTGCCTTCGTGGACGTCGCGCTGCGCGACGCGATCGCGCGGGGCGACTTCCCCGGCCCGCGGATGTTCGTCGCCGGCGCGTACCTGACGATCACGGGCGGCGGCGGCGCGATCACGGGCTTCGCGCCCGACGTGGCGCTCCCCTGGGACCTGCGCTTCGGCGTCGCCGACGGCGTGGACCAGGTGCGTCAGCGCGTGCGCGACATCGCGCAGCACGACGTGGATGTGATCAAGGTCCTCGCCACGGGAGCGTTCCTGACGCACGGCTCGAATCCCCACGCCATCGAGTACACGTACGACGAGATCCGGGCTGCCGTCGAGGAGGCGAGCCACAAGGGCCTGAAGGTCGCCGCGCACGCGCACTCGACCGAGGGCATCAAGCTCGCGGTCAAGGCGGGCGTCGCGTCGATCGAGCACGGCACCTACCTCGACGACGAGGGCATCCGTCTCATGAAGGAGCACGGGACCTACCTCGTCGCCGACATCTACGACGCCGAGTGGATCCGCCAGGGAGCGGCCGCCGGCTACCCGCAGGACTTTGCCGACAAGCAGCCCGAGGGCGACGAGCTCCAGCGGCAGGCGTTCAAGAAGGCCGTCCAGGCCGGGGTCAAGATCGCCTTCGGCACCGACGTCAGCAACTTCCCGCACGGGCTGAACGCCCGCCAGTTCGCCTGGCAGGTCAGGTACGGTCAGACGCCGATGCAGGCGATCCAGTCCGCGACCGTCGGCGCCTCGGACCTGGTCGGCCGCGGCAACGACGCCGGTTCCCTCGAGCCGGGGAAGCGGGCCGACCTCATCGCGGTCAAGGGCGATCCGCTCGCCGACGTCCGCGCGCTCGAGAGCGTGGCCTTCGTCATGAAGGAAGGGAAAATCTTCAAGGACGCTCGCTGACGCCTGCTAGAGTCCGGACCCGGGAGCGAAAACGCGCCGCGCGGAGGTCGCCATGCCGAAATTCGTCATCGAGAGGGAGATTCCCGGAGCCGGACAGCTCTCGGACGCCGAGATCCAGGCGGTGTCCCGCAAGTCCGTCGAGGTGCTCCGGGGGCTGGGTCCCGAGATCCAGTGGCTCCATTCCTACGTCACGGGCGACAAGGTCTACTGCGTCTACCTGAGCCCGGACGAGGAAACCATCCGCGAGCACGCGAAGAAGGTCGGCATTCCCGCCAACCGCATCTCCGCGGTGCGGCGCCTCATCGACCCGACCAACGGCGAGTAGCGCTCCGCCTCAGGAATCGCGCGACGCCAGAGCGAGCGCGATCGCCTCGTCGAGCGGCATCGCCCAGCCCTGCATCCAGGCACCCGCGCCGTCGCCGTCGGTGAGCCCGCGGCGCGCCGCCGCGAGAGCCGTCTCCAGCGCGAGGCGCTCGCCGCGGGGCAGCGGCGTGCCCAGGGCCTGGCGCAGCGCGCCGGCGGCGCCGGCCAGC
>Ga0335083_10006049_pt1 | contig 15220 bp, 13 predicted proteins | sample Lox_Sample_42_FD_206716 | JGI IMG/M metagenome (GOLD analysis project Ga0335083, IMG submission 206716) | Soil microbial communities from Loxahatchee National Wildlife Refuge, Florida, United States - Lox_Sample_4.2 | ecosystem: Environmental > Terrestrial > Soil > Wetlands | place: USA... | reverse complement strand
GAAGGCCAGGGGCGCTGCCCCTGGACCCCGCCAAAGGCTTAGCCTTTGGAATCCTTCTGTTTTCAGGCTGTCAGTCGTGTTCAGGCGGCGTCGGACGCCGCGAGGAAAAAAGCGATTGGTTTCCAAAGGCCCACGGCCTTTGGCGGGGTCCAGGGGCGGCGCCCCTGGCCTTAAGCAACGCCGCCCCAAACTCAAACTTCAGTCCTGCGACACCCGATCCAGCCGTTTCGGCAGTGGCCGGGGCACGGGCACCGCCACCACCGGCCCGTGCAGCGCCGAGCCACGCCCCGAGAGCGACGGGTTGGTCATGAAGTAATCATGCGCTGACACCGGTTTCGCCCCCGGCGCCAGGCGCCGCCATGTCCCGGCCTGGGTCAGTTCCCAGCTTTGCAGCGTGTCCTTCAGGTTCACGACCATGATCTGGTCGAGCACCTGTGCGTGCACCGTCGGGTTACGGATGGGCACGAAGGTTTCCACGCGCCAGTCCATGTTCCGCCCCATCCAGTCGGCGCTGCTGATAAACACCTTCGCGTGCCGGCTCGGCAGGCGGTGGCCGTTGCCGAAGACGCAGATGCGGCTGTGTTCCAGGAACCGGCCGACGATCGACTTGATGCGGATATTCTCCGAGAGTCCCGGCACGCCGGGCCGGAGGCAGCATATGCCGCGGATCACGCCCATGATGTGCACCCCGGCCTGGGATGCCTCGTAGAGCTTGTCGATCAGTTGCTCATCCACGAGGCTGTTCATCTTCAGCCAGATGGCGGCGGGCTTGCCGGCGCGGGCGAATGCGATTTCCTGGTCGATCAGCCCGAGCAGTGTGTTGCGCAGGGTGAGCGGGCTGAAGGACAGCGCGTCCATCTTCCCCGGTTTGGCGTAGCCGGTCATGTAGTTGAACAGCCGCGCCGCGTCCCGCGTCAGATCCGGGTCGCAGGTGAAGAAGCTGAGGTCGGTGTAGATGCGCGCGGTGATCGGGTGGTAGTTGCCCGTGCCGAAATGCGCGTAGGAGCGCATCGCCCCGCCTTCCCGCCGCACCACCAAGCTGATCTTGGCGTGCGTCTTCAGCTCGACGAAGCCATAGACCACCTGCACGCCCGCCGCCTCCAGCGTGCGGGCGAGGCGGATATTCGCCTCCTCGTCGAAGCGCGCCTTCAGCTCCACCATGGCGGTGACGGATTTGCCGGCCTCCGCCGCCTCGATCAGCGCCTTGACGATCGGGCTGTCGCGGCTGGTGCGGTAGAGCGTCTGCTTGACCGCGATCACCGCCGGGTCCTGCGCCGCCTCGCGCAGGAACTGCACGACGACGTCGAAAGTCTCGAATGGGTGGTGGACAATGATGTCCTTGGCGCGGATGGCGGCGAAGCAGTCTCCGCCGAAATCGCGGATGCGTTCCGGGAAGCGCGGCGTGTAGGGCGGGAAGAGCAGGTCCGGCCGGTCCTCGACGATCAGCTGCTTGAGGTCGGTGACGCCGAGGATGCCGTGCTGCACGGTCAGTTCGTCGCGCGGCGCGTCGAGATTGTCGGCGACGAGGCGGATGAGTTCCTCCGGCATCCGCGCATCCACCCCGAGATGGATGACGACGCCCCGCCGGCGCCGTTTCAGCGCCGTCTCGTAGGAGCGGACGAGATCCTCCGCCTCTTCCTCGAACTCGATGTCGGTGTCGCGGATCAGGCGGAACAGGCCGCGGCCGGTGACCTGGAAGCCGGGGAAGATGCGATCGAGGAAGAGGCCGACCAGGTCCTCCAGCATAAGGAAGCGGATCGGGCGCTCGGCGACGCTGAGCACGCCATCGGTGCCCGGGCCGGCCGGCTGCGGCTCGCTGCCGAGCGGCGGCAGGCGGATGAAGCGGTCCACCTGCGCCGGCAGCGGGATCAGGCCGCGCATGGCCTGCCCGTCCTCCACCCGCTGCAATTGCAGCGCCATCACCAGACCCATGTTGGGGATGAAGGGGAAGGGGTGCGCCGGGTCTATGGCGAGCGGCGTCAGCACCGGGAAGACGCGCTCCATGAACCAGCTTTCGAGCCAGTGCAGATCCTCGGGCGAGAGGCTGGCGGGATCGCACACCTCCATGCCGTCGCGCTTGAGCAGGGCGCGCAGGTCGATCCAGACCCGTTGCTGCGACTGCAGCAGGGCGCGGACGCGGTCGTTGATGGCGGTGAGTTGCTGTGCCGGGGTGCGGCCGTCCGGCGAGCGCTTGCTCACTCCGGCGCGCGCCTGCCCGATCAGGCCGGCGACGCGGACCGAGAAGAACTCGTCCAGGTTGGAAGCGCTGATCGAGAGGAAACGGAGCCGCTCCAGCAGCGGGTGGCGCGGGTTCTCCGCCTCGTCCACCACGCGCTGGTTGAAATCGAGCCAGGACAATTCGCGATTGATGAAGCGCTCGGGATCGTCCGTGGTGATCGTCTGGATGGCCGCGCGGGTCTCCTGCCGGGTGCGGGGCGGTTTTTCGTCTTCGGTAATCCGGTCCATGCGGGGCAGCCTACGGGTTCGTCGGCGTTAAGTCGATCATAGCAGGAGATAAGGCGCAATCCGCGCCGCGCGGTCCTGTGTCGCGGGATATTCACAGCAGGGCGGGCGGTTCCGGGCTCTCTCCGGCCGGGGCTGCGTCCTCCGCCTCGCCGGTCATGTCGGCCAGCACGGCGGCGGCGAGGGGGCGGGTGACGCGGCCGCCGGAGGCGAGGGCCGCGCGGTCGAGTCGCGCCGCCGCCTCGCGCAGCGCCGCGCCGGTGCGGGGCAGGCGGGGCAGCAGCCAGTCCTGCAGGGCCGGCGGCACCGTGAGTTGCCGCTCGGCGAGCAGCCGGGCGAACAGGGCGCGCAGCAGCGTCTCCTCCGGCGGGCGCAGCCGCACGGCGGTGGTGGCGCGCAGCCGGCTCGCGAGGTCGGGCAGCGGCACCGGCCAGCGCGCTGGCGGCTCCCGCCCCGCGAGCAGCACCGGCAGCCCGGCTTCCGCGGCGGCGTTCAGCAGGTGCAGGAGGGCGGTGGGCTCCGGCGCGGCGTCGGCGTCATCCACCGCGACGCCGCCCCCTTCCGGCAGCGGGACGAGGCCGCGCACCATTTCCCCCGGCAGCAGGGTGGCGGCGTTCCGCTCCGCCCAGGCATGCAGCAGATGGGTCTTGCCGCTGCCTTCCTCGCCCCAGAGGGCGAGCCGGTGCCCCGGCCAGCTCGCCGGGCGGGCAAGCCAAGCCAGGGCCTCGGCATTGCTTTCGGCCGGCAGGTAGTCGGCCGCCGAGAAGAGCGGCGCGTGCCGGAACGGCAAGGCGAGTTGGCGCATCGCGGTCATGGATCGAGGTAGAGCGGGCTTTTGAGGTAGCGCCGCAGCCAGAACCGCGCCAGCACCCCGATGGTCGCCGCGGCGGGGACGGCGAGCATGATGCCGAGGAAGCCGAAGGCGGCGCCGCCGGCGAACAGGGCGAAGATCACCCAGACGGCGTGCAGTTCCACGCGGTCGCCGAGGAAGCGCGGATAGATCACGTACCCTTCCAGGATCTGCCCGAGCAGGAACACGGCGACGACGCGCAGCACCCCGCCCCAGGTGGGGAATTGCGCGAAGGCGAGGCCGATCGAGGCCACCCCGCCGGTGATGGTGCCGACATAGGGGATGAAGGAGAGCAGCCCGGCGGTGAGGCCGATGATGAGGCCGAGATCCAGCCCGACCAGCGAGAGGCCGGTGGCATAGAAGATGGCGAGCAGCACGCAGCACATCGCCTGTCCGCGCACCCAGGCGGAGAGGATGCGGTCCACTTCCCGCGCCTGCGCGCGCAGCACCGCCTGGTAGCGCCGGGGTAGCCAGGAATCGATGCGGGCCAGCATGGAAGGCCAGTCCCGCAGCACGTAGAAGGCCACGACCGGCGTCACCACCACCAGGGAGATGACGTTGAACAGCGCGAAGCCGCTGCCGACGATGCGGGAGAGGGCGCCGGCGAGGAAGCTGAGCATGGCGCCGGCCTGGCCGCTGACGAGGTCGCGCAGCCGTTCATCGACGTAGCGCGAGCCGAGGTGGTCCTGCAGCTGGCGGATCACCTCGCCGGCGAAGTGGCGCAGTGCCTGGGCGTAGTTCGGCAGCCGGCCGATCAGCAGGCCGAGCTGGTTCAGCAGCAGCGGATAGAACAGCAGCGCGAACAGCAGGCCGGCGGCGATCAGCCCGAGCACGAGCAGCAGGGAGGCGAGGCCGCGCGGCAGCCCTGCGCGGTTCAGCTGGGTGCAGAACGGGTCCAGCACATAGGCGATGATGCCGGCGGTGACGAAGGGCAGCAGGATCGAGGCGAAGAGCCGCAGCACCAGCCAGGTCGCGATCAGCAGCCCGGCGAGCAGGGCGGCGCGTTGCAGCCGCGTGGCGTGCGCTTGCGGCGGGACCATCCAGGCGCCAGCCGGCGGCTGGCCAGGGGGGGGTGGCGCGGGCGGGACCGGCCGCGCCGGCGCGCCGGCGTCTGGCGGCTCGCCGGGGCGGGCGACGTCTTCCGGTGGCGGGGTCACGGACGGCGGGGCCGGGCAAAACGGGCGCGCGCGGGCATGGCCCCCGGACGGTTGCCCGGGCTCTCCCTCCGCCAGCTCAGAAGACGCGTGACCCGGTGGTTCCCCATGGCATCATTCTAGCCTATCACCACGCGGGCGCGAGCGCCGGTTCAGGGTGAAATGTCAAAGCCCCCGGTCGGCTCGCCGGGCGGAGAGCGTCATGAGCAAGTCGGATTCGACCGGCGGAACCACCTATCGCGACGCTGGCGTTGATATCGACGCCGGCGATGCGTTCGTCGATGAGATCCGGCACGACACCCGTGCCACCAATCGCGCGGGTGTGCTCGGGGCCATCGGCGGATTCGGCGCGTTGTTCGACCCCAGGGCGGCCGGCTACCAGGACCCGGTGCTGGTTTCCTCCACCGACGGCGTCGGCACCAAGCTGCTCGTCGCCATCGAGACCGGGCGGCACGACACGGTCGGCATCGATCTCGTGGCGATGTGCGTCAACGATCTCGTGGTGCAGGGCGCCGAGCCGCTGTTCTTCCTCGATTATTTCGCCACCGGCCGGCTTGAGGTGAAGCAGGCGGCGCGGGTGGTGCGCGGCATCGCCGAGGGCTGCCTGCTCGCCGGCTGCGCCCTGGTGGGCGGCGAGACGGCGGAGATGCCGGGCCTCTATGGCGCCGGGCATTACGACCTGGCCGGCTTCGCGGTCGGCGCCGCCGAGCGGGGCACGCTGCTGCCCGCCGGCGTCGAGGTCGGCGACGCCATCCTCGGCCTGACGAGCACCGGCGTGCATTCCAACGGCTTCTCGCTGGTGCGCCGCATTCGCGAGATGAGCGGCCTGGCCTGGGAGGCGGAGGCGCCGTTCGCGCACGGCCAGACGCTGGCCGAGGCGCTGCTGATGCCGACGCGCATCTATGTGAAGTCGGTGCTGGCGCTGCACCGCGCCGGGCTGCTGCGCGCCGCGGCGCACATCACCGGCGGCGGCCTGCCCGGCAACCTGCCGCGCGTGCTGCCCGAGGGCACCATCGCCGCGATCGACGATCAGGCCTGGACCGTGCCGCCGATGTTCCGCTGGCTCGCCAAGGTCGGCCATGTCGATGCGGAGGAGATGCTGCGCGTGTTCAACTGCGGCATCGGCATGGCGCTCGTCGTCTCCGACGTGGCGGCCGCCTGCGCCCTGCTCGCCGAGCACGGCGAGGAGGCGCGGGTGATCGGCCATATCGAGCGCGGCGCCGGCCCGGCCAGCGTGCGGCTCGCGCCCGCCACCGACTGGCTGGCATGAGGCCCGAGACGGCGGACGCCCCCCGCGCGGCGTCCTCTCCGGAACGGCGGACCCGCGTCGCTGTCCTGATCAGCGGCCGCGGGTCCAACATGACGGCGCTGCTCAAGGCCGTCGCGGCGCCGGATTATCCGGCGGAGATCGTGCTCGTCCTCTCCAACCGGCCGGATGCGGCGGGGCTCGCCGTCGCCGCCGCTGCCGGGGTCGAGACGCTCTGCATCGACCATCGCGATTTCGGCCGCGACCGCGCCGCGCATGAGGCGGCGATCGAGGCGGCGCTGGTCGCGCGCGGGGTCGAGATCGTCTGCCTCGCCGGCTATATGCGGCTGCTCACCCCGTTCCTGGTCGGGCGCTGGCAGGGGCGGATGCTGAACATCCATCCGAGCCTGCTGCCGGCCTTTCCGGGACTCGACACCCATCAGCGGGCGATCGATGCCGGGGTGAAGCTGCATGGCTGCACGGTGCATCTCGTCACCGATGTGATGGATCAGGGGCCGATCCTGGCCCAGGCGGCGGTGCCGGTGCTGCCGGATGACAGCGAGGAGACCCTGGCCGCGCGCGTGCTGGCGCAGGAGCACCGGCTGTATCCGCTGGCGCTGCGCCTGCACGTGACCGGCGCCACGGGCGGGGTGGATGCCGGGGCGGCGCTGCTCAATCCCTTGCCGGATCACCCGTCCGGCGTCTAAAAATATGCGACATCCGGGTTTCATCGTGCTCCGCTTCCGCCGCCGCGCTTCCTCCGCTGGAGACAAGACATGGCCGAGCCAACGCCCGTTCCCGCCGCTGGTCCCGTCACGGCCGAGGCGTTCATTGCCGACCGTCAGCAATTCTGGATGGCCTTCATCCATCTCGCGGGCTACGGCGTCGCGGGGGTGGTCGTTTTGCTGATCCTGCTCGCCGTCTTTCTCGTCTGATACCAACGGCCGTATGTCTTGACCGGTCGAGAAAAGGCCAGGGCTCTGCCCTGGACCCGCTGGGGACAAGTCCCCAGACCCCATTATTTGAATTACACTTAAACTGATGGGGGTCTGGGGCATCAAGGCCCCAGTGGGGGTCCAGGGGGCAAAGCCCCCTGATCTTCGCATAACACCCCCTGCCTTTGGGGGGCTACGCCCCGAGGCCGCGCAGCTTCGTCGCGATGTCCTGCGGCTTGCTGTCATCGCCCAGCACGGTGACGAAATCCCCGTCCGGCCCCATCACATAGATGACCGAGCTGTGGTCCATCTCATAGCCGCCATCCTTGGTCGGGTGGCGGGCGGCATAGACCCGGTAGGCCCGTTCCGCATCCGCCACCTGCGCCGCGGTGCCGGAAAGCCCGGTGATGCGCGGGTCGAAGGCGTGGACATAGTCGCGCACCACCTCCGGCGTGTCGCGCTCGGGATCGACGGTGATGAACACCGGGGCGACATGCGCGGCGTGCTCCTGGCCGAGCGCGTCCAGCGCCTGGGTGAGGGTGGTCAGCGTCGTCGGGCAGACATCGGGGCAGTGGGTGTAGCCAAAATAGACCAGCATCCAGCGGCCGCGGAATGTCTGGTCGGTTACGACATGGCCGCCGCCATCACTGAGCGTGAAGGGGCCGCCGATCCGTGCCGTGCCCTGGCGCGACAGGAGGTCCGGCCCGAACACCACGGCGAGGCCACCGAGCAGGATGGCGATGGTGAGCACCGCCAGGACCACGCTGCGCCGCATCGCCGGGATCAGCGCACCGCTCCCGGCGTGATGTCCCGGTCCGTCGCCGGCCCGCGCCGCATCATCGGGTCTGATCCATCGTGCCGTGATCCATCATCTCATCCCGTCGCCCTGCATCATGCCGTCCTAACATTGCCGTGTCGCGCTGCATCGTCGCATTCGCGCCCAGCTTTTCGACCCCGGCGAGGACCTCCACCGTGCCCGCCTTCTCGAAGCTGAGATCGAGCGTCACGGTCTGGCCGGCCACCAGCGGATGATGCAGCCCTATCAGCATGATATGGAAACCGCCGGGACGCAGCGTCACCGTCTGCCCCGCCGGCAGCGGGATGCCGCCCGGCACATCACGCATACGGCTGACCCCGTTCTCCTTCACCGTTTCATGCAGGGACGCATGGTCCGCCATCGGGCTGCCGACCCCGATCAGCCGGTCGCCGCCCGGGCTGCGCAGCGTGAGATAGACGGCGGCGTCGGTTTGGTGCGGCGCGGTTGCCCGCGCCCAGGGACGCTCCACCTGCACCTGGGGCGCGGCCATGGCAGGCAGGCTGAACCCCATGCAGAGCAGGGCAGGCAGAAGGCGGGAACAATGGGTCATGGCGGAGATCTCCAGGCCTCGAACGTCCTCTGCTCCTTATATAGCGCAAAACCGGGCCTGGTTCAGGGGGAGGGCTTCCGTGCCCGCTCCGGCTTATATTGGCGCCGTTCGGACCCAATCTTGCGGGTCAGGAGTTCCAGCCGCATGTCCCAGCGTCTCGCCCGTCCCGCGCCCGTGCTGTTCATGCCGCAGCGGCAACCGCCGAAGCCGAAGACGCACGCGATGCGCGTGGTCTCGGACTACGCCCCCGCCGGCGACCAGCCGCAGGCGATCCGCGCGCTGACCGAAGGGGTCGATGGCGGCGAGCGCGACCAGGTGCTGCTCGGCGTCACCGGCTCGGGCAAGACCTTCACCATGGCGAAGGTGATCGAGGCGGTGCAGAAGCCGGCCCTGATCCTGGCGCCGAACAAGACGCTGGCGGCGCAGCTCTACGGCGAGATGAAGTCCTTCTTTCCGGAGAACGCGGTCGAGTATTTCGTCAGCTATTACGACTACTACCAGCCGGAAGCCTACGTTCCGCGCACCGACACGTATATCGAGAAGGACGCGCAGATCAACGAGCAGATCGACCGCATGCGCCACGCCGCGACGCGGGCGCTGCTGGAGCGCAACGACGTCATCATCGTCGCCTCGGTCTCCTGCATCTACGGCATCGGCTCGGTCGAGACCTATGCGCGCATGACGGTGAAGCTGGAGCGCGGCGGCCAGATCGACCGTGACCTGCTGGCGAAGGCGCTGGTCGAGTTGCAATACCGTCGCAACGATGTCGCCTTTCAGCGCGGCACGTTCCGCCTGCGCGGCGAGAGCGTCGATATTTTCCCAAGCCATTACGAGGACCGCGCCTGGCGCGTGACCCTGTTCGGCGACGAGGTGGAAAGCCTGGAGGAATTCGATCCGCTGACCGGCACGCGCATGGCGTCGCTGAACGAGATCCACCTCTACGCCAACAGCCACTACGTCACGCCGCGGCCGACGCTTAACCAGGCGATGATCGGCATCAAGCAGGAATTGCGCGACCGGCTCGCCCAGTTCACCGCGGAGGGCAAGCTGCTGGAGGCGGAGCGGCTACAGCAGCGCACGACCTTCGATCTGGAGATGATGGAAACCACGGGTTCCTGCAAAGGGATCGAGAACTACTCGCGCTATCTTTCCGGCCGCCAGCCGGGCGAGCCGCCGCCGACCCTGTTCGAATATCTGCCCGAGGACGCGCTGCTGATCGTCGATGAAAGCCATGTGACGGTGCCGCAGATCGGCGGCATGGCGCGGGGCGACCACGCGCGCAAATCCATCCTCTCCGAATTCGGTTTTCGCCTGCCCTCCTGCCTCGACAACCGGCCGTTGAAATTCGAGGAATGGGAGCGGCTGCGGCCGCAGACCCTGTTCGTCAGCGCGACGCCCGGCCCCTGGGAGATGGAGCGCACGGGCGGCGTGTTCGCCGAGCAGGTGATCCGCCCGACCGGCCTTATCGACCCCGTCTGCGACGTGCGGCCGGTGGAGCGGCAGGTGGACGATCTGCTCGGCGAGGTGCGCGTTGTCAGCGCCAAGGGCGGGCGCGTGCTTGTGACGACGCTGACCAAGCGCATGGCCGAGGATCTCACCGAGTATTTGACTGAGAACGGCGTGAAGGTCCGCTATCTGCATTCCGATGTGGACACGCTGGAGCGGATCGAGATCATCCGCGATCTGCGGCTCGGCGTCTTCGACGTGCTGGTCGGCATTAATTTGTTGCGAGAGGGGCTGGACATTCCGGAATGTGCGCTGGTCGCCATTCTGGACGCGGATAAGGAGGGTTTCTTGCGCTCGCAGACCTCGCTGATCCAGACCATCGGCCGCGCCGCCCGCAACGTGGACGGGCGGGTCATCCTCTATGCCGATACCATGACGCGCAGCCTCCGCGCCGCCATCGAGGAAACCGACCGGCGCCGGCGCAAGCAGCAGGACTGGAACGAGGCGCATGGCATCACGCCGCAATCCGTGCGCAAGCAGATCGGCGAGGCGATCAACTCGGTGTTCGAGCAGGATTACATCACCGTGGCGCCGGTGCGTGATGCCGGGGTCACAGAATTCGTCGGCAAGGACCTGAAGACATCGATCGCGGAACTGGAGCGGCGGATGCGCGCCGCCGCCGCCGATCTGGAATTCGAGGAAGCGGCGCGTCTGCGTGACGAGATCAAGCGGCTGGAGGCGCTGGATCTCGGCCTGCCCGCGCCGCCCGCCGCCACCGCCTCGGCCCCGAAGCGGCGCGGGCCGGAGCCGCTCGGCCCCGGCGGGGGCGGCTACGATCCTGCGAAGCGCCGCGGCGGAAGAAGGAAATCCTGAGCGTGCTGGACGCCCCCTCCCGCTTCGCCATCGCCTCCGTCAGCGCGATGCTGCCGCCGCCCACGGCGGATATGGACATCCCGCGCCTGCGGGCCCTGACCAACCGGCCGCTGGTGCCGCTATGGTTGCCGCGCCTCGGCCTTAACGTCAGCGCGCTCAGGATCCCGGGGGCGGGCAGCGACCTGCCGGCGCGACTCTACCGGCCGCCGGTGAATGAGGGCGGGCTCGTCCTGTTCTTCCATGGCGGCGGCTTCGTGCAATGCGGCCTCGATTCGCATGACGGGATCTGCTGTCGCCTCGCGCGGTCGGCGCGCGCCGCCGTGCTTTCCGTGGATTACCGGATGGCGCCGGAGCACAAATTCCCCGCCGCGCCGGAGGACGCCTATGCCTCCCTGCTCTGGGCGGTGGAGAACGCGGACGCGCTCGGCATCGATCCGCGCCGCATCGCCGTGGCCGGGGACAGTGCCGGCGGCAATCTCTCCGCCGCGGTGTCTCTGATGGCGCGCGACCGGGGTGGCCCGCTTCCGGCCTTTCAGCTTCTCTACTACCCCGCCACGCATGGCGGGCGGCCGGTGCCGTCGCATGATGCGTATGCCGAGGGCTTCCTGCTGAGCCGGGAGCAGATAGACTGGTTCACGCTGCAATATGCCGGCAAGTCGCCTCCGGTGGACGATCCGCGCTTCGCGCCCTTCGCGGCGGCGAGCCATGCCGGATTGCCGCCGGCGCGGATCATCACCGCCGAATGCGATCCGTTGCGTGACGAGGGCACGGAATACGCGGCGAAGCTGTGCGCCGATGGCGGGGAGGCGACCCTGAGTTGCTACCCCAGTACCATCCACGGCTTCCTGAATTTCTATCCGTTCATGCCGAAGGGCCGGCAGGCCATCGCCGAGGGGGGCGGCGCGATCCGTGACGCCTTCGCCCGGGTGGAGGGCGGCGCGGGCCGCTGAAGCCGGAACGCCGGTCTCGCCGGGGGAGGAATCCGGCGCTGGACCGCTCCGGCGGCCTGTGAGGACGCTGGTCCGGGTCGTCCGGCCCTGCTACCAGCTTGCCATGATTTCCCCTGCGATACCGCGTGTCGCCCTGGTTCGCGGCGGTCCCTGGCCGGCCGCCCCTGTGCTCGCCCGCGCGCTGGTCGATGCCGGCTTCGCCGTGGCGCTGGAGACCGGTCCCGGCCCCGCGGGCGACGACACGCCCGCCTTGCGGCTGCCGCAGGGGCTGCCAGGCGGGCAAGCCGTCGCCGAGACGATACGGGTGCTCGGCCCGCCCGGGCTGCTGGTCAATGCCTGCGCGGTTTCCGAGGGCCGGTCCGACGAGAGCGCGCCCGCGCCGGGGTGGGGCGCGCGGCCCGATCCCGCCCTCGCCGAGGCGGTGGCGGCCACCGAGGCGGTTGTCGCCGCCCTTCCGCCCGCGGCCGAGGGCGTGGTGCTGAACCTGCTGCCGGCCGAAGGGCCGGCGCGCGGCCTCGGGGCGCTGCCCGCCATCCTTGCCCATGCCGGGCTCTGGGCCTTCACCCAGACGGCGGCGCTGGCGCTGGCGCCGCGCCTGCGCGTCAACGCGCTCGGGGTGACGCCGCCGCCGGTCCCGCGGTGCCTGCCCGAACAATTCGCGGCGCCCGCCGCCGCTCCGCTCGGCACCCCGCCGGCGACCCCCGAGGATTTCGCGCGGACGGTGCTGGCGATCCTCTCCCTTCCCTCGATGACGGGGCAGTTGATCCTGCTCTCCGGAGCCGTGCGATGACCAACGAGATCCACCTTGCCAGTGCGAGTCGCGCCCTGCGCCATGTCTTCCTGCGCGACATGGTGCTGCTGGCGAGCGTCGGCGTGTACGCCTTCGAGCACGAGACGCGGCAGCGCGTGCGGGTGAACGTCGATCTGGCGGTGGAGGATGACGGCGCTCAGCCGCTCTCCCGCCGTGCGGTCGGGCGGGACGATCTGTCGCGCGTGGTCGATTACGAGCATCTGGCCAAGGCGGTGCGGGCGATCGTCGCCGCCGGGCATGTCCGTCTGGTCGAGACCCTGGCCGAGCGGATCGCCGAGGCCTGCTTCGACGATGAGCGCGTGCGGGTGGCGCGGGTGCGGGTGGAGAAGCTCGACATCTTCTCCGATACCGAGGCGGTCGGGGTGGAGATCGAGCGGTTGGCGCCGCGTCCGCCGCGTGGGGGCTGAGATTAACGGCTCTTTGCCTTGACCGGTTTAAGGCGAGGGGCTCCGCCCCTCGACCCCGCTGGGGCCGGAAGGCCCCAGGCCCCTTTTGTTGATGATTTCAAACATGTGCGGGTCTGGGGGCGCTGCCCCCAGCGGGGCGCGGGGCAGAGCCCCGCAGTTTCACTGAAAAGGTCAATCGATGGGGCCGTCGGGATAATGCCGGCGGCCGATCGGCAAGACGGTCCGGCGCCTCTCGGCTATTCTCGCGCCCTCTCCTGGGCGCCCCTGTGGGGAAAACAGGTTCCATCGCCGACGTGGATTGGCCGGGTGCCGAGTCGCGCGAATCCGGCCGCGTGCCCGGTGCGGCGGGCGAATGATAACGCCGGTGCCACGGAATCCGGTGGCCCCTGCCTGGTCCGGCGCGGGAAAGTTTTCCACCCGGACCATTGACTCCCAATGGTTACAGATAGATGGCGCTTCTGTGTCAGGTCAACGTTGGCACATTTGGGCAAAAATGAGCTTTATCAGTATGTTGCCTCAAACGCCCAAAACTTGGGCAATCGGTTGGAAGCCCAGGAAAAGCGCCATTTCGTACCATCTGTCTGCCATTCGCCCACAAAGTTATCCCCAGACTCTGGGGGTAATTGCCGGGGCATCCGAGGCCAGGTGGGGGCATGCCGCGCCGGATTGGTCGCAACTTGAGCGATGCCCGGGGTATCGCCATCTCTCGCGCCATGAGTGAGGACACGTCCCTTCCGCCCGCCATCCCCGGAGAGGCGGCGCCGCCGGAACCGGCGCGGCCGGCCGGTGTCGCGGCGATCGAGGCGGCGCTGGCCACCATGCCGCTTTCCCCCGGCGTCTATCGGATGCTGGATGCGAAGGGGGACGCGCTCTATGTCGGCAAGGCGCGCAGCCTGAAGAAGCGGGTGACGAGCTACACCCAGATCGCCCGCCTGCCGGAGCGGCTGCGGCGGATGGTGGCGGAGACGGTGGCGATGGAGATCGTCACCACCCACACCGAGGCCGAGGCGCTGCTGCTCGAGGCCAACGTCATCAAGCGCCTCAAGCCGCGCTTCAACATCGTCCTGCGCGACGACAAATCCTATCCCTGGCTGATGCTGACCGAGGATCACCCCTATCCGCGCATCGCCAAGCATCGCGGCGCGCAGGTGCCGGGGCGGACCTATTGGGGGCCGTTCGCCTCCGCCTGGGCGGTGAACCAGACGGTGACGGCCATGGAGCGCCTGTTCCTGCTGCGCTCCTGCGCCGACACGGTGTTTTCCACGCGCTCCCGGCCCTGCCTGCTCTATCAAATCAAGCGCTGCTCCGCCCCGTGCGTCGAGCGGATCGGCAAGGAGGAGTATGGCCGGCTGGTGCAGCAGGCCAAGGCCTTCCTCGCTGGCAAGGCGGGCAACGTGCAGCGGGAACTCGCGGCGGAAATGGAGGAAGCGGCGGAGTCGCTGGAGTTCGAGCGCGCCGCCGCCCTGCGCGACCGTATCCGTGGCCTGTCCCATGTGCAGGGCAGCGGCGTCATCAATCCGGCCAGCCTGGAGGATGCCGACATCATCGCCATCTGGCAGAGCGCCGGGCAGAGCTGCGTGCAGGTGTTCTTCATTCGCGGCGGGCGGAATAACGGCAACCGCGCCTTCTATCCGAGCCATGGCCGCGCCGAGGAGGCGCCCGAGGTGCTCGCCGCCTTCATTGCCCAGTTCTACGACGACAAGCCGCCGCCGCCGCTCGTGCTCGTCAACCACGACCTGCCGGAACAGGACCTGGTCGCCGACGCGCTGAGCCTGAAGGCGGGGCGGCGGGTGGAGATCGCGGTGCCGCGCCGGGGCGAGAAGCATGCGGTGGTGGCGCACGCGGAGGTCAACGCGCGCGAGGCGCTGGAGCGGAAGCTCGCGGAGACGGCGGGGCAGGGGAAGCTGCTGGCGGCGGTGGGCGAACTCTTCGACCTGCCCGCGCCGCCGGAGCGGATCGAGACCTACGACAACAGCCACATCATGGGGCAGGCGCCCTATGGCGTGATGGTGGTGGCGGGGCCGGAAGGGTTCGTCCGTAACGCCTACCGGAAATACAGCATCCGCGGCCCGGTCACGCCCGGCGACGATTTCGCCATGATGCGTGAGGTGTTGCAGCGCCGCTTCGGCCGGGCGCTACGCGAGGCGGACGGTGAGGGCACCCCGCCGGACTGGCCGGATATCGTGCTGATCGACGGCGGCGCCGGGCAGTTCTCCGCCGTGCGCGCGGTGCTGGATGAGCTGGGGGTGAGCGACGTGAAGCTGGTCGCCATCGCCAAGGGGCCGGATCGCGACGCCGGGCGCGAGTGGTTCCATACCGGCGACAAGCCGCCCTTCCAGCTGCCGCCGCGCGACCCGGTGCTCTATTATCTCCAGCGGCTGCGCGACGAGGCGCACCGCTTCGCCATCACCACGCATCGCGCCGGCCGCTCCAAGGCGCTGGTGACCAGCGAACTCGACGAGATTCCCGGCATCGGCGCCGCGCGCAAACGGGCGCTGCTGCACCATTTCGGCTCGGCGCGCGGGGTGAAACAGGCGGGGTTGCAGGATCTGGAGGCGGTGCCCGGTATCAACCGGGAGATCGCGCGCCGGGTGTACGGGTTCTTCCATCCTGGCGCGGCTGTAGGGTAGGCCAGGGGCGCTGCCCCTGGACCCCGCCAAAGGCGAAGCCTTTGAAATCCATTATTTTCTTGGCTGTATCAACAGCCAGTCTTGGATA
>Ga0335083_10006046_pt1 | contig 15227 bp, 4 predicted proteins | sample Lox_Sample_42_FD_206716 | JGI IMG/M metagenome (GOLD analysis project Ga0335083, IMG submission 206716) | Soil microbial communities from Loxahatchee National Wildlife Refuge, Florida, United States - Lox_Sample_4.2 | ecosystem: Environmental > Terrestrial > Soil > Wetlands | place: USA: Florida... | reverse complement strand
ATGATGCGCCGACCTCGCTGGCCGCCATCTTCGCATCCTTGTCATCGATTTCCCAGTGGGTTTCGTAACACCTTCAAGCGCCGTCCCTTTCCCCTCGCGCTCCTCTATCCCGGCTCAAACCGGACAGGGAGTAATTGAAACTTGTCGTATTCTTACGTGAACGAAAGCGGGGGGCAGGTCAACCCCGAGCAGCGGAGTCGAGATGCCCGTCAATCGGTTCGCGATTTCGGTGAACTTCACAGTGGAATCTTACTTTTCTGATAGCCGTTCAGCGAGGTTCTTGGGTATGGCGTGCCGTTCTCCCTCGTCGTAGCGAACGAAAATGAGTTTGACCTTTCCGCCTGTGCTGAGGTCACGTAGTACGCAGCGGGCAGCTTCACGACTGTTCTCGTTCTTGCACTTGCTGTACTGAGGTTTTGCGAGGATCTGCTCGGCGGTGTTCTTGGCTTCTTCTTTGCTGCGCCACTCGCCTAGGAACGTGTAGTCCGAGAAGAAGTAAACGTACAGGTAAGCGAAGTCCTTCAACGTGGGCACCGACATGCTGCCTGACGTTACAAAGCCGTCACACGTTCCATCCGGGCAGAACTCCAACAAGCGCCCTTTGTTCTTGATCGCAACTGTCTCCGGGAAAGTCTTCGAAAGCACCTTCATCGGATCAGAGGCAGCAGTATCAGCCGACTGCGCTGACGCCACAGGCAAACAACACGCGCAGAGGATTAGCGCCCAGAACACTCGACGATTCATTTCGTGACTCCATGAAACAAGGGTTACTACGGCGTTGGCGGTGCGCCCTTTCCACAGTTGTTGTTTTGGCACTGATTTGGCACCGGCGCTAATATCATCGGTAAAGCCCTGGAGCCGTTCCCTGGGTAGAGTTGCAGGTGCCAATGGTGCTTCTTAGGCTCATCACCGCCTGCATCGAATCCGCAATTTTCAGCACACCTGAAGACATCACTGGTCTGCAGGTTGTTCCAGTACGAAATATCGACGGCCAGTCCCTTGTAGTGGAAACTGTTCTTGCTGTGGCCTGTCTGCTCGGCTCCGCCGCTCACAAGAAGATCGAGCTTCGGATTGTTGGTTAGACACTGCAGGCAATGCTCAAGGCAATTTAGCGCGGCTGCCGTTGCGCCAGTCACGGGCACTGTGTCTGGTGGCTTCTTGTTGTAGTGAACCAAGCCCATCGGATCGATGTAGAGAACGGGATTGTTTTCGACGTAAACGTAAAAATCAAACCCTCCATCAAACCGAATCGGGTCCTCGCTGATGAACCGCCCAACATTGGGATCGTAGTATCGGGCGCGATAAAAATTCAGCCCAGTTTCCGAATCGAACTCGCGGCTTGTGAACTGGAATGGATTGGTGAGCGTGCCCGTCGAGGCGGTCAGATTGCCAAAAGCATCGTAGGTATAACTTTTGGCGAGAGCACCTGTCGTGCTGCTGAGCGAAGTCGTGGAACGGAGATCATCAGTCTGGAAATAACTGGTCACTCCTGAGCGAAGCATCGAAAGCGGCTCATCCGCGTCCAGGCCTTGTGAGTATTTTGCTAGTACATTGCCGCTGCCGTCTACTTCCTCGATCGAGTTGAACCCGTCATAGAGGTAATTCGTCGTCCCGAGCGGGCCGGCTTTTTGAACTCTTCTGCCGAAGGGATCGTATTTGAACGTCGTCGTTCCGCCGTTCTGCCCCGGAACGATGGCCTGCACCAGCCGATTCTCGAAATCCCAGGTGAAGCTGCGGCCTTGGGCGTCGGAGAGGGTATTGCCGTTTGCGTCGTACGAATAGCTTCCGCCGGAGTTCGACGTCAGCTCGTTCGACGCGTTGTAGTTGTAGTTCGGCACGCCCAAAGACGACAGTCTATTCCCCACCGCATCGTAACTGTAGCTCTCGGTGGTACCACCCGCCTGCGTGACTTGGGTCAGTTGATACAGCAAATCGTAACCATAGTTGGAGGTTACCCCGTCCAGGTAGTTGGTCTTCGAGGTGCGATTCCCTGCCGGATCATACGCATAGCTTGCCCCGTCAAGCGTGTTCGTTGCGGTCTGATGCAGGACGCTGAGGAGGTGCGACACCGAGTCGTAGCCGTAGCTGGTGTTCACTCCATTCGGCCTGGTCAGGCTTGTTCTCCGGCTGAGCGCATCGTAGCCGAAGCCGAACGATCCGGCCCACGAGTTTGCGAGGCCGTTCAACCGATTCAGCGTGTCGTAACCATAGGTGGTGATGCTGGTGTCCGGAGCCGTCAGCGACGTCCGGTTTGACGCAGCATCGTAGGTGTAGGTGTTCTGGAAATTCAGTCCCGGCAGCCAGGCATACTGTGTCGAGGTCCCGATCAGACGGCCCATATTGTCGTACGCAAAACCGTAACTGCCGGTTGGGTCGCTCACCTGCTGCACTTTGCCAGCCAGATCGTATATATAGTCGACCGACGTCTGGTCCGGATACGTCTTCGTGCTAAGGCGGTACAACGCGTCGTATACATACTGGATCGTCTGATTCTTGCGATCGGTCTTGGAGGTCAGATTGCCCACCGCATCGTAGGTGTAGCTTTCCTGCAAAGTCGAGGGGAACGTGGTCTTTGTGACCCATCCCCGCTCGTTGTAATCAAACTGCGTCATGTGATTGTTCGCATCAGTGATTGACCGGAGGTTGCTTTCGGTATCGTAGCCATATTGGGTTGTGTGGTTGGCCGGATCGGTGACCACAGTCAGACGGTCGGCATCGTCATAGGTGTAGGTCGTGGTGCGGTTGTTTTGGTCGGTAACAGATCTCCGCCGCCCCCGCGTGTCGTAGCCGAAACTCACCGTTGAGCCATCGGGATATGTGATGCCCGTCAGCCGATTCATCAAGTCATACGTAAAGCTGGTCGGATGTCCTGCGCCGTTGATTGGATCAATCACGGATGTCCGGTTTCCACGTGGGTCGTACCCGTATGTCGTGATGTTTTGCTGTGCGTCCGTGATCGTCGCGATCAATCCTTGCGGGGTGTATGTCAGTTTGGTGACATTGTTTTTGGGATCGGTGATCTGGGTCAGCTCTCCTTTGGTGTCATATTGGAACTGTGTGACGCTGGCGGGCGTGTTCCCATTGGGGATTGGCGTGGTCACCGTCAGCAGATTGCCATGAGCGTCATAGGTATTGGTCGTGACGTTGCCGAGCGGATCAGTCGCGGTCAGCACTTCGCCGAAACCGTTGTACGTATACGACGTTGTCGCCGTGGCGCTGGGAGTCAGCGGCTTCGAACTCGAAGTCACGTTGTTGCTGCCGTCATACGTATACGTGGTCGTATTGCCGAGGTCGTCGGTTGATGTCTGGACATTGCCGTAAGTGTCGGAGGTGTTCGTGATATTGCCGCGCGCCGAGCATGAGCTGCATCCTGGCCCGGATGAGTTCAAGGTGAACCATTTCCCGCCCTGCACTTCAAAAATGTACTGCGACTTGTTCCCTAACGAGTCGGTCAGATTGGTGATCTGATTGACGTAGAACGGCGTAGAAGTTACGACCTTCAGCCCGCCGACGCTCACCGTGACCGGGCCTGTGGTTGCATCATCCGGCACGGACAGGATGATCGCCGTATCACTCCAGCTTTGTATGGATGCGCCCGTACTACTGCCCCAGAAACTGACCGAACTGTTGCTCTGAGTTGCGCCAAAACCGGTTCCGGTTATCGTGATGGTGCCGATCGATCCGTCGCTCATGAACGGCCCCTGATTGCTGGAGAGGCCGGCGATAGTTGGCGGTTGCTCGACCGTGAAATCGAGGCTATTGCTCGGAATGCCACCGACTTCGACCGTAACCGGCCCGGTCGTCGCGTTGGTCGGCACCTGAACGGTCACACTGGTACTGCTTGAAGCGGAAACACTGGCGGCGATTCCGCTGAAGAAAACCTGCGTGGTTAGTCCTTGTGCCGCAAGTCCAGAACCCGTCAATGTGACTGTAGCCCCAATCGCGCCGGAGGGCGGCGACAGGGTCCCGATTGCCGGATTTGTAACCGTGAAGATCACGTTCGAGTTGCTCGTGATGGAGTTCTCTACGACGGTCACCGGCCCCGTGGTCACGTTGGAAGGAGCGGTCGCTGTAATGGAACTGTTCGTCCAATTGCTGACCGCGGCGGAGACACCATTGAAGTTCACCGTGCTCGCGCCCTGGCTGTTTCCGAAATTCGAGCCATTGACGATGACTTGAGTTCCACCAACCCCGGAATTTGTCGAGAGGCTGCTAACGTTCGGTGTTGGAATGACGGTGAACGGCAGCGTATTACTGCCGGTGTTCCCTACTACTACGTACACGTTTCCTGTGGCGGCTGTCGGGGGCACCGTTACGGTAATCGAGGTTTCCGTCCAACTGCTCGGGGTGACAGCCTGATAAAACGGAGGGGCGTTCGTGCTGAACGTAACGTTGGTCGCGTCCTGAGAGTCTCCGAAGTTATTGCCAGTGATTGTCAGTACAGTCCCAACCGTCGCGCTCGACGGTGAAACATCGGTGATCGACGGGGTCACTTGTACGGTGAACAACTGGCCATTACTCGCAACGCCGTTGACAGTCACGACCACATTGCCAGTAGTAGCCCCGCTCGGGACGGTGGTCACGATCTGCGCATCGCTCCAGCTCGTCACGGAGGCTTCCACGCCATTGAAGTTCACGGTGCTGGAACCTTGAGAGGTTCCAAAATACGAGCCGTTGATCCTCACGGTTGAGCCCACCGGATTCAGCGAAGGACTGATCGCACCTATGGCAGGCGGCGGTTCCGTTGTGCCCTGGCCGGTCGTGAACGTGAATGAATTGTTGCTTCCCAGATTGTGACCTTCCAAATCGGAGATGGCGCTGGTGAGTTGGGCAACGTAGAGAGTGAGCGAATCAAGTGGCCCGCCCGGAGTGAGAGTTGCCGTCTGACTATCGCTCGAAATCGAAATTGTCCCTGAAACAGGGATGTTCGTGGCATAGGGGTACAAATAAAACGTGGTACTGGTAATTGTCAGCGGATTGATCGCCTTGCTGAAGTGAATCTGGATCGGATTGGTCGTCGAAACACTGGTTGCGCTACTGGTCGGGATAGTGCTCGCAACCTTGGGAGTCTTTAGATCAGAGGTGCTCCCCGTCGTGAAAGTCGAAGTAACCGGTGTAGCCAGAACATTCCCGCTGAAATCCTGTACGCCGGCAACGTTGATTGTGTATTGCGCATTTGAAGCGAGTGGCGAGACCGGAATCAATGCGATCGTCTGATTGCCGTTGGTAACGCTTTGGGATACCGCAACAGCTCCGCTTGCTCCCGTCAGCGTTAGGCCGCTTAGCTTCGTCACATCCACTGGCTCATTGAATGAGACCGTGGCTCGGGCGTTGATCGGAATCCCGGTTGCGCTGGTCGCCGGGCTCACGCCGGTAACCTGCGGCGAATCCGTGTTCGACGTCGTACCGGTCATGAAGGAGAAATTACCCATGACTCCAGTGACGGCAGAAGTAAGGCTGTTACCGGCAAGATCGGTCATTCCTCCATTCATCGAATAGACGGAATAGCTGTGATTGGCAGCGAATGGTGCAGATGGAACGAATGTCGCGGTCAATCCATCCGGACTAACAGAATAGGTACCGCTCACACTCAGATTCGTTGCGCCATCGAGGATTAGAAATGTGGAGCTATTGACGGTGCCCGGATCAATAGCTTCATTCGCTTGAACCTGGACGATGCCGTTCAGCGGGATATTGCTTGGCGGCGAATAGAGTCCGGTTTGCAGTGGGTTCGTCCAGACAACCAATGGCGGGACCGTGTCCGGGCCGATTCCCGTCGTGAACTGCACGGTCTGCGACTGAACTGGGTTCCCTGCCACATCCGTCACACCGGAGACCGTTAGTGTCATCTGAGTGGAATCCGGCAATGGTGAATGCGGAACCAGCAATACGGTCTGGTTGCTATTACTGAAGCTGATCGAATCCGGCACCAGCGTAATGCCGCCACCGCTCAACTGCACGGTAGTGGCATTGACGGTCAGAGGATTCACGGGCTTACTGAAAACCAAACGGACAATCGCATTGTCTCCGACATTCGTCAAACCGTTCGATGGAAAGATTGAAACAATCGTGGGCACGACCGTGTCGGGGCCGCTTCCGGTCGTAAATATGGAATTACTGGCAGGCAATGTCAGTCCGTTCGTGCCTTGTATAGTGCCGTCCGTACGGCAAGAAACGAAGGTGTTCGGTTGCAAAGTTGATCGGGACAGAATCTGCAAGACGGTACCGCCGTCGATCAAGCTGACACTGCTCTGCACCCAATCCCCATTCTGATAGCAGAGAACCGAAGTCGCGGTCAGACTGTTCGGATCGAGTGGAACATTGAAAGACAAATCGATGGCAACATTCGTTGGTACGCTGACGGCGCTCGGAGCCGGATTACTGCTCGTCTGAGCCGGCGTTGTCGTACTTATATCCGGTATTGTGGTAAACGAGCTTTGATAATTGTTCATGTTGACGCCGGTCAAACTCTGGGCCGACGAGGACAGAAAGACCTGGACAAATGCGTTCGGCTGGAAGGCAGCTGAGGGCGTGAACTGTACAAGTTGGCCGTTATGTGTGACCTGAGTTGTCCCACTCACGATCGTGCCGTTTTGAGAAACATAGAGAGCACCCGTCAGGGACGCTTGGTTCATCGGCTGGCTGAGATAAAGCACTACGCTATCGTTCACCGGAACTGAAGTCGCGCCCGTTCCTGGACGCTGTGAGACGACTGTGGGTGGAGTGATGCTCGATGTAGGGCCTGTCGTAAATTGACTCTCGAATTCAGAAAGCGGATTCCCGTACAAATCCGTCACGCCACCGGTGACCACAATAGTGATCGTGCTCAGCGGCGGCAAGCCATAGGGGACAACGGACTATCCCCCTGTTTGGCAACTCTAAATAGTTCTGGGTGTTCCTTTGCGAGCGCAATCCAGCCTCCGGGCGAAGATGACGGTTCCCCAAGTTCGCTCCTGATTCCCCCAGACGCCTTGCTTCCCCCCGACTCACTTCGATGCGGATATGGATCAAACGCGAGTACCTGAATCAGAGCAAGCACGTCCGCCAACCGACCGGACTTGGTGTAGGGTTTGTTTGTCATGCACCGAAATTTTACTCCTGCCTTTGACAGGCAGACAGAGGGAGGCGAAACACTTCTCCGGTGAGAAGCCGCGGAAGCTGGGAAAAAATCGAACTCGCGAATTTCCGTAACATTTTCTTTCTAGCTCCCTCTGAGCGCCACGGCTACGCACCAGAGATGGAGCCTAAACTTGATTGCCAGTAAGGCGCGCCCGAGGCCGCAAGCGGTCAAGCCGGGACCTATCTTGCAACCGAAGCTCAGGCGGAACTGTTTGTGCTTCTGACCTATCTCGTACTCGCATTTTCCGCGATCCCCGACTGTTTCGCTGGAAGACAGCGCAACCAAGCAACTCCAGCAGCGGGAAATACAAGAGAAAGCGGCAATCCGACTAGGGGAGCAAATGAGTGCCTGAGCATCAATAGCATCCAGAAAACATAGTGAACCCCGAAGAGGAGAGTACCCCGCCAAATTGGTTGGTTCCGAAGAGCATACACAAGTGCACCAACTAGGATGAGTTCTGCAAGGGCGACGTATCCATATGTGGATCCGAATGATTTCGGTTCGTAGGTGCTCCAGGTTGAATGCACGATGTACAACCAGAACGTGGGTACGGCACAAAAAGCTGCTATGCCTGACAGTGGAATGAAGAACGTTCGAATTCCTGTGCTTCTCGTAAGAACCCTGATAGCACAATACAGAAGGAGTGCAATACCCAAAGTAATGCCAAGAAAGATCGCATCGCGTATGACAGCACTCCGGGACAACTCGGCCTTCGTATGCCAGTGGATGGCGACTGGGGCGATCCGGGCGAGCATTCTTGAAAAGCCTTCCAGCCACACTCGAATAATTGTCGGCGCATCCGCGAGATGGTGGGCATTGTCGTAGATAAATAGTAAAGATGTAATTGCGAACGCAATGTTTAACGAGAATAGTCCATTCAGCGCACCCATCCGGCTGATAATATGATCTTTGCTCATTGATACGTATCCCTTCTACTTTCCAAGGCCAAGTTGCTTGAGAAGAGGTTGGTCATTGGTGTCCCATTGAAGTGGAGAGCCGCTATCCAGGTAGGTTGGTTCTTCATCCTGGTAGTACTCATATAAAAGCCACGGAGTACTAGGGTTCCCATTCCCTGGTGCGGGACAATCCGGCATCCCTGTCTTGTCGCAATCCATATCCGGCAACTGAAACTGATGGCCGAGTTCGTGGGCTGAGTCATTACCGATGCCTTTCCCGATTGCCGAAAGCAGAGCCTCAAACGCCGAGGTCTGAGATGGGCCGCTTGGCGGATAAACGGGGGACGAAAGGCTGGGCACTGCCACCTGTGCTCCCTTCATCACCGCGGTGTAGTAGAGAACGCTGTTCCATTGACAATAGAAAAACACAAGGTGACAGTTTTGCGTCGTAACACCACTGGATGGAGGGTTGGTGTCACCGACAACGTTCACTATGTGATCTGGAGTTCCTTTGATCGTGCCAAACACAGAGACATTTAACGCAGACGAAGGCCTCTGCGGTGGAACTATGGGCACCCCCCCGAATGCAGACGTTACAGCTTTTGCCGCTTGAGCCATCATCAAATTAACCCAGCCACCGTTGCCGCTGAAGTCTTGCGGTTGACTGGGGCAGTTAGGAGGAGGTGAATTGCCCGCACAGTTCTGAGGAAAATACGTAAAGCCTAAGTCCACTTCGGGAAGATTATTTGCGTCGGTTAGTCCCTGGCAGCTACCGCTGAACGCAGCACCGCACCAGAATAGTCCAATGCTGTGGACGGCGACCGTTGTTCCCTTTCCAGTAGGACCGCCCCCAGCAACAGCGCCCGGGACGGGCGCCACGGATGGAAGAGGAACGGAAAGGGAATCCGCCGCACTATAAGCTCCCTTCCATGAGTAGGTAAGTAGGTTGCCCATCTGACCGTCAGCATTGCCGTTTTGATCGAACGTTACTGCTTGCCCCGACGGCGATGTCGCAATCACGCCGCCGTCTGAAGTAGCAATTCGAGGCGCATAGTTCGGCTGACTCCAGAGTTGCTGGCCAGAGGACGCGAACGCCATCATGATATTGATTCCGCCTGATACCTGGACCGTTCCGATGTAGGGACCATCTGCTCGCTGCAGTACTGGCTGAATTGGTGCGGTCTGGCCCGGCAAGTTTAGCTGTGCAAGTGAAACGCTCCCACCGCTTGAGATCGTTGCCAGATATGAATTCGGCGTTCCGTTATTTTGAGTTCCACTGGAAGTATCGTCCGTATGGGGATCACAGCCCGCCGATGGGATACAGGTCGTCTGCGTCCAGGTAGACTGGATTCCCTCCTGCACCTGAAACGAGAGTAGCACGCCTTGGTCGGCATTCGTGATGAGGTTGGCAATTTGTGGCATACCAACCGACATGGCGGACTGCACGATAACGCCTGCGGTACATTGAGTGTAAGAGCAGATAAAGTAAACTACCCCGGGTTGGGAGGCGCATTGGGGATTAACGACTGGCCCACAGTCCGTTGCGCACTGGTACATAAACTGCTGGCTCTCGGTGCACGATCCGGCGAAGCTGGTGTACTGCTGGCAGACGCTGTTGCACCACGCGTAGCCATAGGGAACGCTATCAGTAATCGTCTGGGATGAACTGGCCGCTCCGGACCATTGCTTCACCTGGATTTTGCTGTAATCTCCGCCTGAACCGACTCGTAGAACGTTCAGGAATTGCGTTGAAGTCGAACTGTAGACATATTGGCTAGAGGAGTTGCCACTGGCGTGCGAGTAGACGTAAGGCACGTAAGCATAGCCATCGCCTGCAACGATGAGGTTGCCGACGGTGGGAGGAGTGTCCGAATTTTGGACTCCGTTGTTAGTGGTAGTCGAGTGATCCATCGGAACGCTGAAATTCGGTTGGCCGGTCGTGGGGTTGATTGCTGCAACCGAATCCCCGTCGACGGTAAATATCGTGCCGTCCGTACTTACGACTACCGATGGGGAGGTTGAGTTGTAACTAGAGAATGTGTAGGCCGGATAGGCATTTCCCGTCATTCCATCGAGCCTCTGTATCGACGTTTGAGTTACTAGCTCCAGTCCGCCCTGGAAATCAGGAATGAGGTTCGGAGAGCCGCTTATGGTCGCGGTCCAGGCCGTGATTCCGTCGCTTGTCACGGCTTGCACGGTGCCATCAGTGTGTACGGCGAACACATCCGCCAGGCCTGTCGGGCTTGGAACTGCAGGCACAATACTAGAGACACCGGAACCGTCTCCGGGGTTGGACCAAATCACGGTTCCGGTCGGTAACGTTGGTCCTGCATAGACGGTTACGTAGGTGGACGCTCCTCCGGCGGTAATGGTTACGTTGCCCGGAGCAACTGCCGTAATGATCGGTGGATCGTCACTTGAAAGCGTCGCTATGCTTGTATCGCTGGAGGTCCAAGTCAGTCCAGAAACAGCCTGATTGTTGGAATCGAGCGCCTGAATGCCACGTGTATCGCCAACAACCATGCTGACAACATTCGGAACGAGGGTTACCTGAGTTCCTTGGCCGACAGTCACGGGGACGGTGAACGTAACGGCATTGCTCCAAGTTCCGTCTTGCTGGACTTGCACAATTCCGCTTACCGCATTTGACGCGACGCTCGCCACGACTTGGCTATTACTCCAACCGCTAACTACCCCGGCCATGTTGCCGATCCAAACGACCCCATTGCCCTGAGTGCTGCCGAACCCGTTGCCAGTAACAGTCACAACTGTTCCTGAACTTCCCGATGTCGGACTTATTGCTGTGATGTGTGGCGTGTTTATCGTAAACGGAACAGAGTTGCTCCAGGCGCCGTTTTGAAGAACCTGAGCCGTACCGGAGGCGGCCCCCGCGCTCACTGTAGCAATGATCTGCCCGTCGCTCCAGCTGGTCACGACTGCCGGAGCGGTGCCCAACCACGCGATGCCGCTTCCTTGAGCGGCCCCGAAGCCCGATCCTGTGATCGTGACTTGCGTTCCAGCTATTCCGTTGTTTGGTGAAACGCTCGTGAGCGTCGTTGCAGCAACCGTAAAGGACACTGCGTTTGAGGAGTAACCGGCCTGTTGAATCTGCACCACACCTGTCGTCGAACCACTGTTCACGACTGCAACAACCTGTGTGTCGCTCCAACTCACAACGGTGCCAAGCGCAGTACCGAGCAAAACGCTGCCACTGGCTTGAACTGCTCCGAACCCAGAACCATTGATTGTCACCTGCGTTCCCGCACCTCCACTCGCAGGCGAAATGCCAGTGATGCTCGGGATCGTTGGCGTGGGAGCTGCCGTTACGGTGAAACTGGGTCCGTTGGTTGAAATTCCTCCAATGGTCAAGACTACATTCCCAGTCGTTGCGCCCGCCGGGACCAGTGCGGTTATTTCTGTCGAACTCCAGGTTAGGACGGGCGAAGGCAAGCCATTGAATGTCACAGTGCTCAACCCCTGTGTTGCTCCAAAGCCGCTTCCTGTGATCTGGAATTGCGACAGAACGGAACCGCTGCTTGGGTTGATTCCGCTAATATTGGCATTTATCGTGAAAATTACATTCTGGTTGCTTTGCAGGCCATTCACTGTGATGCTCACGGGGCCAGTAGCAGTGCCGGTTGAAACAGCCGCCGTGATTTGAGTATCGCTCCAAGGCCCGACTGTCGTTGCCTGTACTCCGCCAAAACTCACGGTGCTGTTTCCTTGAGTGGAGCCGAAGTTGATTCCAGAAATCGTGACCGTATCGCCTTCTGATCCTGAGGTTGGCTGCACGCTTCCAATATTCGGGTTCAGCAAGGATGAGCTGACGGAAACGTTGTCAAACGTAGCCGTCGCTAAAGAGGAAGTACTCCCACTTTCGACGGCCAGACCCGCATACACGTTTTGTGCCATGTTGATGGTTTGCGTGCTTCCAAGTTGCGTCCACGTGGAGGCATCGGCGGATGAATAGGCGCGGAAAGCATTCCCGCTACGTGTCACCCTTACCCAATAGGGAGGCGTCAAACTGACCCAACCAATCTGACCCGTACTGCCTCCACTTGCCGTCCTTACATCGAAGCCAAAATTGTGGGGTTGAGGATTGTCCAGCAAAGCCGCATTGTCCGACGCTGTATCTAACGTTTCACGGATCATCACACCAGCCGCTGCCCACCAACCGGAGGCTCCCTGCATGCTGACCACGCGCGCGGTGATGCTTCCATCCCCCGCTAGCTGTTGGTACGCGAAATGGAAACTGTCTGCCGCGCTGTAGATCTGATAACCGGAACCGTTGATCGTAAAGGTTCCGTTGGAATAGCTGGATGTTCCAACGACCGTCACTGTGCCGACATCGCGGTCCAACCATCCGCTGGGCAGCGGCTGCGAGGTCACCGTGAACCAAACCGGATTGCTGTCGTTCATGCTCGGTGCCACGGTAACGACCAAATCCCCCGTACTCGCGCCTGATGGGATCGTGACGCTGATAAACGTACTACTCCAGAAATTGACCGTGACCGGCACCTTGTTTAATGTCACTTGGCCATTGCCCTGCGCATTCCCGAAACCAGAACCGCTGATCAATATCTGGGTGCCCGCTGCGCCCGTTGTGGCAGAAATCGTGTTGATGAGAGGGCCCGAGCCGAGATTGGCACTCACCGATACGTTGTCGAAGGTTGCAGCAGCTAATGATGAAGTGCTGGCGCTGGTGACGCACAACCCGACGTACACATTTTGGGCCATGCTGACCGTTTGGGTTGACCCGAGTTGGGTCCAGTTCATTCCGTCTGGAGAGGTAAAAGCGCTGAAACTGTTTCCGCTGCGCGATAGCTTCATCCAGTACGCGGGTGCAACGCTTGCCCACGCAACCTGATTCGTGCTGCCGTTAGTTGTCGGCCGAACATCAAACGCGAAATAGCGCGGCGAAGGCTGATCGACAAGCGACACGGTAGCAGCGCCGCTGGAAAGCGTTTCACGGATCACCAAACCCGCTGCCGCCCACCAGCCTGACGCTCCCTGCACGCTGACAAGGCGAGCGACAATGCTGCCATCACCGGAAAGCTGCTGGTACAAATAATGCGCTGTGTCAGAATTACCGTAAATCTGGACACCGGAGCCATTCAGCGTGAAGCTTTCGTTGGCATACGTCGTACTTCCCGGAACGATCTTCAGTTGTCCAGAACCTCCACCGCCTCCACCTCCTGGACTTTGCGTCAGGCTGTATGTTTCTGTTCCGAGATCGTAATCCATCCATCCCCAGACTACGGGTTGGGAACCAACCGTGAACATCACGCTATTGCTATCGTTGGATGACGATGACGGACCCGGCTCGTGAACCAACAGGCTCCCGGTTATCGCACCGCTAGGAATCGTTGCACTAATCGTTGTGTTATTCCAGAAATTGATGGTGACCGGGGTTCCATTTAGGAGTACCTGATTGATTCCCTGAGTGTTCCCAAAGCCTGAGCCGACAATAACTACCTGGTCTCCAACGTTGCCCGAAGTTGCGGAAATGGTTGAAATGCAAGGAAGTGCTGCTCCAGAGGAGGTGCTTGAAACGTGGTCGAACGTCGCTGTTGCGGGGCTTGAAGCGCTGCCACCGGTTACAGCCAAACCGATAAAGACATTTTGCGCCATATTTATCGTTTGGCTCGTACCAACTTGTGTCCAATTCACTCCGTCTTCAGATGAATAACTGTTGAATGTACTGGCGGTGCGCACCAGTTTCACCCAAGCAGGGAAGCTGGCACTGGCTGAACCGGTCCATGTCGTGGTTCCTCCGGTACTTGCTCGAACGTTAAAATATGTCGTTCCACGCGCACCCCAATTTGCTGTCGTGGCATTCGTCGATCCGGCATCCAGGGTTTCGCGAATCATCACGCCTGCCAGCGTTCCTCCCTGTATGTTGACAACTCTTGCGACAATGCTCCCATTGCCAGAAAGACGCTCATACGCAAACCCAAAACTATCGGCAGTGCCGCCAATCTGGGAGCCAATTCCGCTCACCGTAAATGTCCCACTAGCGTAGTTGGCAGCGTTCCATATTCCCGACGATCCGACTGGCACACTTTGCCAACCCGGTTGTCGCGTGCAAAAAGTGCCGGAGGCAACGATAGGACCTTGCGCGTTTAATAGCCCAGACCACAAAAACGAACAAAAGAGGAGAACAACGAGAGACCTTCTGGGACGCAGGAAACGGACTGAAGCATGAATCGACATGGAAAACTCCAAGAAAATCCTGCTTTAACGTCTTAAAGAAGCTCTACGAGGGAGAAGGAACACTAGGACTTATCCTGGAGACATCCTTCGCTCCCCTTAAAAAGTCTGGCCAGATTGCGATCACGTTCAATTTTCAAGCACACACAACTTCCCGCAACGGACCGCACCGTTGCACTCCGGCCAAAGGCCACCAGATCTTCTAAGGGGAAGCGATGAGCTAGTCAGCAGGTGCGAATGCCAGCCGATCTAAGTTCACCGTTTGCGTCGGACGATAAACGGGACAATCTGTGGAAATCAACATAAAACTGGCGCTATGTGCCCCAGATCACACAGTAGCGTGACAGTCTTCACGCATGCACTTAGAACCGTACCTAGATCCGAGTCGGAGACGGCAACGCATGGCTACACGACTAATCCTGGACCACTCAAGTCACAAATTGCTCGACCTAATTTATTGCGCTCTTTTTCAGCGCTGCCAATACTGCACTTAGTTTAATCATTCGTTGTAGATATTACATTTGCAATGTAATCGGTCTTCCCTCTTCCCTCAATTCTGAATCACTCCATGCTTGCCGATTCGTTTTCACAATTGTAGACTGCCGTAATAGATCTGATCTACGCCTGGATAAAGATTCGCGTACCGAACCTCTGAAAATGTGGGAATACTTGTGACCCGCTTCCGGGAGTCGTTTCCAATGAAATAATTGTCTTTTGCCGCGAGCTCACCTCCTCCCACGACTTGCGTTGCATCGGTCGAGCCAACGAACCTCAGGGCGCACCACCGCTCGTTTCAAAACGGAGTGCCCAATCGCCTTTAGGTTGCAAACTTCTTTGGAACTCCACCGGGACAAACGTCACCTGTTGTTATTCCAACGACGATTTGTTCCTCACTAAAACATGGTGGAACACTTCCTCTGGTGACCCGTATACCCGTCCACTTGGTACTAGATCAGCAGCGTAACCACGCAAAATGGGAACGCCCCAACACCAGCAAGGTG
>Ga0335083_10006045_pt1 | contig 15228 bp, 12 predicted proteins | sample Lox_Sample_42_FD_206716 | JGI IMG/M metagenome (GOLD analysis project Ga0335083, IMG submission 206716) | Soil microbial communities from Loxahatchee National Wildlife Refuge, Florida, United States - Lox_Sample_4.2 | ecosystem: Environmental > Terrestrial > Soil > Wetlands | place: USA... | reverse complement strand
CCCTCGACGCAGACAACTTCACGCAGCTACAAGAGTCTTCACCGCATTCTCCCCACGCCAATAACCCCTCGCTCTGCCTTCACGAATAATGCAGGCTAAACATTGCCTCGTCTGATGGAAACTATGGGGCGTTGCCGTATAGTCAGCATCGTCTCGTCCGTTGGGTAGAGTGTGCAGAAGTTGCACAACCAGGGTGGAGCATGACGGCCATCGCGGTGAGTAGGATCAATCAGGGGAGATTCAACGTAGAGTGGCGGTCTTCCCGGAGGAGTACAGCAGAGTGAGTTCGTTGGTAAATCTCTCCCGCTCGCGTCGAATGATGGTGCCGTCTTCTTCAACTTCTTCAGAGCAGTCTGTGACCTTGACGGATCGCCATGTAGCGATGTGCCGATCTTCGCCGGAACCAAAAACGCCGTCCAGAAGTCCCGCTATCGCGCACAGTGCGACGTGGCCCCCATGCAACGGGGTCACAGGACGCCCTTTGATCTCCGCCCGGCACACGGCAAGGATTCTGGCCGCCCGACGATATGCTGCTGACTTCAGCAACAGGTCTTCGATCTCATCCAGAGGCAGGCCGCGATGAGTCAACTCGACAGGTCCGCCTTCTGGAACCGAGTAGACTGCACCGGCAGAGTCAGGGAGGACGGGAAGTTGCTCCCACTTACGACTCATCTCAGCGATTAAGTCTTGCGCCTTGATGAGATCGGCATCAGACAGCTTATTGCATTCACGGCGCGTACGCCTGGTACCGAGCAGCACGACCTGCTTGTACTTCGCAGCCTCCGGCATGCCCAGCCGGTAAGCTTTCTTGTCCTTGAAGTGGAAGGCGAGAAGGCGCCCGCAAACGGCGAGAGGATCTCCGGGAACGACCAGAACCAGCACGCCGGCAGGCTTGAGCCAGCGGTAGCAGTGCTCGAAAAATATCTGTTCCAACCTGCGGTTTTGGGATTGGCCGCATTCGAAGTCGTAGGGTGGATTCAGATAAAGCAGCGACAGGGACTCCACTGGGCAGTGCACGTCCAGGGCATCGCCATGAATGACCTGGTGGCCGACCTCGCGGGCCTGTTCGACGCGGTAAGCGTCCAGTTCGATACCGTATCGGATCGCTAGCGGATTTTCGGCGATCACCGTAAAAGCACCACCGTCGCCGATGCAGGGGTCCAGTGCTGCGTATCCAGAAAGCGGAAACTGCAGGAAACGTCGAATCCGTTCGGCCTCCGCTAATGGAAGAGGAAAATAGCCGAGTTTTTGCTTTCCCGCCAAGCGCATGGTGCCTCCTTATCGAACCAGCATGATCTGTTGTGACTTGAAGCATAAAGTGGCACTCAGTGCCACTTTATGCTTCAAAAAGAGGGTTGGCGGTGCAATTGGCCGATATCTGGGGCGGGAGTTACGGGTCGAAGGTGAGCTATAGTTTCTACTGGGCCGAACCAAGTTCTTGTCGCGCGGCTTTTACCGAGGCGCTGATAGCCCGCCAGTCCTTGAGCGCTGTGTTCGGAAGGAGGGCTGTCACCCGATCAACGGAAGGACACCTGCCCTCGGCTTGAAGTCTCTGCACAATCTGACGAACTTCTTTGCCCAGTTGCTCTTTCCTGCGTCGCGAGGCTTCGCTTCGGCTCCGTAGATATCTTGAGCGGATCGCAGCACCCTCTTCGGGACACGTTTCCGCAAGAGCCGCATTCGAATGGCCGATCCGCTTACACACGCTGCGGAACGATGGAGCAGGCTCTTCCAAAAGCAGGGCCTGTAGCGTTTTTCGCAGCGCGGCGATCTGTCGATCATGAAGATCGCGTCGGCGCACCAGTATTTCGTTGCAAAGGTCGGGAAAGTGGTATCGCAGAACAAGTGAGTCAGAGTAGCCGAGCCGTCTGCACAGGTCGCTCAGGGTTGGAACCTGATCCTCCCGAAGCGCATCCTTGAGAGCATTTTCCATAATGGTTGTGCGTGGCTCGTCGTGAGCCGCGATCTTTCGCCGAATTGCGCGACAGATGTCAGGGAACTTCTGTTGAAGATAGCCATCATTTGCGTACCCCAGACGGGCTGCAATGTGATGGGCGGAGACCGGCCTTTCTTGAGCAAGCGATTGTTCCAGCAGCTTCTGGATGTCGGAGAGCGCGCAGATTCGCACTGCCCCGGGTTTCCGCCACCCATGGCTCCGTCCTGATTTTCGGTAGTTGGCGACGATCTGTTTTGTGAGATTTCGGTCCACTTGGTACAAGCGCTCTGCTCCTTTGTAGCCCAGCCGTCGGACAATCTCAGAAAGACTGGGGGCTGGTTGCTCTCGCAGTGCCTTTTCGAGTACGAAACGCACCTGTTCGGGAGTGCGGGACAGAGGAAGCTGTCGATGCTTTCGAATGGCGTCCTTCGCATGCAGCAAGTCGACAGCGACGGCGATGGAAACGCCTTCCAGGAGAGCCGTCAGCGGTATCTTCAGGTGGTAGCAGATGCGCAACAGTATGTCGATTCGCGGGAGGCTCTTTCCGAACATCTGGGAATGCACGAAGCATGGCGACACCCCGCAGGTCCGGGCAAAGGCAAGTCGGTTGCCTTCGGCAACCGCGTCCACGCAAGCTCGGAAGTTCGCCATGAATACAGTCCTTAAAGACGGGCCATTTAGGCGCGGGGCGGTGGCGAGCAGTCCGCCGATTGCCTTAGCATGCCACAGGGCCACATCACTTTCCTGCGGGAGCCGAGTGTGGTGCTCAAGTGCGCTGCCAGCTTTGTTGTTACCGAGCCATGCCTGGCACCGCGAGCAGTAGCCCGGGCGCGAGAAAACGGCAAGCGGCATCAGTCGCCCATGGCAATGTTGGCAAGCTTTCTCCAAATGTTGCCGATGTCGTGGGCAGACCGTGACCGGCTCGATAGCCCACAGCAGGGGCTCGTATATGACATCTCCAGCACTTCGCCAATCGTCATAGCAGGCAGGACACCAAGCGCGGGTGCAACGAAACGCGGCAACGCAACTGAGTACGCCCTCGAACGGCAGCAGGGTGAGGAACCGAAGATCTGTGCGCAGAGTGGCCCGTTCCAGGGCTTCCACCCACTTCTTCGACGTGATTCCAAGGCCATTCATCGTATACTGCTGCGCGTGAAAGCCGTGGGAACCTGCCCGGTTTCGTCTCATAAACGGTCCGAAGGAGAGCAGTGGTTTCGATGCGAGGGCCGATAGTTCTCGACCCGCCAGGTCGCCCACTGAGACCGCGTGGGCATCGGCGAGCCGGGCCACGTAGCCAGAAAGACTCTCAACGAATGGAGTGCCCATCCCGATGGGCTGCAGCGAATATAGCCGGCTTCGCGTCGGTAAGGGCGGCAGCTTGCAGTCCCAGGAGTCAAACGTTAATGGCAGTTGCATAGCTGGTTGTTGGGAGACCAATGGGATCACGTCGGGGCTGTCGCTGTCCCGGCTTCCTACCTCGCTTCCGCGGCGATGTAATCTCGATAGCAACTTGTGTCGTCGTGTCACTTGAGGACTCTTCGCGACGATGTTCTTGAGGGCCCAACCCGAGTCGCGTTCGCAGCCGGTTGCGCTCCTCCGCGCTCTCCAACAATCGCACTTCTCCCTCCAGCGCTTCCGACAGCATCTTGTCGCACTGAGGTACGCTCGGCGCATGCGCCTGGAGGTCCTTGAGCGTCAAAACGCTGGCGTTCCGTCTGAAGACTCCGGTGAGCGCCCTGACCAGCCAGTCTTTCAACACTCCCACGCAACCGATGCTCCGCTCGTAGAGATACTCCCATTCCTCTACCAGTTTCGGCGGGTGCGACAGGGGAAGCTGTTGTTCGAACGAACGCAAGACGGTCAGGAAGATCTTTTGGTCGTTGGCATCATCGATACGATAGCGAGGGAAGTGGATATCAACGCTCCGGCGACTCAGTTGCGCGCTCAGGTTGCGGAAGGCCAGGAGTTCATAGGTGCCCAAAAGCACGTGGACTGTCCCGGTGCAATTGGCCAAGGACTTAATAACGTCCAACTGGTCCGAAAGCCTTCGCCCAGAACTCATTCTGGCCAGATGCTGCGCTTCGTCAAGGAGTACCGCTGCGGGCCGCCGGAAGTGGAGAGCCTGTTCCACGGCATGATGGTACTGCGACCCTGCTGCTCGCGCGCCAGGCAGGAACTTTGTGGCTCGCTCTCCCATCCGGACCGGCGCCTCCGGATTCACCTTGTAATCGACCAAGGGTTCGTTCATCTGAAGCAGTAGTCTGCGAAAGTGATCGCGCCAACCGAAGGCACCCGATTCCGGGGCGATGCATTCCATGCTCACAACTGGAAGCCGCACGGGATCAACCCCAAGTTCCGGTAGCATCTCGCTGGTCAGTATTCGCTCGATCTTTGCCCGCAGAGTTGTCTTTCCTACGCCGGTTGGTCCCATTAGCAGAATCAAGGAGTTCGGCGCGACTTCGTGAATCGCATTCAGGAGGGTCTCTCGAGCCGCCAGCAATCGTGGATGGGCCATCGTGTAGGCCCGAAAATATCCGAGTCTCGCAGGCCAAGGCTGGGAAAGTAGCTCAGGAGGGAATCCTGCCGGCCCCGTATCCATCAGAATGCCCCGTATACTTCACTGAGAGTCGTCTCGTCCCCTTGCTGCTCAACCCTCGGCGCAGCCGCCACGTCGGCCTTGCGGTAAGGTGCACAGTCCTCGTTCGAAGGTCTTTTCGTGAGAGTCAACCGGACATCCTTGCTCTCCCAATCACGTAGTCGCTGGGTCAGCAGCTTCTCTTCAGCCTCGACAGACTGCAAAAACTCGGCAAGCTGTCGGGCGGTCACTGTGAAGTCGGCGGAGTGGTTGCGGCGGCGCTGGTGCAGTTCGTTGGTCACCAGCATGATCTCCCGCTCCGAGCGGCCTTTCAATACGGCATAGTACTCAGAGTGGCACTGCAGCCACTGTTTACGCACAAAGGCGTAAGCAAGGCCGGCATCGAAAGGGTCGTATCGGACCGGCACCGCTTCACGCTGGACTTCTGGATCGCGGAAGGCTTCGCACCAGTAGTAGACATGATTGATCTTCACTCCTCTCGACGGCATGACTTTGGCGGTTCCTTTGGCAGTCGTGGGCAGTGTCAGCATCAGGAACTCTTCGTTGTAGGGGACCATTCGATGAAGCCGACTACCACTTCGGGCCAAGCCAGTCGCAAACGCCTCCCGTGGACTCTGGCCGAGCGCAGGATGGTTGAGGGCGTCCCGGACTTCGTAAAGGTATTGCGATAATCGCTGATATAGCTCTGACAGCGGCCATGTCGCCAAGTTTTTCGGATCCACAGACTTGGTAACCTGCCGAACATTGCGAGTGATCTGGGTGTTCCCCCGCAGATTGTGGACGAACTGGGTGTTGGTGGTTCCGAACAGCCTCTCGCAAACCGCCCCAAATCGTGCCTTGGCCGGCGGCCTGATTTTCTTCATGCATTCATACCGCGCCAACAAAGTTTCGAAGTACGTGCTTCCGAACTCCCGCCCTCCGTCGACGACGATGATCTGCGGAAGCCGATTGAATCGTCGCACGCACTCCCGCAGCGCCATCATGCAAGATCGGTAACTCGGCGCATCGAATGTCAGGTAAAAAGCCAAGGTGCGCCGTGAGAACGCGTCTGTAACAATCGTCATCCATGGCCGACCGAGAATCTGACCCGTGCTGGCGACTGATTCGACGTCCAGTTCCGTGTGATCGACATGGACAATCTCAAAGGGACGATCACCGTGCCGTGGTGTCTTCTGGTCTAACTCCCAATAAAACGTCTCCAACTTGTAGCTGGCCCGTCGGCCCTGACGCTTTCGTGTCTGATTCAAAGCTGGCCGGTTTTTCACTGCCATGCAGAAGGTTTTATAGCTGGGAACCGCGATTCCCTGAGCGTCACAGGCAAGCTTCAGCCCCGCCCACGATGCGTACCGTGTTTTCTGTTTGAGCGTCTCGTAATCCTGCTCCAGAAACTCTTCCATCAAACGCCGTGACGCCTCGGATAATCGCGGCGTGCAGTTCCCTCTATGGTTGGACTCTGGCAGCAAACCCATATACCCGGCGCCATGGCTGGCCTCTGCTTCGCGGTACCGGGCGAGCCAGCGGAAGAAGGTACGCCTAGTCGCTTCCGTCTCCGCTGGCAGCCTTCCGCTCTCCAGATAGTGGCTGATCATTCGGGCGCGCTGATTAGCCACATGCAAGTCACTCTCGCGTGCCCCGGACAGCCGCTCGCAGGTAGCGGAGTTGGAACCATGGTGGGAATCGGGCGGTGCCACATGGATCCGGTTCTGGCAGATCAAAGTCTCGATCGCGGTTCTCGGCAACTCGCTTAGCCGCTGATCTTCGGAGAGCAGGCCCACGGAGGCTTCGCCGATATTCACCACGTTCCAGATGCGGCCGTCCCACGTAACCGTGCTCCCACCGTGAAGAGCGGTGAAGGGGGAAGTTTGCGGTTGCCGAGCCCTATCACCGCTCGCTGTGGAAGCCATTTCTTGCGTAACAAAGACCGCGACCTGCGACGGCTCGGCCAGCGGCGCACCATGGAGATCTACGTACACAACATTCGTCGCGATCATGCTGAAGATCTCGTCCGGCGAAACTCTGCCCGCGGTTTCTCGCAACAAGTCCTCCAGCGTCAGACCGGGATTGGCCAACACATAAGCAAGAACAGTGTCGTGACTGCCGGTTGCGATCGCAGCTGGATCCGCCCTTAGGTAATCTTCCATAAACTGAATGTTCCGCTGAAACACCCAGTTGATCTCTGCCGAGGAGCGAACCCGATAATAGAGCCCCAACCGCTTTGCGTAGGCCTGGCCAGGTGGGCAACGCCACGGTTCATCGCTCCCCGGAGAATAACGATTGGGGTTGTGCATGTTGAGTCGACGCAGTTCTTCCTCGGTCTTCCATTCTTCCCAACCCGCTTCTCCGCAGCGGATGACGAAGAAATCAGGCGTGTGCAGCACGCCCATCCGCTTCCCCGCGACGCTCTCATAATCCAACTTGATTGCCGGCGGCTGATCGAAATACTCGAGGACAGTGGCGTCGTGCTCCATCTCGTAGATCCCAGCCAACTCGACGCGGTGGCTTTCGAACTGGATGGTGACGCCCATCTTCCGGCTCGGATAGCGGCCGCTCACATTCGAGCGGCCACCGCCCACGCGCCGCGACGGACCCGACGACCGAATGTAATCGATCATCGAACGCGTTGGTTCCGGAACGCTCAGCCTTTGGAACCATGCCAACAAGTCATCTTGCCCCAGCACAGTGGTTCCTCCAGAGCTAGACGGCAAGCAGTCGCCGTCCAGCATCTCTCACTTCGGCAGTTTGGAGCGCCTTTCCCGCTTCTCGGCACGCAGGTAACGCACCCCGGCCTCCTTGAGCAAGTCCTGTAATCGGCGGCCCTTCTCGAGGGCCCTCTGAATGTCTGGAGCTAATTCGTCCGGCACGTAGACAGAGAACCGGCGATTTCCCCGGTAGCCCGACAGCGCGTAGCTGCTATGGCCTTGACCCGATGCGCAGGCGGAGCAGTTCTCCCGAATGCAGGGACTCTTTCGCAGGGAAACCGAACCCAGAGCAACCGGCCACAAATCCTCGATAGCGCGCAAGAACCAACGCCGTACATCTTCCGATGTTTCGTTCTTGTTCATGTATAGGTGTAATATAGCACCTGTACGTAACGCATTGTCAATTACTGCCTTGGTTCCGTCTTCGCCAAGAGCCTCAACATTGGGCAAGTGCGACCGGGCAGGGCTCCGTTCGGTGCATCCAGTCTCCGGAGACGGCCCCAGGTGCGCGTCGTGGCCCCGATTGCACTTACTGACACTTTTTCCTTCTCTTCTGTACTTAGTGCCACTTTATGCTTCAAACGAGGGCTGCCGGCGCGGAGGACCCGCACTGACCTGAAAGGGATTACCAGCGCGGCAGTGCCATTTTATGCTTCAATCTGGTGCCACTTTATGCTTCAAGCCACAGAAATTGTGACTTGAAGGTTGGATTAGGGGCTGAGGCCGCCCGGCCTGGGTTTGCGGCAAACCCACCCGGGCGCTGGATTCTCACCGCTCGTAAACTAAAAACCGTCCCGGCGACGACTCGCAGAATCAATAACAGAAACCAATTTTCTTTCGAGGTGCTCGCATGCAACTCAAGCCCTTCCTGCTCGATGCCTGGCTCGACCAGTACGAACACGACATCGAATTCAACCTCGCTGCGAGCACTGGACCGGCGTGGACCGTAAGCGACATCCTCGCCTTGGCTGACCACGCAACGCACCACCGCTTCCTGAACCACAACCTGGTCTACAGCCGCCCGGCAGGTGCCGACAGCCTGCGCGAGGCGATCGCTGAAATGCAGGGTGTCCCAGTAGAGTCGGTGCAAATCGTGACCGGCGCCTCCGAGGCGCTAGTGGCCCTGATGTGGCTGGCCGCCGAACCCGGCGCGAACGTAATCATCCCGCTGCCCGGATTCACGACTTTCTCCGCGCTCCCGGAATCGCTTGGTCTGGAAACCCGCTACTATCGCGTGCGGCGCGAGAACGGCTTTCGCATCGATCCCGACGAGATCAAGCGGCTCGCCGACTCGAAGACCAAACTCATCCTGGTCAATAGCCCGCATAACCCAACTGGCGCAACCATCAGCGATGGTGAAATGGAGGCCCTGCACGAATTCACCGCCGAGCGCGGGATTCAGCTGGTGAGTGACGAGGTCTATCATCCCATCTACCACGGAAGGCCAACGCAATCGGCAGCGCGCCTGCCGCACGCCACGGTAATCTCGGACTTGTCGAAGGCATTTTCCATTGCCGGCGTGCGCACGGGATGGATGATCGAGCACGACGCCCGGCGCCGCCAGCAATACTGGACCGCGCGCGCCTACTTTTCGATCTGCAACACCACCACCGGAGAAATTCTCTCGGAAGTCGCCATCCGCAAACGTGACGTCGTGCTTGGGAAGACCCAGGAAGTTGCCACCCGAAACCTGAAGCTCCTCGAGCACTTCATGGCGGACCATCGCGACGTGCTCGGCTGGATTCCGCCGCAAGGTGGAATGACCGCGTTCCCCTGGCTGCTGAGTGGTGAGAACGAGCGCCCGTTCTGCCAAGCCGCGACCGAGCATGGAATCCTGCTGGCTCCTGGCGACTGCTTCGATACGCCCTCGCACTTCCGCCTTGGCTTTGCCGCCGCCGGAGACAATTTCTCCCGAGCGCTCGAACGCTTCGGAACATTCGTTAAGAGCTGGTCGGCAAAGATGGTCACAGCCTGACGGGAGCTTGCCGCGAGGCTTCTGGCTTGTGCCTGGAAGCGGCGAACCCTCTTTAGTCCGCTGACATATTCGGGTGCGGCTCCTTTTCGACCAGCGCGCGCTGCGTGTAGACGGCGGAGAGAACATCGTAGGATGAATCGCATGACGCAAGAATTGGAATTAGACTGCCTCGACCAGTTGGAAGCGACCTCCGCGATCCTGCGCGGATTGATGTGCGACCTGTCCGTCGAAGATACCGAATGGAAGCCAGCGCCCGACCGCTTTTCGGTAGCGGAAGTGCTCGCGCATCTTTCCCATTCTGAGGGCCACTGCTATCGAACACGCTTGGACCGGTTCCTGAGTGAGGAGCTGCCGGAGTTCGAACCGGATGATGCGCAGATGTACCTGGAGTTGTACCGCAATGCCAATGCGGAAGATGCCTTCGACCATTTTGAAGAGCAGCGCGAGGCTAACGTGGAGTATCTTCGGAGCTTGCCGCGAAGCGCCGGTGAACGCCGCGTCAGGCACCAGGAGGCCGGCGAAATCACCCTGCAACAAATGCTGCATGAATGGACCATGCACGATCTGGGACATATCCGGCAGATCGCTGAGCTGGTGAGAGCGCGAAAACACCTGCAGGCAGCGGGAAAACTGGGCGATAGTTACCACCTGAAACCATAGGGCCGGCCGCGTTGCGTGAAACCACACGTTTGATAGATTCTGGGGCCATTTCGGTTGATGTCACTGTGGAGAACCGAATCGGCCAATATGCCCCTCAGACCGGGACGGCCTCACTCCTGGCTTGACCAGAGCAAGAATCCGAGCTGTCAACGGCCCAATTCGGAAAGGGATTTCTACTTGAGGTCCGGAAGTCGTCGATCAGCCGCCGAACCATACAGCGTCGCTCCAACAGGCAATCCAGCAAGCGTTGCAGATCGGAGCGTTCGCCATACCACTCGCATGGGATCTCGTCCGCGATGCCTTGTAACTGCCGCGATGGGAATCTCTCGATCCTCGACAGCCACGGATCAAAGTCGTCCCACGATTCGATCCGCTCATAGACATCATTGAGCCCGTACACTCCCCGCAGCGGCGCGTCGGGGAAACTCCACTCGCCCGCGTTGAAGCAATATCCAAAATCAATGAATTTCGCGTTGTATTTCCGCTGATGTGCCTCCTTGTGGAATACCACCTGCCGGCCATCGGCGTTGCAAGTCCACTTATCAAAGGCGAGCAGACCAGCAAACTCCCTCAGGTTTCTGACCCGCCCAAGCATTGTCCCTGGCAGCCAGTCCAAGACCTCCCCGGTCACCAAGGCGGAACCAAACTGAAGCCCCGGCCGCGCAGGAACCGGGCGGCCGGCTAGGGTGAAGATAATTCCCTGCTCACGGATCGTGTCTTCGTCCACGACAATCATGACCGGCTCCGGCACGCTGAGCCCGATCATCCGCGCCAGTCGGCAGGCCAAGTAGTCATTGGCCAGCACCCTGGTGCACTGTGGGTTGCCCATCAGCTTGGTTACGTATTTCCTGCCGTCATCGGCCACCATGATGCGTGCTTGCGAGCCGCCGCGGACTTGAGAGATGTGTGCGACTGCCTTCAGAGACACGTTTCCGCCTCCGTATGTTTGTCGTGGAGTTTTTTTGGTATGGACGCCATTTCTGGCTGTGTTCAACGAGCGAAGGACACACGTATCCCTGTGCCCTCGCTTACGTGACGGTGGGGATTAGGCTGCGTGGTGTTGGTCGGAATCGGCGAGTTCTTCGAGGCCGAAGACAACGGTTTGCAGGATTTTGATGTCCGCGATTTCGTTCAGCGGTGGGACTTGCAGCTTATCGAGCAGCCCCTTCACCGTGTTCGGGTCGAGCCGTTGGGTAACAGCTTCCAAACGGTCCAGACCCCGCGTTGCGGACTCCAGCATCTGAAGGACCTTCCCTTTGATGGCTGCGTCGCGGATTAGCTTAGGCTGGTTGGCGCGCCCGTACTCCCGCAGAATGCCTCTGAATAGAGCCGTACCGACGGCCTTCTCCAGTCCCAGAATGCGCGCGTCCAGATCGTCGCCAGGCAGACTACAGGGCCAGGGTGACAATGCGACCGGCAAGTCTCGATGCATATTTCATAGTTTGTACCCTCAGCCGCAAATAATGCTGTTCACTTGCAGTAGCGCGTTGTTCGCGGCTACCGCATGCGATTGATGGTCGTACAACGGGTTCAGATAACGCATTCCGAACCGGTCGGGTTTCGTCTCGGTACATGACTTCTAGCATCTCGTCAAGCGTAAGTCTTAAACCTCATTGTGCTTCAGCGATGCAGAGTTGGCAGCTCTCCTACACTCGCTGACCGCTTTACAGCGATGCCGAGCCTACGCATCTTGTTGAGGAGCGTTGTGCGTTTCAGGTCGAGTAACTCGGCGGCGCCGCCCTTACCTGAAATCCTTCCGTTTGCGGCTTCCAAAGCAGTGACAATCGCGTTTCGTTCACTGTCGCGAAAATTCAAAACTCGGCCGACCCCGCTATTTGAGGGAGTCAACTCACCCAGAGGCGCACTCAAGGTATCACCCGAGCTGAGAATCACGGCGCGCTCAAGAAAGTTTTCTAACTCGCGCACGTTGCCGGGCCAATCCCACGATGTAAGTGCGTTCATCGTTTCGCGGGGAACTTTGGTTATCGACTTCCGCATGCGGCGACACAAGCGGGCGACGAAATGCTGCACGAGAAGTGGAATGTCTTCTCGGCGCTCGCGCAGGGGTGGAACCTCGATGGGGAAGACATTGAGCCGGTAAAAGAGGTCCTCGCGAAAGGCACCTTCACGGATCATCTTTTGTAAATCCTTGTGAGTAGCCGCTATTAAGCGAACGTCGACATGAATGGTGCGGGCACTGCCCAGCCGCTCAAATTCATGCTCTTGAGTAGCACGTAAGAGTTTCGGCTGAAGCTCGAGGCTAATGTCGCCGATTTCGTCAAGGAATAAGCTTCCCTGGTCGGCGAGTTCGAATCGGCCACGCCTTTGCGTAAGAGCCCCTGTGAATGCGCCCTTTTCATGTCCAAACAGCTCGCTTTCCAGAAGTCCGGAAGGGATCGCCGCGCAATTCAGGCGCACAAACGTATTACTCGCGCGAGAACTGCGCCGATGAATTGCACGCGCGATCAACTCTTTTCCGGTGCCGGTTTCGCCGTGGATGATGACGGTAGCGTCGGTGGGGGCCACGATGGGAATTTGATCCAAGACTTTGCGCAGAGCCCGGCTCTTGCCAATAATGTCCTCGAAACCGGATTCCGAAATGATCTCTGATTCAAGGTAGACACGCTGATCTTCGAGATGACTTCGTGAGGTGCTGAGTCGCTCGTAAGCAAGGGTATTGTCCAGGGCGAGGGCGATCTGGCTCGCGACCTGTGTTAGCAGATCCAGTTCTTCCTGGGAAAATGCATTGGCGCGACGGCTTCCCAGGCTCATTGCGGCGATCGGACCCTGCCGCGCCACTAGGGGGACGTGCGCAAAGCTGACGATCGATTCGCTTTTCAGCGGCGTCGATATGGCGGCTGGAAATTGCCTTTCGAACTCGGCCATGGTCTCGATGACGGGCTTGCCTGCACGCAGTTTCTCCAACAACTGCTCCGTAACTTCGGGAACGTCGAATCTGGAGAGCGCTGTACGGCGGGAAGGAAAGTCGAGTACAGCACAATTTAACCGTTTGGATTGCTCCGCCAAGAGCCAAAAGCCGGTGAAGTCGTTGCCGAAGAATTTCCGTATCGAGGCTGACGCCGCACGAAAAAACTCATCCATGTCCAGCCGAGTCATTACATGGTTCGTGATCTCGAGCAAAAGCTTCAGCCGGTCGTGCTCGTGCACCAGTTCACGGTGGTACGCGCCCGCAGTCTCCAAGGCGAGAGCGCCATCCAAGGCGACAGACAGGTGAGACGCCACGCTTCCCATCAGGTCGACATCATCCTTGCTGAACGCTACTGATCTTGCGGCAACAACAAGCACACCAAGCCTTCGGCGCGCTGTCGAAACAGGAAATACGTAGAAGCTGCGAATCGCCTCGCCTTTCAGTCGGTCCGCGAGTTCCGGAACTTTCTGCAGTTCGGCTTGCGCGTCTTCTACGAGGATTGGCTTCTGACGGTTGATGGCCAACCCGACAGCGTTGCCTTCCGGCGAGAACTCGGTGCCAAGATCAACAGGGGGCGAAGGTGAGTCCGTTTTGAGAGCGTGCAGCCTCGCCATCCCGCTCTTCTCGTCCAGCAGGACCAGGGCGATTACGCCAAACGGAACGATGCGTGACAGGAGCGCGAACGTTCTGTCCAGCACAGCCTGCAGACTTGGTTCGTACGCAGCGGCGCTGGAGAACTCCATCAGTGCGCGATACCGAGCGCCTAGTCGCCTCCCGGAATTCGACCGCTGACTCGCCACTTCTTCCTCTCTGTCCATATTAGGACAGTTGTCCTCTTGCCGACAACGAACAGAGTGCCATCGGTTGGCCAATTCACACAAGAAGCGCTGTATCAGCAGCTTGTCATGGCCGGAGTTTGGAAGCTTCCCTGCGATGTCATCGTGTGCTGCGAATTACCGCAATTACGAGCGACAAGGTAGTCGTGAAACTCGAAGGGCGACTGGTTGGTCCCTGGGTGAGGGAGTTGAAGAAAACCATATTGCGAACCAACGGCCGGTGCCAGCCTTTGGAGATCGACGTCTCGGATCTCACATTTGCGGATGAAAAAGGTGAAAGGGCGCTGCGCTGGCTTCATCGCATGGGCGCCCATTTTCAGGGTAAAGAACCATTCGCGGAATATCTATTCCAACGTTTGAAGATACCTCTCTTCGCGGCGTGCGGCGGCCTGAACCAGGGCGATGAGCTCGTTGTAGGTCGCCGAAGTGTACAGCGTAATGCTCCCGTAGTCGGCAAATCCGCAAGAACTCGAATGGAGGAACACTGAGGCATGTCTAACTTTTTTATTAACCGTCCGATCGTTGCCATTGTCATCTCGATACTAATGGTGATCGTGGGAGCGATCACGATCACCTATCTTCCGGTCGCACAGTTTCCCGATATCGTTCCCCCCGAAATCCGCGTCTGGGCCCTGTATCCGGGAGCCGACGCCGAGACTATGGAGAAGGCCGTAGCCACGCCGCTGGAGCAGCAGATCAATGGCGTGGACAACATGGATTACATGTACTCGCTGAACTCGACCAACAACTCGAGTATGGCGCTGATGGTCGATTTCGATCTCAAGACCGACCCCAATACGGACCTCATCCTCACCCAGTCACGACAGCAACTGGCGAATGGCCAGATTCCTCCCGAGGTGAATTGGATCGGTATCGATGTGAAAAAGTCATTGACCTCACCAATGATGCTGATCGCTCTGCATTCGCCAAAGGGCACCCACGATGCGAAGTTCCTCGCGAATTACGCCTATATCAATCTGAACGACCCGCTTGCACGCTCCTATGGCGTAGGGCTGACCCAGGTCTATGGTGTGGGGCAGTACGCGATGCGTGTGTGGGTGAAGCCAGACCGGCTAGCAAAATTGGGGATCACGGTGTCCGACGTCGTCCTGGCACTGCTATCGCAGAATACGGTGAATCCAGCGGGGCAAGTCGGAGGCGAACCCACTGTGGAAGGCCAGCGGTTCACCTACGCGGTGCGCGCGCAGGGCAGACTTGAGACGCCGGAAGAGTTCGGTGACATCGTTGTGCGCGAAGCGCCTGATGGCGGTGTGGTGCGCGTGAAGGATGTTGCGAGGGTTGAATTGGGCTCCCAGGATTACAGCGTGGTCACCCGCCTCAACGGGAGGCCTACCGCGGTGATTGGAGTCTATCAATTGCCCGGTTCCAATGCTGTCGAAGCGGCCAAAGGCGTTCGGAAGCTCCTGGCCCACATGAAGCAGAGCTTCCCGGCGGACCTGGAATACACCATAACTCTCGATACGACGGATGCCGTAAGAGCAGGCATGAAAGAAATCGTAATCACGCTGCTGTTCGCGTTTGTGCTGGTGATCTTGGTTGTGTACCTGTTCCTGCAAGACTGGCGCGCGACCCTGAT
>Ga0335083_10006044_pt1 | contig 15228 bp, 11 predicted proteins | sample Lox_Sample_42_FD_206716 | JGI IMG/M metagenome (GOLD analysis project Ga0335083, IMG submission 206716) | Soil microbial communities from Loxahatchee National Wildlife Refuge, Florida, United States - Lox_Sample_4.2 | ecosystem: Environmental > Terrestrial > Soil > Wetlands | place: USA... | reverse complement strand
CAGCGCAGCACGGCTTCGTAAACATTAGCTGACAGGAACAGCATCCATTGCAGGAAACGGGCGTGCGCGGTGCTCCCCGGTTGTGGCGCGAGCCCGGCGGCGGGATGCGCCAGTGTCAGATGAATGAGGATGGCGGCGGATTCGGCGATCGGCGTGCCATCCGGCAGGATCAGCGCCGGAACCTTGCCGGCCGGATTGATGCGCCGGTAGGCCTCGAGCGCCGCGGCATCGGTGCCGACCCAGTGCCGCTCGTGCGGCGCGCCGATTTCCTCGAGGGCGATCTGTGGAGCGAGTGAGCCGGCGTTCTGCCGGCCATACAGTTTGTACGGGGCCACGGTGTCGGATTCCAGTCTGGCAACGCGTCGGTGTGGCGCGCAGGGTGGCGGATCTTGCCACGAAACGCCTGCGTGGAACAAACCGGGCTGGGTCACGCGGAGACAGGCGGCCGCATGTCATGCGGCGCGAGCTCAGGCGTTCAGTGCGACCGATCCGACACGACCAGTCCGTCGCGAGACTCGATCACCTGCAGACCGAACGCACCCTTGAGAGTGGCACGCAGAGCGGCGACGTCACCGGCCTTGAGCACCGCTGAAATCGGCATCTGCGCGATCTCGGCCGAGCCGGGCGTGATGGGTACGGGTGTGTAGCGGCTGAACTCCCGCAGAGCGGTACCCAGAGGTACCCGGTCGAATTCGATGCGGCGTGCACGCCAGTTCTCGATCCGGTTGAGATCGGCCGGCTGCAGATGGGGAGCGGCGCTGCCGGACAGGAGCGTGGCGCTCATCCCGGCGACGGCGAGGACCTCGGGCGCGCCGGGCAGAGTGCTGCGGACCATGACCTTGCCTTCTGCCATCGCGACTTCCACGCGCTCCTCATCCATCAACACATCAAACCGGGTTCCGACCGCACGCACGTAGCCCAGCGGCGTTGCCACCACGAACGGCCGTGACTCATCGTGTGCGACTTCGAAGTAGGCCTCGCCCTTCAGCAGCCGGACTTCGCGACGGCGTGCTCCCATGCGGATTTCCAGTATCGAGCGCGTGTTCATGACGATATGGCTGCCATCCGCGAGGGAGAGGCTGCGCTGTTCTCCGGGTTGTGTCTGCCACAACACCACGGGCGCGGACGACAGGTGCATCACGCCGAAGAACGCGAACAGCAGCAGCATGGCCGCCGCGGCGGCCAGGGACCAGGGCCGGCGATACCAGGCCGTGCTCACGGGTGCCTGGGATATCCCGACCGCCGCGCTCGCGGCCAGTTCCCAGGTCAGCTCGCACAGCGCGTAGTCCTCGAAATGCTGCCGGCTCGCCGCCAGCCAGGCGCAGAACCGGCGTTCGAGTTCCGTGTCATGTCCGGCGTGCCGGGCGGCGAACCATTCGGCTGCGGTAGCCGGTTCTCTGGGCTGGAACAGGTTCATGGGGGGTCCTGCAATGTCATGGTGAGCGCCTGCATGGCCTGGGCCATGCGTCGCTCCACGGTCCTGATGCTGATGCCGAGCTCCCGGCCGATCCGGGAGTAGGCCTGGTTCTGTACGCGCGCCCGCAGCAGCACTTCGCGGACCGGCACGGGCAGTTGCAGGATCGCACTGCGCAGGCGCGCCAGGGTCTCATCCGCGGCGGCGAGCTGCTCGGGTGGCGGATCGCCGACCGCGAGCTGCGCCTCCGGCAGGTCATCGAGGCGATCGTGACTGCGGTGCCGGCCACGCCGGTAGTGATCGTGCGCGAGGTTGGTGGCTGTCTGGAACAGGTAGGCGCGCGCAGCCGCCTCGAAATGCGAGGTCTGCAGCTGCCGCATCACCCTCAGGTAGGTTTCCTGAACCAGCTCGGCGGCGTCCTCGCGCGAGTGCACCAGTCGTTCCACGTGCCGCAGCAGGGCGGCGCGGTACTTGTTGAACAGAATGACCAGGTAGGCCCGCTGGCTGTCGGCGATCGGGTCAGGGCCCTCCCGGGGCGCTGCGGCGGATGCAGCAGGCGCCACTGGCTGCGGCGCGTCGGGTGTCCCGGGGGTGCTCTTGACGGAAGTCATCCTTCTCTTATACGCACGAGGCTGACCGACCCGCCACTTCGGACAATACGGGGCTGCGCGCTGCAGGAGGACTGCCCGGGCTCACGCGGACACACGTGGCGGCTCCGGGGCGCTCGTGCGTATAAGGGTTTGACGCCGGCCGAGGCGGCCGAAAACGAACAGTCAAGGGAGTCCGATGGCCGTCACCTCCAGGTCCGTGCGCCGCTTCGCACCCCGCTGCGTGCTGCTGCTGCTGGGGCTTGGCGCGACCGCCGGTGCGCTGGCCGCCGCGGATCTGGATACACCCCGTTCGTTCGACATCCCCGCAAGACCGCTGGGGGAGGCGCTGCGCCTGCTGGCCAAGCAGGGGGATCTGCAGATCCTGTTCGCGCCCGCGCTCGTGGAGAAGCGGGTCGCGCCAGCCATCACCGGAATGCTCTCACCCCGGCAGGCGCTGGCCGAGGCGCTCGCCGGCAGCCAACTGGCCGCCGAAGAACAGAGTCCGGGCGTGCTCGTCGTGCGGGCGCAACCGCAGGCGGAGACGGTCCCGCGTCCGGCTCCCCAAACCACGCCGGCACCGCCGGTCGCCCCCGAATCCTCCGCGATGGCCCTGGAAGAGATCGTGGTCACGGCGCAGCGGCGTGTCGAGAAACTGCAGGATGTCCCGATCAGCGTGTCGGTCTACAACCAGGCGACGATGGATGTGCAGGGGACTCGCTCGATCGATGACATTGCCCGGCTCACTCCGGCCATCACTTTCACGCGCAGCGCGAACAACAACAACGCGGAGTCCTCCGACATCGCCATCCGCGGCATCAGTTCCAACGCCGGCGCGGCCACCACGGGCATCTACATCGACGACACCCCGATCCAGAGCCGGCACCTGTCGTTCGGATCCTTCAACGCCTACCCGGCACTGTTTGATCTCGAACGCGTCGAGGTGCTGCGCGGCCCGCAGGGCACGCTGTTTGGAGCCGGCTCGGAAGGCGGCACGGTGCGCTTCATCTCGCCGGAGCCGAGCCTCGATCGCACCTCCGTCTACGCCCGCTCGGAAATCGGCGCAACCCGTCACGGCGATCCGGTCTACGAGGCCGGCGTGGCCGGCGGCACCGCGCTCATCCCGGAGACGCTCGGCATTCGCGCCAGCGCCTCGTACCGCTACGAGGGCGGGTGGGTTGACCGCATCAACTGGCATACCGGACAGGTGGCCGATGGGAATGCGAATGCCAGCCGCACGATGACCGCGCGTGTCGCGCTCAAATGGGCGGTCACCGATGCACTGAGTCTGACTCCCTCCATCTTCTATCAGCGGCGCGACGTGGACGACACGTCGGCCTGGTGGTCGATCCGTTCCGGGTTCGCCCCGGGAGACCCGACCAACGGGCAGTTCAACGCGCCGCTGCGCTCGGGCAACGAGATCGCCAGCCCCGATTCCGATCAGTTCGTGCTGGCTGCGCTCAAGGCCGAATGGAACTTCGGCCCGGTGCAGCTGGTGTCGAGCACCTCCTGGTTCAAGCGCGACCAGTCGGCCATCACCGACTACTCGCAGTTCGACCGGGCCATCTTCCTGTCGAATCCCTACCCGCCGGCCGGTGAGGTGGGTTCCGGTTACTGGGTGGATGCGCAGAACAACTGGACCCAGGAGCTGCGTCTGCAGTCCACCGATGGCAACGCGCGGGTCGTCTGGACGGCGGGCCTGTTTTACCAGCATGCGCGCGAGACGACGCGCCAGCTCGTGTACGACCCCTCGGTGCAGGTGGACATCGGTGTACCGGCGGATTACGGCGGCGGGTACATCTATGAAGAGGATCCGCGCATCGGTCTGGACAGACAGATCGCCGTGTACGGTCAGGCCGATGTGCGTCTCGCCGACCCGCTCAAACTGACTCTGGGACTGCGCTATGCCCGGGCCGAGTTCCAGGGTCAGGCGCACTATCCGCAGACGCTGGTGGCCGGCCCGCAGTTCGACAGCAGCGGCAGCGAGATCGAGCATCCGGTGACTCCCAAGGTGGGTCTCACCTACCAGCTGGATGCCGACAATCTCGTGTATTTCACGGCGGCCAAGGGCTTCCGCATCGGTGGCGCCAATCCCAAGGTCGGACAGTTCTGCTATGGCGACTCGAGCAGCGCGCTGGGCATGATCGGACTGACGGACGTGCCGCCCACCTACGGCTCCGACAACGTCTGGAGCTACGAGATCGGCAGCAAGAACGCCTTCGCGGCCAATCGCGTATTGCTGAACGCGAGCGCCTACTACATACAATGGCGGAACATCCAGCAGAACGTGCCGCTCACCGCCTGCGGCTTCCAGTACACGGGCAATCTGGGCAAGGCCGAAAGTGCGGGCTTCGACCTGCAGTCCGTTCTGAAGGTCAACGAGGTGCTGTCACTCGGCGGCACGTTCAGCTACACGGATGCGAAGTTCACGCAGACCGTGCAGCTGGCTCCGGGTGTGCAGTCGATCGTGCGGGACGGCGATCACCTGCCGGCCTCGCCCTGGACTCTCGCCGCGTTCACCCAGGCCACGGTGCCCGTGTTCGGGCGGACCGGGTACGTGCGGGCGGACTATCAGTACAGCGCCAGGCAGACCGATACGGTGCAGGCGTCCGATCCCCTGAACGGCGGCTTCCCGGCCGGCTTCGAGGGAATCCCGGCGCAGAGCTTTACCTCCCTGCGCGCCGGTCTGACCTGGAGCGGCTGGGATGTGTCGCTGTTCGCCCAGAATCTGTTCGACTCCGAGCCGCGGCTGAATGCCCAGACCGTGTTCGCGCCATTGTCGCTGTATACGGTGGTGAGTTATCGGCCACGGACGCTGGGTCTGACAGCGACCTACCGGTACTGACGGCCGCCAGCACCCCTATGCACGCTGGAAACACTCGCCGTCGCACGCGGCTCGCACTGGTGCTGTCATGTCTGGGTTTTCTCTGGGTAGCAGATCCCGTGATGGCCGGTTCGCTCGATGAGCCGGTCCCGCTTCAGGTGCGCGCCCAGCCGCTGGGCGAATCGCTGCGCAACCTGGCGAAGCAGGCCAATCTGCAGATCCTGTTCGACCCCGCGCTCGTGACCGGTCGCTCGGCTGCAGCGGTGGAGGGCACGCTCACCGCGCGAGCGGCACTCGATCGGCTGTTGCATGGGACCGGACTCGAGGCCCGTGAGCAGGCGCCCGGGGTCGTTGTCATCCGCCGCAAGGGCGCCTCCGGCGCCCAGACACACGAGGGGTCCGTACGCCCATGAACACGATGAAGACGTTTTGGTGGCTGGTCCTGCTGCTAGTCGGTGTGCCGTGCGCGCTGCGCGCGGCAGAGACTGAATCCGCGAATGGCAAGTGGCTCATGATGGTGATGACACGCAGCACCGACGCAAGCCGCGAAGCGGATTTCAATCGTTGGTATGTCGACATCGACATCCCGGATGTGTTGCAGGTTCCGGGTTACAAGCGCGCCAGGCGCGGTCACCGAGTCGAGTCGGCGGATCTGCCCCGCGCAGTCGATGATGACGGCACCTACGTGGCCCTGTACGACATCGTCACGCGCAACATGGACAAGACGATCATAGAGATGCTGATGGCGAGCCGGAAGATGGAGAGCGTTGGCCGGTCCACGCCACTGCTGAAGGTCACCGACAGGTTGTATTTCCAGCAGCACGGGCAGTCCGTGGAGTCATCCACGCCGCCGCGGACGGGCAAGAAGACATTCCTGCTTCTCGAGAGGGTGGACTGCTGCCGGGATGCTGCTACCGGCGAGCGCCTGGACGACTGGTATGACGTCCGGCATATCCATGACATGCTGCAGACGCCAGGATTCGTGCGCGCCACGCGCTACGAGCTGTATCGCGTCCTCATGGTCGAACCCAAATCCGCGCCGCGCTATCTGACTGTCTATGAAGTGAACGCGGACTCGGCGGAGCAGGTGGTGGCGGCCAGGCGGGCCACGCTGCAGACGCTCTCCGCCCAGGGGCGGCTCAGCGAATTGTTCGTTGAACGCGGTACTGCGCTGTTCCAGCAGATTAATGATGTCCCGGCACGGTGAGACGGCTCCTGACATGGCCGTGCGTCACGCTCTTGCTGGGTGCAGGCGTGCCACTGATGCTCGGTGGCGTCCTGCTGGTCAGGCTCCAGGGCTCCTGGTACTACCTGTGCGCCGGTCTGGCCCTGATATTTTGCGCGATCCGTTTGCCGCGGCGAGCGGATGCAGCGGCGCGAAGCTACGCCACGGTCCTGATCGCGACCGTGGTGTGGGCTTTCTGGGAAGTGGGTGTGGACGGCTGGGCTCTGCTTCCGCGCCTGATTGCACCGTTCATGCTCGGATGCGTTCTCCTGGCTGCGCTCGCAGATTGGAGGCGCCGAGCCGCACGCTGCGCGGTTTGGCTGGTGTTGGCGGCCGCGTCGGGCAGCGCTCTACACTTCAGTGTTCATCGGCGAGCACCTGACCCGCTGTACCGTACTGGGGAGGCTGAGACTCTCCATCGCGACATGCCGGCCGAACTGTCGGTGCAGGCTGAGCTTGCAAGACCCGCTGAAGACGACTGGCGGTACGTTGGCCACGATGCCGGCGGCAGCCGCTTCAGCCAGCAGGCGCAGGTGACTCCGAAAAACGTATCGGGGCTTCGTCTGCAGTGGATCCATCACACTGGACCCAGCGAAGACCCGCTCGAAGCGACACCGCTGAAGATCGGCCATTCGCTCTATCTGTGCACCGGAGACAACGACGTCATCGCGCTCGACGCGGAAACCGGAGCCGAGCGCTGGCGCTTCCGTTCAGGAGCAGGGTCGGCCCCTGCAGTGCTCAAGACCTGTCGCGGTGTCGCCTACTACCGGGTTCCGGGCGGCGAAGGGGAGTGCGCCGAGCGCATCTTCACCAACACCGTGGATGCGCGGCTGATCGCACTCGATGCCGCGAGCGGCGCACGCTGTCCGCGCTTTGGTGTGAACGGGGAGATCTCCCTTCTGGTCGGCATGGGCGATTGGCGCGGGCGGATCATCCCGGGCTACTACTACGTGACCTCCGCGCCGACGATCGTGCGCGACAGGGTGGTGTTGGGCGGTTGGGTCTCCGACGCCCAGTACTGGGGCGAGCCCTCGGGCGTCATCAGGGCGTTTGATGCTCTGACGGGCGCTTTTGCCTGGGCATTCGACATGGGCCGGCCGGATCGGCACTCCCAGCCCGCGGCGGGCGAATCGTTCACGGCATCGACACCGAACTCGTGGGCGCCGATGAGCGCCGACGAATCACTGGGACTGGTCTACGTACCGACCGGAAACACTTCGGGTTCCGACTATTACGGTGCCCTGCGGCGGCCGTTCGACGAGCGCTATTCGAGTTCGGTCCTGGCTATCGATGCCACCACGGGCGAGGTGCGCTGGTCGTTCCAGACGGTGCATCATGATTTGTGGGACTACGATGTGGCGGCCCAGCCGGTGTTGATGGAATTTCCCACCCCTGAAGGTGCGGTGCCGGCTGTGATCCAGGCTACCAAGACCGGCGAAGTCTTCGTGCTGGACCGACGCGACGGCCGGCCGCTGATTCCCGTACACGAGGTCCCTGTATCGCAGCGGGGAGCCGTCACCGATGAGCGGCTCGCGGGAACCCAACCCGTGTCGGTGGCCATGCCTTCGTTCCGAGGTCCGGCGCTCGAGGAGCGCGACATGTGGGGGGTGACCCCCATCGATCAGATGTGGTGCCGGATCCGCTTCCGGCAGGCGCGCTATGACGGCCCTTTCACGCCCCCGGGAACCAGCCCCAGCCTCCAGTACCCCGGAATACTCGGCGGGATCGAGTGGGGCAGCGTGTCGGTCGATCCCGGGCGCGCCCTCATGATCGTCAACGCGAGCCGGTTGGCGAACTACGTGACACTGATCCCGCGCGCCGAGGCCGACGCGCAGGGTCGAAAGCCCGAAGGCTTTGGGGGTCAATACCTGCAACGCGCCCAGGCCGGCACGCCGTTCGCAGTTGCCAACCCGCCGTTCGTGTCCCGCCTCGGAATCCCGTGCCAGAACCCGCCGTACGGCACCCTGACGGCTGTAAACCTGAAAACAGGCCGTATCAAGTGGACACGCCCCCTCGGCACCGCGAGTGACAGCGGGCCCTTTGGTTGGCCATCGCATCTGCCATTCGATGTGGGCACTCCAAATCTGGGGGGTACGCTGACGACACGCTCAGGTCTCGTTTTTGTTGCTGGCGGCCAGGATCGCTACGTACGCGCGTACGACACGGCAGAGGGCCAACTGCTGTGGCAGCAACGACTCCCCGCTGCCTCAGTCGCCACACCGATGACCTATTTCTCGGACAGCAGTTCGCGCCAGTTCGTGATCGTCGTGGCCGGCAACACCGATCCCCGGCTGGGCGCGACGGGCGATGCCGTCCTCGCTTACGCCTTGCCCCGATGAATGCCCCAACAGACACCAGATGATCGCCCCGACCGTTATCCGGAGACGCCTCATGCAACAACAGATCCCCATGCGCGCAGGTACCGCGGCTCTGTGTAGCCTCGCTTTGCTTGCGGTGACCCCTTGCAGTGCGGCGGCAGCGGCCGAGCCGGCCAGCCTGATCCTCAGGGACGGGCACATCCGCACGGCATCGGGCTGGGTCGCGTCCATGGCAGTGCGTAACGGCGTGATCGTTGCGCTCGGAACCTCACAGGATCTGCAGGCTCTGTCGAGTCCCGGCACGCGCGTTGTCGATCTGGCTGGGGCAACGGTGTTGCCGGGTCTGAGCGATGTTCACGTGCATCCTCTGTTCGCGGGACTGATGGAGCAACGCTGCAAGATCTCGCAGGGCTCATCGCTCGCACAAACGCGAACCGCCGTGAAGGCCTGTATCGGGAAGGCGGAGCCGGACGCATGGATCACCGGTGGCCAATGGGATGCACCGGCCCTCGGCGGAGTTCCGAATCGCGCCGTGCTGGATCGCATCGCCCCGCGCCAGCCCGTGTATCTGGAAGACACCAGCGGGCACAGCGCCTGGGTCAACTCCCGCGCACTGCAGATCGCCGGCATCACACGCACGACTGCCAATCCCGAGGGCGGCATCATCGAGCGTGGTCCTGGCGGTGAACCAACCGGCATCCTGCGCGAGTCGGCCACGGAACTCGTCAGTCGTCACATTCCCAAACCCACGCCGGAGACCACCCGCGCCGCGCTTCAATGGTCGCTGCGCGAGATGCTGAGTTTTGGCATCACCTCGTACACGGAGGCCGCGGTGGGATTTGCGGCCGGCGCCGAGCGCGAGCTGCAGGCTTACGCGGACCTGGCCGATGCCAACGTCATCAAACAGCGCGTGACTCTATGCATCACCTGGGCACCCGGACAGCCCGAGACCGATCAGGCCATCGCCGTGCGTAACCTGTATGCGCGCAACCGGGTCTCGCCAAGCTGTGTGAAGATCTTCCTTGACGGAGTACCTACGGACAGTCACACAGCCGCGATGCTCGAACCCTATACGGGCTCGATCCACGGCCGCGAGGACGAGGCTTCGAAGCGCGGCATGCTGTTGGTCAACCAGGACGTCCTGAATGCGGCCGTCACTCGGTTCGATCAGATGGGACTCACCGTCAAATTTCACGCCGCCGGCGATGCCGCCGTGCGTGCGGGACTGAATGCAATCGAGGCAGCACGCAAGGCCAACGGCTTCAGCGGACTGATGCACAACGTGGGGCATTGCACGTTTGTTGCCAGGGAGGACATTGCACGCGCTCGCGCAATCGGCGCTACGTTCGAGGTGTCGCCATACCTCTGGGGTCCGAGCCCCATCAACGACAGCATCACCGAAGCGGTCGGCGACGATGTCATCCGGCGCGTCTGGCCGGTGCGGGAAATGCTGGAATCCGGTGCCCTGGTCGTGCCGGGCTCGGACTGGTCCGTCGTGCCTTCCGTGAATCCCTGGATCGCACTGGAAACGCTGGTCACCCGGGAGCTCCCGGGAGGCAGCGCGAAGTCCTTCGGCAAGGCCGAGGCGATCACGCTGCCGCAGGCTCTGGACCTGTTCACGGTGAACGCGGCGCGCCAGGCGCGCCAGTCGAATCTGGTGGGGCGGATCGAGGTGGGCATGGCGGCGGATCTGGTGGTCGTGGATCGCAACCCGTATGAGATTCCGGCGACGCAGATCCATGAGGTGCGGGTCAGGCAGACCTATGTCGCCGGAGAGGCGGTGTTCGATGCCACGCACCCGCAGTAGCGCGGCCATGGTCCGGTCATGAATCCGTAACGGGACCGCCATAGTGTGACTGCGGAGCCGCGGAAATTCCCACCGCGTGGCCGGAGTCCGCCATGAGCGATCCCACCCCCAACCTCGATCCGCAGGAGCTGATCCAGCGCATCAGCCGCGATCTCGCGGACAGCTACGACGAGGAGCTGGAGATGGAGATCGAGGACCGCCACCCGCTGCCCGATACGCCGGCCGCGGGCGCGGACGGGGATGCCGAGCGGGACTACCGGCGGCGCTATTTCAGCCAGCTGTTCCGGCTGCAGGCCGAGCTGGTCAAGCTGCAGGACTGGGTCGTGGCCTCGCGGGAGAAAGTCGTCATCATCTTCGAAGGCCGCGATGCGGCGGGCAAGGGTGGTGCCGTCAAGCGCATCACCCAGCGCCTCAATCCGCGCGTCTGCCGGGTCGTGGCCTTGCCCGCGCCCAACGATCGCGAGCGCACGCAGTGGTACTTCCAGCGGTATGTGGAGCATCTGCCGGCCGCGGGTGAAATCGTTCTGTTCGACCGGAGCTGGTACAACCGGGCCGGCGTCGAGCATGTCATGGGCTTCTGCACCGCCGAGGAGTACGAGGAGTTCTACCGAACGGTGCCCGACTTCGAGCGCATGCTGGTGCGTTCGGGCATCCGGCTGCTCAAGTACTGGTTCTCGATCACCGACGAGGAACAGTACCTGCGCTTCCTCGGCCGCATCCACGATCCGCTCAAGCAGTGGAAGCTCAGCCCGATGGACCTGGAATCGCGGCGCCGCTGGGAGGACTACACCAAGGCCAAGGAAGTGATGCTCGCGCGCTCGCACATTCCCGAGGCGCGCTGGTGGGTGGTGCATGCGGTGGACAAGAAGCGGGCGCGCCTGAACTGCATCGATCACCTGCTGAGGCAGTTTCCCTATCGCGAGGTGCAGAAGCCGCCGATCGTGCTGCCCGAGCGCGAGCGCCACGAGCATTACTCCCGGCAGGCGGTGCCCGCGGACATGCTGGTCCCGGAAGTCTACTAGCCGATCGTCTACTGGCCGATCGTCACCAGCGCCGCCACCAGCTCGTTGACGGGCAGCGAGGCCAGGTCAGGGCGGCGGAACAGCTGCAGGATGCGCTCGCTCTGCTTCGCCGGGAAATGCCCCTGCACCGAGGCTTCAAACTTCTTCACCAGCACGGGGATGCCCTCCTGGCGGCGCAGCCGGTGGCCGATCGGGACCTCCACGGCCACGCGCGATGTGGAGCTGCCGTCCTTGAAGAAGACCTGCACCGCATTGCCGATGTTGCGCTTGCCCGCGTCGTAGTAGTCCCTGGTGAAGGCCGGGTTTTCCTTCACCTGCATGACCGAGCGCAGCGCATCGACGCGCGGATCGGAAGCCACATCGTCCTCGTAGTCCGCGGCCGTCAGCCGACCGAAGATGAGGGGGATGGCCACCATGTACTGGATGCAATGGTCCCGGTCGGCAGGGTTGGCGAGCGGGCCGGTCTTGTCGATGATGCGCACGCCGGGTTCCTGGGTCTCGATCACGATCCTCTCGATGCCCGCCAGGCGCTCCCGCACTTCGGGGTGGAGGGTCATGGCGGCTTCGACCGCCGTCTGCGCGTGGAACTCGGCCGGGAAGGAGATCTTGAACAGTACGTTCTCCATCACGTAACTGCCCAGTGCCTGCGGCAGGGTCAAGGGCTTGCCCTTGAAGAGCACATCGCTGAAGCCCCAGGTCTTGGCGCTCAGCGCCGACGGATAACCCATCTCGCCGGTCAAGGCGATGAGCGCGTGACGCACTCCGCGGCTCGTGGCGTCACCGGCAGCCCAGCTCTTGCGCGAACCGGTGTTGGGAGCATGTCGGTAGGTGCGCAGCGCACCGCCGTCGATCCAGGCATTGGATACCGCGTTGATGACCTGGTCCCGTGTTCCGCCCAGCATGGCGGTAACCACCGCAGTCGTGGCCACCCGGACCAGCAGGACATGGTCGAGTCCGACGCGGTTGAAACTGTTCTCCAGCGCGAGCACGCCCTGAATCTCGTGCGCCTTGATCATTGCCGTGAGCACATCGCGCACGGTCAGTGGCGGCTTGCCTTGCATGACGGCGCGGCGTGCCAGGTAGTCGGCTACCGCGAGGATGCCGCCCAGGTTGTCTGACGGGTGGCCCCACTCGGCGGCCAGCCACGTGTCATTGAAGTCCAGCCAGCGGATCATGGCGCCGATGTTGAAAGCACCCTGTACGGGGTCCAGCTCGAACGAGGTGCCCGGAACGCGCGTGCCACCGGGCATCACGGCCCCCGGCACCACCGGGCCGAGCAGCTTGGTGCAGGCCGGATACTTCAGCGCCTGGAAGCCGCAGGCCAGCGTGTCCATCAGGCAGTAGCCGGCCGTTTCATAGGCGCTCGTGCTCTCGATCTTCGCGCCGTGCGCGTAATCGGCGAGGCAGACCAGCAGGGCATCGGGCGCGGGGCGCTGGGCGGATTTGATGTCGTGACTGGACATGAAGCGACTCGTCAGGTGCGTTGGTCGATGGGAACGAAGGGGCGGTTTTCCGGGCCAACGTAGGTGGCCGCCGGGCGAATGATCTTGCCGTCGAGGCGCTGCTCGATCACATGCGCCGCCCAGCCGGTGGTGCGCGCAATCACGAACAGCGGGGTGAACATCGCCGTGGGCACACCCATCTGCGCATACGACACCGCGGAATACCAGTCGAGGTTGGCGAACATCGACTTGACCTCGCGCAGCACCTGTTCGATGCGCTCGGCGATCTGGAAGCGCCGCAGGTCGCCGGACTCCTGGCACAGCGTGCGGGCCACTTCCTTGATCACTTCGTTGCGCGGGTCGGAGATCGTATAGACCGGGTGGCCGAAGCCGATGATGACTTCCTTCGCGGCCAGTCGGGCCCGGATATCGCTCTCGGCCTGCTCGACGCTGTCGTAGCGTTGTTGGATGTCGAACGCCACTTCGTTCGCGCCGCCGTGCTTGGGACCACGCAGCGCACCGATCGCACCCGTCAGGCACGAGTAGATGTCGGCGCCGGTGCCCGCGATCACCCTGGCGGCGAAGGTGGACGCATTGAACTCATGTTCGGCGTAGAGGATCAGGGACGTATGCATGGCGCGCACCCAGGAGGCCGGAGGAGGCCGCCGGTGCAACAGATGCAGGAAGTGACCGCCGACGGAGTCGTCCTCGGTCTCCACCATGATGCGCTGGCCGTGGTGGCTGTAGTGGTACCAATAGGCGAGCATGGAACCGAAGCTGGCGATGAGGCGATCCGCAATGGCACGCGCGCCCGCCAGCGAATGATCGTCCTTCTCGGGCAGGATACAGCCGAGCACCGAGGCACCGGTGCGTAGCACATCCATGGGGTGCGATGCGGCCGGCAGGGACTCGAGCACGGTACGCACCGCGGCCGGAATGCCGCGCAGCGCCTTCAGCTGCGATTTGTAGGTCTCCAGCTGTGACTGCGTCGGCAGCGAGCCGTGCACCAGCAGGTAGGCGATCTCCTCGAAATCGCAACGCGGTGCGATTTCCAGGATGTCGTAGCCGCGGTAGTGCAGGTCGTTGCCGCTCACTCCCACGGTGCACAGCGCCGTGTTGCCGGCGTTGACTCCGGAGAGCGCCACGGATTTCTTCGGCTTGGGCGCGCCGGCGGCCGGCGCCACGGGGCTGGGGTTGCTCATGGGTTCTTTCCAAACAGCTCGTCGAGCTTCTTCTCGTAATTCAGGTAGCCGAGCACCTCGTACAGCTCGGCGCGCGTCTGCATCATCGGCAGCACGCTCTTTTGCGTTCCTTCGCGTCGCAGGGCTCCATACACCGCCAGGGCTGCTTTGCTCATGGCGCGGAAGGCGGACAGGGGGTAGAGCACCAGCCGCACACCCACTCCGCCCAGCTCGGCCACGGTGAACAGGGGGGTCTGCCCGAACTCGGTGATGTTGGCGAGCACCGGCACCCGCACCCGGCCCGTGAACTGCCGGTACTCATCCAGAGTCTTGAGCGCTTCGGCGAAGATCATGTCGGCCCCCGCTTCAACATAGGCGCAGGCGCGGTCCAGAGCGGCCTGCTGGCCTTGCACCGCGTGCGCATCGGTGCGCGCCATGACGACGAAGCTCGAATCCGTTCGACCGTCCACCGCCGCCTTGATGCGATCCACCATCTCTTCCGTGGGCACCAGCGCCTTGCCGGGCCGGTGCCCGCAGCGCTTGGCCGAGACCTGGTCCTCCAGGTGCATGCCGGCGGCGCCCGAGCGGATCAGGTCCGCGCAGGTCTTGGCGATATTGAACGCTCCGCCCCAGCCCGTGTCCGCATCCACCAGCAGGGGCAGATCGGTGGCGCCGGAGATGCGCCGTACGTCCTCGCACACATCGTTCAGCGAGGTCATTCCCAGGTCGGGCAGCCCGAAGGAGGCATTGGCGACGCCCGCCCCGGACAGGTAGATGGCCCGGAATCCGCTCTGCCCGGCCAGCAGGGCCGAGTAGGCATTGACGGTTCCCACGACCTGCAGAGGCCGTTCCTCTTCCAGCGCCGCGCGCAATCGCGCACCGGCGGATGTCAACCGGGTCACGTTCATCCCGCCATGGTAATGGGCCTGCCATGGATGAGGAAAATACATTGAACGCCCCCTCTCCATATGAGAAAAGTATCGGGATGGAGCTGCGTCACCTCCGCTACTTCCAGGCCGTGGCCGAGGAGCTGAATTTCACCCGCGCCGCGCGCCGGCTGAACATCGCCCAGCCTCCGCTCACCCAGCAGATCAAGACGCTCGAGGCCGAAATGGGTGTCGCGCTGTTCGATCGAACGGGTTACCGCGTCGAGCTCACTGACGCCGGACGTGCGTTCCTGCCCGAGGTCAGCCGCATCCTGGGAGACGTGCGCAACGCCGTGGTCATCGCCAAGCGAGCTGCGGCCGGCGATGTTGGGCATGTGCGCGTGGGGTTCACCGAGTCCGCTTCTTTCAATCCGCTGGTGACCGCTGCCTTCCGCAATTTCCGGGTCAGCTATCCGGAGGTCGAGGTCTCGCTCGAGGAGAGCCCGTCCACGGTGCTGGCGGCCGCCCTGCGCGAGGGTCGC
>Ga0335083_10006043_pt1 | contig 15231 bp, 14 predicted proteins | sample Lox_Sample_42_FD_206716 | JGI IMG/M metagenome (GOLD analysis project Ga0335083, IMG submission 206716) | Soil microbial communities from Loxahatchee National Wildlife Refuge, Florida, United States - Lox_Sample_4.2 | ecosystem: Environmental > Terrestrial > Soil > Wetlands | place: USA... | reverse complement strand
GCGAGCAGCGCGACGGCCAGGCCGGCCGCGATCGCATGGTTCAATCGAGAGGTTGAACAAGACATGGAACATTCTCCCTGAAAACAGCGGCGCACAATCGTCCGCATGTTCCTGTGACGCGCGACGCAGGGAGATCCTTGGGAGCCCGGAAAAATTTTTTGGAACGCGGCATCGAGCCGCTCGGGATGTTCAGTCGGAGGCGCCGCCCAGCATGCGCCGCACCTCGTGCAGCCGCCATGAGATGGTCGATTCAGCCACGCCCAGAATGGCTGCCGCCTCTCCATGACTAAGACCCTGCCCGGCGACGAGAATCACGACCTCGCGATAGGCCGCGGGCAAGCCCGAAATCGCGCTCTTGACCCACATCGCATCGTGAAGGTCGCGCCCGTCCGGATTGCGCGCGAGCCCGGCGAGGACGGCCAGGCGCTCGGTCATGGCACCAAACGACCGGCGCCGGCGGCGCAGATCGCGGCACGCATTGAATACGATGCCGCAAAGCCATGTCGTGAACTTGGCTTCGCCGCGAAAGCTCGCAATCTTTTCAACCATCACGCAGCAGACATCCTGCGCGACGTCATCGGCATCGGCGCGCGAGCCGGTCAACTGCCAGGCGAGACGATGGACACGGTCATAGTGGCGCTCGAGGAGGGTGCGGAAAGCATCGCGATCGCCGGAGGCGGCAGCAGCGGCCAGTGTTGCATCAGATTGCTCGGCTGGGTCAGTCATTCGGCAGGCGACCGGGAAAGCCGGTCGCGCCCGCCGTCACATTGAAGGCCGGGCGCTCCAGCGGATCTACAAGTGGCCGTGATCTCCCGCACGACATTCCATGTGCATCATTATTCTTCGGGATGCCATGGCACGGCATGCGCCATGGACAAGCTCAAACTGCTATCTCCTGCATTTACTGGACGAACGGCCTTTCCATAGCGCGGCTCAGGGTCCATGCCTCGCCGCCGTCGGCCAATGCCCCGACAGAGTCGAAAGAGCCCATGACCTCGCAATCCGCAGTCCAGACAGCCAGGCCGACCGGTGGTCGCGCGGAGCATCATCCCGACGGCCTGCCCATCCCGTCGCGCTATTATGCCGCCGCGGCGATCTGGCTCGCCATCTCCATGTCGGTGCTGGATGCCTCCATCGCTAATATCGCGCTGCCGACGATCGCCCGGGAGCTCCATGCCCAGCCCGAAGTCTCGGTCTGGGTGATCAATGCCTATCAGCTGGCGATCACGGTCCTGTTGCTGCCGCTCGCGGCAATGGGCGACCGCATCGGCCATTCGCGGGTCTATCTGTCGGGCCTCGGGCTGTTCATCGCCGGATCGCTGGCCTGCGCCCTGTCGCGCAACCTGCCGATGCTGATCGCGGCGCGCATGTTCCAGGGCATCGGCGCCGCCGGGATCATGAGCATGAACGCGGCGCTGGTCCGCGCGGTCTATCCGGCGCGGGTGCTCGGCCGTGGCATGGGTTATAATGCCGTCGTCCTCTCGGTCTCCGCCGCCATCGGCCCGACGCTGGCCTCAGGCGTCCTTGCCATCGCAAGCTGGCCCTGGCTGTTCGCCATCAATGTGCCGGTTGGCCTCGCTTCGCTTGCCATCGGCAGCCGTTGCTTGCCCAAGCGTCCGGGCCATGGCCGCGAGCCCGACTATGTCTCCGCGCTGCTCAGCGCAGGCATGCTCGGCTTCATCGTCTATGGCGCGGAGACCACGGCGCGCGAAGGCATCACCCATGGCCCGCTGATGCTGCTGACCGGCTTCCTGCTCGGCGGCCTGCTGCTTAGCCGCGTGCGGCACAAGCCCGCGCCGCTCTTCCCCGTCGACTTGCTCCGTATCCCGATCTTCTCCCTGTCGATCGCGACCTCGATCACGTCCTTCGCCGCGCAGATGCTGGCCTTCGTGACCATGCCCTTCCTGCTGCAAAGTGTGCTCGGGCGCAGCGTGGTGGAATCGGGCCTGCTGATGACGCCATGGCCGCTGGCGGTGGGCTGCGTCGCACCGCTGGCCGGCCGCCTCGCCGATCGCCATTCCGCCGGCCTCTTGGGCGGCATCGGCCTCGGCATCTTCGCGGCGGGACTCCTCGCCCTGTCGCTGCTCGGCTCGCACCCGTCCGTGATCGACATCGTCTGGCGTATGGCGCTGTGCGGCGTCGGCTTCGGATTGTTCCAGTCGCCCAACAACCGCGCAATGATCACCTCCTCGCCCCGCGAGCGCTCGGGCGCTGCCGGCGGCATGCTGGCGACCGCGCGGCTGCTCGGCCAGACGATCGGCGCGGTGACGGTCGCGGCGGGCTTTCACTGGCTTGGGCTTGGCTCCAGCCCGCTGCTGCTGGGGATCGCGGCGGGGGCAGCGGCGCTCGCCGCCTGCATCAGCCTGTTGCGCCTGAGGCTGCCTGTAGCGGCCGGTCCGGTACCGGCACCGCACTCGGAGACCGACGCGGACCTGCAATAAGGCTAGCTCGCCGCCTGATCGCTCATCAGCATGTCCATGGCATCCTCCATGGATCCCGCTTCGGTGAGCGCGCCACCGCCGACGAAGAAGATGTCGTCGGCATTGCGGATGGTGTTGAGCCGGTGGGCGATGATGACCTTCGTCGTCTGCGCCGGCAGCTTGTCGAGCACATCTTCGAGCAGCTGTTCGGTGACCGTGTCGATATTGGCGGTTGCCTCATCGAGGATCAGGATTTCCGGCTCGCGCAGCACCGCGCGCAGAAAGGCGACGAGCTGCTTCTGTCCGAGCGAGAGCCCGTCGCCGCCGCCCGTGACCGCCGTCGAGAGCCCGTCCTTGAACCGGTCGAGAAAGCCGCCGAGCCCTTGTGCTTCCAGGCGCTGTGCCAGTTCCTCGTCGCTCACATCGGCAAGTTCGTCGCGACCATAGACGATATTGTCCCGCACCGTGCCGCTGAACAGGAAGGGCTCCTGCAGGATGAAGCCGATCCTGCGCGCCCGCTCGGCGGGCGTGAAGCTGCGGATGTCGCGTCCGTCGAGGAAGACGGTGCCCTCGACCGGATCGTAGAGCCGCGCCATCAGCATCGCCGTCGTCGTCTTGCCGCCGCCGGTCGGGCCGACGAGCGCGTAGGTCTTGCCGCGTTCCAGCGTCAGCGTGACATTCTCCAGGACCCTCTTGCCATTGGCATAGGCGAAGCCGACCTTGTCGAAGGCAAGCAATGTGTCGGCAGGGCCCTTTGCACCTTCGGGCAGTTGCGCGAGATTGTTTTCCAGCCGCAGCATCTCGGTCACGCGATCGAGGGCAGCCATCGCCTGCTGCAGCGTCGACCAGACCGTCGCCATCTGCCGGAGCGGATTGTAGAAGGTGGTGACATAGAGCAGATATTTGATCAGCCCGCCGACGGTGAGCATGTCCCGCGAAATGAGCCAGACGCCCATCGCCATCACCAGGATCGATCCGGCGGCGCCGGCCAGCGTGTAGATCGGCACGAACAGCCCCGACGCGATGCCGGAGCGTATGGCGGCGCGATAATTGCGCTCATTGGCGGCTTCGAATTTCTCGCGGAAATAGTCGACGCGGTTGAACGCGACGATCACCTCGAAATTGGCGAGGCTCTCGGAGACATCGGCCGACAGCCCGCCGAGGCTTTCCATCGCCTTGCGGTTGGTGCGCTTGACCCAGGGCGAGAGCGTGCGCGTGATGAGCAGGATGGCAAAGGCCGGGACGAGCGCGGCCAGGCCGAGCTCCCAGTTCAGTGCCACCAGCAGGATGCCGGCGCCCAGCACGATGAACAGATTGCCGAAAATCTGCATCAGGGCCTGGCTGAAGAACTGATTGAGCTTGTCGGTGTCGTTGTTGACGCGGCTGATGAGGTCTCCGGCGCGATTCTGCGCGAAGAACGCGATGGGCAGGCTGGAAAGCTGCGTGAACAGCCGGTTGCGCAAATGGAACAGCACATTGCGCCCGACCGTGCCCATGCGCAGCGTCTGGAGGTAGCTGGTGCCGAGCGCGAACAGATAGGCCAGCGCGAGCAGCCCGGCATAGCGCAGCACCTGACCGAAATCATGCTGCCTCATGCCGGTGTCGATGGCGCGGCCGATCAGCTCGGGGCCAAGCAGATTGGCCCCGGACGTCACGATCACACAGGCGACCGCGATCGAGAGATTGCGCCGCTCGTCCGCCACCAGCGGTGCAAGGCGGCGATAGACCGAGGCCAGCGTCTCGCGCTGGACAGTCTTGTCATCGGTCTTGAGCGTATAGTCCATCACGCCGCCTCGTAACGATCGGTGCTCTGCTGCGACTGCAGGATCTGCACATATTCGGGGCAGCTGTGCATCAGCTCGGCATGAGTCCCGTTCGCGACGATCTCGCCCTCCATCAGCAGGATAATCTGGTCATAATCCTCGATCGGCGCGATCTTCTGGGTGATCGAGACCAATGTCAGATCGGGATAGTTGCGGCGGACATTGGCGAGGATGCGTGCCTCGGTCGCGAGGTCCACACGCGCGGTAAAATCGTCCAGGAAAAGAAGATGCGGGTTCAGTGCCAGCGCGCGTGCCAACATGATGCGCTGGCGCTGGCCGCCGGAGAGCGACAGGCCGCGCTCGGACACGATGGTGTTGAGGCCGTCCGGCAGCGTCGCCACGAAGGCCTGCAACTCGGCGGTCTCGATCGCCTTGGCGAGCATCGCATCGTCGACATCGCTGCGGAAGGCGATGTTCTCGCGCAGCGTCAGGTTGAAGAGCTTGCTGTCCTGAAAGACAAAGCCGACCTGCTCGTAGAAACCATTGCGGGCATAGTCGTCGATCGGGCGGCCATCGTAGAGTACCTGCCCTTCGCCGGGGCTGAGCAGACCCGCCATCACATAGAGAAGCTGCGATTTGCCCGCCGCGGTCGGACCGACGATGGCCGTGCGGCTGCGCGGCGCCACGCTGAAGGAGAGATGATCGAGCACGGTTCGTCCCGCATAGGCGACGCTGAGGTCGCGGACCTCGATGGCCCCGCTGAGCTGTGCCTCGGCGTCGCCGCGCGGCGCCGGCGGCGGAGCATGGAGCACCATGGAGATGCGCCCATAAGAGGCCTGCGCCTGGCTGATCATCGTCGAGATGAAACCGAGGACGATGATCGGAAAGATGAGTATCGCCAGATAGGCATTGAACGCCTGGAATTCGCCGATGCTCAGCTTGCCGACGATCACGAAATGGCCGCCCAATGTGAGGATGATCAGCGTCGCGAGATTGGAGAGGAAGGTGATGATCGGGATCATCGCCGCGAAATTGCCGAGGATCTTGAGGCCAAGCGCCCGCGCCTCCTCGTTGACGACAAGGAAGCGTCCAAATTCGCGCTGGCCACTGTCGAGCAGCCGCACCAGCGCCGCGCCGACGATATTCTCGTTGAGCACCCGGTTCAGCTTGTCGATGATCCCCATGATCTGCACGAAAAGCTTGCGCACCCGGCTCATCATCGTGAAGAAGCCGACGCCGATCAGCGGCAGGATGGCGAGAACCGCCAGCGCCAGGCGCCAGTTGAGCCAGAGCAGCAACGCGCTCGCCGCGATGATGATGAAAACCGAGGAGATCAGCGAAGCCGCCGCCTGCGCGACGAACGTCTTGATGGAATCGACGTCGGAGGTGAAGTTGGTGAGCAGCTTTGCCGGCGTCAGCGCGATCACCGATGAATAGCTCTGCTGGGAGACTTTCTCGGCAAGACGCGTGCGCAGGTCGCGCGCGACACGTTCCGATGCCATGGTCTGCACCACCGCCTGAAGATTGCCGAGCAGGAAGGCGCCGAGCGACAGTGATGCCAGTTCGATCAGAATCGCCGCCAGGTCGAGCTTGCCCCCGTTGAACGTATCGATCCCGCGCGCGATCACCTGCGGCACGAACAGGCCGACGCCGCTCGACGCCATCGTCAGTATGACGAGCATCGCCATCCAGCCCCTGTAGGGCTTGAGCAAGGGTATCAGGCTCGGCCCCTTTGGCCTGCCGCCCGGCTTTTTCGCCACTTCAGTCCCCTATATCATCTTCTGGACAATCGTGATCAGCGCCCAGAGCCCCAGGATGATCGCCAGCCAGATCGCCCCCAGGGAGGCCAGCTGACCGCGCGGCAGGCGTCGCAAGGCGAGACTGCTGGCGACCAGAACCAGCCACAGGCTGAGATAGATCGAGCGCGCGATCAGGTCGCTGTTCATGTCTTTCCCCCACCGCGCTCCATCCGATCAGAGCTGGCCGATCAAAACTGGATCGCCTGGCCGTCATAGCCCGGCTCGATGCCCGGCGGAAGGGCGGCGCGCAAGCTTTCATAGTCCATGCTGTGATCCATATGGGTCAGAATACTGCGCCCAGGATGAATCCGCGCAATGATGTCGAGCGTCATGGCGAGATGCGGATGGGTAGGATGCGGCTTCTCGCGCAGCGCATCGATGACGAGCAGGTCGACACCGGCATAGAGCTTGATCATGTCATCGGTCACGGCGCTGAAATCCGTGGCGTAGGCGGCCGAGACACCGTCCTGCTCGAAGCGGAAGCCGGTCGACCAGATGTTGCCGTGCGGCTGTGGGACCCAGCGCACCGAAATGTCACCGATCCGCATTTCGTTCTCGACAAGTTCGTGCGCTTCGATCGTCGGCCGATATCCTTCCCGCCCGTCGAAGGCGTAGCCGAAGCGCTCCCTGAGACGGCGCATCGTCGCGGCATGACCGTAGCCGGGCACCGGCGAGCCGCGATGGTGCATGATCTGGCGCAGATCGTCGATGCCATGGGTGTGGTCGGCATGGTCGTGGGTCCACAATACCGCATCGAGATGAACGACATCGGCGGCGAGCAGCTGCGCGCGCATGTCCGGCGACGTGTCGACCAGCAGCCGCGTCGTCTCGCTCTCGACGAGGATGGACACGCGGGTGCGGGCGTTGCGGGGATTGGCGGGATCGCATCGGCCCCAGTCGCCGCCGATGCGCGGCACGCCCGAAGACGTACCGCAGCCGAGAATGGTGACTTTGAGGCCCATGGTTTCAGGCCGTCGCCGGCGCGACACATTTCGAGAAGAGCGCGAAGAAATTGCGCGTGGTCTGGAGCGCCAGGTCCTCGACGCTCTCGCCGCGCAGATCGGCGAGGAAGCGCGCCGTATCCGCCACGAAGGCCGGTTCACAGGGCTTGCCGCGATGAGGCACGGGTGCAAGGAACGGCGAATCCGTCTCGACCAGCAGGCGCCCGGCGGGAATTCCCTTCGCGCTCGTCTGCAGGTCGGTGGCATTCTTGAAGGTCACGATGCCCGAGATGCTGATGTAGAGGCCGAGTGCGAGGGCCTTCTCGGCAAAATCGGCGCTCGCCGTGAAGCAGTGAATGACGCCGGTATAGGCGCCCTTCCTCATTTCTTCGGTCAGGATGGCGGCCGTGTCCTCCTCGGCATCGCGGGTGTGGACGATGAGCGGCAGTCCGGTTTCGCGCGCGGCGGCGATATGCGCGCGGAAGCTGCTCTTCTGCTGTTCGCGGTCGCTATGATCGTAGTAATAATCGAGCCCGGTCTCGCCGATACCGATGACGCGCGGATTTTCCGCCGCCTTCACGAGCCGCGCGGTGTCGATGTGCGGATGCTCGTCCGCCTCATGGGGATGGATGCCGACGCTCGCCCAGATATCGCTTTCGCGCTCGGCTAGGCCGATCACCTCGCCCCATTCGCGCTCGCGGGTCGAGATGTTGAGCATGGTCCCGATGCCCGCCGCCCGCGCCCGGCCGATCACCTCGGACTGATGCTCGACCAGGCCCTTATAGTTGAGGTGGCAGTGGCTATCGACCAACATCAGACGTCCTCAACATCCTCGGCCGGCAGTTCCAGCTTCGGGAAGAGCGGGGTCGGTGCGCCGACGATGAACCCCGTTGCTTGCAGATCGGCATACCAGCTGCCTGACAACCCCTCATAAGTGCGCGCGCTTTCGGGAACGCCCATATGGTCCAGCAGTTTCGCGGCACTGCCTGGAATCACCGGCTGGATCGCGGCGGCAAGCTGGCCGATCGCGATATAGAGCGTCGCCAGCACCGCTTCCATGCGCGCCGGATCGGTCTTTTTGAGCGCCCAAGGCTCCTGCACGGTGATATATTGATTGCAAGCGAACGCAGCGCGCAGCCAAGCCTGGATCGCCTCATGCGGCGCGAGCCGTTCGAACGCCTCGGGCATGTCCGTGCCGGTCGCCTGGCAGACCAGGCTGAGCAGGATCTCGTCGTCGGCGCTGTGCTCGCGACCGGGCAGCCGTCCGTCCAAATTCTTGGTGATGAGAGAAAGGGTCCGCTGCGCCAGATTGCCGAAGGCGTTGCCGAGCTCGGTGTTGGCGCGCTGGACGATGGCCTCTGTGCTGTAGCTGCCGTCATTGCCGAAATTGACCTCGGCGAGCAGGAAATAGCGCAGCTGATCGACGCCGAAGCGGGCCGCCCAGTCGAGCGGATCGACGACATTGCCGAGCGACTTGGACATCTTGGCGCCGCGATTGAGCAGGAAGCCATGGCCGAAGACGCGGCCGGGCAGCGGCAGGCCCGCGCTCATCAGGAAAGCCGGCCAGTAGACCGCATGGAAGCGGACGATATCCTTGCCGATGATGTGGACGATGTCGCCGCCACCCGCCCAATAGCGGGCCATGCGCGCGGCATCGTCGGGATAGCCGCAGCCGGTGATATAATTGGTGAGCGCGTCGACCCAGACATACATGACATGGTCCGGCGCGCCGGGCACCTCGACACCCCAGTCGAAGGTGGAGCGCGAGACGCTGAGATCCTGCAATCCCGCCTCGACGAAGCGCATCACCTCGTTGCGGCGGCTCTCCGGCTGAATGAACTCGGGATGCGCGGCATAGAGATCGAGCAACGGCTGCTGATATTTGGAAAGACGGAAGAACCAGCTTTCCTCGACCGTCCACTCGACCGGCGTGCCCTGTGGCGAGAGCTTCTCGCCATCCTCGCCCTGTATGATCTCGTCATCGCCATAATAGGCCTCGTCGCGCACCGAGTACCAACCCTCGTAGCGGCCGGTATATAGGTCGCCGGCATCCGCCATCGCCTGCCAGATCGCCTGGCTGGCGCGGTGATGCGCGGGTTCGGTCGTGCGGATGAAGCGATCATAGCTGATCGCAAGAGCATCATCCATTTCCTTGAAATAGGATGACATCTCTGCCGCCAACTCGCCCGGCGTCACGCCCCGCGCGCGCGCCGTCTGCGCCATTTTGAGGCCATGCTCGTCGGTGCCGGTCTGGAAGAAGACGTCGCGACCCATCATCCGCGCCGCACGAGCGATCGCGTCGGTCGCGATCGCCTCATAAGCATGGCCGATATGCGGCCGCCCATTGGGATAGGAAATGGCCGTGGTGATGGTGAAAGGTCGCGACATGTTTCCTGCTTGGTGTTGCTCGGAGCGGTTGTCGGCCATTCAGGCCGGTTTCCGGGCCTCTTAGAGCATGGTGCAGCGAAGTTGGAACCGGTTTTTCGCGCTCAGCCGATTTCGGCAACCGTCTCGCAGAGCCGATAGACGAGCGCGCCTGGCTCAAGCTGCAGCGGCGCGATGGCGCCTGCGCTGAGACGCCGGGCTTCTTCCCAGGCGGCAATGCCTTCCGCAAGGTCCCTGCCCTCCCTGTTACGCGTGCGCTCGGCAATGAAGCGCGGCACCAGATCGACAAAGGCTTCGAGGCGCGGCCGCGCGGCTATCGGCGAGAGCGCCTGGACGAGCCGCGCGCGCTCGGCATCGGCACGGCGGTCGCCAGAGGCGATAAGCGCGAGGGCAGCTTCGAGGCCGGGCAGATCGAGCGCCTTGATCGCGACCGCCTGGCCCGGCGAGCCCTCGGCGCTCCGGCCGAGGGCCGCGCGCTCCTGCGCCGGCAGGTCGGGCAGCGCATCGGCCAGCGCCTGCGTCATGGCATCGTCGTCGAGCGGCCCGAAGCGCAGCATCCGGCAGCGCGAACGGATCGTGGGCAACAGGCGGCCCGGCGCATGGGCGATGAGCAGGAACACGGCTCCGGCGGGCGGTTCCTCCAGGCTCTTGAGCAGCGCATTGGCGGCGCCGGTCTCCAGATCGTCGGCGCTATCGATCAGGATCACGCGCCGCGACCCCATGCCTGGCGCATTGTTGAGCAGTCGCGCGAGACCGCGCACCTGATCGACGCTGATATTGCGCGCCAGCGTGCTCCCCTCGCCCTTCTTGTCGTCCCTTTCGAGGCGTTCGAGCCGAATGAAATCGGGATGGGCGCCGGCGTCCATGAGCTTGACGGCCGGATCATTCTCGCTCGGCGCCAACCGGTCGGGCGGCACCGGGCGTCCGGCGCCCTGGACGAGCAGGCGCTTGGCGAAATCGGTAGCAATGCCGGCCTTGCCGACACCCTGCGGCCCGGCGAAGATCCAGCCATGATGCATCCGGCCGGCATCGGCCGCCGCGATCAATTCGGCAATCTGTTCGTCATGGCCGCGCCAGATGGTCATGGCAGCAGCTCGTCAAGCGCAGACAAGAGGCGCAGCGTCACATCGTCAGGGCTTCCCGAGGCGTCGATCGTGCGGAAGCGATCCGGCTCCTCTTCGGCAAAGCGCATGAAGGCGGCGCTCACGGCGGCATGAAAATCGGCATCGCGTGCACCGATCCGGTCGGACCGGCCGCCGTCCCGCAGACGGGCACGCAGTTCCGCATCCATGTTCGGCAAAGCCAGCAACAGCGTGCGATCGGGCAGCAGACCCCGCGAGCCGACCTCGTGCAGCGCCAAAATGTCGGCATCGGCGAGTTCGCCGGTCGCGCTCTGATAGGCGCGGCTCGAGTCGAGGAAGCGATCGCAGATCACCCACTGGCCGGCGTCGACGGCGGGGCGGATCGTCTTTTCGACATGATCGGCACGCGCCGCCGCGAACAGCAGAGCCTCCGCGCGCGTATTCCAGCGATCCGCCTCGCCGGAGAGAAGCAGGCCCCTTATCGCCTCCGCGCCGAGGCTGCCGCCCGGCTCGCGAGTCAGCAGCACAGAAATACCCCTTGTCTCAAGCGCCGCCGCCAGCGCACGCGCCTGGGTCGACTTGCCGACGCCCTCGCCGCCCTCCAGCGTGATGAAGCGGCCGCGTGTCACGGGTTACCCAAAGAGCGACAGGAAGCCGGTCCACAGGCGTGCGAAGAAGCCGCCCTGGCTCACATCCTCGCCGGCCGCCAGCGGGAGCGACTGCGGCGTGCCGTCGCCCGCATCGACCACCAGATGCGCAACGACCTGTCCCTTGGCGATCGGCGCCTGCAGCGGCCCGTCATAGACGACCTTCGCCTTGGCTTGGGTCGCGATGTTGTTGGGGATGGTGGCGGCGAGATCGCGCGGCGCGACGAGATCGATCTGGCGCGTCCAGCCGCCCTGCACCTGCGCGGTCGCGACCTTGGCGCCGCTCTTGAACAGCGGCTGCGCGCGCCACGCCTTGAAGCCCCAGTCCATGAAGCGGACGGATTCGGCGATGCGGCCGTTGAACGTGTCGAGGCCGGCCACGACCATGACGAGACGGCGGCCATTCTGGATCGCCGATCCGGTGAAACCATATTTGGCCTCGTCGGTATGGCCGGTCTTGAGCCCGTCGGCGCCCTCGACCTTGCCGAGCAGCGGATCGCGATTGTCCTGGGTGATGTCCCCTCCCCCGATCCGCTTGCCCCAGGTGAAGTTCGGGAGCGAATAATAGCGCTTGTAGAGATCCGGGTAGTCACGAATCGTTGCAGCGGCGAGGGTCGCGAGGTCGCGCGCCGTGACATAGGTCACGCCATTGTCCGGCCAGCCGTTCGCCGTGCCGAAATGGCTGTTGGTGAGGCCGAGACGCTTGGCTTCGGCATTCATGAGATCGGTGAAGCTTTCCTCGGTGCCGGCAATGCCTTCGGCAAGTACGACACAAGCATCGTTGCCCGATAGCGTCACGATCCCCTTCAACAGATTGTCGACGCTGACGTTCGAATTGACCTCGAGGTACATGCTGGAGCCCTGGTTGTTCCATTTCTTCCAGGTGTCCGGCCGCACATTGAAGGTCTGGTCGGGCTTGAGGCGCCCTTCCTTGATGAGTTTGAAGGCGACATAGACCGTCATCATCTTCGCCATCGACGCCGGCGGCATGCGGCGATCGGCGTCCCGTGCATAGAGCACCCGGCCCGAGGACAGGTCGACCATATAGGCAATGGGCGCGGCCGAATCGTAGCTCGGCGCCGACGCAGCGGCCGACCCGGCGAGCAAAGGAAGCGCCAGGGCGAAGAGAAGGGCATGTTTCATGGGAAAGGTCCGCTTGTGATCGATGAATCGCGAGAAGGCCGGCGCGAAGCCGTACCGTTCCCTCGTCCTTAGTCGCGCTGTCCGGCCCTGCCTAGAGCCCGCGTCACTGCCTCACCGCATCGGCCAGCAGGCCGACCGACAGCGCATAGAAATTTGAGCAATTATAATCGAGAATGACGCGATAGTTGCTGGTCAGCAGATAGGCGGTCTTGCCCGGCCCATCCGGCTCAAGCAGCGTCGCCATGATCTTGTCGTCGGGCCAGGTGCCGCTGGCCGGCGACACGCCCAGCGCGCGCCATTCCGCCATGGTCTGCCACTTGCTCTGCCGGTCGAACACGCGCTGGCAGCGCGGCGCGACCGTGTGTCCGGCGATGGCGGTCCGATCGAACCCGGCAGGTACGCTGACCGCAAAGCCCCAGGGCTCGCCCTTGCGCCAGCCCGCGCGTTCGAAATAGGCGGCGATGGACGCCAGCGCATCGGGCTCGCTTCGCCAGATGTCGGCAAAGCCATCGCCGTCCGCATCGCGCGCATCGCGCAGATAGACGCTGGGCAGGAACTGGGGATAGCCGGTCGCGCCGGCATAGCTGCCGACGAGCCGGTCGCGCGGCACGCCCTTCTCCATCATCTGCATGGCGGCGAGCAGCTCCGGCTCGAACAGCGCGCGGCGGCGCCCTTCATAGGCCAGCGTCGCCAGCGAGCGGACGAGATCGAAGCTGCCGGTCACTTTCCCATAGCTGCTCTCATGACCGAAGATCGCGACCATGATCGATTCCGGCACCCCCGTCTCGGCCTCGAAACGCGAGAGCAGCGCGCGGTTGGCGCTATAGACGGCGCGCCCGTGGTCGATCAGCGCGGCCGTCATATGCTCACGGCGATAGGGCTCGAAATTGGGGATGGGCGCATCGAGCGGCACCGGCCCCGCGCCTCGATCGAGCATCACCACGCGGTCATTGGCGGTGAGATCAGCGGTGGCGCGGTCGAACGTCGCGTCGGAGACGCCCAGCGCCCGCGCCTTGGCCCGCAAGCTCGCGATATAGCCGGCAAAACTGTCAGGCGCCGGCTGTTGCACCACAGCGTTCGGCTCGCCGAAATTGAGCGGCTGTGCCGGCGTCGACTGAACCGACAGCAGCGCGGAGACGGCCAGAACCGCCGACAAAGCACCGAAACGCGCAATCCCTCTCATGCCGTGAAGATGACCCCATCCCGGTTAAGAAACAAGCCACGACCGACGATCCGGCGGTCTGCTGCCATGAATGACAACCGGCAGCCTGCCGCTTGCCGCGCCAGGGCTTTTCCACTAGCGCGGCAGCGATCCGGGGACACCGGAGAGGTGGCCGAGTGGTTTAAGGCAGCGGTCTTGAAAACCGCCGTGGGTTCACGCTCACCGTGGGTTCGAATCCCACCCTCTCCGCCAGCGTCTTTGCCGGGATACGAGAGGCGTGACAGGGGACATGAGCGAGGCGCCGAAAATCCTGGCGGTGGACGATGAGGCCGCGATCCGGCGCCTGCTCGCCGCCGGCCTGTCCCGCGCCGGCTATCGGGTCACGGAAGCGGCCTCGGCGCGCGAGGCGCTGACCGCCGCCCAGATCGACAAGCCCGACATCGTGCTGCTCGACCTCGGCCTGCCGGACCGCGACGGGCTGGAACTGGTCTCGCTGCTCAAGGCGTCGGGTGCCGCGGTGCTGGTGATCTCGGCGCGCGACGCCACCGATCAGAAGGTCGCCGCGCTCGATCTGGGGGCCGACGACTATGTCACCAAGCCGTTCGACACCGAGGAAGTGCTGGCCCGTATCCGCACCGCGCTGCGGCACCGCCTGTCCGCCGAGATCGACACGCCGATCGTCGAGGTTGGCGACATCGAGATCGACCTCTCCGCCCGGCTCGTGCGCCGCGCAGGCGAGGAAGTGCACCTGACGCCCAAGGAATTCGGCTTCCTGGCCGAACTCGCCAAGCATCCCGGCCGCGTCGTCACCCATCTCCAGCTGCTGCGCAATGTCTGGGGTCCCGGCCATGAGCAGGATGTCGAATATCTGCGCGTGGCGGCGCGCGGCGTGCGCAAGAAGCTGGAGGGCGACGCGGTCGAAACCAGCGTCATTCGCAATGAGCCCGGCGTCGGCTATCGGCTGATCAAATAGGTGCCGGTGACCACGCGAAAGGCTGCCGCCAAAAAAGGAAATGGCCGCCGGAACGATCCAGCGGCCAATCCCTCAATCTTCCGATCGATCAGGCGAAGCTGACAGCAGCCCGCTTGCGACGCAGCATTGTGCCCAGCAGACCGAAGCCGCTGACCATCAGCGCCCAGGTGGCAGGCTCGGGTACGCCGCCCGGCTCCGTCGGCGGGGCATTGTCCTTGCCGCCGGTGCCGCCCAACGCCAGGCCATCTTCATCGTTCGTCGTCGAGATCACGATCGACGTGATGTCGGCGCCGAAGAAGTCGAGATAGGGCAGCGTGCCTTCATAGGCCGTGTCGACATAGTTGAAGGCATCGGCCGAGACGGTCCCCAGCAGCGTCGCGCCGGAATAGGCGGCGAGCGTCCCGGTGAACCCGCCATAGGCGTTGGCCTGCACTTCGAGATGCTGGATGTTGCTGATCGGCGTGTCGAAGGTGATCGTCACCCCGCCCGGGCCCCAATTGTCCCACAGGATCGTTTCGCCATTGGCGAACTCACCGATCCAGGAAGAGCCTTCCTGGAGCTGGGTGAATGAGCCGTTCGGCGAGGTGATGGTGAAGCCGACGCCGCCGTTGGTCACGCCAGTCCCGGGACTCGTGAACGTGGTGCCATCCGCGCCCCATTGCGTGAAATCGATCGAGTCGGCAAAGGCCGGCGCGCTCAGGGCCGACGCCAGTACAAGCGCGGCAGTTGCTGCAAAATTGCGCATTTTCATGTGTTTCCCCCACATTTATCTCCGCATGCCCCAGCTATACATGCGAGAGATCATCAACTGTCTTCATCACGCCGGGACGGTCAAAAAAATGAACCGAACATTCACATTTTATCGAAGGCTATGCCGATTGGCAATTTGATAATGTGAATTAAAGGTTAATGGTTG
>Ga0335083_10006042_pt1 | contig 15232 bp, 12 predicted proteins | sample Lox_Sample_42_FD_206716 | JGI IMG/M metagenome (GOLD analysis project Ga0335083, IMG submission 206716) | Soil microbial communities from Loxahatchee National Wildlife Refuge, Florida, United States - Lox_Sample_4.2 | ecosystem: Environmental > Terrestrial > Soil > Wetlands | place: USA... | reverse complement strand
GCGCAATCGATCGACGCCTCTTCGCGGCGCTACCTCTCCGCGGTGCTGAAGCGCGGCGACCTCGACGGCAAGCTGGGCACCACCCTCCTCCTGCAGAAGCTGCCCCACGTCCCCGCGGAGCGCGTGCTCCTCGTTGGACTCGGGCGCGAGCGGGAGTTCAACGAGGCGGCCTATCGCAAGGCGATGACGGCCGCCGCGGCGGCGCTCAAGTCCACGGGCGCGGCCGACGCCACGATCTGCCTCACGGAGCTGGCGTTGAAGCATCGCGGCGCGGGCTGGAAGGTCGAGCAGGCCGTGATCCTCGTGAACGACGCCTGCTATCGCTTCGATCGCCTGAAGAGCAAGGCGCCCGAGGGCAAGCGCGCGCTGAAGAAGGTCTCGCTCGCCGTCGAGCGCGCGGAAATGAAAGCCGCGGAAGCGGCCTGCGCGCGCGGCATGGCGATCGCCTCGGGCATGTCGTTCGCCAAGGACCTGGGCAACCTCCCCGGCAACATCTGCACGCCGACCTACCTCGGCGAGCAGGCGGTCGAGCTCGGCAAGGCCACCGGCATCAAGGTCACGGTGCTCGACAGGAAGCAGATCGAGGCGCTCGGCATGAACTGCTTCCTCGCCGTGGCGCAGGGCAGCAAGCAGCCGCCGAAATTCATCGTGATGGAGTACATGCACGGCAAGAAGGGCGAGGCGCCCGTCGCCCTCGTCGGCAAGGGCATCACCTTCGACACGGGCGGCATCTCGATCAAGCCCGCGCCCGAGATGGACGAGATGAAGTTCGACATGTGCGGCGCGGCGAGCGTGCTGGGCACGATGAAGGCGCTCGCGGCGATGAAGCTTGCGCTCAACGTGGTCGGGGTCGTGCCCACCACCGAGAACATGCCGGGCGGCAACGCCATCAAGCCGGGCGACATCGTCACCACCATGTCGGGCCAGACGGTCGAGATCCTCAACACGGATGCCGAGGGCCGATTGATACTCTGCGACGCCCTCACTTACGTGGAGCGCTACAAGCCCTCTGCGGTGATCGACATCGCCACCCTCACGGGCGCGATGGTGATCGCGCTGGGCCACGTCGCCACGGGCATGTTCTCCAACGACGACGCGCTCGCGCAGGAAGTGGTGAACGCCGGCGACTCCTCGTGGGACCGCGCATGGCACATGCCGATGTGGGACGACTACCAGGAGCAGCTGAAGAGCAACTTCGCGGACATCCCGAACATCGCTTCGCGCGCGGGCGGCTCCATCACCGCGGCGTGCTTCCTCTCGCGCTTCACCAAGTCGTATCCGTGGGCGCACCTGGACATCGCGGGCACGGGCTGGAAGTCCGGCGCCGAGAAAGGCGCCACGGGCCGGCCGGTCGCGCTGCTGGCGCACTTCCTCGCCAAGCGGGCGGCGTGACGCGCATCGATTTCTACCGCTACGCGGACGACAAGGTGCGCGTGGCCTGCCGCCTCGCGGCCAAGGTGTTCGCCAAGCCCAACAAGCTCGTGGTGTATTCGCCGGATGTGAACACGCTCGCCGAGTTCGATCGCGTGCTGTGGACGTACCAGGCGACGTCCTTCGTGCCGCACTGCTACGGCAACTCGCCGCTCGCGGCGGAGACGCCCGTGGTGCTCACCTCGAGCGGCGATGCGCTCCCCCACCACGACGTGCTGCTCAATCTCGGCGACGAGTGGCCGCCCTTCTTCGCCTCGTTCGAGCGGCTGCTGGAGATCGTATCCACGGATGAGGCGGACAAGGTGCGGGCGCGCGACCGCCATGCGTTCTACAAGAAGCGCGGCTACGATATCCAGGTGAACGACATCGAGGGCTAGGCGTGCCGGCGGATTTCGACAAGGACTTGCTGGGAAGGGCCGATGCGCTGCTGAAGCGCACCGCCCCCGCGCGCCCCGAAAGCGACTCGGGCGCGTTCCCCGTGCTCACCGACTTCGTCGAGGACAAGGCCGCCAACGACGAGCTCGCCCACGAGGTGTTCAAGCGCGTGATGCTCCAGGTCGAAGGGCGCCTCGCGCACGACCTCGAGGCGCGCCTCGCGCAGCACCTCGCCCCGCAGATCCACGCTGCGGTCATCAGCGCCCTGGGAGACTTGCGCCAGGAGCTCGCCAACGCCATCGCGGAGGCGGTCACCGAAGCGATCGCCGCCCGCAACCGGCAGAAGAAGTAGGACATGGAACTCGCAAAAGCTTTCGATCCCCACGGCATCGAGTCGCGCTGGTATCCCTTCTGGGAGTCGAAGGGCTACTTCAGGGCCGGATTCGACGCCTCGAGGAAGTCCTTCTCGATCCAGCTGCCGCCGCCCAACGTCACCGGCACGCTGCACATGGGGCACGCGTACCAGCAGACGCTGATGGACATCCTCACGCGCTATCACCGCATGAAGGGATTCAACGTGCTGTGGCAGCCGGGCACCGATCACGCGGGCATCGCCACGCAGATGGTGGTGGAGCGCCAGCTGGAAGCCGAGGGAACCTCGCGCCGCGAGATCGGCCGCGAGGAGTTCACGCGGCGCGTGTGGGCGTGGAAGGAGCAGTCGGGCTCGACGATCACGCGCCAGATGCGCCGCCTCGGCGCCTCGTGCGACTGGTCGCGCGAGTACTTCACGATGGACGAGGCGCGTTCGAAGGGCGTGCTCGAAGTGTTCGTGCGCCTGCACGAGCAGGGCCTCATCTACCGCGGCAAGCGCCTCGTGAACTGGGACCCGCAGCTGCAGACCGCGGTGTCGGACCTCGAGGTGGTCTCCGAGGAAGAGAACGGCACGCTCTGGCACCTGCGCTATCCGCTCGAGGACGGCAGCGGCCATCTCGTGGTGGCGACGACGCGCCCCGAGACGATGCTGGGCGACGCGGCCGTGGCCGTGCATCCCGAGGACGAGCGCTACGCGAAGCTCGTGGGGCGCAAGGTGAAGCTGCCGCTCTGCGACCGCCTCATCCCCGTGATCGCCGATACCTACGTGGACCGCGAGTTCGGCACGGGTGTGGTGAAGATCACGCCGGCGCACGACTTCAACGACTTCCAGGTCGGCGTGCGGCACGGCCTCGAGCCGATCTCGATCTTCACGCTCGAAGCGCGCGTGAACGAGAACGGGCCGCTCGCCTACCAGGGCCTCGATCGCTACGAAGCCCGCAAGCGCGTGCTGGCCGACCTCGAGAAGCAGGGGCTCGTGGAAAGCGCCAAGCCCCACAAGCTCACGGTGCCGCGCTCCGACCGCAGCGACGTCGTGGTGGAGCCGATGCTCTCGGACCAGTGGTTCGTGCGCATGGACTCCATGGCGAAGGCCGGCCTCGAGGCGGTGTCGAGCGGCAAGACCCGGTTCGTGCCCGAGGAGTGGACCAAGATCTACGACCAGTGGCTCGGAAACATCCAGGACTGGTGCATCTCGCGCCAGCTCTGGTGGGGCCACCAGATTCCCGCGTGGTACGCCGCGGACGGCACGCCCTTCGTGGGACGCACGTTCGAAGAAGCGCTGAGGCACGCCACGGCCGCGGGCAAGACCATCACGCCCGAGTCGCGCGACTCCGACGTGCTGGACACATGGTTCTCCTCGGCGCTCGTGCCCTTCACCACGCTGGGCTGGCCCGACGAGGCGGCCTTCGAGCGCGAACGGCGCTTCTACCTGCCCTCCACGGTGCTCGTCACCGGCTTCGACATCATCTTCTTCTGGGTGGCGCGGATGGTGATGACGTCGTTGCAATTCACCGGCGACACCGCCTTCGACCACGTGTACATCAACTCGATCGTGCGCGACGCCGAAGGCCAGAAGATGAGCAAGTCGAAGGGCAATACGATCGATCCGCTGGACGTGATCGACGGCATTTCCTTCGAGGCGCTGCTGGAGAAATCCACGCAGGGCCTCATGCTCGCCTCGCACCGCGAGACGGCGGCCAGGCGCATCAAGCGCGAGTTCCCCACGGGCATCGATTCGTACGGGGCCGATGCGTTGCGCTTCACCTTCGCGTCGCTCTCCACGCTGGGCCGCACGCTCAACTTCGACCTCAAGCGCTGCGAAGGCTACCGCGGCTTCTGCAACAAGCTCTGGAACGCCACGCGCTTCGTGCTGATGAACTGCGAGGGCAAGGACACCGGCGTCGACGAATCGAAGCCGCTGGAATTCTCGACTGTGGACAAGTGGATCTCGAGCCGCCTGCAGCGCGCCGAGAAGGACGTGATCGACGCCCTCGCCGCCTACCGCTTCGACGTGGCCGCGCGCGCCGTGTACGAATTCGTGTGGGACGAGTACTGCGACTGGTACGTGGAGATGGCCAAGGTGCAGCTCGCGGGCGGCAACGAGGCGCAGCAGCGCGCCACGCGGCGCACGCTCATCCGCGTGCTCGAAGCCACGCTTCGCCTCGCGCACCCGTTCATCCCGTTCATCACCGAGGAGCTGTGGCAGATCGTCTCGCCGCTCGCGGGCAAGGCGGGCGAGAGCATCATGGTGGCCGCGTACCCCGCGCCCGACGCCGCGAAGATCGACGAGAAGGCCGAGGGTGAGATCGCGGTAGTGAAGGAAATCATCAACGCCGCGCGCAACCTCCGCTCGACCATGGGCCTTTCGCCGGCCGCGAAGGTGCCGATGTACGTGGCCGGCGCCCCGAAATTCCTCGCGGGCTATGCGCCGCAGATGACCGCGATCGCGCGCCTGTCCGAGATCCACTTCGTCGATGCGCTTCCCGCGAAGGACGCGCCCGTGTCCATCACGGCGAACGGCAAGCTCATGCTCCACGTCGAGGTGGATCGCGCCGCCGAGAAGATCCGCCTCTCGAAGGAAGCGGCCACGCTCGAAGCGCAGATCGCCAAGGACCGCGCGAGCCTCGGCAACGACGCCTTCGTGCAGAAGGCCCCGGCGCACGTCGTGGACCAGATGAAGAAGCGGCTCGCCGACAACGAAGCGAAGCACGCCGACGTGAGCAAGCAGCTCGGAAAACTGGGTTGAACTGGCCCTACTCCCTCCGCGCCCTCCAGTCCCCGAACTACCGCCGCTACTACACCGGGCAGGCCGTCTCGATGATCGGGACGTGGATGCAGTCGGTCGCGGTCATGTGGCTCGCGTACCGGCTATCCGGCTCCACGCTGTTCACCGGGCTGATCGGCTTCCTCACGAACATCCCGCACCTCTTCCTCGCGCCGCTCGCGGGCGTGCTGGGCGATCGCATCAATCGAAGGACGCTGCTGCTCACGGTGCTGGGCCTCATGACGGTGCAGTCGGCGGTGCTCGCGGTGCTCTCGGGCCTGCACGTGATCACGATGACGCAGCTGGGCTTCCTCGCGCTCTTCGCCGGGGTGTGCAACTCCTTCGAGACGCCGACGCGGCAATCGCTCATGGTGCAGCTCCTCGAGAAGCGCGAGGACCTGCCCAACGCCATCGCGATGAACTCGATGCTGATGAACGGCACGCGCCTCATCGGCCCGTCCATCGGCGGCCTGGTCATCGCCTGGGTGGGCGAGACCTGGTGCTTCGCGCTGAATTCGATCTCGTATCTCGCCGTGCTCGGGGCGCTTTTCACGATCACGATCACGCCCAGGCCGCGGCCGCCGTCGCATCCGCTGCACGACCTCGCCGAGGGCTGGCGCTACGTGACTGGAATGCTGCCCGCGCGGCGCATGCTGGCCACCCTCGCGCTCGTGAGCTTCTCCATCAGCCCGTACGCCACGCTCCTGCCCGCCATCGCGGTGAAGACCTTCGGCGATGGCGCGGAGCTGGTGGGCCATTTCATCGGGGTGGTGGGCCTGGGCGCCGTGATCGCGGCGGTGAGCCTCGCGCGCCGCGCCAACGTGCGCGGCCTGGGCAAGTGGGTCGGCGTGGGCGCGATGATCGCCGGCGTGGGCGCCGTGGGGTTCGGGCTTTCGCGCACGCTCTGGTTCTCCTACCCGCTGCTCATGCTCGAAGGCTTCGGCATGTTCATCACCGGGGCCGCCGTGAACACGATCCTCCAGACCGTCGTGGACGAGGAGAAGCGAAGCCGCGTGCTCTCCTACTACACGATGTGCTTCATCGGCAGCGCGCCGCTCGGCCACTACTGCGCCGGATGGCTCGCCGACCACATCGGCGCGCCCGCCACGTTCGTGGTGGGCGGCGCGATCGCCATCGCCGCGGGGCTCTTCTTCCTCGCCCGTATCGGCACGTTCCGCTCGCACCTGCGGCAGGTGTACGTGAGCCGCGGTATCATCCCCTCCCTCGAAGACACGCGCGTATCCAACCCATGACGACACTTGCAGGCAAGACGCTGTTCATCACCGGCGGTTCGCGCGGCATCGGGCGCGCCATCGCGCTGCGCGCCGCGAAAGACGGCGCCAACGTCGCGGTCGCGGCGAAGACTTCGGACCCGCATCCGAAGCTCTCCGGCACGATCCACACGGTCGTGGAGGAGATCCGCGCCGCCGGAGGCAAGGGACTCGCGATCCAGCTCGACGTGCGCGACGAGAACGCCATCGCCGAGGCGGTGAAGAAGGCCGCGGCCGAGTTCGGCGGCATCGACATCCTGGTGAACAACGCGAGCGCCATCCAGCTCACGCCCACGATGGAAACCGCGGCGAAGCGCTACGACCTCATGATGGGCGTGAACGCGCGCGGGACGTTCCTCTGCTCGCAGGCATGCATCCCATTCTTGAAGAAGGGATCGAACCCGCACATCCTCACGCTCTCCCCGCCGCTGTCGATGAAGGCGAAGTGGTTCGCGGGCCACGTGGCCTACACGATGTCGAAGTACGGGATGAGCATGTGCACGCTCGGGATGAGCGCGGAGCTGAAGCCGCTTGGAATCGCGGTGAATTCCCTCTGGCCGCGCACGACGATCGCCACCGCCGCGGTGGAGGTGCACTTCCCGGCGGAGATCCTGCGCGCGAGCCGCACCGACGAGATCATGGCCGACGCCGCGCACGCGATCCTCACGAGCGACTCGAAGACCCACACGGGGAACTTCTACATCGACGAGGACGTGCTGCGCGCCGCGGGCGTCACCAACTTCGACAAGTACGCCGTGACGCCGGGCGTGCCGCTCTTCCAGGACCTCTTCCTGGACTGAAACCGCAAAACCGGGGCCAGACCCCGGTTTTCGCGGGTTCGCTCAGCGCTTCTTCATGAAGAAGGTGAACTCGGCGCCTTCGGAGTGCGAGAGCAGCTCGTTTCCGGTCTGCTTGCAGAACGCCTGGAAGTCCTTCACCGAGCCCGGGTCCGTGGCCACCACCTTGAGGACCTGGCCCGACGTGAGATCGCCCAGCGCCTTCTTGGCGCGCAGGATCGGCAGCGGGCAATTGAGTCCGCGCACGTCGAGCTCGCGATCGTAGGTGTGCTGCATCGCCTGCTGCATCTTGGTCTCTCCGAGGGACGGGCAGTTTAACATGGGGCCGATGGAATCCGAACCCAAGGAGCCTGCCCCGGAAAGCGTCCCGTTCGGCGAGGCGCTGCGTTTCTGGGTGAAGCTGGGCTTCGTGAGCTTCGGCGGCCCCGCGGGGCAGATCGCGATCATGCACCGCGAGCTCGTCGAGCGGCGCGCGTGGATCTCGGAGCGGCGGTTCCTGCATGCGTTGAATTACTGCATGTTGCTTCCGGGCCCCGAGGCCACGCAGCTCGCGACGTACGTGGGCTGGCTCATGCACGGCGTGAGGGGCGGCATCGTGGCCGGCGGCCTCTTCGTGCTGCCGTCGTTGTTCATCCTGATCGCGCTCTCCTGGATCTACGTGCGATTCGGGAGCGTGCCCGCGATCGCGGCGGTGCTGCACGGCGTGAAGCCCGCGGTGGTGGCGATCGTCCTCGCCGCGGCGTGGCGGATCGGAACGCGCGCGTTGCGTCACGAGTTCCTCTGGGGGATCGCAGCGGCCGCCTTCGTCGCGCTCTTCGCCTATGACGTGCCGTTCCCCGCGGTGATCGCGGCCGCGGCGCTCGTGGGGTGGATCGGCGGGCGCGTGGCGCCGCGTGTCTTCGCCATTTCGGGACATGCCGCGGAGAAGTCGAGCGGCGTTCCCGCGATCCTCGACGACGACACGCCCACGCCCGGGCACGCGAGGTTCTCGATGCGATCGCTCGTGACGGTGATCGTGTCGTTCGTCGCGATCTGGGCCGCCGCGCTGGGCGCCCTCGCCCTGGCTTGCGGGATGAAGAGCGACCTCACGCTGATGGGCTGGTTCTTCACCAAGTCGGCGATGGTCACCTTCGGCGGGGCTTACGCGGTGCTGCCCTACGTGCTGCAGAACGCGGTCGATACCTACGGATGGGCCACCACGCCGCAGATGATCGACGGCCTCGCGCTGGGCGAGAGCACGCCGGGACCCTTGATCATGATCGTGGCGTACGTGGGATTCCTCGGCGGATGGCAGCACCAGGCGCTGGGCTCCGACGCGCTCTTCCTGGGCGGCGTCGCGGGCGCGTGCGTCGCGACCTTCTTCACGTTCCTGCCCTCGTTCCTGTTCATCTTCGCGGGCGGACCCCTCGTGGAGCGCACGCGCGACGACCTGAAGCTCACCGCGCCCCTCACGGCCATCAGCGCCGCTGTCGTGGGCGTGATCCTCAATCTCACGGTGTACTTCGCGTGGCACGTGCTCTGGCCCGCGGCGAACGCGGCATCGCCCTTCTCGGGCGGCTTCGACTACGCGAGCGCCGCGATCGCGATCGTCGCGGCCATCGTGCTGCTCGCGAAGAAATCCGAAGTGATCCCGGTGATCGCGGCGAGCGGCGCCGCGGGCCTCGTGCTCTGGGCTGCCGGCGCCTAGCGCGCCTTGTAGGGGCCCGACTTCCCGCCGCGTTTCTCGACCACGTGGATGTCGCCCATTGTCATGCCGCGATCCACGGCCTTGCACATGTCGTAGATGGTGAGCAGCCCCACCTGCACCGCGGTGAGGGCTTCCATCTCGACGCCCGTCTTCGCGACGCACTCGACAGTTGCGCGACAGACGACCGCCGAGCGCTTCTTGTCGAGCACGAACTGCACGGCCACGGAGGTGAGCGGCACCGGATGGCAGAGCGGGATGAGCTCCGAGGTGCGCTTCGCGGCCTGGATCGCCGCCACGCGCGCTATGCCCAGGACATCGCCCTTCTTCGAGCTTCCCGACTCGACCAGGCGGAAAGTCGCCGCCTTCATGCGGATTTCGCCGCGCGCCACGGCCACGCGATGGGTCTCGGCCTTGGCCCCCACGTCAACCATGTGAGCCGCGCCGCGTTCGTCGAAATGGGTCAGCTTTTCCGTCATAATTGGTTACCACATCGCCCGGGGAACTCACTCTGTCCGGCGCCCATCATAGTAGCAGTCACCTCTTCCGGCCGTGAAAAAGCGCCTCGCCGCAGCCCTCCTCCTCGCCGTGTTCTGCACGGGCGGGGCGCGTGCGCAGCAAAACAACCTCCCGGACCTGGGCGACATCTCCTCGGCATCGCTGTCGGACACCCAGGAACGCACCATCGGCAACCGCATCATGCGCGAGGTGCGCAACGATCCCGCGTTCCTGGACGACCCGGAGATCACCGACTACATCACCTCCGTCGGCCAACGGCTGCTCTCGGTCGCCGACAATCCGCCTCCCGACATCACATTCTTCATGGTGAAGGACGAAAGCATCAACGCATTCGCGATGGTGGGCGGGCACGTGTTCATCCACACGGGGCTCCTGGTCCTCACGCAGGACGAAGCGGAGCTCGCCGGCGTGATGGCCCACGAGCTGGCCCACGTGCTGCAGAAGCACCAGGCGCGCATGATGCGCGACGCCTCGCGCGGCCAGTGGACTTCGCTCGCGGCGCTCGCCGTGGCGCTGCTCGCGGCGCGCTCCAGCGCCAACTCGAGCGGCCAGCTCACGGAAGCGGCCCTCGCCAGCGCGAGCGCCTTCAACATCCAGAACCAGCTCGACTTCACGCGCGAGCACGAGCGCGAAGCCGACCGCGTGGGCTTCACGCTGCTGGACAGGGCCGGATACGACCCGCGCGGCATGGCCACCTTCTTCGAGCGGATGATGCGCGCCAACCGCCTGAACGAGCTCAAGGGCTCCACTCCCTCGTACCTGCGCACGCACCCGATGACCACGGAGCGCATCGCCGAGATGCAGGATCGCCTCGAGAAGATGCCGCCGCGCATCCTCGCGCCCGACTCCATCGAGTACAAGATCGCCAAGGCCCGCATCCGCGCGCTGATGATGGGCTCGTCCACGGATGCCGAGCACTTCTTCAAGGTCGCCCTCGAGGATGCGACGGTGCTCAGGCCGCGCGAGGACGTCTATGGCCTGGCCCTCGCGCAGCGCCGCGCGCACGACCTGGATGCCGCGTGGAAGACGCTGCAGCCCCTGCGCGTGCAGGGACGCACGCATCCGGCCTTCGAGCTGCTCGCCGGGCAGATCCTCGCCGACATGCACAAGAACGACGAGTCGCTCGCCGTGTACCGCACGGCGCTCAAGACCTGGCCGGGCTATCGCGCGCTCGCCTACGCGTACCTGGACCAGCTGCTGCAGATGGGCCGCGCCAAGGAAGCGATCGCCGATCTCGAGGATCGCATCCGCACGCGCTCCGACGACTGGCGCCTCTACGAGCTGCAGGCGCGCGCCTACGAGGCCACCGGCGCCGCGCTCTTGCAGCATCGCGCGCAGGCCGAGTCCTACTATCGGCGCGGCAACCTCGCCGCCGCCGTCGACCAGCTCGAGATCGCGCTCAAGTTCCGCAAGGGCAGCGACTTCTACGACATGTCCATCGCCGAGTCGCGACTGCGCGAGCTTCGCACGGCCCTGGAAAACGAACGCGCCGCCGAGAAGGCGCTCAAGATCAGTTGAAGGCGCGGGCCACCGTCCTCGGCGCGCTCGTCCTCGCCGCCGCGCTCCCGGCTGCGGCCGACCGGCCGTTGAGCGCCGTCGAGCTCTTCGTGCAGCGCGACAAGGGCTATTGCATCTCCTGCCACCAGCTGCCCGCGGGCGTGGGCCCCGCGTCGACATCGAACGTCGGCCCCAGGCTCGAAGGCGCGCGCATGCGCGCGCTCGGCAAGGCGGCGATCCGCGCGGCCATCGTCGATCCCACCGCCGCCAATGCCGATACCCTGATGCCGCCCTATGGACGGCATCGCATCCTCGACGACCAGGAGATCGACCGCATCGTGGAGTTCCTGAATGGCCTGCCGTAGGCTCGCGGCGCTCGCGCTCGCCATGGCCGCCTCCTGCGCGATCGCCGCGCCCGAAGCCGTGCGCAAGGAGATCGTCGATCGGCTGCAAAAGCAGCTGCCGCAGCTCTCCGGCGCGGAATTCGCGCTCGGCTCGGCCGCATTCGACGACGCGTTGCGCGCGAAGATCGACGAGAACGCGGGCGACGCCGCGCCCATCGTGGCCGCCGGGCACAAGGTGTGGACCGCGAAGTTCAGGGACGGCCGATCGCTCGCCAACTGCTTTCCCAACGGCGGTCGCCGCATCGCGGGCAACTACCCGCAGTACAACGCGCGCTTGAAGCGCGTGGTGACGCTGGAGATGGCGATCAACCAGTGCCGCAAGGCGCACAAGGAAGCGCTCTTCGATCCCACGGATGCGGCGACAATGGGCGCCGCCCTCGCGTATGTGCGCTCGCTTTCCAACAATCTGAAGGTCGCCGTGCGCGTGCCGCCGGCCGCGGAAGCTTCGTTCGAGAACGGGCGGCGCATGTACTTCACTCGCATGGGCCAGCGCAACTTCGCGTGCGCCTCGTGCCACCTGCAGGGCGCGGGAGAGCGATTCGACGGCACCGCGCTATCGCCCGCGATCGGCCAGGCCACGCACTGGCCCGTGATCCGCGAGGCGGCGCCCGTCACGATGCAGGCGCGCGTGCGCGAGTGCCTCGAGCTCATGGGCGCGGCGCCCTTCGCGGCCGGCTCCGACGAGCTGAACGACCTCGAGTACTTCCTCTCCTACCTTTCGAACGGATTGCCGCTCAAGGCGAACGTCTGGCGCCCCAAGGCCCCGTGAAGGGAACCTAGTCCGCCGGAACGGTGAGGCAGCGCCCGGGCGCGTGCGTGGCCGGCAGCGCGCGGTGCGCCGTGGCGTAGAGGTAGCGAAGCTCCGCCGTGTGCTGCTCGCGCAAGACCCAGCGGCGCGTGCCCTCCTCGAAGAGCGCGTCGGCATCCGCGCGCCGGCCCAGGCAGATGTCGCCCGTCAACGCCGCAAGGAACGCGTAGTCCGTGAGGACGTTCTTCGCGTTGCCCGCCGCTTCCAGCACCGAACGTCCATGCTGCGCCATCGCTTCGGGATCCCGGCGCGCCACCGCCGAGAAGAGGTCGATCCATTCGCGTTGCGCGGGGTCCACGGCCTTGGCGCAAGCCGATTGCGTGATGTGCGCCCACGCCTCGCCCGCGAACTCCGGCGCAAGGCGCGTGTTCATTGCCTTGGCCACCGCCAGGAGCGAGGGCAGCACGTCGTCGAACCGGTACGACGGCGGGCAACGCTGAGCCCAGGCGTCCACAATGCGGGGATCGAGCAACGCCGTGCCCAGGCGCTCGTCGAGCACCGGCGTCCTCGGCCGACCAAGCACGGAATCACGCATAAGCCAGCCCTCGTACGCCGCGAGATCCGCGGAGGCATGCAGCCCTTTCGTCACCGGCTGCTGGGAGGGCACGAACGTGCCGTCCAGCATCTCCATCAGGGGAAGCGCCGAGAATGAAAGGTCCATAAGGCTCTTCACGTTCGTCTGCGTGAAGCGGGTGCGCGAGGCACGCTGGTCCACTACGGGGTAGTAGTCCGAATTGGCGGTACCCCCCGGGCCCCCGAAGAGGCTGAGGACCGCGCGCCCCGAGCCCACGACGCGGCGGGTCACAGCGCCGGGCTGGTCCAGGCCCAGGCGTCCCGCGAGCGGCGCAACGATAGGCCATTGGAGCACCCGCTCGTCGAAGCGGCCGACGGGTCCGCCCTTGCGCGCGACGAGGACCAGGTCCGGGTCGATCGACGTGTACACGACGAAGTCCGGGAACGTACGCCCGATCGCCTCGAAGATGGTCCCGATGGTCCGGTCGTCCATCTCGTAGATGTGCAGCCACTGGCAAAGCACACCGCCGTCATTGAGCGACTGCGACACGCGCCGGTAGAACTCCTCGGAAAAGAGCGAGGCCACGCCGCTCACCCAGGGATTGGACGGTTCCGAGACCACGATGTCGTAACGCGCTCCGCCGCGGGCGAAGTAGGACTTCGCATCGTCGATCACGATGTGGCTGCGCGGGTCGGTGTAGGCAGGATCGACCATCGGTCGGAACGCCTTCGCACCTTCGACCATCGACGGCTCGATCTCCACGGTGTCCACGCGCTTCAGGTTCGGCGAACCCAGCAGGACGGTCGTGGACATCCCCGAGCCGAAGCCGATCACCGCGGCCGTCCGCGCATCGGGCTTGTGCCCGAGGGGCACGGCGCCCAGCAGCATCATCGTGAGCTCGTCCCCCGACGGCGGCGTGCCCGGATAGGCGATCGACGCGTCGGGCTTGCCGTTTGTGCGGATCGAGCGCCACTTGCCGTCGTCCAGCACGTCCACGGTGGCGGTCTTGCCGTCGCGGTGGAAAGCGATCTTCGTGTCCGAGGAGATACGCGCAGCACCCGTGCGAAACACGCCCGAGGCCGAGCGGCGCTCGTCAACCCCGAACGCGAAGGCCACTGCCGCGAAGACCGCGAGCGAGATGACCACGGGCCTGGTCCAGGATCCGGACACCGCGTGCCCGCGCATGCTCGCATAGAGATACGCACCGAGCGCCACGTCGATCGTTGCGCCAGCCACGAGCGTTCCGTGCAGGCCCAGCGGCACAAGGAGCACGTGCACGGCGACCAGCACGCCGAGGATCGATCCGAAAGTGTTCACCGCGTAAACGAGGCCCAGCGAGCGCTCTCCGGCGCGAGAGCGAAGGAGGCGGTAGGTGATCAGAGGAAGCGTCATGCCCGCGCAGATGGTGGCGGGCAGCATGACGACGAGCGCGATGAGCGTGGAGCTCAGGCTGAAGAGCACGAAGCCGCTGTTGTTGCGCGCAAGGGCGTGCAGCAGCCACGCCATCAGGTCGAAGGAGCCGTTGTACAGCGGCACCGTCGCCACGGCGGCGATCCCCATCACGACCTGTACGAGCGCCAGGAAACGAACCGGGTCGCCAAGCGCATCGATGCGGCTGCGGATCCACAGGCCGCCCAGGGCGAGCCCCAGGATGAAGCTCGCGAGCATGAGCTCGAAGGAATGCGTGGAAGCCCCGAGTACCAGCGAGAGCATGCGGATCCACGAGATCTCGTAGACGAACGATGACAGGCCCGTGAGGCCCGCCACCACGAGAAGGGTCGCGACGAGGCGGGATTCGCCGATCGCCGCGCCCTCGCCCGCCGGCGGCGCCAGATCCGTCAGCGGCGCGGGCCGGTCCCGCGAGAGGACGAGCGCGGCCGCGGCGATCACGAGGTTCAGCGCGCCGGCGGTGGCGAGCGTGCCCGGGAGCCCCACCGTCGGGATGAGCACGAAGGCCGAGGCGAGCACGCCCAGCACTGCGCCCATGCTGTTCACGAAATAGAGCGTCGAGATGTGATGGCCCGGCTGCATCGGATCGAAGCGAAGGACCGCCGAGGTCACGAGCGGGAAGGTCATCCCGAGCAGTACCGACTGAGGGGCGAGGAGCAGCGCCGACAATCCCCATTGGGCGGCGCAGAAGGCGTTCTCCTGGTGGCATGCGGATGGCAGCAACACCGTGTAGGCCCACTGCGTGGCGCTCACGAAGACGGGATGGAAGCCGAGGGCGATGAGGCCGATCGCCAGTTCCACATACGCGTAGACCCGCAGCGGGTTACCCATGCGCGCGCGGCGCGCGCATAGCCAGGAGCCGAGCGCCAGTCCTCCGATGAAGACGACGAGCACCAGCGTCTGGGCGTAGGCCGCGTGCCCGAGGAAAAGGTTCACGTAGTGTGACCACACCGACTCGTAGATGAGACCGGCGAATCCCGAGACGAAGAATAGGGCGGCGATTGACTGGACGCGCCGACTCACGATTGGGGAGCTCACAGGAAAGTGGGCAAATACTAAGGAGGAAAAGAAAAGGGGCCGCTTGTGGCGGCCCCTCCCCGGAACTATACAGCGATTAGCGGCAGGTCGCCGGCAGGTACTTCGACAGGATGTTCGTCGGCGCGGTGTTGCAGATCCACGCCGTGATCGGGGCGCCCGTGGACGACACCATCGGGGTGTAGCCGAACGTGCCCGTGCCCTTGCCCAGCTGGGTCGCCAGGGTTCCCGAGGCGTCGATGCTGATGATGCCGCCCGCAGCAACCGTCGGAGCCGCCGAGTTGGCCGTGCCGACGTTGGAGCAACCGGCTT
>Ga0335083_10006041_pt1 | contig 15233 bp, 7 predicted proteins | sample Lox_Sample_42_FD_206716 | JGI IMG/M metagenome (GOLD analysis project Ga0335083, IMG submission 206716) | Soil microbial communities from Loxahatchee National Wildlife Refuge, Florida, United States - Lox_Sample_4.2 | ecosystem: Environmental > Terrestrial > Soil > Wetlands | place: USA: Florida... | reverse complement strand
ATACTTCGCGTTGAACTCGCTGTTCATCTTCTCGATCAGTTTGTCTTCATCGAGTCTCGAAGCCGGAAGGCGAAGGTTTTGCAGTGCCTCTGGCTCTGACGAGACGCCGTGATCCGCGGAGAGCGCAATCCAAACGTCAGCCAGCCCGATCTGATGGCCCAGAAAATTGAAAAACTCCGCGAGCTGCCGGTCGAGGTCCAGGGCCAGTTGCTGCATCTCAGGTGTATCGGGGCCCACTCGATGCCCGAGCATGTCGTTGGGCGATAGGCTCACGGAAAGAAAGTCCGTAGCCGGGCCGCGGCCGATATTCTCATAGACCACAAGTTGCTTGGCAAACTCCAGTTCGTATTCATTGCCGAATGGAGTTGGGCCAACAACGTCGTAGAAGCTCTCGTCGGAACCATCTTTCTTCTTCCGGTGGGCGGTCGAACCCAGCACTTCGCCCTGCGGACCCTTCCAGTCACGGTCCCAGTATTTCGCCGGGCGATTCTCATTGAAGTCTTTCACCCAGCGCGGAAGTTCGTTGCGATAGTAGGTCGAAGTAATCCATGCGCCCGTCTTGGGATCGATCCAATACGCCGTGTCGGCGGAAAACCCTCCCGGAAGGATGGCGGCGCGATCTTTGAGTGAAACGGTGAATACGCGCGACTTGCCCTGTGTCGCAATTTTCAACTCATCGCCGATGGTGTCAGCCAGCAGATTGTGTGGCGAGGCTCCGGCCTTGTCTGAATCGACGCCCACCAGTTTCGTTGCGTCATCCTCGACGGAGGTGACTCTCTTTTTCCTTTTAGCGTCCCACCATTCGTTATCGGCAATGCCGTGGCCATTGCTATAAGCACCAGTGAAAAGGGTGGAGTGTCCCGGCGCGGTGCGTGTGTTGGCGTAGTTGTAGTTACAGTTCGAAAAGTAGGCCCCGCGGTCAAGCAACAAACGGAATCCACCATCGCCAAACTGGCCACGATAGCGATCAAGATAATCGCCACGAAACTGGTCAATGATGATCACAACCACAAGTTTGGGATGGGCGTTGTAGGCTGAGGCGTATGCCGGAAAGCTGGAGATTAGAACCGCCAGCGCTACTACAACGCGCATAGCGGTGGATCTGGGGGTGGATCTCATCGCGATGGTAGTTTACACAGTTGCAACGAAAGCCCGCAAAGAACCGGCCCACGCGTGTTGAGAGGGCGGGGAGTTGCTTATGTTGCCGATATAACGGAACACTGAAGGGGAGAACGTTTGTGGTCACTGCGCTGCCCATGCAGACAGACACGGTTCGTCAGACTCGCAGCTAGAATCGAAGGAGGGCCATTCCGCCTTGACTGACGCTCATAGACAGCACGCATCGCGAAAGCAAGCGCGATCCCGAGGGAAATGCTGAAGGCCACGAAGTACCAAAGAGCAGGAAGTCCTATCAGAAAAATCAAACTGCAGCCGACCGTGAACAGAAGGCCTACAAACCCTCCGCCAAACGAAAGTTTATGCATCGTGATGCCGGGGTGACGTTTGTCGTCCATGATTCCCTGCCTTACTCCATCATCGTACCCAACATTGAGGAATTCAAGCATTTTCGAAAACCAACCACCCGCCTCGTGCCATCCGTCCTGATGCAGACTGCACGCCTATTTTCCGATAGAGTATTAAGTTGATGCTTGACCTGAGTTTTGTCCGCGAAAACCTGCCTTTGGTCGAAGAGAAGCTGCGCCAGCGCGGCATGGATCCTGCTGTCGTGTTGAAGGACTTCCACGATGTCGACACCCAGCGCCGCCAGGCCATTACCGAAGCCGAAACCAGCAAGGCTCAGCGAAACAAGGCCAGCGAAGAGATCGGCAAGCTGAAAAAGGCCGGCCAGGACGCCAGCGCAGCCATGGCGCAGACAAAGGAACTCAAAGACAAGATTGCCGCGCTGGAAAAGACTGCGGAAGATCTTGACGCTCGCCTGCGCGAGATTCTGGTCGGCATCCCGAACCTGCCGCATTCCAGTGTTCCCGTTGGCCACAGCGCCGACGACAACATCGAAATCCGGCGCTGGGGCGCTGCGCCCAAGTTCGATTTCACGCCCAAGCCGCACTGGGATCTCGGCCCCGAACTCGGCATTCTCGATCTCGAACGCGCCGTAAAGCTCACCGGCGCACGCTTCGCCGTCTATTGGGACCTCGGCGCAAAACTCGAACGCGCGTTGATGAACTTCATGCTCGACCTGCATACGCGCGAGCACGGATACACCGAAGTGCTGCCACCATATCTGGTGAATTCCGATTCGATGTACGGGACCGGGCAGCTTCCGAAGTTTGCGGCCGACTTGTTCCGGGTGCCGCACGGCGAAAAAGATCTGTGGCTGATTCCGACTGCCGAGGTTCCCGTTACGAATCTGTACCGGGACGAAATCCTCGATCCAGCGCAGCTTCCAGCGTCTTTAACCGCATTCACGCCTTGTTTCCGCAGCGAGGCAGGCTCTTACGGGAAAGACGTGCGCGGAATCATCCGGCAGCACCAGTTCCAGAAAGTCGAACTGGTAAAGTTCACCAGGCCAGAGAACTCCTACGAAGAGCACGAGAAACTTACGCGCGACGCCGAGGAAGTCTTGCAGAAACTGGGTTTGCACTATCGGACGGTGGCGCTGTGTACGGGCGACATGGGAGCCGCCTCGGCCAAGACTTACGACATCGAGGTCTGGATGCCGGGACAGCAGCTTTACCGCGAGATTTCGTCATGCTCCAACTTCGAGTCGTATCAGGCGCGGCGCGCGAACATCCGCTACCGGCCGGAGGGGAAGAACAAGACGGAATTTGTACATACGCTCAACGGCAGCGGACTGGCTGTGGGGCGGACCTGGGTGGCAATTCTGGAAAACTACCAGCAGGCCGACGGCAGCGTGGTAATTCCAGAAGCTTTGCGCTCCTACATCGGTACGGACAGGATTACGAAAAGAAAGCTGTAACGGGCAGCCGCGAATCACGCAGAGGGCTGGTTTGGCTCGCTCACCGCCCTCAGTTCACCGCTCGCTGTTACAGCATTGCGCATCAAAGGATTGGACACTACACTTGGCAAGAGCCGAATTGACTGAACTCACTACCGCCGCGCCCAGCGCGCCGCTTCAAATGAACGCCGTCTGGCGAACAATCCGCGGATACATCCTCTGGCAGTACGAACGTGGCACCCTCCACTACGACATCATGGTCACGCTGATCCTGATCTTCATCTTTTTTTCGCCGATGGTGATCAAGTTCAACGACAAACCCATCGCGCGGAACTCGCATCCGACCAATGTAGCGGTCATGACCGACGCACAAGGCCGTTTGCAGTTCCAGGTTCCGGCCAGCGCCGTGACAGCCGGGGATGATCGCGCCATGCGCGAACAGTTGCTCAGCATCATTGAGCCCATTTCCGGCGCTGTGACGATAGAAAGCTACGGGCCGGTTATGGACACGAGTGGGCACCTTTTTGGCTACAAAGTCCAGGCCAAACGCGACTAAGCCTGAGCGCGGAGGATCGAAAATTCAGCCATGAAAAGTTCGCTCTTCCTGTCGATTTTACTCGCCTTCGGATCGTGGCAGGCCGCTCCGCAAAAGCCTGCCGACTCCGCCGGGCTTGATTCCGTCCTGAAGAAAATGGATTCTGCCGCTGCGACCTTTCGCACCACGCAGGCTGACTTTCAATGGGACACCTACGAAAAAGTCATCGACGAAGTTGATGACGTGGAAATGGGCACTATCTTTTACCGTCGCAACGGCAAGGAAATTGATATGAAGGCGGACGTGAAAACCGCAGGTCCCTCGGCCGATAAGCAGAAGCCTGAACCAAAGTTTGTCCTCTTCAGTGGTGGGAAAGTCCAGATGTATCAGCCCAAGCCCGACCAGCTCACGGTGTTCGATCTCGGCAAGAATCGTTCCGATTTTGAGAGCTATGTCGTGCTAGGCTTTGGCGGCAGCGGACAAGACCTGACCAAGGCCTTTAACGTCACCTACCTCGGGCCCGAAACGATCAGGGGCATTTCAACGGCCAAGCTCCAGCTTGAGCCCAAGTCAGACAAAGTCCGCAATACTTATGAGCGGATTCTGCTCTGGATCGATCTCGACAAGGGCATCTCGGTACAGCAGCAGTTCTTCCAGCCCGGCGGCAACTATCGGTTGGCTAAATATTCAAACGTCCAGGTCAACGGCAAGAAGATTCCTGACGACGTATTCAGGCTTAAGACGACGAGCAAGACGCAGACCATCTCTCCACGCGGTTAAATCATTGAATCTAAACGGCAATAAGAGGGCTTGGAAATCGTAGTGAGGACGCTATACTGAGCCAACCCCTCCCTTGGGATCATTTCATGGCCAAAGTTTTCACGATTACAGCGCCACCGAAACTGGGAAATAAGCGTAGATTTCGGATTGCCGACCCCCGCTACGTCGACGGGCAACGGCTCCTGGTCGAGGCCATGAAGTATCTGGCACAGGCCGATCCGGTGAAAAACCGGCCTGCGATCGAGCTGATTTCCGAGCACGTCCGCACGCGTTTCCGCATGAGCGACTCCCCGCTCACCTAAAAGCACGTTCTTCCAGCTAGAACGTATACCGCAGCATGAACTGCATCACGCGCGGCTGCGTCAGTGTCGAGCTATACGCGCCAAAATTCGTAGAGCTGGTCAGATCGAACTGATTCGATGACAAGGCGGCGTCAAAGCGAACCGAGTTCGTGATGTTAAACGCCTCCCAGGCGAAGCTGAGAGTCTGGCCTTCGCGAATCTTCCAGTCCTTGTCGAGTCCGGCGTCAATGCCGAAATATCCCGGCCCGCGCAGTTCGTTGCGCTGACCGCCCTCGCCGGGGAATGGATCGCGGAATGCCGCGCGCGCAGCATCGGCATTCTTGAACATCGTAGGATTACCCGAGGAATCGCGATAGACGCCGATTTTGCCGGGGTTCCCGATTTCGACGGCTTCACCAGTCAGGTCGTAATTGGTCGGCCACCCATCGCCGGGGAAAACGCTGAACGGCAGCCCGCTCGACCAGTGGAACAAGCCGGTCAGGCTCCATCCGCCGATGATCGCGTCGGCAACGCGGCCCATTCCCGAGCCAAATCGCTTGCCACGTCCGAACGGGAGATCGACAACCCAGTTTGCGTTGATTTGATGGCGGAGGTCGAAGTCAGAAACGGCGCGCAACTGGTTCGGCGCCCATGAGTTGATCACCTGGCTTGAAAATCCGCCGACCGTATCAAACACGTTCACGCGCTCAGCGTTCGAGCCAACGTCAATCGACTTCGAGAACGTGTAGTTCACATCGAACTGAACACCGTTCTTGAGTGCCTTGCGCAGCGTGAGGTTCATCGCGTGGTAAGCGCTGTTCCCCGACGTTCTCCATCCCCACAGCGAAGAGAACTGCGGCATGAAGTAGTTGTATTCCATGGGCTGCGACTGTCCCGGAAGCTGTGAGCAGCCGGGGAAACATGCGCCGTAGGTTGGAGTATCCGTTGATTGCAGCGCGACGATCTCATCGCCCACGTTGCAAGCGAAGGTGTCGTACATCGCCTGGGTTGCGGTGACTAAATCCCCGGAATGAATTGTGCCGTAGGGGATCGAGCTGCAGCCCCAGAGCTGCGAATCGGACACTCCCGCGGCCGATGCGAACAGGTGCTCCCAGTACATGCCGGCGTTTCCGGTATTCACGTCGGAGACGTTCGTGTTGGCCCTTGCCAGTTTCGAAAGCGTGGTCGCGGCGTGGAAGTAGTCTTCGCCTGTGGCCGGATCGACGATATCCTCGGGCATTCCGAGATCGGTCTCCTGCAGAAGATGCCGGCCGAGCCGTCCGACGTACGAAGCTTCAATCGTGAAGTTATTGCCGAGGTCGCGCGTGAACGAGAAGTTGAACACGTGCGAATATGGCGTCTTCAGCTTGTTGTCCATCCCCCAATAGATCGCGAACCCTCCGGGCTGATCCACGCCGGAGGGCGGCGTTACCGGAAACGGCCCGGGAGCCACGCCATCCATGCCCTGTCCGCAATAAGTACCGTGCGGAAGATCGTAGACGCCGGTGAAGCGGAAAGAGCAGCTCACGTCCTGAACCCCGTAAGGATTCGTTTCGTACGAAGTCAGGCCGAACGATCCATTGCGGTCAAACGTATTCACGAGGCCGGTGCCGAAGTGATCGAAATAAAGCCCGTACCCCATGCGCACCGAACTCTTCCCCGCTCCTCCGAAAAAGCGCTTGAAAAGTCCATGATCGAAATTTGGTGAATACGCAAGAGCGAAGCGCGGAGCCAGGTTGTGATAGTCCCAGTTCCAGTAGGGCTTGTCGTGATTTGCCTGCCCTGACAGGCCAAACGTAATGGGATCAATGCCGCCATCCAAACCGTTCGCCAGATTCTGGCCCGGAGAGTAGGCTTGTCCCGCCAGTTGCGCCGCGGCACGCTGTTTGAATAGCTTGTCAATGTCGATCGTGGGCGCGGCTTGCTCTCCGTCAACTTCATACGGAGGCTGCAACAGCGAATAGCGCAAGCCGGCCGTCACCACAATGTTCGGCTTCACGCGCCACGCGTCCTGCGCGTACCACTCTGCCTCCCATGACTTGAAATGCCGCGGAACCAGCTCGCCGGAGGGAATCTGCGCGCCATCTTTGGTCTGGTTGTAAATGACATTCGAGACGGTAACGATGCCGGCCAGCCCAACCGCCGCGAAGTCATAGTCTTCTCCAAAACCGGAATCGACGAACGGGTAAGGAGGGATCGCGAAGTGGTAGGCCTGGCTGGGATCGAGATCGCTGCCGGTATTTGCGATACCCGCGTTCGTATCGAGCGAGAAGGGATCGGTCACGGCGTAGGAAACGTTCTGGAAATTGCCCGCGCGGTTGTTATGGATAAGACGCAGGTTGGTTCCGAACTGCCAGGTGTGCTTGCCGTGCGTCCAGGTCACATCATCGACGAAGTTATGCACTGGCACATTCACGAATTCGGACTGGGCCGCCAGGTCCGTTAAATCACTGAGCGTGCGGAAATGCACGAACGGTTGCGAGTTCGTGCCGGAGTCGCCGACACCTTCGCGCACCAGTGACCAGCGCAGATTGTTGATCAAGTTGGGCCGAATCAACGCGGTGTATCCCGCAGCGATTCCCTTGTTGTTGCTGGTGTGAAAATCGCCGGACGGCTGCCCGGGAAACTCCGGCGCAGCTTCCTGATTGTCGTTCTGCAGATTGCCGCGGAAAAACAGGCTGTGATTGCCGTTCGCAGTGATCTTGTAGTCGATCCGCGCAATGTAGGTGTTGAGCTTTTCCGGGTTGGGACCGGCGAAAGTGTATCCACGGTAGTTCAACTTGTCGCCAACACTGTCAATATTGCTGTGCGGGTACTGGCTGAAGAGCTGCATGACCGAGGGGTTAGCGCCCGGTCCCTGCGGGCATGTTCCGTTGTCGGTACAGTTAGGGTCGAGGGCTGCGAAGCCAGCCGGCGTTACCTGCACCAGCATGTCGGGCTGCCCCTGCGCATTCAGGCCAGCGCGCGGATCGCTCACTACGGTGTAATAGGTCTTGTGATTCGTATTGCCGTCGAAGCATTGCGGATCGTTTGGCGTACCATCATCCGCAGTTCCGGTATCGCAGACGTACTGGATCATGCCGTTGCGCAGTTCGTCGCTGGGCACAGTCTCGGTCACCTGCGCCGTCTCGCGCTTGCGCTGACCTTCATAGGCGAAAAAGAAGAACAGACGGTCTTTCTTAATCGGGCCGCCGAAGGTCGCGCCGAACGTATTCCGAATCAAATGTCCCGGAACGTTCGGCTCGCCTGAATTGATCTGGGCCGCTTTGTTGAACCAGTCGTTTGCTTCTCCAATTCCGGAGCGGTTGTACTCGTAGAGTGAACCATGCCAGCTATTGGTGCCGCTCTTGGTGACGAGCGAAACCTGGCCGCCGGAAGAACGGCCCTCGTCGGCGTTTCCGTTGCTCGTGGTGACACGGAATTCCTGAATCGAGTCTAGCGTCGCTCGTAGTGCCCCTTGAAAAGCAAAGCTGTAAAGCTGCTCGTTGTCGTCAAGGCCGTCGAGTGTGATGTTGGTCTGGTCGCTGCGCGCGCCGCTGACCGATCCGCCGCGGCTGTCATTGTACTGGTCGATCTGCTTGTCGCTGCCGATGTACGTGACGCCCGGTTGCAGGCTGAGAATCGAAACCGGATCGCGACCCTCCGACGGAAGCCGGATGAGTTGCCGCTCAGTGAAAGCATTGCCGATCGAAGCATCCTGCGTATTGACTTGCGGGGCCTCGCTCGTCACTTCTACCTTGATGCTCGCGCCTTCGACCTGCATCGTGAAATTCAGCGTCGCCGGACTGCTCACCAGCAGCGTGACGTTCTCGCGCTTAATATTCGCGAATCCATGCGCGCTGACCACGACCGTGTAAGTCGCAGGTGGAATCTGCAGGAACTGGTACGCGCCGTCCGCACCCGAGTTCACGGTGCGACTGAAGCCGGTACGCGAATCGTTAATGGTCACGCTGGCGCCGGGCAGCACCGCATTTTTGGCATCAGAGATGATGCCGTGCAACGAAGTCGTCGACTGTGCCACGGCGAGCGTCCCGAGCAGCGGGATTAAGAGTGCCGCGGTCAAAAGCTGCCTGAGACTGGCAAGAAATCGGCAACCACGGGAAAAGTGAAGGCTGGCCTGCGATCCGCACACGATCATCACTCGCTCCAGAAAGGCGCACCAGAGCTGTTGCTCCGGTTAGAGATGCAAAGATGGGCGTTATTGTGTCGCGGGGGCTTGGTTCAGTTCAAGCGAATAACTTGCACGAGGGTGACTCGGAGTCAATGGCGCGTCCGGCGGGGCTTTCTGCTGGTCAACAATAACGGCCGCTTACAATTTCGCAAACACAAAAACATGGGGCGGGATAGTTCCGCCCCACGCAAAAACCGGCCGGCAGTTTAGAAATCGAAGCGCAACGAGAGCTGCATCACGCGCGGCTTGCTCAGCGTGTTGCTGTATTGCCCGAAGTTCCCGAATGTCAGGCCGAACTGATTCGCTGACTGCGCCGCGTCGAAACGCACGGAGTTCGTTACGTTGAAGACTTCCCACGCGAACTTCATCGACTTGGTTTCGCTGAAGTTCCAGGTCTTCCACAAGCCATCGTCAAGTTCGAAATAGCCGGGCCCGCGCAGCTCGTTGCGCGTTCCTGATTCTCCCGGATACGGGAAGCGGAACGCGTTGAACGTCTTACCCGATGTGCTGGTGTCGGCCCACATCGTAGGATTGCCGCTGGCATCACGGTGCACCCCGACCTTGTCCCATGCCCCGGTCGGAACCGCTTCGCCCTGCAACTGCCAGTTCGTCGGCCAGCCCGCTCCGCCCGCCATGCTGAAGGGCAGACCACTGGTCCAGTGGAAGATGCCGGAAAGTCCCCATCCGCCGATGATGGCGTTGGCGACCTTGCCCATGCCGCTGGCGAAACGGCGTCCACGGCCAAAGGGCAACTCGTAGACCCAGTTAGCGTTAATCTGGTGCCGTGTGTCGAAGTCGGAGACGGCGCGCAACTGGCCCGGCGACCACGAATTGATAACCTGGCTGGCAAAGCCGAAACCTTCAAATTCGTTGATGCGCTCGGCGTTGGAGCCGATATCAATCGATTTCGACATCGTGTAGTTGAAGTCGAACTGCAAACCGCTGCTCATTGCCTTGCGCAGGCTCAACTGCAAGCCGTTGTACGAGCTGTTACCGATGCTGCGCCACGCATAGAGCGATGAGAACTGATCATCGAAGAAGTTAAACGGTTGACCGCCGAACGGCTGGCCGGAAAGCTGGGCGCAAGCCGGCAGGCAATCAAGATCGGCGATAAACAGAGCTGTCGTTTCGTTGCCGGCGAAGCATGAATACATGTCATACATGGCCTGTGTTGCCGATGTCGTGCCACCGAATGAACCGTTACCGGGTGCGCATCCCAGACCATCCTCACCGGGTCCAAAGCCAAAGCTGCCGGCAGCCGACGGGAACAAGTGCTCCCAGAAGGGAATTGGCTGCACTTGACTGATGTCAGTTCCAGAGTTCGCAGCCTTGGTCAGCATCGTCGCGGCAGTGAAGTAGTCCATCTTCGAAGACGGATCGACGAGGTCCAGCGGCATCGCCAAATCCTCCTCTTGCAACAGGCGATGCGCGAACCTGCCCACGTAAGATGCCTCAAAGACGAAGTTACGCGTCAACTCGCGCGTGATGGAAAAATCCACAACATGCGAGTACGGCGTCTTCAACTTGTCGTCGAGGCCCCAGTAGATGGCAAACGACCCGGCGTCGTATCCGGTCGGGGGAACGATGGGACTCGGCAACGCGGATGGTGGAGGACCGACAACCTGCTGGTCGCAAAATTCGGTATTCGCCGGCGGAAGCGTTGTAAGGCTGGTCAGACGCGGCGTGCAATCCACATCCTGCGAGCCTGCCGGATTGACTAACTGTGTCGTTAAACCGAACGATCCGTTCTTGTCGAAGCTGTTAACAATGCCCTCACCAAAGTGGTCAAAGTAGATGCCATATCCGCCGCGAATGGAACTCTTGCCGGCGCCGCCAAAGAGCGAATGCAGGAATCCGCTGCTCGCATGCGGAGAATAGGCAAATGCCAGCCGTGGGGCCAGATCCTTGTAGTCCCATCCCCAATACCCGGGTTTGTTGTTGGCGGGCCCCGAGAGTGCAAGCGAAATCGGCCCATCGGTAGTGGAGTTGAGTGTGTTGCCCTGCAGCATGGTCGCGTCCCGCTCTTTGAACCATGAATTCATGCTGATGCTGGGCGCCACCTGGTTGCCGTGCATCTCGTACGGCGGTTGCAGCAGCGAGTAACGCAGGCCACCGGTCAGCACGAAGTTCGGGGTTACGCGCCAGCTGTCTTGCGCGTAGAACTCGGCCTCACTTGACTTGAAATTGCGTGTAATCATCTCGCCGGGAGCGTAGAAGTGACCGGTCTTGTCCTGGTTGTAGGTCTTGTTCGTTTCTGTCAGCAGTCCAGCGATCGCGGCGGCGGCGAAATCGTAGTTCTCGCCAAAAGAACCGTCGACCGACGGATAACCAAACGCCCCGGGATCAAGGCTCGATCCGGTGTTGGCGATGCCGGCGTTATCGAGCCAGAACACGTTGGTCTCAGCGAATGAGACGTTCTGCGCGTTGCCGGTGCGGTTGTTGGTGATGATGCGCAGGTTTCCGCCGAACTGGAACGTATGCTTTCCCTTCGTCCAACTCACGTCATCCACAATGTTGTGCACGGGCACATTCGTCAGCACGGAATTTCCGAAGCTCTGAACGTCGTCCATGCCGCGGAAGTGGTTGTAGTCGCTTGAACTCAAGCCCGTATCGCCAAGTCCTTGGCGGATGTATCCATAACGAAGGTTGTTCACAAGGTTGTTGCCCAGCAGCGCGGTGTAGCCGACAAACAAGCCTTTGCTGTTATTGGTCAGGAAGTCGTTGGCCGGCAATCCCGGAAACTGCGGGGCATTCTTGTTGTGGAAATTCTGCAGATGGCCTTTGACAAAGAGACTGTGGTTGCCGCTCTGCGTCAGCTTGTAATCGAGTTTCAGGATGTAAGTATCGAGTTTGGTTGGAGCGGGGGCCGCAAAAGTGAAGGCGCGATAGTCAAAGCGGTCGCCAAGGGCATCGCTGTTGGCATGGGGGTAGCGGGAGAAAATATCCAGCACCGCGGGGTTCGCCCCCCCACCGTAATCGCAAGTGCCGAATTCCTGGCAGGTGCTGTCGATGCTCTGCAAACCCGTAGTCGTCAACGTAGCCAGATATTGGCTCGTTGGGTCGACACGATTTTGCGGATCCGGTCCAACGGTGAAGTTGTCGTTGCTCAGCAGCGGATCGCAAGCCGGATCATCCTGGTCACAGGGATACTGAAGGGTTCCGGCACGCATGGCATCGCTGGGAACAATGCGGGTTGTCTGCACCGCTTCATTGGTGCGCTGCCCTTCATAGTCTGTGAAAAAGAACAAGCGATTCTTGATGATCGGTCCGCCGAGGAACGCACCGAATGTATTGCGGACCAGCGGTCCCGGCTTGTTGGGCAGACCGGAGATATCCTGTGCCTGCTCGTTGAACCAGTCGTTGGCTTCGCCAATGTTCGACCGGTTGTATTCGTACAAGCCGCCGTGGAAGCTGTTGGTTCCGCTCTTGGTCACAAGGCTGACTTGCGCGCCGGAGGAGCGGCCCGCGTCGGCGTTCGAGTTGCTGGTCGTGACGCGGAATTCCTGCAAGGAATCGAGCGGTGCGCGCAATGCGCCCTGAAAGGCGTTGCCGGTGAGCTGATCGTTATTATCGAGGCCGTCGAGGGTGACGTTGGTCTGGTCGCTGCGAGCGCCGGCGACGGACCCGCCGCGGCTGTCAGCGGTCTGATCGACGTTTGTACCGATGTAACTGACGCCCGGCTGCAGGCTCAGGATGGCCACCGGATCGCGGCCTTCCGACGGAAGATTGATCAGCTGCGTGCTGTTGAATACGTTGCCCTGCGTCGCGTCGGTTGTGTTCACGAGCGGCGCTTCGCTACTGACTTCGACGACTTCCGTCGTTCCCCGGACCTGCATCGCGACATCGAGCGTCGCGGGTTGGCTCACCTGCAGGGTCACGTGCTCCTGCTTCAGCGTGGCGAACCCTTGGGCCGTCACCGTAAGAACATAAGTCGCCGGCGGAACCTCCAGGAATTGATACACGCCGTCGCCACCCGATTTGGTTGTACGCGAATATCCGGTCTCCGTGTTGTTCAGGGTGACGGTCGCACCTTGCAGCAGCGCTCCCTTCGGATCGGTCACTGTGCCGCGCAGAGAAGTCGTTGCACTCTGTCCGCAAAGCAGAGTGCTCACTGTCATGAAAAATCCAAGGAACAGAGTGACTACACGCGAACGAGAACGCATGGATGCTCCTTCACCCGAGAGGGCGTTACGGCTCTGAAATTTGTTAAGCCCAGGAATGTATTGAGTGTGAGACCCCTGGGAAACCTGATGGGGGGCTATTGTGCAACTGTTGGACCACGTTCTGCAAGCTTAATTTTCAATAGGTTGAAAGTCTTAACATTGTAAAAGTATTCCTTTTCACATAACGACAATTCACATTCTGGAAGACTCATTCCTGCGCTTCATTCCCAGACACCACGCCGAAACAAATACGCACACCATCGAATAACACTCGAGTGTATAGCGAGGTTCAGGATTCTCGATGGTACCCAAGAAAACAGATCGCAGCGCTAGAAAAAAAACGAATGGGCCGATGCCGAAAATTTCACGCGCTCGGAACAGCCCGCCCAGAGCCGCAATCACGTAGACAAGATTGATCACGCCGAACCCCAGGCTGACCGCCAGCCATTTCTTGTCGTCGTTGAACTCCCACCAGCGTGGATCCGCCGGAAACATCTCCGTTCGCGGGCGTAGCCACATATCGGCAATACGCATGGCAGGCAGCCGGACATAGTACCGGAACGGCATCGAACGAATCCGTTCCGCCGCCAGTGCCGCGAATCTCGCATCCAGCTCTGGACTCATGTCGTGATCGCGGTTGTATTCCGCGAAGAGCCGGGTGGTAATTTCTCGTTGCTGCTGGGAATCGAAGGCACGATTGGGCAGCTTCGTCACGTCAATCTCTTCACCGGGCACGTTCCAGTAGATTTCCTCGACGGAGACATAATCTGCCGTCCAGGTTTTCACCCAGCGATTGAAGCCGGTCATGACCGGTTCGTCGGAATCGTTGGCGTAACGCGGCGCCAAAGGCTCAAAGCGGTGCAGCGTGTGGAGATTGCGCAGCGTCCACGGGACGAGAAGGACGACGGCTCCAGCCCCGACCAGTATGCCGGCACGGACAATGGCTCCTGGCCCGAATGAACGCTGCGATCGAAAACTCTGTACCAGCAACCAGCAGAGATATCCACCGATCGCGGCGAGCAGAATTCCGCCATCCGGCCGGAGCAGGATCGCGGCTCCAATAGCAAGCCCACACCCCAGCCAGAGCCTGCCGCCGCCCTCGCGCCCGTGCGTGTCGACGTACAAACCACGTACAGCCAGATCAAAAGCCAGCGTGGTGAAGAAAATCTCCAGCGTCTCCGTCAGGGCGCTGGCGGCGTAGTTCGCAAGGAATGGACAGATGCCAGCGCATACAAAAGCCAGCTTCGCAGCACGCTCAGAAAACATCTGCCGCGACAGGTCCGCGATGATAAAGCAAGTCGCAAGGTCGAAAAGCACCTGGACCAGCAGCACCGAGCGAAAATTGTCCACGCCAAAGATCGCGAATACAGCCGCCAGAAATGCCGGATACCCGGGCAGCCTTGACAACGTCGGCATGATCACGCCGGAATTCGTCACGCCATAAACGCCATGCTGCAGCCAGTTCTTTGCAATGTCCGCGTAAAGGCGCGAATCGTCGACGATGCCGGGAAAGACGAGCAAAAAGAACAGCCGCAGGCTCAGCGCAGCCAGGCCCGCGACTGCGAAAAACTTCGGGTTTTTCCTCACCAGTTCGCGCACGCAGCGCATCATAGCGCGTCAGCGCACGTGGGCGTAAAGAAAGCGATTGTCGGACTCTGGCCCGCCAATGCGCGGCGATTGACCCTGCGCCCGGAGCGGCTTACGATTGAATATCTTCTTGCATGTCCGAACCTGTCTTTTATGATCCCGCACGAGCCCGCTGGAAGCGTCTCCGGCGGGTGTTTGACGTGGTCGCGGTAGCGGTTTCCATCCTGATCATCTTTTTCGTTTACAACGCCCTGCGCGACGAACTGTTGCCGGAACTGCTGTTCCCGGCGCAGAAGCGCTCGTTCAAAGCCTTCAAGGAAAGTGAAAAGCAAAAAGCTCGCGATCGCCAGAAGCGCCTCGTAGCCCGTTCGCATCGCAAGTCGAAGCTGGCCGCTTCGCAGGTCAGGCTGAACCATGAAGAAGGGATTCGGGCAGCCTTCTACGTCCCATGGGACGCTGCCAGCTTTTCTTCGCTACGCGACTATGCCCGGCAGATTGACATCCTCTATCCCGACTGGCTGCACGTCCTTTCTCCGGACGGCCGCCTGCAAGGCGTCGATGACCAGACCAACAAGTTTTTCGATGTCGTGCAAGGCAACAATGTCCGCCCAGTGGACGACCGCGTGATGCCGTTCCTCAACCAGGAAGACCGCGACATGGAAGTCTTCCCCATGGTCAACAACTTTGACGGCGCGGACTGGGTGAAGGATATTTCCGGATTCCTGAACGACGCGAATGCGCGGGCGTTGTTTCGAAAACAGGCCGGGCAATTCCTTTCCTCCGGCCGTTTTCACGGGCT
>Ga0335083_10006039_pt1 | contig 15238 bp, 12 predicted proteins | sample Lox_Sample_42_FD_206716 | JGI IMG/M metagenome (GOLD analysis project Ga0335083, IMG submission 206716) | Soil microbial communities from Loxahatchee National Wildlife Refuge, Florida, United States - Lox_Sample_4.2 | ecosystem: Environmental > Terrestrial > Soil > Wetlands | place: USA... | reverse complement strand
GGCGGGCGCGGAGCCGGGGTGCCTGGCTGCCCGATCGCGCCACCGGGCGGCAGGACCACCTCGCCATTTCCGGTTGGTGCGGTTGGCGGCGCGGACTTTCCACCCCGCGGTGTGGCGCCGGGCGCCGGCTTCGTCGGCGGATTCGAGGCCGGCGGATCCGGTGCCGGGGGATCGGGAGTGAGATTCGCGGCCGGAGGCAGGGCGCCCGGCTTTCCGCGCACCGGCTTCGCCCCGGGTGCGGGCCCGGCCGGGGTGGTCGAGGGTCCTTCTGCCGTGGCCGTCCGGTCCATCCGGGCGATCACCACCCGCTGCTGCGCCATGCTCCAGAGGTTGGTCGTGAGCCAGTACAACAGAACGCCGATCGGGAACTTCAGCCCCCAGAACAAGAACAGCGCAGGGAAGATGTAAAGCATGATCTTCTGCTGCTGCGCCATCGAGGAACCGGGATCGACGGTGTTGCGAGCCATCAGCTGGCGCTGAGTGAGGAAGGTAGTGGCTGACATCACAATCGTCATCGCGATACACAGGATCCGGGTGTTGACCTGTGACGCACCGAGCGCGTGCAAGTAGCTCTGCGAAGAGAAGAACGACGCCGGGATCGGGACGCCGAAGATCTTCGCGTGCGCCGCACTGTAGATCTGAGCGCTGCTGAAGCCGGGCACCGAGTGGTAGCAGCTCGCCAGGTTCGGGTTACATCCGGCGGCGGGCTTGATCTCGCGCAAGGTGTGGAACAACGCGATGAAGATCGGGATCTGGAGCAGCAGCGGAAGGCAGCCGGACAGCGGGTTGGTGCCGGCCTCCTTCCACAGCGCCATCATCTCCTGATTGAGCTTTTCCTTGTCGTTCTTGTACTTCGCCTGGAGTTCCTTCATCTTCGGCTGAAGCGCTTGCATGGCCCGCTGGCTGCGGATCTGCTTGACGAAGACCGGAAAGAGCACCAGGCGCATGCAGATCGTCAGAACGACGATCGACATCGCCCAGGCCCAGCCGTGGTTGGGGATGACGTGGCGCAGGGCGTCGTGGATCCCGTTGAGGAGGACCGCGACCGCGTGGTAGAGCGGATTGAGGAAACTCACCGGCGTACTCCCGGAGCCGTCAGCGGAACGCGAGCGGGAACCGGATCGTACCCACCGGTAAAGAACGGTTGACATTTCGCCAACCGTTTGAGTGCAAGCCAGCTACCACGAATCGCGCCGTGTGTGGCAATCGCGTCGACGGCGTAGGCACTGCAGGACGGGTGAAACCGGCAGTGCGGCGCCATCAGCGGGCTCAGCCAGCGCCGGTAGAGCCCGATGAGGGCGATCAGCAGCCGGCTCATCCGACGCCCGCCCCGGCCGGGACGAGCCGGCGAATCAGGGTGTCGAGCTCGCGACCGAGCTCCGGTGCGGACTGCGCCGCTGCGCCGGGCGTCGCCCGGACCACCACCAGGCTCCCGGGATCGAAGCGATCGAGGCGATCACGCACGAGGTGACGCAACCGGCGGCGGAGGCGATTCCGGTCGACCGCGCGACCGACCGCGCGACCGACGACGAAACCGGCACGAGCCGGGCCGGTCGTTGCGGATGAGCCAACGTGCATGATCAGGGGACCGCAGCGTCCAGTGCGCCCCGCGCGGAGCACCAGGGTGAACTCTTCGCGTCGTCGTACCCTCCGGTCCGGGGGCAGCATGAGCGAGGACTATGCGGAAAGCTCGGCGCGGCCCTTGCGGCGACGCGCGGACAGGATCGCGCGACCGGCCCGGGTGCGCATGCGCAGCCGGAAACCGTGCGTCTTCGCACGGCGACGGTTGTTCGGCTGAAACGTGCGCTTGCTCACGACAAACTCCCACCAACAGGTGCAACGATCGGACGCGTACACACGGGCACGCGAGGCAGACCCAACGAGGGTGTAGGCAGCCAAGGTACGGCGCCGGTCGAAGCCAGGTCAAACGCTCATCCAGCGCGAAAGCGGCGCCCGGCGCGAGGGTCAAGCCGACACGCCGATTGGATCGCAATGATTCCTCGCTACGGGTTGTAGCCGCCCCTCGGATCCTGTTAGCGTCCCTGCGCCGGCCTTCCCCGATTGCCCACACTGCGGGGCGATACCTTTCAGCGTTTGTCGGTGGGACGGTCAACCTCGGTCGCATCCACACCTGACGATCCACAGTCTGTGGACACAGGTGTGGATGAGGCTCCGTTTCCGGCTCTACTAGGTTCACCTGCGAGCGGAGATAGGGAGCGCCGGTGGTTGATCAGGTCCTTGACCTCGACTCGGTATGGACTCGAGCGATCGCGAGCCTCGACGAGGACCTGGTGTCGGCCCAACAGCGCGCCTGGTTGCGCCTCACGAGACCCCTCGCCCTGGTCCAGGACACCGTCGTACTCGCCACACCCAACGACTTCGCGCGCGACGTCCTCGACACCCGATTGCGTCCGCTGGTCATCGAGGCTCTCTCCCACGAGCTCGATCGTGAGGTCCGGGTCGCGATCACCGTCGAGCCCGAGCCCGAGCCGGCAGCTACCGGCGACACACCGGTCGCGGTCGCCACGACCGAGCCCACGGATCCCTACCCGGCGGACTCCCACGAGCCACCCGCAAGCGCCGTACGCCGCTCCGGGGCGCCGGACCGCCTGAACCCTAAGTACCAGTTCGACACGTTTGTCATCGGCTCGAGCAACCGCTTCGCCCACGCCGCGGCGGTCGCCGTCGCCGAGGCACCCGCCAAGGCCTACAACCCGCTGTTCATCTACGGCGAGTCCGGCCTGGGCAAGACCCACCTCTTGCACGCGATCGGTCACTACACCCGGGCGCTGGTCCCCGGCTGCAGGGTGCGATACGTGAGCTCGGAGGAGTTCACCAACGACTTCATCAACTCCATCCGCGACGGTCGCGGAGAGCTGTTCCGCAAGCGGTACCGCAACATCGACGTCTTGCTCGTGGACGACATCCAGTTCCTGGAGAACAAAGAACAGACCCAGGAAGAGTTCTTCCACACCTTCAACACGCTGCACAACGCCAGCTCGCAGATCGTCATCACCTCAGACCGGACCCCCAAACAGTTGGTGACCCTCGAAGACCGCCTCCGTAACCGATTCGAGTGGGGGCTCATCACCGACGTTCAGCCACCCGAGCTCGAGACCCGAATCGCGATCCTGCGCAAAAAGGCCGCCGCCGAGCGGCTCGCCGTGCCCGCGGAGGTGCTCGAGTTCATCGCAAGCAAGATCTCCTCGAACATCCGCGAACTCGAGGGCGCCTTGATCCGGGTCACCGCGTTCGCCAGCTTGAACCGGCAAAACGTCGACCTCGCCCTCGCCGAGATCGTCCTGAAGGACCTCATTGCCGACGCAGCGGGACCCGAGATCACCGCCTCGACGATCATGGCGCAGACCGCGGCCTACTTCTCCATCACGATGGAGGATCTCTGCGGGTCCTCCCGCAGCCGAGTGCTCGTCCAGGCCCGCCAGGTGGCGATGTACCTGTGTCGCGAGCTCACCGACCTCTCGCTCCCCAAAATTGGGCAGGCCTTCGGCGGCCGGGACCACACCACCGTCATGCACGCCGACCGCAAGATCCGCTCGTTGATGGCCGAGCGCCGTTCCGTCTACACCCAAGTGAGTGAGCTCACCAATCGGATCAAAAGCCAGGCCCGCGGGTGATCCGGCACAACGACCATGCACAGGTTGGGGACAACGCTGTGGACGTTTCCTGCCCAGATCGTCCAACCACGGGACCGGGACGCTTCATCCACTCCGAATGCGGGTACTCAACAGCCAATCCTCGGCGTCGTCCACAGCACCGAAGCCGCTCCCACCTGCGGTTTTACCGGTTATCACCACTATCCACCGGGCATAAGACGACAACGACTGTCCGAGAAAATGTCATTACTTACCAGGACACTGCGGGAACGGTTGAAAGAGGTGGATCCCGATGAAGATCCGAGTCGAACGCGACGGATTCGCGGACGCGGTCGCGTGGTCCGCGCGGATCCTCCCGCAAAAGGCTGCGCTACCTGTCCTCGCGGGGCTGCGTCTCGAGGTGGATACCGACGGTCAACTCGCGCTCTCCGGATTCGACTACGAGGTGTCGGCCAACGCCGAGCTTGACGCGACCGTCGCCGAAGCCGGGGCAGTGCTGGTCCCGGGTCGCCTGCTGGCAGACATCACCCGAAACCTGCCCCCCCAACCGATTGATCTCGCCACCGACGGATCGAGGGTGGTCCTGACCTGCGGTTCCTCGAGGTTCACCCTGCCCACCCTGCCGCTCGAGGAATACCCCACGCTGCCCGCCATGCCGCATGTCGCTGGCACCGTCGGCAGTGACGCGTTCGCCGACGCGGTGTCTGCGGTTGCCGTTGCCGCCGGCCGCGACGACGCACTGCCGGTCCTCACCGGCATCCGGATGGAGATCGACGGTGAGCAGGTCACGCTCGCGGCCACCGATCGTTATCGCCTGGCGATCCGCACGATGAGGTGGGCACCCACTGATCCGTCGTTGCAGGCCACTGCGCTTGTGCCGGCACGCACGCTTGCCGACGCTGCCAAGTCGTTGACGTCAGGCGCGGAGGTCACGGTGTCGTTGTCCGCTACCGATGCCGGCGAGGGTTTGATCGGTCTGTCCGGGGCCCACCGGTCGACGACCAGCCGGCTGCTCGACGGCGAGTTTCCGAAATACCGGTCCCTGCTTCCCGACACGTCCTCCGCTACGGCAACGGTGGGCTCGACCGCGCTGATCGACGCGGTTCGTCGAGTGGCTCTGGTCGCCTCACGGACCTCCCCGATCCGGCTGACCTTTTCCGACGGTGGCGTCTCGCTGGAAGCAGGTGGCGTCGATGAGGCCGAGGCCAGCGAAAGCTTGCCCGCAGCCTTCGACGGTGAGCCGCTGACGATCGCGTTCAACGCGACGTACCTCCTCGATGGGCTCGGCTCCCTGGACTCCGACGAGGCCCAGCTCGCCTTCACCGGGCCGACCAAGCCGGCCGTCATCACCGGCAAGGCGGACGCCGACGGAGGCTCCGATCACCGTTACCTGCTGATGCCGGTCCGCCTGTCCTCCTGATCGCATCTGGATGTAACCCACGGCGGCTAGCGTCCGCCCAACAACGGCGAAGGAGGCAGACGTGCAACTTGGCTTGATCGGCCTTGGCCGCATGGGTGGCAACATGGCCGAACGGTTGCGGCGCGGCGGTCACGACGTGGTCGGGTACGACCAGTCGCCGCAAAGCGGTCGGGACGCTGAAAGCCTGGCCGAGCTGGTGTCGAAGTTGACCGCGCCCCGGGCGGTGTGGGTGATGGTGCCGGCCGGATCGCCCACCTCCCAGACGATCACCGCGCTCGGCGAGTTGCTGGAGCCGGGTGACGTCGTCATCGACGGTGGTAACTCCCGCTACACCGACGATCAGGAGCACGCCGCAGCGTTGTCGACCAAGGGCGTCGGGTTCCTCGACTGCGGCGTCTCGGGCGGGGTGTGGGGGCTCACCGAGGGCTACGCCCTCATGGTGGGGGGCTCGGCGGACAACGTTGCGTTCTTACAGCCGGTGTTCGACACCCTCAAGCCCGAGGGTGACTCCGGGTTCGTCCACGCCGGCGCGGTCGGTGCCGGGCACTTCGCCAAGATGGTTCACAACGGCATCGAGTACGGGATCATGCAGGCCTACGCCGAGGGTTGGGAGCTTCTCGAGGCGACCGATCTCGTGACGGACGTGCGCGCGACGTTTGCCTCGTGGCAGCAGGGCACGGTTGTCCGGTCCTGGCTGCTCGATCTCGCCGTTCGCGCGCTCGAGGAGGACCAGCACCTGAGCTCGCTCAAGGGCTACGCCCAGGACTCCGGCGAGGGGCGGTGGACGGTCGAGGCGGCGATCGACCATGCGGTGCCGCTACCCGTCATTACCGCCGCACTGTTTGCGCGGTTCGCCTCACGCCAACAAGACTCGCCCGCGATGAAGATGATCTCTGCCCTCCGCCAACAGTTCGGCGGGCACGCGGTGCAGGCCACGGCAGGCGCGGCAGGAGAAGGCTCGGCCGCCGACGCCTATCCGACCGGGTGACTCGGGACCTTCTGTGTACGTCCGGGCGCTCTCCGTCGTCGACTTCCGCTCTTATCCCGGCGTCGAGCTGACGCTGGAGCCCGGGGTTACTGCCTTCGTCGGACCGAACGGGCAGGGGAAGACCAATCTGGTCGAGGCTGTGGGGTATCTCGCGACCCTCGGCAGCCATCGCGTCGCCCACGACGGTCCGCTCGTCCGGGCCGGCGCCGAGCGCGCGATCGTACGGGGGATGGTCGTGCGTGATGGCCGGGAGAGCCTGGTCGAGGTCGAAATCACCCCCGGCAAGGCCAATCGGGCGCGACTCGGCGGAGCCCCGGTGAGTCGCGCCCGCGACGTCCTCGGCACGCTGCGGACAGTTCTTTTCGCCCCCGAGGACCTGGCCGTCGTCAAAGGGGACCCGGCGGAGCGTCGGCGTTTGCTCGACGAGCTGCTGGTGGCCCGCGCGCCGCGTTACGCCGCGGTGCACTCCGACTACGAGCGAGTGCTCAAGCAGCGAAACGCGCTGCTCAAAACCTCGGGCCACGCCCGCCGATCCGGGTCCTCGCTGCGCACGCTCGACGTGTGGGACGCCCATCTGGCCAGCGCTGGGGCGGCTGTCCTCGCCGGTCGCCTTGAACTACTCGAGGCCCTGCGACCGCTCGTGGACAAGTCCTACAGCGCGGTGAGCGGCGGCGGCGGTCCTGCACTTCTCGACTACCGCTCCTCCCTCGGAGACGACCCGCCGAACAGCGCCGAGGCCGAGGTTCTCGAGGCGGCCCTGTCGGCGGCGCTCGCCGGCGCCCGCGACCGCGAGCTGGAACGAGGCGTCACCCTCGTCGGACCACACCGCGACGACCTGTTGCTCAGTCTCGGCGACCTGCCCGCGAAGGGCTACGCAAGCCATGGCGAATCCTGGTCGTTCGCGCTCGCCCTGCGTCTGGCGGCGTACGACCTGCTGCGGGCCGACGGTGGCGAACCGGTGCTGATCCTTGACGACGTTTTCGCCGAGCTCGACGATGTGCGGCGGTCCGCGCTCGCCGAGCTGGTGGCTCCGGCCGAGCAGGTCCTCGTCACGGCCGCCGTGGCGGGTGACGTCCCCGCGACGCTGCGCGGCGCGCGCTGGGATGTCGCCGCGGGCGAGGTACGCCGTGTCCGATGAGCTCGAGGAACCGACCGATCCCGCTCGGCGGCTGTTGGCCCGGGCGCGGCGGGCCAAGCCGGCACCGGCGAAGCGGGCGCGCAGCCGTACTCCGGTGGAGCCGACGTGGAGCGGGGCCGGCCCGGACGGTCGTGACCCGGTGCTGCTCGGCGAATCCGTCGACGCGCTCGTCGAGGATCGCAACTGGCGGCGGACGCTGACCGCGGCCGGCCTCCTGCCGCGCTGGGAGGAGATCGTCGGTGCGGACGTCGCCGCACACTGCCGGCCGGAGCGGCTGGAAGGGACCGCGCTCACGTGTGTCGCTGAGTCCAGCGCCTGGGCCACCCAACTACGGTTGCTGTCGGGACAGCTGCTCGAGCGGATCGCCGCCGAGGTCGGCCCGCAGGTCGTGACCCGAATCACGGTTCGCGGGCCGACCGCGCCGGACTGGCGGCACGGCCGTCTGCGGGTCAGCGGCCGCGGCCCACGCGACACCTACGGCTGATCGGCCCGGACGCGCATCAGCCGCCGTCCCCGCGTGGGGGGACCAATCGACACCCGTTCTCGTGCGCCACACCCGTCCACAGGTACCCCTAATGGGCCTTTCTCGTCGTACTCACGGGTAGACTGGACGAAGGTAAATCCCGTGGGAGCGGCTCAGATCGGTTCTGGCGAGTTTTGGCGCCGTAATGAGCCCTGCGCAAGATCAGGAGACCCTGTTGTCCTACGACGCGCGATCGATCACCGTTCTCGAGGGTCTCGAGGCGGTGCGCAAACGGCCCGGCATGTACATCGGCTCGACCGGTGAACGCGGCCTTCACCACCTCGTGTACGAGGTCGTCGACAACGCCGTCGACGAGGCCCTCGCCGGGCACGCCGACACGATCGTGTGCACACTGCTCGCCGACGGGGGCGTCCGGGTCGTCGACAACGGGCGCGGCATGCCGGTCGACAAGCATCCGGTCGAGAAGCGTCCGGCTGTCGACGTCATCTTCACCACGCTGCACGCCGGCGGCAAGTTCGACGGCAAGTCCTACGCCGTCTCCGGTGGTCTGCACGGCGTGGGCGCCTCCGTGGTCAACGCCCTGTCGAGCCGGCTCGAGGTGGAGATCAACAAGGACGGGTTTGTGTGGAACCGGGCCTACGTCGACGGCGGAAAGCCGATCGGCGAGCTGAAGAAGGGTGCGGCGACCACCGAGACCGGCACGACGGTCACGTTCTGGGCCGACCCGGGGATCTTCGAGACCACGGTGTACTCCTACGAGACCCTCGGCCGGCGGTTACAGGAGATGGCGTTCCTCAACGCCGGGTTGTCGATCACGCTGCGCGACGAGCGCGACGAGGTACCGACCGAGAACGTCTACCACTACAAGGGCGGGCTCGAAGACTTCGTCAAGCACCTCAACGCGACCAAGGTCGCGGCGCACGACTCGGTGATCCACTTCCACAACGACGACACCGCGCAGCACATGGCGCTCGAGGTCGCGATGCAGTGGAACTCCACCTATGCGGAGAGCGTGTACACCTTCGCCAACACGATCAACACCCACGAGGGTGGCACCCACGAGGAGGGATTCCGCGCCGCGCTCACCACGGTCGTCAACAAGTTCGCGCGCGACCAGAAGATCCTCAAGGACAAGGACGACAACCTCACCGGCGACGACGTCCGGGAAGGGCTGACCGCGATCGTGTCGGTGAAGATCGCCCAGCCGCAGTTCGAGGGCCAGACCAAGACCAAGTTGGGCAACACCGAGGCGAAGTCGTTCGTGCAGAAGGCGTGCAACGACTGGCTGGGCTCGTGGTTCGAACGCAACCCGCGCGAGGGAAAGATCATCGTGTCGAAGTCGGCCGCCGCCGCGCAGGCCCGGTTGGCCGCGCGCAAGGCCAGGGATCTCGCTCGAGGCCGTAAGGGCCTGCTCGAGTCCAGTGGCCTGCCCGGCAAACTCGCGGACTGCCAGTCGACAAACCCGGAGGAATGTGAGCTTTACGTCGTCGAAGGCGACAGCGCGGGTGGGTCAGCGAAGGGTGGGCGCAACCCGGTCTACCAGGCGATCCTTCCGATCCGCGGCAAGATCATCAACGTTGAAAAGGCGCGGATCGACCGAGTCCTGCAGAACACCGAGGTCCAGGCGCTGATCACCGCCCTCGGCACCGGCATCCACGACGAGTTCGACATTGCGAAGTTGCGCTACCACAAGATCGTGCTGATGGCGGATGCGGACGTCGACGGTCAGCACATCCGGACCTTGCTGCTGACGTTGCTGTTCCGGTTCATGAAGCCGCTGATCGAGGCCGGTCACGTCTATCTCGCGCAACCGCCGCTGTACAAGCTGAAGTGGAACAAGCCGCACCCGCCGGACTACGCCTACTCCGACCGGGAGCGGGACGGGATGATCGAGGCGGGAACGGCGGCGGGCAAGAAGCTGCCGAAGGACGAAGGTGTGCAGCGCTACAAGGGCCTCGGCGAGATGAACGCCGAAGAGCTTTGGGAAACCACCATGAACCCTGAGACCCGGGTGCTGCTTCAAGTCACCCTCGACGACGCCGCCACCGCGGACGAGATGTTCAGCGTGCTGATGGGGGAGGACGTCGAGGCGCGTCGTTCCTTCATCACCCGCAACGCGAAGGACGTCCGATTCCTTGACATCTAGCCGCGTGCCACCGAACCGGGTGTCATCGCCCGAACCAGCCCCAGACCGGAACGACCGAGGAGATCATCGGTGACATCTGACGTCACAGTGCCGCCCACCGGCGGAGGAGGCCGGGTCGAACCGGTCGGGCTCGAAGTCGAGATGCAGCGCAGCTTCCTCGACTACGCGATGTCAGTCATCGTCTCCCGGGCGCTGCCCGACGTCCGCGACGGGCTGAAGCCGGTTCACCGCCGGGTGCTGTACGCGATGTACGACGGCGGATACCGCCCGGACCGCGGCTACTCCAAGTGCAGCCGGGTTGTGGGTGACGTGATGGGGCAGTACCACCCGCACGGCGACAGCGCGATCTACGACACCTTGGTTCGGCTCGCGCAGCCCTGGGCGATGCGCCTGCCGCTGGTCGACGGCCAGGGCAACTTCGGCTCCCCGGGCGACGACCCGCCAGCCGCGATGCGCTATTGCGTGACGGGGGACACCCGGATCCGGATGGCGGACGGATCGTCGGTGGAGATCGGGCGCCTGATCGACGGCGTCGCACCGAACTCCGACACCGACATCGACCTGAAGATTCTGGATCGTAACGGCGATCCGGTTGTTGCCTCAAAGCTCTTTCACTCAGGCACCCACGAGACACTGCGGATCACCACGGACGAGGGATTCTCCCTCACCGGCACCCCTAACCACCCGGTCCTGTGTCTTGTCGATATCGCCGGCGTCCCGACCCTGCTGTGGAAGCTCGCGAGTGAGATCTCGGCGGGGGATCGAGTAGCGCTGGCCCGGGGTTCGGTCTCGCCGGCTTGTGCGACCGACCGAGAGCTGGCTGAAGCGGTTCTGGCAGGCGCGTGGGTCAGCGAGGGCTTTGTCAGCACTGACCGCGCCGGGTTCAACAATGTTGATCCGCACTACTTCGACGTGGTCCTCGCGGCGTACGACCTGGTCGTGGGCGGTCGCCGGCATACCGGCAGCCGCACGATCGGGTCTGGTCAGTTGCTCTACGAGCTCAACGTTGAGGACCTGACCGCGTGGCGGGCATCGAAACTCGCTCAGGTAGCCGGCGAGAGTCGCGAGGAGAGGGTGCCGGAGTTCATCTGGCGGGCAAACAGCGCGGTCAAACGCGCCTTCCTGCAATCCCTGTTCGAAGGGGGTGGCTCGCCGGCGCTGGTTGCGCGACACACGATGCAGGTCAGCTATTCGACCCGGAGCGCCACGCTCGCAGGCGACGTGCAGCGCCTGATGCTCGAGTTCGGGGTGGTGTCGCGGCTGTGCCGCTCTGCCGACGGCGAGATCAAGGTCTGCCTCACGAACCGGCGGGACGCGAGGCGGTTCTCCGCCGAGATCGGGTTCCTCGGGTGCAAACAACTCGAGCTTGGCAGTGAGCCGTCACAGGTCCCGAGCACCAGCACCGCGATGTCGAGTGACCACGTTCCCTTCGTCGCGGAATTCATCCAAGCGCATGGCGGCCTGACCTGGACAGATCGACAGTGGCTGCGCGAACACAACGTTGATCGGGTCGACCGCTGGGAACGCGACGGTGAGCAGATCCGAGCCCGGATCGGTCGCCAAGAGGTGATCGACGCCGTCGAACCACTCGTCGATGGCAGGTACTACTTCGCCCGGGTGGCTCGGGTCGAGGACGCCGGGACTGCGCCCGTCTACTCCATTCGAGTCGACAGCGCGGACCACTCGTTCCTCTCCGACGGTTTCGTGAGCCACAACACGGAGTGCCGTCTCACGCCCGCCGCGATGGAGATCCTGCGCGACATCGACCGCGAAACCGTCGACTTCGTCCCCAACTATGACCAGCGCGGCCAAGAGCCGACCGTCCTTCCCAGCCGGTTCCCGAACCTGCTCGTCAACGGCGGCGCCGGCATCGCGGTCGGCATGGCGACGAACATCCCTCCGCACAACCTCGTCGAGGTCGGTCGAGCCGTGCAGTGGGCGCTCGATCACCCCGACGCCTCCGAGGACGAGTTGCTCGAGGCGTGTATCGAGCGGGTCCAGGGACCGGACTTTCCGACCGGCGCGTTGATCGTCGGCCGCGACGGGATCGAGCAGGCGCTGCGAACCGGTCGTGGCTCAGTGCGGATGCGCGCCGTCGTCGAGGCAGAGGAAGACTCCCGCGGGCGCCAGCAGCTTGTCATCACCGAGCTGCCCTACCAGGTAAACCCGGACGCGCTCGCGGCGAAGATTGCCGACCTCGTGCGTGACGGCAAGGTCCAGGGGATCGCCGACATCAAGGACGATTCGAGCCTGCGCACCGGGCAGCGACTGGTGATCATTCTCAAGCGGGACGCGATCGCGAAGGTCGTGCTCAACAACCTCTACAAGCACACCCAGCTTCAGGACTCCTTCGGGGTCAACATGCTGGCGCTCGTTGACGGCGTACCCCGCACTCTGAACGTCGCCCAGATGATCGGGCACTACGTCACCCACCAGATCGAGATCGTCGTCCGGCGTACCCAGTACCTGCTCCGCCAAGCGCAGGAGCGGGCCCACATCCTGGTCGCGTTGCTGAAGGCGCAGGACCGGATCGACGAGGTCATCGCCTTGATCCGGGGCAGCGAGTCCGCCGACGCCGCGCGCACCGGCCTGATGGCGCTCCTCGAGATCGACGAAGTGCAGGCGACGGCGATTCTCGACATGCAGTTGCGCCGTCTCGCGGCGCTCGAGCGGCAGCGACTGCAGGACGAGTACGACGAGTTGATGGCGAAGATCGCCGATTTCGAGTCGATCCTGGCGAGCCCCGACCGGCAGCGGAGGATCATCGGCGAGGAGCTCGGCGAGATCGTCGAGAAGTACGGCAACGAGCGCCGGTCGCGGATCATCGCCTACGAGGGCGACATGAGCCTCGAGGACCTGATCGCGCAGGAGGACGTGGTCGTCACGATCACCCGTGGCGGCTACGCCAAGCGCACCAAGACCGATCTGTACCGGGCGCAAAAGCGTGGCGGCAAGGGTGTGATGGGCGCCGCCCTTCGAACCGACGACATAGTCGAGCACTTCTTCGTGACCTCGACCCATAACTGGATCCTGTTCTTCACGAACAAGGGTCGGGTCTATCGCGCGAAGGCGCACGAGCTGCCCGAGACCACGCGTAACGCGCGCGGCCAGCATGTCGCGAACGTTCTGGCGTTCCAGCCCGACGAACGCATCGCGTCGGTGATGGACATCAAGGACTACTCGGTCTCGCCGTACCTGGTTCTCGCGACCAAGCGCGGACTGGTCAAGAAGACGATGCTGAGCGAGTTCGACTCGAACCGCGCCGGCGGGGTGATCGCGCTCAACCTTCGCGACGACGATGAGCTCATCGCCGCCCGCCTGGTCTCGGCCGAGGATGACCTCCTGCTGATCTCGCGTCACGCCCAGTCGATCCGCTTCCACGCCGACGATGAGATGCTCCGCCCGATGGGACGTGCGACGAGCGGCGTGATCGGGATGCGCTTCGCCGACGGGGATGAGCTGCTCGCGATGGAGGTCGTCCGCGACGACGAGACCGACATCCTCATCGCGACGGACGGCGGTTACGCGAAACGCACGAAGGTCGGCGAGTACCCGGTCCAGGGTCGCGGCGGCAAGGGTGTCGTGACCGCCAAGATCGTGGCCAAACGCGGCGCTCTCGTGGGAGCCTTGGCGGTGAAGGTCGATGAGGAGATCTTCGCGATCACCTCGGGCGGCGGTGTGATCCGCACCAGGGTCAAGGAAGTTCGCCGCGCCGGGCGACAGACGATGGGGGTCCGCCTCATCAATCTGCCGGAGGAGCAGACCGTAGTAGCGGTCGCGCTGAACGCCGAGGCAGAAGAAGAGGAGGGCTAACGCTCGTGACGAGTGGTCCGGGGGATTCGCGCAGGCTGGGAGGAACGCCGACGTTCGGCGAGCGTTCCGCTCCGGCGCAGCGCGCCTCCGCGGTCATGCCGCCGGGTGCTCGCCCGCAGGATGCGGCGACCGTTGCTTCCCCGGACGGGGTCAAGCGCCGACCGGTGACGGTCGGTACGGCGGCCGCCGCCCGCCCGAAGGGTCGGCGCGCGAAACTGACGGTGAAGCGGATCGACCCGTGGACCACATTGAAGTTCGCCTTCGTCTACGGTCTCGCCGGCACGGTCGTTCTGCTGGTCACGGTGATCGTGCTGTACGGCGTCGTGGACGCGATGGGAGTGATCGACTCGATCCGGTCGTTCCTCGGCGATGTCAGCAGCAGCGGCAACAGCACCGGCGGGCTCGGCGCCTGGTTGGGCTTCGACCGGGTCCTGCTCGTCGCACTCGTGGTGGGGGCGATCAACGTCGTACTGTTCACGGCGTTTGCGACCTTGACAGCGTTCATCTACAACGTTTGCACCGACATTGTCGGCGGCATCGAGGTCACACTCGCGGAGCGCGACTAGATCCGCCGCGTTCGCGGCCTACGGTAGGCTCGCTCCTCTGCAAGGGCCTGTAGCTCAGCTCGGTTAGAGCGCTTCCCTGATAAGGAAGAGGTCGATGGTTCAAGTCCATCCAGGCCCACCCGAAGCCCCCTCGGGGACGTAGCTCAATTGGCAGAGCACCGCCTTTGCAAGGCGGGGGTTAGGGGTTCGATTCCCCTCGTCTCCACAAGATCATTTCCGGCGGGACGCCGCAGTCGGCGCGCGGCCGGTGGTGCCGGACGTCGACCGGTTGGTGTTCGACGCGGTGCTCGCGGCGGGCGCCCGCAGGACGGTCTTCACCCGCAGTGACTTGGCCGCGGAGGTTGCGGCGCGGACCCCCGCTGAGGCGAAGGTGGACGCGGGCACGGTCCTGGACTGGGTGCAGCGGCTCACCGACCGCGCTGTTGCCCTCGAGCAGACGGTCACCTTGCTGCCTGACCATGATGGGCCGGTCCGCGTCGCTGATGCCCGGTAGGCCTCCGCGACCACCCTGAACCAGGAACTCGCGATCCTGCAGTTCGCCGACGCCGGGCGAGCAGCTGGGGTGGCGACCTGCCGCGCACCCGTGGTCGCTGACACTTGCCGGCGGGGCGGGTTGGATCAGACTCAGACCGCGGCCGTCACGCAGATCCTGCTCGGCGGGACCAGGTCTCGGTGCTGGGCGCACCAGCCGGGACCGGGAAGACCACCACGGTCGCGGCGATGGTCGACGCCTGGCGCTTCACCGGCCGACACATCCTCGCGCTCGCCCCGTCGGCGCGGGCCGCGAAAGAGCTCGCCGCCGCGACCGGGCTACCCGCCGACACCGTCGCGAAGTACCTGCACGAGAACACGAAGCATCCCGGTGCGTCGCGGTATCGGCTGTCGCTGGGTGCGGTCGTGATCGTGGACGAGACCTCGATGCTCGCCACCGCTGATCTGCACCAGCTTAAGACCAATGTCGAGCTGACCGGCGGCGATAAGGCGCAGAGCCGGTTATCGATCACCGGTCAGATGTAACCCTAGGCATGTTCGCGACCTAGTGTCGCGCCTCTGAAGTTCCTTGCCTTGT
>Ga0335083_10006037_pt1 | contig 15244 bp, 9 predicted proteins | sample Lox_Sample_42_FD_206716 | JGI IMG/M metagenome (GOLD analysis project Ga0335083, IMG submission 206716) | Soil microbial communities from Loxahatchee National Wildlife Refuge, Florida, United States - Lox_Sample_4.2 | ecosystem: Environmental > Terrestrial > Soil > Wetlands | place: USA: Florida... | reverse complement strand
TCGCGGTGCTCGGAAACCCCGCGGCGTCGCTGCTCGACCCGACGCTGCGGATCGGCGAGCTCGCGTCGCAGCTCTCGACGATCGCGAGCCCGCGGGCGAGCGCCGCCATGCAGGATGCGTCTCGTGCCGTGATCCGCGAGGCGGTGTCGCTGCCGCCGGCGATCCTCGCCGCCCTCGAGGGGCACCGCGTGCACGTCGATCCGCAGGGTGTCGCGATCGTCTGGGCCTACGACCTCGCGTGGGCGCCCGTCCCCGTGTTCCAGGGGTACAGCGCCTACACGCCCGAGCTCGACCGCCGCAACGCCCACCGGCTCGACGACCCGCACGGACCCGAGCGCATCCTGCGCGTCAGGGAGGGCGCGATCGACGACCGCAGCCCCCTGTGGGAGACGCCCGAGTATGCGCTGGCCCGCCTGTGCCGATTCCGCGAGCTGGTCGCCGTGGATCGCTACCAGGTCCTCGCGCGCGGCCCCGATCGCTGCGGGCCCGAGCGCGAGATCGGGACGGCGATCGTCCGGCCGGGCGAGGCGGTGCGCGTCCCGGCGCCGAGCGCGGACGACCACATCGTCACGGCGCGGCTCTTCGAGAGCCCTTCGCTCGCCGACCGGCTGCGGCTCGCGGTGTTCAAGCCCGCGCGCCCGCTCGTGGCGATCGCCGACGGGCGCCGCGGCCGGCTCGTGCGCGCGAACCTCTCCGGGCCGCTGCTGATGCGCGTCCCGCCGACGAGCGGCTGGTCGCCGCCGTTCGACGCTCCCGCCGCGATCGGTCTCCTCGCGATCGAAGGGGCGAGCGGGCCGATCGAGGTGCGCTTCTCGGAGATCGCGCTCGCACCTCCGCCTCCGCTCGATCGATGAGCGCTACGCCTCCGCGGGAATGCCGAGCTTCGCGCGCCAGATCCCGCCCGGGTGCGCTCGCGCGCTCGGCTCGACGCGGCCCATTCGGCGCACGGTGTCGAGGGGGAGCGGCAGCAGCTCCTCCCAGGGGAGCGCCATGAGCGCCGCGCGCCGCCCGCGGCGCCACGCCTGCACGACGTAGCCGAGCCAGCGCACGCCCAGGCTGCGCCACACCTGGACGATCGCGCCCGCGGTGAGCAGCGCGTTGGCGCGCCCCCCCGTCTGCGCCAGCGTGAAGACCAGCATCGTCGCCTCGCCCACGTCGTCGGTGCCGTAGTCGGTCACGACGTGGAAGAGGTCGTGGACCAGCATGAAGCGATCGCGGAACCACGCGCGCAGGGGATCGGGCGCGGGAAGGCCCTCCTCGCGCTCCCAGCGCTCGCGCACGCTGCGCTCGATCGCGAGGAGCCCCGTCGGGCTGAAGCCGTTGCGGTCGAGGTACGCGAGATAGGCGCGCCCGAGGCTCTCGTCCGGCATGCGCCCGAGCGCGGCGCGATCGGAGAGCGCGTCGGCCAGCGAGGGGCGGCTCTCGAGGAGGCGGCGCCCGTCGGCCGTGGCTGCGAAGCGCTGGAAGCTCTGCTCGAAGTCGCGCTGTCCGATCGCGTAGGTGAAGTCGATGGCCTTCGCGGTGTCGTCCGAGTCGGTGAGCAGCGCGCGCAGCGATCGCCACGCGCGCCGCAGGCGGAGCGGCTGTCGCGGCGAGGCATCGGGGATGTGGAGCGTCATCGTCATCGCGACCTCCTCGTCCGCGGGACCCGCCGCGGGCGCGCGCGCGGCGGAGCGGGAAGCTTCACGACGGCCGCCGCTCGCGCCTCGCTCGCACCGAGCGCGACGGCGCCGAGGTAGATGTCGACGGCGCGCTCCATGCGCTGCTCGAGCGCGCCCGAGGTGTCGTCGAAGAGCCACTGGTTGATGGTGCCGTTCGAGAGGCTGTCGAAGGCGCGCGCCAGGTCGATGGCCTCGACGTCCGCGCGCAGCTCGCCGCGCGCCTGACCGCGCGCGAGGAGGCGGATCAGCCGCTCGAACGCCGTCGCCCGCGCGCGCGCCGCGCCGCTCCCCTCCTCGAGGCCCACCTGGAGCTTGGCGATCTCGCGGAAGACGCCGCGGTAGAAGCCGTAGTAGTGCGCGATGCCCTCCCCCATGTGGGCGAAGAGCGCGCGCACCAGCGCCGGCGTCGCGGTCTCCTCGTCGGCGAGGGCGTGCTCGAGCATCCCGGCCCAGTAGGAGAGCACCTCCTCGGTGATCGCCTCGACCAGCGCGTGCTTGCCGGGGAAGTGGTTGAAGACCGTGGCGCGCGCCACGCCGGCGCGCTCCGCCACGTCGGCCATCGTCACGTCGTCGAAGCTGCGCGCGCCGAAGAGCTCGCGGGCGGCGTCGAGGATGCGCCGGCGCTGCTCGTCGCGGCCCTGCTGGAGGCGGGAGCGCATTGGACTGAAGTCTAGACGTGAGTCCAGACCAAAGTCAAAGGGGTGGGTAGGGCAGGCGTGGCCGTTCCTGCGAGCCCCATGGGCACTTCGCTTGCTGTCCGGATACGATCGATCGCCAGCGAGGCCCCTCGATGTCGAGGCTCCCCTGGACGGCTGCCGCGTTCTGCCTCGCCGCCCAGCCCGCCGCTGCGGTCGCGCTCGCGCCCGGCGATCTGGTCGCCGTGCTGGCCGAGCGGCAGATCCAGCGCATCGACCGCGCGACCGGCGCCCTCGACCTGATCTCGCAGGGCGGCATCATGAGCACGGTCTACGGCATGGCGTTCGAGCCGAGCGGGAAGCTCCTGGTGCTCGGATTCAGCGCGCTCTGCAGCACGGATCCGACCGCCTGCGGCTCCCATCTGTTCCGCGTCGATCCGGCGGACGGCAGCCAGACCGACGTCGTGAAGCTCGATCACGATCCGCCGTGGGCCTTCCCCTTCTCGATGTCGCTCGAGCCGGGCAACCGGACGGTGGTCTTCCTGCCGAACTCGGACCTCCACCGCGTCGACCTCGCGACCGGCGCCGTGACGATCGTCGCCTCCATCCCGCCCTCGGGCGGGGTGAGCTACGGAATCGCGGTCGCGCGCGACGGCACGATCTACGCCTCGGACGCCGCGGCGGGCGCGCTCTACCGAATCGATCCCGGGAGCGGAGCGGTCGCGCTCGTGGCCGATGGGCTGGAGCTCGGGGCTGGCTTCTACCGCGCGCACGGGATCGCCATCGATGCCCAGGGCTTCATCCTCGGCACCCGCTACGACCCACCCGCCGTGCTGCGCGTCGACCCCGCCACGGGCGAGCAGACGGAGGTCGCCTCGGGCGGGCTGCTCGACGGGCCGACCGGGATCCTGATCGATCGCGACGGCGCGATCTGGGTCGCCGAGGTCTTCGCCGATGCGCTCGTGCGGATCGATCCGACGACGGGTGAGCAGCGCTCGCTCGCGCTTCCATTCATCGTGACCGGCTTCGCGATGCTTCCCTACCCGGCGTGCTCGAACGGCCTGGACGACGACGGCGACGGACTCATCGACTTCGACGGCGGGATCCTCGCCAGCATCCCGGCGGCGCTGCGCACGGCGCCCGATCCGCAGTGCGGGAATCAGGCCAGCTGGGCCAGCGAGTCGCGCGCGCGGAGCTGCGGGCAGGGGGGAGAGCTCGTCGTGCTGGCGTGGGCGCTTCAGGCGCGGAAGGCCCGGCGGATGCGCGCGATGGCCTCGTCGACCCTCTCGCGCGCGTTGAAGGCCGAGAGCCGCAGGTAGCCCTCGCCGTGCGGGCCGAAGCCGGCGCCCGGCGTGCCGACCACGTGCGCGCGCGCGAGCAGCGCGTCGAAGAAGGTCCAGGAGCCGAGGCCTTCGGGCACGCGCATCCAGATGTAGGGTGCGTGCACGCCGCCGAAGACGCGCAAGCCCGCGGCGCCGAGCCCCTCGCGCAGCCGTCGCGCGTTCTCCATGTAGTAGGCGATCTGCTCGGCGGTCTGCTTGCGGCCCTCGGGCGTGTGCACCGCCTCCGCCGCACGCTGGACGGGGTAGGGGACGCCGTTGAACTTGGTCGCCTGACGCCGCGCCCAGAGCCCGTTCAGCGCGACGCGCTCGCCGCTCGGCGCGGTCCCGGTCAGCTCCTTCGGCACCACGGTGTAGGCGCAGCGCAGGCCGGTGAAGCCCGCGCGCTTCGAGTAGCTGCGCATCTCGATCGCGCAGTGGCGGGCGCCCTCGATCTCGTAGATCGAGCGCGGCAGCGCGGGGTCCTGGATGTAGGCGTCGTAGGCGGCGTCGAAGACCACGACGGCGTCGGCCGCGCGCGCCCAGGCCACCCAGCGCTCGAGCTGCGCGCGCGTCGCCACGGCGCCGGTCGGGTTGTTCGGCGTACACAGATAGGCGACGTCCACCGGCTCGGCCGGCGGCTCGGGGACGAACCCGTTCGCCTCGGTCGCGGGCAGGTACAGGATGCCGGCGTAGCGGCCCTCGGCGTCGGCCGGGCCCGTGCGGCCGGCCATCACGTTGGTGTCGACGTAGACGGGGTAGACCGGGTCGGTGACGGCGATCCGGCAGCCCGCGCCGAAGATCTCCTGGATGTTCCCGCTGTCCTGCTTGCTGCCGTCGGAGACGAAGATCTCGTCGCGCGCGATCGCGCCCCCGTAGTCTTGCTCGCGGATGGCGTCGACCAGGAAGTCGTAGCCCTGCTCGGGGCCGTAGCCGCGGAAGCCGTCCGGGGAACCCATCTCGTCGACCGCGCGGCGCATGGCGTCGACCACCGCGGGCGCGAGCGGCAGCGTCACGTCGCCGATGCCGAGGCGGATCAGCGCGGCGCCCGGGTTGGCCTCGGCGAATGCGCGCACGCGGCGCGCGATCTCGGGAAAGAGGTAGCCGGCCGACAGCTTGCGGTAGTGCTCGTTGATGCGCGCCATGGGGCGGAGCGTAGCGAGTCGTCAGCCACCGCTCCGCACGCGCGAACGAGCTCGGGTCGCGAGCAGACACAGCGCGGCCGCGAGCTCACCCGTTGCACCCCCCGGCTCCGGAGCGGGATCCACGTAGGTGATGAAGCCGTGGTCGCGCAGCGGATTGGATTCGGCCGGCGACCACGAGAGGATCACTGGGACGTTGCTCGCGTTCGAGCCGCGTACGAAGAGCGAGCCGCCCGCGTACGGGTCGTCGGTGGCCGAGTAGTCCCAGACCAGATCCACGGTGCTGCGGGTCCCGGCGTTGGCGATCAGGGCGAGCGCGAGCTGCTCGCCGGGGGTGACTGCGAGCCCGGGGGAGAAGCGGAGGGAAGTCCACTCGCCGGTCCCCGTCGGCGGGCTCGTCGAGAGGGGCTCCACGTCGATGCTGCCCGTCGCCAGCGCCAGCCCGTCGTCGTCGACGGGGGCATCGCTCGTGACCGGCCGCAGGTCGAAGTCGAGCCGGGCGCCCGGCGTACCTCCGAATACACCGGACAGCCAGAGCGGGACGTCGATTCGCACCAGATAGCCGGTCGCGCCCACCGTGAAGGTCTGGGCGCCGTCGAGGCCGTTGGCGCCGAACTCCCCGACCGGAGGGAAGTCGCTCACCACGAGTCCGGTGCCGGCGTCGTCGAGCTGCTGCTGGTCGATCGTCGGCACGGCGCGGGCGTCGAGCGCGATGCAGGCGACCAGGACCATCCAGACGAGTCTGCGAAGAGCTATGGCCATCGGTCCCCCTCAGGAGTGTGGCGGATCGAGCAGCACGCCGGGGTTCAGAACGCCCGCCGGATCGAGCGCGCGCTTGGCGGCTGCGAGCGCCCGGCCGAAGCCGGCTGGGATCTCGCGGTCGTACCACGCGCGGTGATCGCGTCCCACCGCGTGGTGGTGGGTGATGGTGCCGCCGAGGCGCGCGAGCGCCTCGCTCGCCGCGGCCTTGATCGCGTCCCACTGCTCGAGCTCGCTCCCGCGCCGGCCGGGTGCCAGGATCGTGTAGTAGGGCGCCGGGCCGTCCGGGTAGACGTGCGTGAAGCGACACGCGACGGTGCCGCTGCCGCAGGCGCGCTTCACGGCGTCCCGCGCCGCCTCCATCACGCCCTCGTGGAACTCGGGGAAGCGGTCCCAGGTGACGGCGGTCTCGAAGGTCTCGGACACGACCGAGGCGCGCGCCAGCACGTCGCGGAGATACGGCGCGTTCACGAAGGCATTGCGCCACGCGCCCGCGGCGCCACTCCGATGAGCTTCGCTCGCCTGCGGCTCCCTGCGCGGGCGCGGCTCCGCCGCGCCCTTGCGGCGAGCCCCTTCGCCCTCGACGGAGAGACGCGGGTCTCCCTCCGAAAGCAATCCGCCTGCCGCCTCGGCGATCTCGAGCGCCCGCGCCATCCAGGTGTCGAGCGGGTGGTCCGCCGACTCGAAGGCGACCAGCAGGACGGCTTCGGCCCCCGAGCCGGCGCCCGAGTTCACGGCCTCGAGCGCGTCGAGAAGCCGGCAGTTGGCCGGGAAGAGGCCGGCCTGCGCCAGGCGGCGCGCCGCCTCGGCGCCGCGGGGGAAGCCCTCGTCGCCGGGGAAGCGCAGCGCCGCCGAGGCGCGGAAGCGCGGCCGGTCCTGCAGCCGCATCCACGCCTCGGTGATCACTCCGAGCGCGCCCTCCGAGCCGATGAAGAGTCGGTCCGGTGCCGGGCCGGCGCCCGAGCCCGGCAGCCGGCGCGTCTCGATGACACCCGAAGGCGTCAGCACGCGCAGCGACTCCACGAAGTCGTCGACGTGGGTGTACAGCGTGGCGTAGTGGCCGCCCGAGCGGGTCGCCACCCAGCCGCCGAGCGAGGAGAACTCGAAGCTCTGCGGGTAGTGGCGCAGCGTGAGCCCGTGCGGGCGGAGCTGGTCCTCGAGCGCGGGCCCGAGCACGCCGGCCTGGACGCGCGCCGCGCGCGAGGTGCGGTCGATCTCGAGCACCCGGTCGAGGCAGCCGAGGTCGAGCGACACCGCACCCGCGTAGCCCCCTCCCACGGCCGGCTCGACGCCGCCCACCACGCTCGACCCGCCGCCGTAGGGGATGCACGCGACGCGGGCACCGCTGCACCAGTCGAGCACCGCCGCCACCTCGGCCTCGTCCCGCGGAAAAGCTACCCAGTCGGGCGGATGGTCGATGCGGCGGCGCAGCGCCCGCACCACGTCGCGGTAGCTCTTGCCCTGGCTGTGGGCGAGGCGATCGTAGGGATCGGCCGAGAAGCGCGGCGCGAGCGCGGCCGGAGGCGCCACGCGGGGCGCGGGCAGCTCGATCTCCTCGACGCGCGGTGGTGTCACGAGCTCGAGCGGGACGCCGAGGCGCTCCGACAGGGTGCGGACGATGCCCGCCTCCTGCTCCGCGCTCGGCCCGCCGTCCTCGGTGCCCCAGCCCCAGAACTTGCGGCGTCCCGGCACGGCTCAGCGTCCCGGGGCCAGGAGCTCGAGCACCTCGCGGTGCGGGACGGGCAGGCCGTCGGGATGCAGCGGCTGGATGCAGACGTGGTCGGCGCCGGCGTCGAAGTGCGCCTGGATGCGCCGCCGGATCGCGTCCTCGTCGCCCCAGGCGACGATCGCGTCGACCAGGCGGTCGCTGCCGCCGTTCGCGAAGTCGGCCTCGCCGAAGCCGAGCCACTTCAGGTTGTTCTGGTAGTTCGGGAGCGACGTGTAGATCTTCATGGCGACGCGCCCGACGGCCCGCGCCTTCGCCGGGTCGGTCTGCAGGAGCACCTTCTGCTCCGGCGCCAGGATCTTGCCGTTGCCCAGGATCGCGCGGGCGCGCGCGGTGTGCTCGGGCGGGACGAAGTACGGGTGCGCTCCGTCTGCGAGCTCGGCCGCGAGCTCGAGCATGCGCGGGCGCAGCGCCGCCAGCACGATCGGCGTCTCGCTCTCGCTCTCGGCGCCGCGATACAGCGCCTTGCCCATCGCCTCCAGGTAGGTGCGCATCGTCGCGATCGGGCTCTTGTACTCGTGGCCGCGCACGCCCGCGACCAGGTGCGAGTGCGAGACGCCGATCCCGAGCACGAAGCGGCCGCCGGTGAGCTCGCCGACCGTCTTGCGCAGCGCGGTCATCGCCATCGGGTCGCGCGCGTAGAGGTTGGCGATGCCGGTGGCGAAGGTGAGCCGGCGGGTCTGCGCGCCGAGCCACGCGATCGTCGCGAACGGGTCGCGGCCGACGGCCTCCGGAAGCCAGAGCGCCGAGTAGCCGAGTGTCTCGAGATGCTGCGCGAACTCCGCCGCGAGCGGCGCCTTCATCCCATCGAGCCACGTCCAGACGCCGAGCTTGCCGAGCGCGCTCATCGCGGTACCTCTCTCCGGAGGCCACCGAGGGTATCGCAGCCGCGGAGGCGCGCTGGACACCGACCGGAGGAGGGACGCCGTGCTGCGCCTGTTCGAGCATCCGCTCTCGCCCTACGTGCGCAAGGTCAAGATCGTGCTCAACCTGAAGGGCATCCCGTACGAGCGGATCTACGTGAACCCGCTCGACCTCGAGGCGCCGGCCTTCCGGGAGTTCGCCGCGGCGAGCCCGCTGCGCGAGGTTCCCTGCCTGGTCCACGGGGATCTCGCGATCTTCGACTCGACCGTGATGCTCGAGTACGTCGAGGAGCGCTGGCCGAGCCCGCCCGCGCTGCCCGAAACCGCCGCCGAGCGAGCCCGCGTGCGGATGCTCGAGGAGCTCTGCGACACCCAGCTCGAGGCGGTCAACTGGGGGCTGATGGAGATCCGCTTCTTCAAGCGCGCCGAAGGCGCACAGGCGGAGGCGATGCTGGCCCGGGCGCGCGCGCAGCTCGATCGCTACTGGAGCCGCCTCGAGCGCGAGCTCGACGGACATCGCTGGATGAACGGCGAGCGCTTCGGCCGCGGCGACGCCGCCGTCCATCCGCACGTGGCGGGCTCCGCCTTCTGGGGCGTCGCGCTCGACGCGAAGCGGCACCCGCGCCTGGCCGACTGGGCCGCCCGTTGCGCCGAGCAGCCCGCGGTGAAGCAGGACAGCGAGCAGGTGGCGGCGTGGATCCGCGAGAACCTGGGCGGCGACGCCGCCAGCTCGGCCGGCTCGATGCCGATCGTTCGCCAGTACCGCGACCACCGGCTCGAGTGGATGATGAAGACGGGCGGCGTCGACGTCGTGCTGCGCGGGGTCGAGAGGGGGACGATCCGGTTCCAGACGGAGTTCGGGTAGCCGGAAACTCTGTGCGATCGCTCCGCGCGAGTCCGTGCTTCAGCGCGACGCGTGCATCCCGAACTCGACGGCCATCTCGCGGCCGTCGGGCGTCACGTCGAAGTGGCGGCCGACCGGCGTCAGGTCGCCGCCGTCGCCGCGGATCACGCGACCCTCCCGGTAGCGGATCGAGGGCTCGCCCGCAGGCGCGCCCGTCCACTGGTAGGTGCCGTAGTGGGTTCGCGTGCCGTCGGCGTCGTAGATCGTGCAGCTATAGGCTCCGGCTCGGGTGCCCGCGGCGCACGCGATCCACTCACCCTGCCCGTCGACGTTCCCCACCTCGGCCTTGTGCACGGCCCAGACGGCGCCGTCCGGCACGGCGGCGGGGCGCTCCGGCGCGCCCGCCGGAGCGAAGAGCCGGCCGGAGAGGAAGTAGACGGCCGCCAACGCGCAGACGATCAGGAAGACCGCGAGCTTGCCCATTGCCTCGCCCCCGCGGCGCTTAGCGGCGGGACGGCGGCGCGGCTTGAGGGGGCTGGCGGGACCCGTCGCGCAGCTCCTCGAAGCGCGCCTTCGCGCGCTCGAGGTCATCGACCTCGAAGAGCTCCGTTCCGACGACCCGGCCGTCCCGATAGACGTTGAGCCGCACGAAGACCGACTCGAACTCGCCGCCCTCAAGGAGCGTTCCGAACATGCGGCCCACGCCGAGCGAGCCGTGCGGGCCCCGCGCGACGTGATAGAGGACGTCGGTCGCCAGGTCGGGCGAGAGCTCGAGCACCGCGGCGAGCGAGGCGACGTAGTCGTCCGCGTTGCCGATCCGCCCGACGCCGGTGCGGCGGTGGTCGTGGAACACGAAGTCGTCGGGCAGCGCGGCGCGCGCGCGGACGAGATCGTGGTCGTTCAAGGCGCGCACGAGCTCGATCTGGCCAGGCGGAGTCCAGAGCGCTCCCTCGCCGCGGTAGTAGCGCTCCAGCATCTCGATCGCCGCGCCGCGCCGATCATCCGGGTCGAAGTGCACCACGGCGCGGAGATGCCCGGCGTCGTCGACCTCGGTCAGCCGGAGGAACTCGCCCTCGAACGAGGAGTCCTCGAGCTCGCCCGTGTAGGCGACGCGTTCGAGCGCGAGCCGCTCGCCGGCGGTGGCGAGGCAGTCGATCGCGACTCGCAGATCCGGCCACGTGCTCACGAACTCGAGATTGCGGACGTAGGTCTCGATGCCCCCCTGGACCTGAGAGAACCGCCGTCGGTCGTCGAAGGCGAAGTCGGTCGCCGCGAGCGCGCGGAGCGCGGGCCAGTCCCGGGCGGCCAGGATCTCCCTGAGCGGCTCCCGGACGCGCGTCGCCGCGTTCTCGATGCGCGGCGTGCTCGCGGTCCGGCCGGCGGCGATCTCCTCGTAGCGCGCGCGGGCCCGGTCGAGATGCTCGAGGTCGTACTGGTCGAAGCGGCGGATCCGCGCCTCGTCGTCGAGCTCCGCCACCATCAGGCTCGGGGTCTCGTACGCGCCGCCCTCGCGGCTTCCCTCCCAGACGGTGACGACGAGATAGCCCCGCTCGCACATCGTCACGTGGTCGAGGCGCAGCTTCGTGTCGGGCGCCAGCGCGACCAGCGAGCGCAGCGCATCGAGGTACGCGGCCGGGCCGTGCAGCGTCTCCCAGCCGAGCAGCCGACGGTCGTGCACGACGAGATCGGGCGCGCACTCCGTCGCGAGCGCGTCCCAGTCGCGGCTCGCGAAGGCGGCGTGGAAGGCGCGCATGTGCGCCACGACCCGGGGATGGGGGGCGGCCTCGCCCGCGTGGTAGCGCGCGTCGAGCTCGGCGTACGCGGCGTCGAGGTCGTCGGGGTCGAACGCGACGGCGGCGACGCGGCTTCGCTCGTCGCTCGCCTCGATCACCTGCAGGAACTCGACTTCGCTGGGCCCGATGAGGTCGTCGCCGCCATGAAGTCGCATGCGGTACAACGCGAGGCGGTTGCCCCGCGTCGCGAGGAGATCCCCCGAGCGCGCGAGACCCATCTCGAAGACGGGGCGGAGCGCGGAGATCATCCCATCGCGATCGGTCTCGACGTGCATCAACGATCTTCGGTCGACGCTCCGGAATTCCGGCGCGTAGAGCGCACGGACGGCTTCCAGTTCGCGGCCTTCCCACGCCCGGCGGGCCGCGTCCTCCGACCGCGTCGCGGCATTCTCGATGTGCGCTGGCACCGCCGGCTCGCGCGAGAGTTCCTCGTAGCGGGCGCGCGCGGAATCGAGCTGGTCGAGGTCGTAGAAGTGCCACACCGCGACCCGCCCGGCCGGGTCGATCGCCGTGACGCAGAGCATGGGGATCTCGAATGCGCCCTCCGCCTCGCTTCCCGTCCAGCGCACGACCAGCAGGACAGCGCGCCTGCCCAGCGCGAGGACGTGGTCGAATCGGAAGGTGGAATCGGGGCGCATCTCGACCAGCGCGCGCACCATCGCGACGTAGTCTGCGCTCGAGCGCAGCGTGCCCCATCCGACCGGGCGGTGGTCGTGGAGCGCGAAGGCCGGCGCGAGGAGCTGGGCGAGCCCCTCCCAGTTCCGCGTGGCCACCCGCTCGACGAAGCGACGGAGGAGACCGACCTGCTGCGCGTAGGGGGCGCCCTCGCCCGCGGCGTAGCGCCGGTCGAGCTCGCCGAAGGCGGCGTCGAGCTGGCCGGCGTCGAAGGCCACGCCGGCCGTGATCCGGCCCGACGCGTTCGCCTCGAAGATCTGGAGGAACTCGAGCTCGCTCGGCCCGATCTCGCCCTGCTCGAGCAGGAAGCGGGTTCGATGCAGCGCCAGCGTGTCGCCTCGCGTCGCGAGCAGCTCGCTCTCGGCGTCGAGACGCAGGCAGCGCGCCAGGATCGGACCGAAGCTCGCCAGGAAGGCATCGCGATCCAGCACGGTCGAGGTGATCGAACGCCGATCGTCGTTGCAGAACTCCGGCGCGAGCAGAGACGCCGCGCGCTCGATGGAGAGCGCGCCGAAGGCCTCGCCGAGGCGGTCCGCCGCGCGCGTCGCGGCGTTCGCGAAGCGCGGCGCCAACGGCCCGCGCGAGAGCTCCCGATACCGCGCGAGAGCGAGGTCGAGCTGGTCGCGGTCGAACATCTCCATGGCGCGCAGGCGCCGGCCGTCGTGTCGGAGTACGGCCACACCCGGCGTCTCGAAGGCGCCGCCGTCGCGCGTGCCGATCAGGATCACGTCGGCGATCGCGGAGCGGCGAGAGACGCGCAGGTGGTCGAGTTGCATGCGGCCGCGCACCCCCAGCTCCCGCATCGCGACCGCCGCCGCGACGTACTCGTCGCGGGTTACGGGCGCTCCCGTGTTGGTGAAGCGCCGATGGCCCAGCATGGTGAAGTCGGCGGGCAGCAGCCGGGAGAGCGCGGCCGGATCCGGATCCGCCCCCGCTTGCCGGAAGTCGTCCAGGTGCGACAGCAGCTCAGCGAAGGGAGCACCCTCGCCCGCGAGATAGCGCGCGTCGAGCTCGGCCCGGGCGGCGTCGAGCTGATCGAGATCGAAGAGCGCGAGCCCCGAGTAGAGACCGGACTCATCGACCTCGACGACTGAGAGGTGCTCGAAATCCAGGTGACCGCCCGCGCCGAGGTCGCCGGAGAGCCGCGAGCGCAACAAGGCGAGCCGGTCGCCGCGGGTGGCGAGGAGCTGGTTCTCCCAGCGGCTCGCGGGCAGCTCGAAGAGCATCCGGAGGTTGGCGAGGAAGTCCGCACCCGAGACCGGCAGGCCCACCAGCGCGCGGCGGTCGTCCATGATCATCGTTGGAACGAAGCCCGTGGCGAGCCCCTCCCAGTCGCGCTGCAGCCACAGGCGTTCCATGCGCTGGACGGCTCGCGTCGCTTGGTTCGCAAACGGCACCGTCGGCTCGGCGCCGAGCGCGTCGAGGCGCGCGAGCGCTTCGGCTTCGCGGTCGGGGCCGAACTGCTCGAGGCGAGTCAACAGCCCCTCGGCGCCCAAGGTGAGGAGCATCACGAACTGCCGCTCGAAGCTCCCGCCCGTGCTGCGATCCGTTCCGTGGGTAGACCGCTGTACGAGAAGCGCGTCGCTGCGCAGCTCGAGGATGTCGTCGAGGCGCAGGACGAGGCTCTCCGACGCCTCAACCAGGGAGCGGATCCCGCGCAAGACGGCCTCGGCTCCGCGACCCACGCCGAGCCCCAGGGTCCTGCGGTCGACGAACTCGACGTCGGGTGACAGGGCCGCGGTCAAGCGATCCAGATCGAGATTCAGCACCGCGGCGACCGAATTCGCTGTCGTCGCGGCACGCTCGCGCTCCGGACCCCCGGGCAGGAGCTCGGCGTAGCGCTCGTAGAGGCGGACGACGGCGTCGCCCAGCCGGTCGAGCGCGAAGAACTCGGTCCGCGCGCGCAGGCCGCAGTCGTCGACCTCGAGGAGGACGATCGAGCTCGAGTCGGTCGCGCCCCAGTCGACGTTGTCGCCGAAGACGCCTGCGCTGAACGAGACGTGCCCGTGACAGAGCGCGAGCCGGTCGCCGAGCGAGCCGAGCGGCTCGTGGGCGAAGCGCAGGCTCGTGGCCGCGAGCAGCTTCTCGAAGCCGCGGGCGGAGTCGCTCTCCGCGTAGACCGCGCCCGTCGGGTGATGGATGTTCTGCGCGCCCGGGGCGAGGGTGGCCAGGAAGGCGTCGAGATCGCGCGCGGCTGCGGCGGCGTCCATGCGGGACGCATTGGCGGTCGCGGCGTTGAGACGCACGCGGCGGGCGCCCCGCGGCTTCGCACGCGGCGCGGCGAGCTCTTCGAGCCGCGCGAGCGCCTCGGCTTCGCGATCGACGTCGAAGAGCTCGTTGTGGACGACGGTCCCGTCGGCGCCGAAGATCCAGAGGTTCAGCATCACTCGCTCGAAGGCGCCACCGCCAGTGCGCTCGATGCCGAAGCTCGACCAGTTCACGAGGAGGACGTCCGGACCCAGAGCGAGCACGTCGTCGACGCGGGTGCCGAGCTGGTCCGCGAGCTCCATCATGGCGCGGAAGCCTCGCAGCAGCGATTCCGCGCCGCGCCCCGAGCGGCGCTCGAGGGTCCTGTGGTTGACGACTTCGATCGACGGCGAGATCGCGGTCGCGTAGCGATCGGCGTCGTAGGGCCCGAGGATCGCCGCGACCGAGCGCGCGGTCGCCGCCGCGCGATCGCGCTCGGGGCCTTCGGGCAGCAGCTCGGCGTAGCGCTCGTAGAGGCGGGCGATCGCGGCGCCCAGGTGATCGAGGGCGAAGAACTCCGTCCGCGTGCGCAACCCGCGCTCGTCGACTTCGAGCAGAACAATCGAGCTCGAGTCGGTTGCGCCCGAGTCGACGCCGTCGCCGAACACGCCGCCCGTGAACGAGAGGTGTCCGTGGCAGAGCACGAGCTGGTCACCGAGCGAGCCGAGCGGCTCGTGGGCGAAGCGCAGGCTCGCGACCGCCAGCAGCCTCTCGAATGCGCGCACCGAGTCGCTTTCTGCGTAGACCGCGCCCGTCGGGTGATGGATGCTCTGCGCGCCCGGAGCGAGGGTGGCGAGGAACGCCTGGAGATCGCGCGCGGTGGCGGCGGCGTCCATGCGCGCCGCGTTCGCAGTCGCCGCGTTCGGCCGCACGCGGCGGCGGACGACGGCGGCCGTCACCTCGGCCGGGAGCGCGTCGAAGCGCGCGAGCGCCTCCTCCGGGCGGTCGGGGTCGAACAGCTCGACCTTCGTGACCAGGCCCTCGACACTGAATACCAGGAGCTGAACGGCACATCGGTCGAAGCGGCCGCCGCTGGCGCGGTCGCTGCCAGAGTCCGTCCGGCGCACCAGCAACGCGTCGGAACGCAGGCCGATGACGTCGTCGATGCGGGTGGCCGATTCGCTCGCGGTCTCCCGGAGCACGCGAAGCAGTCGCAGGAAGGCCTGTCGGCCACTCACGGAGGCGATTCCGAGCGTCCGGTGATCGGCGATCTCTACGTGTGGTGCGACGGACGCGGCGAAGCGATCGAAATCGATCGGTCCGACCCACGCCGCCACCACGCGCGCGGTTGCCTGGGCGCGCGTTCGCTCGGGACCTTCGGGGAGGAGCTCGGCGTGGCGCTCGTAGAGGCGGGCCACGGCGTCGCCCAGGTGATCGGAGCCGAAGAACTCGGTACGCCGGCCCAGGCCCCCCGCCGCGGCCTCGCTCACGACGAACCCGTCGAGCTCGGACGCGCCGCCGGAACTCGCCGTGGACGAGCGGGACTCGCGTAGCAGCGCGAGCGAGCCGCCGAGCGTGGCGAGCGGCTCGCCGGGCCGGACGGCTCGCGACGCCTCGACCCGCTCCCGAGACGCGAGCCC
>Ga0335083_10006036_pt1 | contig 15246 bp, 12 predicted proteins | sample Lox_Sample_42_FD_206716 | JGI IMG/M metagenome (GOLD analysis project Ga0335083, IMG submission 206716) | Soil microbial communities from Loxahatchee National Wildlife Refuge, Florida, United States - Lox_Sample_4.2 | ecosystem: Environmental > Terrestrial > Soil > Wetlands | place: USA... | reverse complement strand
TTGCGCAGGACTTCCGCATTACCAAGAATTTCACGTTCAAGGAGCGATTCAAGTTTTCGGTCTTCGGGGAGTTCTTCAACGCTTTCAACATTGCGAATCTAACCTATCCAACCGGCCCAGCGTTGGACACTCTGGCGCCCGGCTGTACGCTGACGAACGGCGCCTTCACAAGTTGTCCAGGGCAGAGCTACGTCTTCGGCCAACCGACCAACCGTCAGCAGAACATCTTCGGTGACGCAGGACCGCGCGCCATCCAGGTAGGCGGCCGCTTCACGTTCTGATTTTGTTCCAGGCGGGCGCAGCCGAGTTGGGCGCGCCCGCGCCACTCGCGCCATAATGATTAGACGGCATGAGTGAAATCCCCGACCTGTTGGAACGTTTCCGCCGCGGCGCGGAGCTGGTGGCCGTCTCTATTACCGGCGCGGCCGGTTCGGAGGTCGACTTCATCCCCGAGCCCGAAAAATGGAGCATCCGCCAGATCGTGGCTCATTTGGCCGACGCGGAAATAGTCGCTACCATGCGCTTGCGGCAGATCCTGGCCGAAGAAGATCCGAAAATGCAGGCCTGGGATCAGACTGCCTGGGCTAAGAATCTGGATTACGCGCGGCGCAAGCCATCCCAGTCTCTTGAAACCTTCCGGCGCATTCGCGGCGAGAACTACGAGCTGATCAAAGATCTGCCTGAGACCTCCTTCGAGCGCGCCGGCATCCACTCGGATCGCGGGCGTATGACCCTCAAGCAACTGGTTCAACTGATTGCCGAGCACGCCGAAAGTCACGCCACGCAGCTGCGCGCCCGGCGGGCCGAATTCAAAACTTTCAAGGCTGGTGCCAAATGAAGACTCGACCGTACCTCTTACTGCTCGCTGCCGCCGGCGTGGTCCTGGCCGCAACAGTCGACTACAACGCCGAGGGCCAGCGCTGGTGGTCGCACATCCAATTCCTGGCCAGCGATGATCTGCAGGGCCGCGACACCGGCAGCCCAGGCCACCTCAAGGCCGCGCATTACATCGCCTCCGAGTACGAGCGTGCCGGTTTGAAACCTGCTGGAACCAGCGGCTACATTCAGCCTGTCCCGTTCAACGTCCAGCAGATCGTCGAAAACGAGTCCAGCCTGGCCCTGGTGCGCAATGGCAAGACCGAGCCGCTGGTCTTAGGCGATGACGCTACGTTCGGCTTGCGCGGCGACATTCAGCCGGACACAGAAGCCGGAGCCGTGTTCGCCGGCTACGCCTTGAAGGTTCCGGAGAACAATTATGACGACTTGGCCGGATTGGATCTGAAAGGCAAGATCGTGGTGTTTCTGGCGGGCGGGCCGTCGTCCATCCCCGGCCCGCTCAAGGCGCATTATTCCTCCGGCGGCGAGCGCTGGAAATATCTGAAGGCCGCGGGCGCGGTAGGAACCGCGACCATCCAGAATCCGAAATCCATGGACATTCCCTGGTCGCGCGCGCGGCTCTCGCGTTTTATGCCATCGATGAGCCTGGCCGATCCGTCGCTCGACGAATCACAAGGCCTGCGGCTGGCGGTCACCATCAATGCCGAACGCGCCGACAAGTGGTTCCAAGGCACCGGCCACACCATCTCCGAGATTCTGGCCGACGCCGATAGCAACCGCCCGTTGCCGCATTTCGCCTTGCCCGCCGTCGTCCGCGCGCACGTGCAGCTCAAGAAATGGAAGGTGGAATCGCAAAACGTGGCAGCGCTGCTTCCGGGCTCCGATCCAAAGCTGAAGAATGACTATGTCGTTCTGACCGCGCACCTGGATCACTTGGGCGTCGGCGAGCCCATTAACGGCGACAAAATCTACAACGGCGCCATGGACGACGCGTCGGGCATCGCCTCCGATCTCGAAATCGCGCGCATGCTGCATGAATCGAACGCCAAACTACGCCGATCCGTCCTGTTTGTCGCGGTCACCGGGGAAGAAAAGGGACTGCTCGGTTCCCGCTACTTCAGCACGCATCCTACGGTCAACGGCAAAAGTATCGTCGCCGATATCAACATGGACATGTTCCTGCCCCTGCACGCGCTGCACTATCTAGAAGTCCAGGGGCTTGGCGAATCTACGCTGGGCGATGACATTCGCACGGTCGCGAAAGCCGCCGGCGTGGAAGTGCAAGCCGACAAAGAACCGCAGCGCAATCTTTTCATCCGCAGCGACCAATACAGCTTCATTCGTCGCGGCATCCCGGCCCTGGCCTTCAAATTTGGCTATATCCCCGGTTCGCCGGAAGAGAAACTGCACAAGGATTGGCTGCGCGACCGTTACCACGCGCCTTCCGACGATTTGAACCAGCCGGTGGACAAAGCCGCCGCTGCGCAATTCGACCGCATCATACTGGCGCTGGTGGAGCGCGTCGCCGACGCAAATTCGCGTCCGGAGTGGAAACCTGACAGCTTCTTCCGCAGGTTCGCTGGTGAGTAAGACCGCGCTGCTGCGCCAGTTGCATCAGGGTCCAAAGATTCTGGTGCTGCCCAACGCCTGGGACGTTGCCAGTGCTCGCATTTTTGAAACCGCCGGCTTTTCCGCCATCGCAACCACCAGCGCGGGTGTCGCCAACTCGCTCGGATACGCCGACGGTCAGCGTATCTCGCGGCAGGAAATGCTTCACGCGATCGAGCGAATTGTGAAGGCGGTTTCCGTTCCCGTCACCGCTGACGTCGAATCTGGCTATGACGATCCAGTAGCAACCGCCCGGGCTCTGGTCGATCTCGGCGCGTCGGGCTTGAACCTGGAAGACACTCGCAGCGACGCTTCCCTGGTGGAGTTCGCCGAGCAGGTGAAGCTGATCGAATCGGTTCGTTCCAAAACCGACTTGGTCATTAATGCCCGCACCGATATTTATCTGTTTTCCATCGGGGATCCAGCCACGCTCTTTGATCGCACGCTGGAGCGCCTGAATGCGTATTGGAAGGCCGGCGCCGACAGTTTATTCGTGCCAGGTTTGCGCGATCCCGCCATCATCAGCCGGCTCACAGGCGCCATCGATGCTCCCATAAACATCCTGGCGGCGGCCGGTACCCCGCCGATTGCGGAACTGGAGCGGCTGGGCGTCCGACGCGTGACCATTGGTTCCGGAGCCATGCGCGCCACCATGGGCCTGACCCAGCGCATCGCCAAAGAACTGTTCGAGCGCGGAACTTATTCATCTTTCACCGACGGTGCGATGTCCTACGCCGACGCGAATCGCTTATTCGAGTAACAGCGCTCTAACACAGCCGCTGCCGCATAATGGTTCCTTATGTCGCTCAGCGATCTGCTCTTCGGCAAACCGCTCGCCAACTATGAAGAAGGCGAACAACGTCTCGGCACTTCGGCCGGCATTGGCGTGTTCGGTCTGGACGCGCTTAGCTCCGCGGCATACGGCCCCGAGGCCGCGCTCACGCTGCTGATCCCGCTCGGCGCCGCATCGGTGCAATACGTTGTACCCATCAGCTTCAGCATCATTGTGCTGCTGATCATTGTCTACATCTCTTACCGCCAGACCATCGCCGCGTATCCGGGCGGCGGCGGATCGTACACCGTTGCGCGAGAGAACCTCGGGCAAGGAGCAGGTCTGCTGGCGGCTGCCGCTCTGATCATCGACTATATCCTGGTGGTTGCGGTCGGCGTTTCAGCCGGCGTCGGCGCTCTGGTCTCAGCGGCGCCCAGTCTGCTTCCGCACACGCTGCTGCTGTGCCTCAGCATCCTGGCCGTCATCACGCTCATCAACCTGCGCGGCGTACGCGAAACGGGAAACCTCTTCATGGTGCCCACCTATCTCTTCATCGCCTGCCTGCTGGGCATCATCGGACTTGGCCTCATCAAAGAACTCTTGAACGGCGGCCATCCCATGCCGGTGGTTGCCCCTCCGGCGCTCAAAGCCGCGAGCGGCGCAGCCGGGCTCTGGATCATTCTCAAATCCTTCGCCAGCGGATGCACCGCCATGACCGGCGTGGAGGCCGTAAGCAACGGCGTGAAAGCTTTTCGCGACCCGCGTGTCGAGACCGCACGCCGCACGCTGACCGCCATCATCGGAATCCTGATCCTGATGCTGGCAGGAATCGCCTGGCTCGCGCGAGTCTATCATGTCGGCGCCACCGATCCCGGCGCGCCCGGGTACGAAAGCGTTCTTTCGCAGTTGATCGCAGCCGTGGCCGGCAAGGGAATTTTTTACTACGTATCCATCGGATCGATACTCGCCGTGCTGGCACTTTCAGCCAACACCGCTTTCGCCGATTTTCCGCGGCTCTGCCAGATCGTTTCAGAAGACGGCTATCTTCCGCATGCCTTCTCGATGCGCGGCCGCCGGCTGGTCTTCTCTTACGGCATCTCCGTGCTCGCCTCGCTGGCCGCCGTGCTATTGGTGGTCTTCGGCGGTGTCACCGACCGCTTGATTCCATTGTTCGCCGTGGGCGCATTCCTGGCCTTTACGCTCTCGCAAGCCGGCATGGTGGCTCACTGGAAACGCGTGGGCGGCCCGGGCGCCGCACGTGGAGTGTTGATCAACGGCCTGGGCGCCACCGCCACGGCCATCACCGTCGCGGTCGTACTCACCGCGAAGTTCGCCGAGGGCGCCTGGATCACGGTCCTGCTGATTCCCTCCTTGTTGATCTTGATGTTCACCATTCGCCGCCACTACCGGGCCGTGGAGCGCGAAATCGGTCAGGACACCCCGCTCGATGTGACGCGGCTTCAGCCGCCGGTGGTGGTCATACCTCTGCAAGGCTGGAGCAAGATCGCGTCCAAAGCCTTGCGCTACGCCATGAACGTGTCCACGGAAATCCACGTGCTCCAGGTGAAGGCCGGCGATAACGCCCAGGACCTGCGCCCGAGCTGGTGCCACCTGGTGGAAACGCCCGCGCTCGAACTGGGCGTCCAGCCGCCGAAGCTCACCGTAATCGAGTCCCCTTATCGCTTGATTTTTACTCCGATTCTGGACTTCATCGGCGAACTGGAAAAGAAATTTCCAAATCGCTACATAACTGTAGTGATCCCGGAACTGGTGGAGCGCCATTGGTATCACTACTTCCTCCACAACCAGCGCGGCAACATCCTGAAAGCGCTGTTGTACTTGAAAGGCAATCAGTACATCACGGTATTGGACATCCCCTGGTATCTCATCGCGTAGAGCTGCCAATCGCCGTGTTAGAGTGCAATGAGGAAATGCACTAATGCGGTTCTGCATCGCCGCCCTGTCGTTGTTCCTTTTGGCTTCCGGTAGCTCACGTGGCCAAAGCCCTGTCGAAAGCACAACCTCATTTCGCGCCGACACAACCCTGGTGCTAGTTCCGGTCTCCGTCAGCGATAAGAGCAACCGCTATGTACTCGGGTTAGAAAAGGAGAATTTCCAGATTCTCGAGGACGGCGCCCTGCAGACCATCACGCATTTTTCCAGTGAGGACGCGCCGCTGTCGGTGGGCCTGATCGTGGACGTCAGCGGCAGCATCGGCATGAAGCTGAACACTTCCCGGCGCGCAGTCAGCGAATTCCTAAAAACTTTGAATGCCCAGGACGAAGCGTTCCTGGTGGAATGCAGCGATCAGGCCGAGCTGACGTTGCACTTCACACACGACGCCGCCGCGATCGACGAGAAACTCAAGTCCGCGACGTCCGGCGGGCTGACGGCTCTGCTGGATGCAGTGCGCCTCGGCCTGGATGAAATGAAGCAAGCCAAGAATCCCCGCAAGGCCCTGCTCGTGATATCCGACGGCGGAGATAACAACAGCCGCTACACCTCGCACGAAGTTGAGGACCTGGTGCGCGAAGCGGACGTCCAGATCTATGCCATGGGCGTGTTCGAGCCTTTGACGTTCGGGCTGACCGCCTCGGAGCTGAGCGGGCCGCGCGTCCTCTCGGAAATCTCCGAACAGACCGGTGGTCGCGCGCTGGCCGCCAGCGGCTCGCAGGATCTGCCCGGCATCGCGTCGCGGATTGGCTTGGAGCTCCGCAACCAGTATGTGTTGGCCTATTCGCCCTCAAACAAAGAACGCGATGGAAAATACCGCAAGGTCCAGGTAAAGGTGCTTGCCCCGGAAGCGCTGCCGGATCTCAAAGCGCGCTGGCGCCTGGGCTACTACGCACCCAGCCAGTGAGATCGCCGCGAGTGAGAAATGGCCCGCGGTTAGCGATGGCCGCCGCCGATGTGTCCTACGCCGCCATGCATCGGAGCAGCCGGAGAAATCGGCCGCGCCCCGCCGCCGTAAATTCCGGTTCTGCCGACACCCAGCCCGGTTCCAACGCCAACCCCGGTCGGTATGGACGGGCGGATCCCAGGATAACGATACGGATTGGTTGATACGCCCGTTAGTGGCGAACGCAGCAGGTAATTCCGGTACAGAGGCACGCCATAAAGGCCATAGACGCCTGCCATCCCATAGCCCCAGGGACTAAACGGACCGTACGGGCCCAGGCCGAGCGGCGTGTAAGGACTGCTGACCCAACCAGTGTAGGGCGCTGTGGGAATGTATCCGGGAGGCGGAATATAACCCGACATCCCCATGGCCGAAAGCGCCGCCGCCGGATCGTTTTGCCAGTTGTCAATGGCGCTCGAAAGATCTTGCGTATTGGCGGCTTCTTGATTGCTCTGCGCAAGGGAATCGCTGCGCGACTGATCCCAATCGTCCAGCCGGTCTCTGGGAGCACTATCGAGCATCCGAGCCGTGAGTCCTCCCGTGAGCTGAACCAAATGTCCGGCGTCGACGGTCAGTGAATCGCCATTGTGAATCACCTGCGCTTTGCCATCTTCCACGCGCAATTCCGCCGGCTCGGCATTGAACCGGAACCGTCCGTCCTGGCCGATCTGAACCTGATAATCTCCTTCGAGGATGGTGACCGAAGTTTTGGGCGAAGCGCCTACCGCGTCTACAATTGCGGTGCCCCTGATAAACCGCAAGCGCGTATCCGCTAAATGATTCGCGATCATCTGCACCGCGCTGTCATCTCCGATGCGCAGAAACACGCCGGGCGTGAGCATCACTTCCGCGCGTCCGGCTTGAGTCCGCAGCTCGGAGCCCTCGTTCATCTGGCCGAACCTGCCGGGCAGCTGCCGCAGCAGATCGCCATTGAGAAAAACCACGCCGTCGGCAAACTCGATCAATCCGGCGTGCGCGGAGATCACGGGCTGTGCCGAAACCGGCATCCCGAGAAATGAGGCCAAGGGAAGGGAAAGAAGCCAGCAGCTCTTGGACATCGTAAGACCCTCTGCTCAAGATTCTACCCTTTCCGCAGGCCTGTCAAGCCCGTGGCGGAAGCAATGTACCCTGAATCATGGAATGGTTCGAGGATGAAACTTTCTGGCGGGAATTGTATTCATACATGTTTCCCCCGGAGCGCATCTCGGCCGCTGCCAGTCAAGTGGAACAGGTACTTTTGCTGGCTCATTTGAGCGGCGGCGCGATTCTGGATCTTTGCTGCGGACCCGGTCGGCACGCCGTGGAGTTCGCCCGCCGGGGTTTCACGGTGACGGGAGTGGATCGCTCGACCTTTTTGCTGGAGCGCGCTCGTGAACGCGCGGCCGAAGCAGGCGTCACGGTGGAATGGGTCCAGGATGATATGCGCCGTTTCGAGCGCGCCTGCGCGTTTGATCTCGCTTGCAGCCTGTTCACATCCTTCGGTTACTTTGAGCGCGAACAAGAAGATCTCGAAGTCCTGCGACACCTGCATCAGAGCCTGAAACCAGGCGGCGTCCTGGTGCTCGAGATGCTGGGCAAAGAACGGCTGGCGCGTGTCTATCAGAATGCGGTTTGCTCCGAGTTTCCGGATGGAGCCTTGCTGTTGCAGCGCCACGAAGTACGAAGCGATTGGTCCCGCATCCGCAACGAATGGATGCTACTCAAGGACGGCCGCTACCGGACTTTTCATTTTGAGCACACGATCTATTCGGGGCGCGAACTCAAGGAGCGTTTGCTGGCCTCCCGGTTTGCTCAAGTGGAGCTTTTCGGCGATCTTGAGGGCGCGCCATACGGAGTGGACGCAGCCCGGCTGGTAGCCGTGGCCCGAAAAGCCGCTTAACCGTAGTTTTTGAAGTCTATCCAAAATTCCGGCCAAGGCTCGCGCAGCCCCCGGCACACGAAGATATCGGGATGCTCACGGGTTTCCTCATTGAGCACGCTGTAGCGATTGGTCACGTGTCCGGCCAATTCGCAGAACTCGAAATGCCGTTCCAGATAGCGGCGAGAAACGCCCGTTACGATCAGCGTCTGCGGCGGCGGATCGCCGTAGCCGCGCAGCCAGTAGGAATTGGTCCCACTGATCGCTTTGGGCAGGCCATAGGTGGCGCCATACAAATCGATCGCGCCCGCTTCGCCGTAGTTGCCCGTCAGAATCGCGAAGTTGGTGCGGTCTTCAGCGGGCAGCGAGTCGCGAATCTTGGCTACTTCGCCGACCAAATCCGGCCAGCCCACTTCCTCCCGCCAGTCGTCCTGAACTTTGTTGCTTAGATTCCACCACGCGGATCCGACCGGCGGAATCGGCACCACCAATGCGATCGCGATCACGGCACCCACCGCGATCGCACTCCACTGGACCGCGCGGCGAAGCCGCCCCCGCGATGGGCTGGCATTGGCCAGACGCCGTTCCCAGGCAACCGCACCCGCGGCGAGCAGCATCGGATAGGCCGGCGCCATGTAATAGCTGCGGCCGCGAGCGCTGAAGAAAAGAACAAACACCACCACAAATATCCAGCCCAGAGCGCGATACCGTTTGCCTTCGCGCGAGAAATAGAACCAGAGGCCGGTTAACCACATCGGAATCGTAAAAGGATTCGCGGGGACGAACAGCTGTTCGATGAGGAAATTTTTGGTGCGCCCAATCCGGATGTCGCGAGCGTGAATGTGGTTCAAGAAATCCAGGGAAATGAAATCATGGCGGATCTGCCAGATCGAGTTGGGGAGGAAAATCGCCAGCGATAGCCCCACTCCGCCCCACAGCCAGGGGCTCTTCAGATCACGGCGCGCCGAAGTCAGAACAATTCCTGCGGTGATTCCGGCCGCCAGGAACGCGACAGTATACTTGGTCATCATTCCCAGGCCGATCACCGCGCCAATGGCCAGCCACCAACGCGGATTTTCGGATTTCAACAGTCGAATCACGAAGTAGGCGGCCAAGACCCACCACAGATAGTCGAACGTGACGTATTGGAATAGCGCGCCCGCCGCCAGGGAGACCGGCGCGATGGCCGCCGCTAGAGCCGCCGCCACTTGTGCCGTGCGTTTCCCGCCCAACTCGCGCGCCATGCAGCCGGTCAGCACGATTGCGACAGCTTGCGCAAGCGACGCAAAAAATCGCAGCCCCACCAACGACGGTCCGAACAGCGCGAAGGCGATGTGCGCTATGAACGGAGTCAGCGGCGGATACGCGATATAGCCCCAGTCCAGGTAGCGTGCGTCATCCACCGTAGCCAGTTCGTCGCGATGAAAGCCATAGTGACCGTTGGTCAGCGCGTGCAGGAGAATGATCGCCAACGCGATCAGCATTAGCGCGCCTGTATCGCTGGACACCAGGCGAGGGATTCCGGGGCGTTTCGCCTCAGTCTCCAAGGTCATGAAACTCAGGTTATGACATTTGCGCGGGCGCCAGGTGCGCCAGCCTGCGCCGCAGCGTTTCATACGCGCGAAACAGCAGCGACTTCAGTGCGGGAATGGAGCAATTGAGCTCTGCAGCGATAGCCGAGTAGTCCAGCCCTTCGTACTTGTGCAGCAAAACCGCCGCCAGTTGCTTGGGGGGAAGGGACTCCACCGCCGCGCGGATCTCTTCGACGCGTTGGTTGTCCAGCAGAAGCTGGTCGGCACGCGGCTCTCTATCAGCCGGGTCGACCCTGCGCGCGTTTGGACGCGCGTCAAGGAGCCGCACATCGCCACGCTCGCGCCGCGTGTCCCTGCGCCAATTGAGCGCCACATTGGTGGTGATGCGGAACAGCCACGTGGCGAATTTCGCGCCGGGCTGATACGTTGTACGTGCGCGATACACCCGTAAAAAGACATCCTGTGCCAATTCCTCCGCGATGGCCCGATTGCGCACCAACCGGTAGAGATGGCGGATTACGTTCGCGCGATTGCGCTCCAGCAGCACCCCAAAGCTCGGCTCGTCGCCGGAGGAGACCTGCAACATCAGCGCAGTATCGGGATCAAATACCCACTCAGCCACTATGTGAGTTCAACGCGCGCGCTCGCGCCGCCGTTACTCCGCGCTTGTAAGGTTTGGTAAACAGACCCGTGCGTAGCCCCGCCGGGCGCTCTATTCCTGCTTCTGATGTTCCGGGAAAACCGCGTAGCCGGCGGGCGGCGGATAGAGCGTGAACAGCGCGTTCAGCCGGCGCCGCAGATAGCGGCTGGGCAATTGCCGCGGACCGGTATCCACGTCGATATCGCAGCAAATCCCATGCAGGTACAGTGTCAGAGTATCGACAAAGGACTGGCGCGCATAATCGCGGAAAGCCTTCGATTCCTTGCGCAAGCTGCCGTCCCGCCGCAGCAGCGCCTGCTTGGCCTGCCAGCTTTCTTCGTCCACTTCGCCGTGAATCCGCCCACGCAGTTCCTCGCGCAGTAACGCGAAGTATTGCGACTGCGCTTCTTCCGGCCACACGTCGGCGGCCAGCGTCGCCAGAATGTGGTAGAAGCGGTAGTGATATTCCGACACGTCCTGGTCCTTGAGCGCGAAAACCAGGACTTCTTCGTTGTCGAAGCGCACTTGCGTGCCCCAGGAAAGCTTGTTTTCGGGCGGTTTCTCCGTGCAGACGAAGTCGTCGCTGCGGACCGCGCCCTTCTCCTTGCCGTCACCCCGTTCGAGATAAGGCACCAGCATGATGGAGACTTTCGGCAGTAACGCGGCAATCGCGGGGGGCAGCGCGCCGATTGGCTCCTCCAGGTATTCCTTTAGATCTTCCTCCGACAGCGGCGCCGCTGCGCAGAAGTAGGAAAAGGTGTTGCTGAGCGGAATCATCTCGCTGCGGAATCGTTCCGCGAACTGGCCAACGCTCAGTTTGGAGAGATCAGGTTGAGCGGACATCGGGAGGGAATATTTCAATTTGATTCTAGCATGCCAAGGCTGCAGACCCGCCTCGAGCCGAACACTTCGCCCATCCGGCACATAGAAATTTTCAATTGGAGGCTGGCCGCTTTCTACCCTACAATGACTCCAGAGTCTCCGTCGGCTCCATCTACCGCAGCGTTGGCTCTCTCCCCGTCGGTTAGGAATCCAAAACCCTACTACTAGGAGCGAATCGTGTCTCTCAAACCCCTGGCATTGCTGTTCTTTCCAATGTGCGTTCTTGCGCAATGGGCTCCTTTCCAGGACGGCATCGATGATCTGCGCGGGAGACGGCCCGGTGAGGACATCCAGACCGATCCTTTCGACCGCGCCAATGATCAACAGCGCCGCGGGTTCAATCGTCTTTTCGTGGAACCGTCTGAGCCGGTACCGGCCAAGCCGATCTCCGGCGTCGTTTCGCTGCGCCAGCTACAGCACCCGCCGTCAAAGAAAGCCGTGCGCTTGTTTCGGGAAGCGCAGCGTTACTCGCAAGCTGGCGATACCGCGAGAGCCATCGCTAACTTGGAACAGGCCATCCACATCGCGCCCGCCTTCGCCGAAGTGCATCAGAACCTGGGTGTCCAATATGCCCGTTCCGGACGAACCAGCGAAGCGATGAAACAGTTCGAAACTGCTATCGAGATCGGGCCGCCGGATGCGAAAGCCTATTCGAATCTGGGCTGGTGCTATGTCCGGCTCGGTCAATTTCACGAGGCCCAGGATCTCGCCCGAAAAGCGCTCTCGCTCGACCGGGATAACGGCCCGGCCCGAACCTTGTTTCAGGTAGCTTCGGGCCATTAGCGCTCCCTCACGGCACGCCATTGTGCAGGCTTTTTCATATGGTGATCCGGCCCGGCAACTGGTAAAATAAAGGTTGCGATTCTCAGCATTTACCAGGCGCCCCCGCCCTGTATTTTCAAGGAGTTAACCCTTTGGCGAATCCCGACGATCCTAATACCCCGCCGACGCCTCCAGGCGACGGTTCGCAAATGCCGCTGGGTGGCGGCGGCAAGCAGAATCTGATCCCCATCAACATCGAAGACGAGATGCGGCGGTCGTATCTGGATTACGCCATGAGCGTGATCATCGGCCGCGCGCTCCCCGACGTTCGCGATGGCTTGAAGCCGGTCCATCGCCGGATTCTCTACGCCATGTCGGAGATGGGGCTGACCTTCAACCGCGCCTATCGCAAGTGCGCGGGCATCGTGGGCGAAGTGCTCGGTAATTACCATCCGCACGGCGATGCGCCGGTCTACGACGCGCTGGTCCGCATGGCGCAGGATTTCTCTTTGCGCTATCCGCTGGTGGACGGGCAGGGCAATTTCGGTTCGGTCGACGGAGATCCGCCCGCGGCTTATCGATACACCGAAGCGCGGCTTTCCCGCATCGACACGGCGCTGCTGGAAGACCTGGACAAAGAGACCGTCGATTTCCGGCCCAACTTCGATGAACGCAAGGTCGAGCCCGAAGTCCTGCCTACGCGCGTGCCGAATCTGCTGATCAACGGATCTTCCGGCATCGCGGTGGGCATGGCCACCAACATCCCGCCGCACAACCTCACCGAAATTATCAACGCCACCATCGCGCTGGTGCAGAAGCCCGACACGCATCTGAGCGAGATCGTGAACATGGTGCAGGGCCCCGATTTTCCGACCGGCGGATACATCCTGGGCCGCCAGGGGATTCTGGACTACTTCACCAAGGGCCGCGGCACGCTCAAGCTGCGCGCCAAAGCCGCCACCGAAAGCATGGGCAAGGATCGGGAAGCCATCGTGGTCACCGAGATCCCCTACCAGGTCAATAAAGCGCGCCTGATCGAGGCCGCCGCGTCGCTGGTCAACGAAAAGAAAATCGAAGGCATTTCGGAAATACGCGACGAGAGCGATCGCGACGGCATGCGCATCGTCTTCGAGCTGAAGCGCGGCGAACAAGCCGAGGTCATCCTCAACAATCTCTATAAACACACCCAGCTTCAGACCAATTTCGGCGTGATCATGCTGTCCATCGTCAACGGCCAGCCGCGCGAGTTGGGCCTGGCGGACGTTCTGCGGCGTTTCATCGACCACCGCATCGACGTGGTTCGCCGCCGCACCGACTACCTGTTGCGCAAGGCGCGCGAGCGCGAGCACCTGCTGCTCGGATTCAAGAGAGCGCTTGAGAACTTGGATGCCGTGATCAAGCTGATCCGGGATTCGAAGACGCCACGGGAAGCGCGCGACCGCTTGATGGAGTTCATCACGCCCGCCGAGGCCAAGGAATTCGCAAAGCAGGTCGGAGCCGATCCGCGCGGGCCGCGCTTCACCGAGAAACAAGCACAGGCCATCATCGAGCTTCAACTTCAGCGCCTGACCGGCATGGAAACCCAGAAGATCCTGGATGAGTTGGTAGCCATACAGAAAGAAATCGCCGAATACCTGGAAATCCTCGGCTCAGACAAAAGACTGCGCGGCGTCATCGTGCAGGAGCTCAAGGACGTGCAGAAAGAGTTCGGCGACGAGCGCCGCACACAGGTCATCGAAGATACCGGCGAGATTCATCTGGAAGACCTGATCCAGGTGGAAGACGTCGCCGTCACGGTTACGCATGGCGGCTATTTAAAGCGCACGGCTGTCGACACGTACCGGCGCCAAACGCGCGGCGGAAAGGGCCGTATCGGCATGGGGACGCGCACCGAAGACGTCGTCGAGCACCTGGTGATTGCCTCCACGCATGCCTATCTACTCGTGTTTACCACCAAGGGCCGCGTCTATTGGCTCAAGATCTACGAACTTCCCGACGCCGGGACCACTGGCAAGGGCAAACATATTTCGGGGCTTTGTAATCTGCAACCTGACGAGGCCGTGAAAACGTTCCTTCCGGTGAAGGATTTCGTGGCCGGTCAGTTCATCGTGATGGTGACCAAGCAAGGCGTCATCAAGAAATGCGAGCTGACTGAGTTCGACAACCCCATGTCGCGCGGCATCATTGCGGTTTCGGTCGATGAAGGCGACGAACTGCTCGGGGCGCGCCTAACCAACGGCGAAAATTACATCTTCCTTGGCACGCACGACGGCAAGGCCATCCGTTTCCAGGAATCCGATGTGCGCGCGATGGGCCGTCCGGCGCGCGGTGTTCGCGCCATGGACCTGGCCGAGGGCGACTACATCATCGGCGCGGAAGTGGTCGAGAAAGAAGGCCTCATTCTTTCCATTTCCGAGAACGGCTACGGCAAGCGCACGGAACTCGAAGAGTACCGCCTGACTGCGCGCGGCGGCAAGGGCGTGATCAACATGAAGGTGACGCCGAGGATCGGCAAAGTGGTCGCGATTCTGTCCGTCAAGGAAGACACCGACCTGATGATCATCACGCGCGACGGCAAGATTATCCGCATTGAGTCGGGCGAAATTCGGCAAGCCGGCCGCTCCACGCAAGGCGTGCGTCTGGTGCGCATGGATGAGGGCGACCAAGTGGCCGCTGCGTCCGTGATTCCGCCCGAAGAGCCCGTTTCCGGCAACGGAGCCAACGGCCAGAGCGATCTGCCGCTGCAGTAGCCGCGCCTTCAATCCCAGGTCAACTTGATACTTGAGTAGGCCGCAAAAGGATTCCCGGGCCGCGCAAAACCGCCGTTGCTCTCCTCCCAATAGGGCCGGTCGAGCGCGTTCTTAACATTCAGCGATACGCGCCAGCTTGTCTTCTCATTGGTCCTATGTATTTGATACCAGACCGTCGCATCCAGGGTGGCATAACCAGGGAGCAAGTAATCGTTCATTAAGTCACCTTCTTTGTAAGTCGACGCGTGCAGACCTCCGCCGATCCCAAATCCCGACAGTACTCCCTTGGAGAACTCGTAAGTCGTCCATACGTTTCCCAGGTGGCGGGGAGCCTCGTTAAGAAGATTCCCTATCGGGAAGTAAATTCCGCCGGCAACCTGCGCCTGTGTGAAACCGTATGCCAGCCATACATTCCAATGATTGGTGAGCTTACCGACGATATCCACAGTCACGCCCTTGCTGCGCTGGGGACCGGCCTCGACATAGAAGTTCGGATTGGTCGGATCGGTCGTGACGGCGTTATCCCGATAGATTCGGTAAACGGCGAGCGTCGTCGCTAATCTTTGGTGAAACGCTTGATACTTGAAACCTGCCTCATATTGATTGGCGTGTTCGGGCGTGAAGGTCTGGCCCGATTGGGTGACCCATGAAGGATCGAAAGGATTAAAGGATTTGATGTAGCTGAAGTACAGTGATGAGTTTGAAG
>Ga0335083_10006034_pt1 | contig 15251 bp, 12 predicted proteins | sample Lox_Sample_42_FD_206716 | JGI IMG/M metagenome (GOLD analysis project Ga0335083, IMG submission 206716) | Soil microbial communities from Loxahatchee National Wildlife Refuge, Florida, United States - Lox_Sample_4.2 | ecosystem: Environmental > Terrestrial > Soil > Wetlands | place: USA... | reverse complement strand
GGACTGGCTCAATGCCAATAACATCCTGCTGTTGCAGCCCGACCTGAACGTCGTTGTGGACACGGGCTATGTGTCGCACGCATTCGATACCTTAGCGTTGCTGCGCCAGCCGCAGCACCTGGGCGATGACCGCCTGGATCTGGTGGTCAACACCCATTGCCACAGCGACCATATGGGGGGCAACGCGCTGCTCGCGCGTACCTACGGATGCCCGGTCGCCGTTCCCGAGCAGGAGGCGATGCTCATCCGCGCCTGGGATACACGCGGCCTGTGGCTCGACTTCACCGATCAGCGCGCCGAGCGGTTTACGGTTGCGCAGGATCTACGCGCCGGCGAGCGCCACCGCTGGGGCGAGCTATGGTGGGAGGCCATCGAGGCCCCCGGCCACGATCCTGGCGCGCTGGTTTTCTATTGCGAAGAGGCGCGTCTGCTGATCTCCGGCGACGCGTTATGGGAGGGCGGGTTCGGGGTCGTGCTCCCGGATCAGCCCGACGGGCTAGCGCGCGCCCGCGAGACCCTGGAGCGCCTCGCGGTGCTCGACGTGGACGTGGTCATCCCTGGACACGGCCAACCGTTCACCGACGTGGCCTCTGCCATCGACCGCTGCCTCAAGCGCATCGCCGCGTTCGAAGGAAATCCGGAGCGGCTTGCGCGTCATGCGCTGAAGGTGATGCTGGTGTTCACGTTGCTGGACCGCGGGCGGTTGCCGCTTTCGACGCTGCCGACGTATCTCGACGAGGTCGCCGTGTACCGAGAGTACAACCGCACCTACCTACACTTGACGCCGCAGGCGCTGGCGGAGCTGCTCATCGGGGAGCTCGAACGCGCCGGCGCGGTCATACGCAGTGGCCGGTTTCTGATTCCGGCTGCCGCGCGGTAGGACCCGACGCGCGGCTGGCTGGGATCGGGCGGCGAGCGGCTGGAATCCGCACCTCGCTCTCAGGTTGAGGTGGCGGCATCCTGCGCCTGTCTGCGGCGGCGCCCCGCCGGTGCAGACTCGCGCGTCAGCAATGCCGACAGTGCGGCGTGATCGGAAACGCGTGCCCATTGCGGCCCGCGATGCACGTGCGCGAGCTTGATCCGGAATCCTCGCACGTAGATACGGTCCAGGCGCAACACCGGAAGCATCGCAGGAAAGCTGCGGGCAGGAGCGCGGCCAACGGTCTCGAACACCTCGGAGACTCCCAGTGCGCGGACTAGATAACGGGTAGCGCGCCGGGTCCAGTCGTTGAAGTCGCCCGCGACGATGAGCGGTGCATCGCGGGGCACGAGGCGCTCGATGCGGCTGATCAGGGCGTCGAGCTGGCGCTCGCGCCACGTCTGCAGCAGACCGAGATGGACGTTGATCGCATGCAAGGTCTGGCTCCAGCCCGGCACCTCGATCTCACAGTGCAGCAGTCCCCGCCGCTCGAGGCGATGCATGGACACGTCCTCATTGTCCCAGCGCAAGATCGGGAACTTGCTCAGGATGGCGTTCCCATGGTGAGCGTCGTCGACCACCGCGTTGCGTCCATAGGCGAAGTCCCTCCACACCGCATCGGCTAGGAACTCATATTGCGGCGTGGTCGGCCAGGCGTTGTGGCGACGTGCAAAGCGCGCGTGGAACCCCACGACCTCCTGGAGAAATACCAGGTCCGGCTCTACGGAAACCAGCCGCTCCCGCAGCTCGTGCAGGCTCACGCGGCGCTGGAACTGTGGAAAACCCTTGTGGATGTTGTAAGTGAGGACGTGCAGGGTTTGCATCCCGTTTTCCTTAATGCGCGCCGAGTTGCGCAGCGCGGGTCGGCAAGCTGCGGATGGCTGCGGCGTTGCTCCAAGAGAAGCAGCGCTGTGCCGCCGCCTCCCAGGGCAGCCACACGTAGGCTACATGCTCGCGCGGTGCGAGGCGCACGGGGTCCGGTGCCGGAACCTGCAGTCCGAAGACATGCTCGGTGTTGCGCGTCACCCCCGGCGCGTAGCGCCAGCGCCACTCCGGAAAGATCTCGTATTGATTTTGCATGCGCCAATCGCTGAGTACGTAGCTCGGCGCGTCGAGCCCCGTTTCCTCCGCCACCTCGCGCACCGCAGTCTGCTCCAAGGTCTCGCCTTCGTGCTGACTGCCGGTCACCGACTGCCAATAACCCGGGTGGTCCGCGCGCTCCAGCAGCAGCACCTGCAACTCGCGCGTATGCACCACCACCAATACGGAGACCGGGACCTTGAACTTCAACCTGTCGACCCACCGCAACGCAGCGGCCACAGACACCCGTAGACGGCGGCAGCCCTGCAATTCAGAACGCACAACGGAGGTAGGGTCGCCGCCCCGTCGCGCGCCGGGGAGCTTGTGCTCAAGCTTGGGGCTTCATCCCCTGCACCAGCATCGGTCACTGCGCGCCTCACGGCCTCTAAGTCCTCGCCGGCTCAGGCGTGCGCACGCGGATGTGCAGCTCGCGCAGCTGGCGCTCATCTACAGGGCTGGGGCAATGCGTAAGCAGGTCTTGGGCCCGCTGCGTCTTGGGGAAGGCGATGACGTCGCGGATCGACTCGGCACCGGCCATCAGAGTCACGATGCGGTCCAGACCGAAGGCAAGCCCGCCGTGGGGCGGCGCACCGTACTGGAGCGCGTCGAGTAGGAAGCCGAACTTCGCCCGCGCTTCGCTTGCGCCGATGGCCAGCGCGGAGAACACCTTCGCTTGGATATCCTGTCGGTGGATACGCACGGATCCGCCTCCGATCTCCCAGCCGTTGAGCACCACGTCGTAGGCTTTGGACAGCGCCTTGCCCGGATCGCTGTCGAGGAAGTCCTCGTGTCCTTCCATGGGTGAGGTGAATGGGTGGTGCAGCGCATCCCAGCGCTTCTCCTCCGCATTCCACTCGAACATCGGGAAGTCCAATACCCACAGCGGCTGCCACCCCTTCTCCACGATGCCTCTGTCATGACCGACCTTGGTGCGCAGCGCTCCCAGAGACTCATTCACCACCTTGGCCGCATCCGCGCAGAAGAACATCAAGTCCCCATCTTTGGCGCCGCCGCGCTCCACGATCGCGCGCAACGCCGCGTCCGACAGATTCTTGACGATGGGCGACTGCATCCCGTCCCGCCCCTTGGCGAGCTCGTTGAACTTGATGTAGGCCAATCCCTTCGCGCCATAGATGGCGGCGAACTGCGCGTATGCGTCGATCTCGCCGCGCGTGAGCTGCCCCCCGGCCGGAACCAACAGCCCAGCCACCCGGCCGCCGGGCATGTTGGCGGCGGCACTGAAGACTTTGAACTCCACCTCCCGCATCGCGTCGGTGAGCTCGGTGAGTGTGAGCCCAACGCGCAGATCAGGCTTGTCCGATCCGTACTTCGACATCGCCTCCGCATAGGTCATGCGGGGAAACGGACTGGGCAGAGCGACATCCAGCACCTCCTCGAACACCGTGCGCAGCATGTCCTCCATCAGGTCCGTGATCTCGGCCACCCCCAGGAACGAGGTCTCGATATCGATCTGCGTGAATTCGGGTTGGCGGTCCGCGCGCAGATCCTCGTCCCGGAAGCACTTGGTGATCTGATAGTAGCGATCGAAGCCGGCCACCATCAGCAGCTGCTTGAACAGCTGCGGCGACTGCGGGAGCGCGTAGAACTGCCCCGGATGGACTCGGCTGGGCACCAAGTAGTCGCGCGCGCCCTCGGGGGTGGACTTGGTGAGCATCGGCGTCTCGATGTCGATGAAGCCGTGGGCATCGAGGTAGCGGCGCACCGCCATCGCGACGCGATAGCGCAGGCGCAGGTTGCGCTGCATGTAGGGCCGGCGCAGGTCGAGGACGCGATGCTCGAGCCGCACCGTTTCGTTCAGGTTGTCGTCGTCGAGCTGGAACGCGGGCGTGAGGGATGCGTTGAGGATCTCGATCGTACTTGCCAGCACCTCGATCTCCCCCGTTTTCAAGCTCGGGTTCACCGTGCCCTCGGGCCGAGGCCGCACCTTGCCCTCCACCTTGACGACATATTCGTGGCGCAGACGGTCCGCGACCGCGAACGTAGCCGGCGTGTCCGGATCGCATACGACCTGCACCAAACCCTCGCGGTCGCGCAGGTCGATGAAGATGACGCCGCCATGATCGCGGCGCCGGTGCACCCAGCCGAACAGCGTCACTTGTTGGCCGAGATAGTTCTTGTCGATCAATCCGCAGTAGTTTGTTCGCATGATCGTAAGGCGCGGGGGGTCAGCCGGTTTTCGGGCCAGGCGGTGGCGCGCAGAGGTTCACGCGTCGGACCGGATTTCGGCGGAGCGGCGCGGAGGGCCCGGGGCCGCCACTCCCATCGAGATGACGTACTTCAGTGCCTCGTCGACGCTCATGTCCAGCTCGATGGTGTCGGCGCGTGCGACGATGAGGAAGTAACCTCCGGTCGGGTTCGGGGTGGTCGGAACGTAGACGCTGATGCGATCCTCGCCCAGCCTCTGCGCCACCTCGCCCCCGGGTATCCCGGTCAGAAACGCGACGGTCCAGGTGTCGCTGTGGGGAAAGCGCACCAGGAGCGCTCGGCGAAACGCCTGGCCGCTACTGGAGAACAGTGTGTCGGAGACCTGCTTGACGCTGACGTAGATCGTCTTCACGACCGGTATGCGCGCTAGCAGCGACTCGCCCAGCCGTACTAACCGCTGGCCGATGATGTTGGCCGCGAGCAGCCCGGTAAGGAACACCACCACCAGCGTCAGCACCACTCCCAGGCCGGGGACATTGACCGGCAGCCAGGATTTCGGCTGCAGCTCCTCCGGGAGCAGCAGCAGAGTGCTGTCCATCGTGGTGACGATCAGGTCCAGCACCCAAACCGTGATGACCAGCGGGATCCAAATCAGCAGGCCGGTGATGAAGTACTTTCTCACCGGCCGCGGACCATTTCATCCGGCGGATGCGGTGTCACTTCGCAGGGGCGCATGCAGGGCAGGCTCCCGCACCGCATTCCGGCGCGCTGCTCGACTCGCCGGGCGAGGAGCCGGCCTTGGGCTCGTCGCTCTTCTTGGGAGCCGAGCCGCTGCCCTTGAAATCGGTGGCGTACCATCCGGTGCCCTTCAACTGGAAGCCGGCCGCGGACATGAGTTTTCTCATCGTGGGTTGGCCGCAGCTCTCACAATCCGTGATCAAAGCGTCGGTGAGCTTCTGCAGATACTCCTTTTCGAAGCCGCAGGAGCTGCAGCGGTATTCATAGATCGGCATAACTGGATCCCTTAGCCTCTCGGCGAGAAAAAATTATAGCGGACAACAAGCCGGGAATATGGGCGGGACCTGTAAAACGCAAGAGGCGGGCCTGCACTTCTGCAGGTTGCGGTCGCAACGCAGAGTCACGGTCTGTAGCCACTCTGCCCCCTGGAGACGGCCGAGCACCGCAGGCCCCCGGGCTTCGGGCGCCCAGGGCCGTTCGGGTTCAAGAAACCCGAGCCGCGGCCGATAGTTCGCGAGTTGTCCGGAGCAGTCCCACGCCCCAATGAAAGGCATCATCTTCACCGAATTTCTCGACATGGTGGAGCAGCGGTTCTCGCCGCAGCTCCTCGACCAGGTGTTGCTGGCCGCACGGCTGCCGTCGGAAGGAGCCTACACCGCAGTGGGCTCGTACGATCACGGCGAGATCTGGCGCCTGGTCTCGGAGCTGAGCAAGCTCACTCAGGTGCCGGTGCCCGAGCTGCTCCGAGGCTATGGCGAGTACCTGTTTCCGCGCTTGCTGTCGGGGCATCCGAACTTGCTCGATGGCATGCGTTCGAGCTTCGATCTATTGCAGTCCTTGGACAGCCTGATCCACCGGGAAGTAGTCAAACTGTATCCGGATGCGGAATTGCCCCGGTTCAACGTGATCGAGCGCAGCGCGGAGCGCCTGACGCTGATCTACGAGTCGCGTCGGCCCTTTGCCGACCTCGCCGAAGGGCTGATCCGCGCCTGCGGCCGCCACTTCGGTCAGAACCTGAACGTGGCGCGCGAGAACCTCCCCGCCGAGGGACCGATCCGCGTGCGGTTCACCCTGACCTTGCAATGACTGGCTCGAGGAACGGGTCGGCCGCCGCTACCGTCGCGCCGGCGGCCGAGACCGAGATCCTGTTGCGCCGGGTGGAGCGTGAGCGCCGCGCCCGCAAGCAGGCCGAACAGCTCTTGGAACACAAGAGCCAGGAGCTGTATCAGGCCAACCAGCGGCTGCAAGCGCACGCGGCCGAGCTGGAGCGCATCGTGCACGAGCGTACGCGCGCCTTGGAGCAAGCGCTGCAGGTGGTGCAGGATGCGCTGCGCGCCAAGGGGGAATTCCTCGCCGTGGTGAGCCACGAGATCCGCACCCCGATGAACGCCGTGCTCGGCATGGCCCAGCTGCTGCTGATGACCGAGCTCTCGCAGGAGCAGCGGCAATACGCCGAGACCATACACAGCAGCGGCGAGATCCTGCTCGCTCTGATCAACGACATCCTCGAGCTGTCGAAGCTGGAATCGGGGAAGGTCAGCATCGGGTCCAAACCCGTCGACCTCCGCGCCGCGGTGAGCGAAGTGGTCCAGATCCTGAGCGCTCAAGCGCAGCAGAAGAGTCTGTCGATGCGTGCCGAAGTGAGCGAGGACGTGCCCGCCTTCCTGCGCGGCGATGCGACCCGGCTCAAGCAGATCTTCTTGAACCTGGTCGGCAACGCCATCAAGTTCACGCAGAGAGGCAGCGTGCGAATCGAGATCTCGATGGTAGAGGATGGAGCCTCAGTCGAGTGCCGAGTCAAGGATACGGGCATCGGGATTCCCCCCGATCGAATCGGGCGCCTGTTCGAGAAATTTTCCCAGGTCGACAGCTCCATCAGCCGCCGCTACGGCGGCACCGGCCTCGGGCTCGCCATCTGCAAGCGGCTCGTCGAGGGAATGGGTGGGAACATCGGTGTCGAGAGCAAGCCGTACCATGGTTCGACCTTCACCTTTCGCATTCCCGCCATCCCCTCGGAAGCCCCAAGCGAGTCGAGCGCAGTAGCGTCGGCACCGCTGCGGGCGCGCGCCACACTCCGCATTCTGCTGGTTGAGGACAACGCCGTGAACCAAATGCTGGCGATGAGCATGCTGCAAAAGCTCGGCGCTCAGGCCGACCTGGCGGGCAACGGGCAGGAGGCGGTGGACAAGGTGCGCGGCGGAAACTACGACCTCGTGCTGATGGACATGCAGATGCCCGGCATGGACGGCCTCACTGCGACACATGCCATCCGCGCCATGCCGGACATTCGGCAGCCGCAGATCGTCGCGCTCACCGCGAACGCGATGGATGAAGACCGCGAAGCCTGCTTTCAGGCTGGAATGAACGGCTTCCTGACCAAGCCTTTTCAAGTCTCAGAGCTGCAGGAAAAGCTGGATCTGGCGGCGGAGGCCAGTGCTCACGACGCCTGAACGAAAGCCGTCATGCCTCTCCGGCCCCGCGTTCGGGACCTTGCCGCAAGGCTATAACGAAAGACGTACGGCCGACACCGCCGCGTTGCGGTTTTCGCGATCTCGAATCGCGAGTGCGATTTCTCGCCGCGTGTCGATGCCTGCACCCTGGCTTCATCGCCGTCGCCACCGATCGCCCCGAGCCATCCCTTCGGACTATATCTGGGCATGCTTATTGCGAGAGAAGATGAGAACGCCTGCACTCGGCAAGACCTGCCGAGCAGAAGCGCAAACAAAGGGCATATAGACCATTGCAATACCGGGCCCGGACAATTGGGAATGCTCGGCCGGATGCCCCATCAAGGGGCGAATTGCAATGACCGACGCATAATTTTGGGGCCCGTCCATGGCCGTGTGCCGTCTGGCCTGATGGGCGGTCGACCCCTCGGGGAGGATATTCTCGGTCTTCGAGGAGAGTATCCATGATACGCAGTACCGCCACCGGCGCAGCGCTGCTCGCGCTCGCTTCCTTGTCCGCCGCGGCGGACGAAGTCGACGAAGTGTTCTTCCGCGTCCGCCCCAGCCTGGTGCAACTGGTCGGGGCCGGCACCGACAACCGTTACGCCCTGGGCTCCGGTGTCGCGCTCGCCGATGGCAGCATCGTGACGAGCTGCCATGTGACCGCCCGCGCCAAGCGCGTCGAGCCCTATTTTGGCACCACGGGAGCTAAGGCCGAGTCCCAGCGGGCGGACGTCCAGCACGACTTGTGCATCCTGCGCATTCCGGGCCTGAGCCCGCGCCCGGCGACGGTCGCGAGCTCCCGGGGCCTGCATATCGGCGACACAGTGTATGCCGTCGGCTTCAACGGCGGCCGCAGCCTCAGCTACGACACCGGAGAGGTGGCGGAGCTGTATGACTATGACGGAGGCATGGTAATCCGGACCACCGCGACGTTCAGTCAGGGCGCCTCCGGCGGCGGGCTGTTCGACAAGGACGGGCAGCTGGTCGGCATCCTCACCTTTTTCCGCGCCGCTCAGGACACGGCGTATTTCGCCGTCCCCGTGGAGTGGCTGGAGCGCGTCAAGGAGCTGCCCAGCGCCAACGTCCAGCCGCTCGAAGGCCTGCCATTCTGGGCCAACCGATTGGATCGTCAGCCCGCCTTCCTGCAGGCGGGCGCGTTGGAGGCGGACGGTCGCTGGCAGGAGCTCGCTTCTCTAGCGCGTGCCTGGATCGATAGCAGCCCCCAGGATGGCCAAGCTTGGCTCACACTGGGCAAGGCGGCGATGAATATCGGCGACCGCGCAACCGCGCAGGACGCGTTCCACCGGGCCGCCGAGTACGGGGTGAACTATCCCCCCGGGCTGCGTCCCTGATTCGGGTCGGCCGCGCCGGCGCACTGCAAGCGAAGCGGCCGGATTCAGAATTCGCGCGAGACCGCCAGCACCACGCCTGGGGCGCAGGACTGGTTGGGGAGGGGGCATTGGTTGCTCGGGACATCCGTCCCGACCACGCTGAACTCGAGCGCAAACCCCGCCACTGTCCAGACCAACCCGATCTTCGCATCGGCCTGAAAGCGCGGCGGCGGCGGGGCCGTCGTGCCGCCGCTGCGCGCGAGCTCCCCGAAGTGCCCGACGAGACTCAGTCGGTCGGACAACGGAAGCGCGGCGTTGAACTCGACATAGACCGCCTGATCGCCGCGTCCGAAGTAATCGCCGGAGTAGTGCACGCGCGCGTTGACGCGGTCCAGCGATGCGCCGAATGAGAAATCGTTGAAGTCGTAGGAGCCCTGCACGCTCGACTCAGGGTAGAAGTACCGGCTGACGGTCACATCCAACGCGGCTCGCGGGGAGAGGGCATAGGCGTAGCCCCCATAGGCCTCCGCGGAAAGCTCCGGGTCCAAGCCATAGATCGAGATGGTGGACACGAGGGCACCGGCGTAGAGCCCGCTCGGGTGATCGTAGGACGCCCAGCCCTGCAGCGCGGGCCGGCGATCAGACAGGGAAATTCCGCGGAAGCGATAGTCCGAGAGCAACGCGACTCCGCCGGAGACCTGTGCTGCGGCCTGTGCTACCGCCAGTAGCAGCAAGCACAGGAGCGGCAGGCGCAGCGCTTCAGGAGGCGGAGGCCCGCGGCGGCACGGCACCGGCAGCCCGCCCTGGGCGACAGCTCTGCGCAGCGGCTCGTGCCGCCTCGGCAAGCGCCGCACAGGCATCTAACAGCCCCGGGCCGGCCGATGAGGCTTGTGTGTGCTGGCGCAGCAGCTCGCGCACTTGCGACGGGCTCAGACCTGGGGACACCTGCAGCAACAGGGCGGCCACACCGCTGACGTTCGCCGCGGCGAAGGAAGATCCAGAAAAAAATCCCCAACCGGCACCCGGTGTCGTCGTCACAACGTCGAGGCCGGGAGCCACCACCGCGCCCGCGGGAGCTGTTTTGCCGTCGGCGACAACGGCGACGACATCGGGGTGAGTGCCGGGAAAGCCGGGCTCGGTAGCATCCAGGGCGCTCACCACCGTGATCCCGTCGGAGACAGCCCGCTCGATCAGGCGCTCCAGCAGACGGTCGCGTGGCCCGGTGAGGCTCAGGTTGATCACCCGCACGCGTTGGTTGAGCGCGAACTGCAGAGCCTTCGCCAGAGTGAAGCTGGTGCACACCGCGGTGTCTCCCGCGCCAGCTTCCCAGCACGCGCGCAGCGGAAGCAGGCGCGCTCCCGGCGCAACCCCGGTCATACCACTGTCATGGTCGGGCTTGGCGACGATGATGCCGGCGACCGCGGTGCCGTGGACTTCGGGCTGAAAGCGCGAGCCGTCGACGAAGTTGCGGGCTTGTGCCAGCTGGCGCCGCAGGTCGGGGTGCTCCGTGTCCACCCCGCTATCGATCTGCGCCACCCGGATGTCTCTACCGGTCGCTAGGCGGTGCAATGCGGCAAGGTACACCCGCTGCGTGCCCAGCGGGAGCGAGACTGGAGCGTCCATGGCACGGGCGACTCGGAACACCTGCTGGGGCTGTGCGGACTCTACACGAGGATCCCGCGCCAGCCGTGCCGCCAGCCCCGCCGGTGATTCGCCGTCGGGGACCTGGACCAGGAAGCAGCGCACGGCGAGCGCCGGCATGGACCAATCGCTCAGCAACTCGAACCCGTAGTCTCGGCCGAGCGAGCGCGCCACCCGCAGTGCGTGCCCCGAGTTGCCGCCGTACTCGGGCCAGGACAGCGGGCCAGGACGATAGTGCGGCAGGCTCTGCTCGCGGACCATCACCAGCAGTTGGCGGCTCACGGCTTCCTGCGCCGCTTCCGGCTCCGGTGTACGGCCGGGAACCGCGCCACACCCTTGGCAAAGCGCCAGCACCGTTGCGGTCGCGACCCAGAGCCTCATCATCGGCTGTTCATTCCCGTTCCGCCCTGCGGCTCCGCGAACACCACGATCGGGTCGCCGCGCAGCGCCGCCAGTGCCGGCGTCCGCTGCCCAGCGGGAACTTGGAGAGTATAAGCTCCGGCGGCATTTGGCCCGTCCACCAGCCGGCCGTGGAGACGCAGAAGCAGGCTGCCGATCTGGACAGCAGTGCTGTCGTCCCGGAACACGACGATCACAGCGTCGCCGATCGCGTGCGGCGAGACCTCTCCCAGGCTATGGTACACGGCGGCTCGCCCGCCCCCGTTCAGCACCGCGACGGCAAAGGCGAGCAAGCCGGCCGCTTGGACGGCGACCAGTGCTCGGATCCAGGGTCGCGACTCGCGCCAGCCGTCAGTTAGCATGCGCCACAGCCGTAGACTCGGGCGGGCTTCCAGCTCATCGAGACGCACGCGCACCCTGGCGATGGCGGCATCGATCGCTGGGTCAGGCTCCGACGACGCCACAGCGGCCTGGAGCGTGCGCAAGAGATCCCGCTCGCGCCGGCAACGCACGCACTCCGCCACGTGCCGCTCGACCCGCGCCCGGTCCTCGCCCGCCAGAGTGTCGTTCAGCAGCCAGGGCAGGAGTTCCGAGGCTCTGCGGTGCTCCGGATCGTCGAGACGAAAGAAGCGCAGCATCACAGCAGCGCGTCCCGCGCGCCCTCCAGCAAGGCTTTGAGCTTGCGGCGCGCGTGGAACATGCGTGTCTTCACCGTATCCACGGGACACCCGACGATCTGCGCGATCTCTCGATAGGCATAGCCATGATAGTACGTCAGCTCGACCACGGCTCGGTGCTCGGCCGACAGCGTGTCCAGCGCGCGGCGCAAACGGCGACGCACCTCATGCTCGATCAGTGCGCTCTCCGGACCTTCAGCGTAACCCTCCTCTGCGTCCCACGCGAGCTCTGCGTGCCTGTGCACGCGCTTGAGCGCCTTGAGCGCTTTGCGGTAGGCGATCGCGAAGATCCAGGTCGATACACGGGATGCGTGGTTGAAGCCGCCGGCCTTGCGCCATACAACCAGCATCGTGTCATCGACCACCTCCTCCACCAGGTGTGGGCGGCGCACGATCTGCTGCAGGAAGCGGGTGAGTCGGCGGTAATACAGCCTGTAAAACAGCTCGAAGGCGTGCCGATCCCCTTGCGCGACCCGATGGAGCAGCACCGCCTCCTCCTCCGTGGAGGCGGGATAGGTGCGGTCGCGCGGATCGGGTTTCATCGCCGGTGCAGGGCGAAGCAAATGCTTCGTACCGGTTAGTTCCCCCATAGGGTTCAGGAGGTTCAAAGCGCTCGTACCGGTGAACCGTTCCGGCGGAGCCGGGAATGTACGGGTGCGCCCGCTGATGCGACCCGTCACTGGACCCTTCTCCGGTCGTGCTAAGCGCTCCCCGCGTAAGCGCTGGATCCCGGCCGCCCCTGAGGCCGGGATGGGCGGTGCGTCGGGGTCTCTCAGGCCTGGTCGGGCAGCTCAGTCCCCGAGCCCGACCGGGCCTCTTTTTTTCCGCTGGCGGGAGTGCGAGGCGGGTACCAACGGTCTGGCAGCGCCATACCCCCGAGCACCTAAGCCGCCGCTCGCGAATTCCCCACGGAGCGCAGGGTCGCCAGCAGCTTGGCCCCCTTCTCCTTGGCTGCGGCGCGATTGCGCATCTTCACGTGGCCGTAGCCGCGAATATCCTCGGGAATCGAAGCCAACTGTACAGCCAGGGCATGCGTGTCCGGGGTGAGGCGCTCGAGGAGCTCATCGACCAGCTTCTCATACTCCACGATCGATTGGCGCTCGGCGCGCCGTTCCTCGGTGTAGCCGAAGATGTCGAGGGCAGTGCCGCGCAGGACACGCAGCTTGGCGAGCAGCCGGAAGGCCGTGAACACCCAGGGGCCGAATTCGGACTTGGTGAGCTCGCCCTTCTCGTTGCGCTTGGCTAGCAGCGGCGGGGCCAGATGGAAGTGCATCTTGTAGTCGCCTTCGAACTGGGCTTTGATCCGGTCCTGGAAGCCGCTCTGCGTGTACAGCCGCGCGACCTCGTACTCGTCCTTGTAGGCCATGAGCTTGAAATAGCCGCGTGCGACCGCCGCGGTGAGCCCGCTGAATCCCTTGGCCAGGGCCGATTCGGCTGCGCGCACCTGGTCGACCCGGGCGCGGTATCTCTGCGCGTAGGCCGCGTTCTGATAAGCGGCGAGGAATTCGACCCGGCGTTGGATCAGCTCGTCGAGCGTCTGGGACGGCTGCGCAGATGCGCCGGGTTCCCCCTTGGGTGCGAGCAGGCGCTCGACGGCTTTGAGGTCCACCGCGGCGCGCCGGCCCCACAGGAACGCCGCCTGGTTCATCTTCACCGCCGCGCCGTTCAGCTCGATTGCGCGGGTGATCGCCGCGCTGGACACGGGCACCAGGCCCTTCTGGTACGCGTATCCGAGCATGAACATGTTGGTGGCGATGCTGTCCCCTAGCAGCGCGCTCGCCATGCGTGTGGCATCGACGAACTCCGCCTGCGCATCGCCGACGCCGCGCGTGATGGTGCGCTTGAGCGACTGCGCTGGGAACTGGGAATTCGCGTTGCGCGTGAACTCCCCCGTCATCTGCTCGTGGGTGTTCACGACCATCCGCGTGAGCCCCGTGCGGGTGGTGTCCATCGTTTTCTGACTGGCCGAGACGACCAGATCGCAGCCCAGCACCAGTCTGGCGGCACCCGCGCCCAGGCGCGCCGTCTTGATGTCCTCGGGCGCGCGAGCGACCTGAAGATGGCTCCAGACCGCACCGCCCTTCTGCGCCAGACCGGCCATGTCCAGAGCGGCGAATCCTTTGCCTTCCAGATGCGCGGCCATCCCTACGATAGCGCCGATGGTGACTACCCCGGTCCCGCCCACGCCGGTGACCAAGATGCCATACGGTTGTTCGACCTCTGGGAGAGGCGGCTCCGGCACCACCGGGAACAGCGTGTCGATCTTCGCGCCAGTCGGAGTTGCCTTTCCTGCACGCAGCGCCCCACCGTGCACCGTGACGAAGCTGGGGCAGAAGCCCTTCAAGCACGAGTAGTCCTTGTTGCACGCGGACTGGTCGATCATGCGCTTGCGGCCGAACTCGGTCTCCAGCGGTAGCACCGAGACACAGTTGGACTGCACCCCGCAGTCGCCGCACCCTTCGCACACGAGATCGTTGATGAATACGCGCTTGGGCGGGTCCGGGTAGAGTTTGCGTTTGCGCCGCCGGCGCTTCTCGGCCGCGCAGGTCTGGTCGTAGACGATGACCGTGCACCCCTCGAGCTCGCGCATCTCCCGCTGCACGCGGTCGTAGTCATCGCGGTGGGACACCGCGACCCCAGGTGGAAAGCCGGCATCGGGTCCATACTTCTGCGGCTCGTCGGTGACCACTGCAACTTTCTTCGCTCCTTCTGCGAGCACCTGCGCGGCGATCTGCGGTACCGTCAGGTTTCCGTCGACATGCTGGCCGCCGGTCATCGCCACCGCATCGTTGTACAGGATCTTGTAGGTGACGTTGACGCCGGAGGCAACCGCGGCTCGCAGCGCCAACAACCCCGAATGGAAGTAGGTGCCGTCGCCGATGTTCTGGAACACATGCTTGGTGCTCACAAACGGAGCCTCGCCCACCCAGCCCGCGCCCTCGCCGCCCATCTGCGTATAGCCGGCCGTGTTGCGATCCATCCACTGCGCCATGAAGTGGCAACCGATGCCCGCTAGCGCCCGACTGCCCTCCGGCACTCGGGTGCCGGAGTTGTGCGGACAGCCGGAGCAGAAATAGGGCGTGCGGTCCATCGCCGGCTTCTCGGTCATTCGGCTCTCGAGGCCTTCCTGTTCCGCGACCCGCTGCGCCAGCTGGCTCTCCGGCATGGTCTCGAGGATGCGCCGCCCGATCACGATCGCGATCTCGTTGGGATCGAGCGCCCCGGTGCTAAGCAGCAGCGGCTTGCCTGTCTCGTCGTGCTTGCCGACGATCTCCGGCATATCGGGCCTGCCGTAGCACAGGTCCTTGAGCTGCCACTCGATGAGAGAGCGTTTCTCTTCCACCACGATGACCTTCCGCAGACCCTGCGCGAAGTGCAGCGCCCCCTCGCGTTCCAAGGGCCAGGTCATGGCGACCTTGTAGATCCGCAGACCCAGCCGTTTCGCCTCGGACTCATCGATGCCCAGGTACCGCAGGGCCTGACGCACGTCCATGTAGGACTTGCCGCAGGTCACGATCCCCAGATGCGCGTGCGGTGCATCCACCACGATGCGGTCCAGCGCATTGGCGCGAACGAAGGCCTTGGCGGCGTCGATCTTGTGATTGTGCAGTCGCGCCTCCTGCTCCAGCGGGTGGTCGGGCCAGCGGATATTCAGGCCAGTCGCAGGCGGAGCGTAGTCGTCGGGGAATCGGATGCTTACTCGCTCTGGGCCGACGTCCACGGTAGCCGACGCGTCGATCGTATCCTTCATGCACTTCAGCCCGACCCAGCAGCCGCAGTAGCGGGAGAGTGCCCAGCCGTAGAGGCCGTAGTCGAGCAGCTCCTGAACTCCCGCCGGATTCAAGATCGG